>Ga0170475_125731007_pt1 | contig 11612 bp, 9 predicted proteins | sample Soicark_Litter_5_FD_111474 | JGI IMG/M metagenome (GOLD analysis project Ga0170475, IMG submission 111474) | Avena fatua rhizosphere microbial communities from Hopland, California, USA. Combined Assembly of 48 SPs | reverse complement strand
GTACAAGGTAGCGAGATTTTCAGTGCAATCGTGCCGGCGCCGTTCGGCGCGGTCGGCATCCGCACCAGCGAAGGGTGCGTGCGCGAACTGGTTTACCTGCCGCACCATTTTGGTGCCAAGGATGCGCAGGATGGGCTCGCCGAACAGGCGGCGCGCCAGGTGGCGCAGTACCTGGATGACCCCGATTTCGCGTTCAGCCTGCCGCTGTGCGAGGGCGGCAGCTCCTTCCAGCACCGCGTATGGGACGCGATCTGCGCCATTCCGCGCGGTTCGGTGCGCACCTATGGCCAGATCGCACGGCTCATCGGTTCGGCACCGCGCGCGGTCGGCCAAGCCTGAGGCGCCAATTGGTTTCCGCTCATCATTCCTTGCCACCGCGTAACTGCCGCCGGCGGCCTCGGCGGTTTTTCCAATCACGACGACGAGAACGGCTTTCACCTCTCGGTCAAGCGCTGGCTGCTGCGGCACGAAGGCGTCACCGCATCTCCGTGGCTGCAGCAGGCAATCTGGCCCTGATCGACGAGTTCTGCGACACCCTGTGGCTGGAGCAGGGGCTGGCAAAGAACTCGCTGGACGCGTACCGGCGCGACCTGCGCCTGTTCGCGCGCTGGCTCGAGGCGCGCCACCCTCAGCGGCCAGACCTGCTGGCGGCGCAGGCGGGCGATCTGGCCGCTTATTTCGCCGAGCGCCATCCTGAATCGAAGCCCAGTTCGGCCAACCGGCGCCTGTCGGTGTTCAAGCGCTTCTACCAGCTGGCGCTGCGGCGTCAGCAGATCGGCGCCGATCCATGCCTGCAGCTGGCCTCGGCGCGCCAGCCGGCCCGTTTCGTGCGCACGCTGACCGAAGCGCAGGTCGAGGCCCTGCTGGCCGCGCCCGACGTGCGCACGCCGCTCGGCTTGCGCGAGCGCACGATGCTCGAACTGATGTACGCGAGCGGGCTGCGGGTTTCCGAGCTGGTCACCCTCAAGCTGGTCGAACTGAGCCTGAACGACGGCGTGCTGCGCATTACCGGCAAGGGCGGCAAGACCCGGCTGGTGCCTTTCGGCGAACAGGCCCGGCTGTGGATCGTGCGCTACCTGAAGGAGGCGCGCGCAATCATCCTCGACGGCCAGATTGACGACGCGCTGTTCGTCACCGGCCGGGGCGGGCCGATGACGCGCCAGATGTTCTGGGTTCTGATCAAGAAGCATGCCGCGAAGGCCGAGATCCGCGCGCCGCTGTCGCCGCACACGCTGCGCCATGCGTTTGCCACCCATTTGCTGAACCACGGGGCGGACTTGCGCGTAGTGCAGTTGCTATTAGGCCACTCCGACATATCCACCACACAGATCTACACGCATGTTGCGCGCGAGCGCCTCAAACACCTGCACGCTCAGCATCATCCACGTGGTTAATTCAAATGGGCTGTATTTAACTGGTTCATAATGAAGCCGTACCGCCCCTTTCCTTATTTAATAAGCGCACGAGGTGATCATGGCCAGGACGAATTTTCAATACGAAAAACGGCAGCGGGAACTGGAAAAGAAAAAAAAGGCGGAGGAAAAAGTCCGCCGCAAGCTGGAGGCGAAGCATCAACCGGCACAACCGGCCGGCAGCCCACCGGCCGAGCAGGAAGCGGCGGCGGGCACGGCAGCGCAGGAAACGCGCAATCCGGCATGAGACGGAGCCGGGCCCGGCGTAACAGGCGCCAGAGCCCGGCGGGCAGTCAGGCCAGCTTGGCTTCCTCGGCCTGCCGTGCGGCCGCTTCCTCGTGGCCCCGGCCGAACCAGCGCGCGGCGCGCTTGCCGAGGTTATCGAGGTAGGTGTAGGCCACCGGCACCACCACCAGGGTCAGCAGGGTCGAGGTCATCACGCCGCCGATGACCGCGCGTCCCATCGGCGCCTGGGTTTCGCCGCCGCTGCCGCCGCCGATCGCCATCGGCAGCATCCCGAAGATCATCGCCAGCGTCGTCATCAGGATCGGGCGCAGGCGCACCTGGCCGGCATCGAGGACCGCCTGGCGCTGGTTCTGGCCGGAACGCTGGCTGTGATTGGCAAAGTCCACCAGCAGGATCGCATTCTTGGTCACCAGGCCCATCAGCATGATGACGCCGATCACCGACAACACGTTGAGCGTGCTGCCCGTCACCAGCAGCGCCACGAGCACGCCGATCATCGACAGCGGCAGCGACATCATGATCGCGATCGGCTGCAGGAAGCTGCCGAACTGCGAGGCCAGCACCAGGTAGATGAAGATCACCGCGATCACGAGCGCGGACCCGAAGTTGGCCGTCGTCTCGGCCATCTGCTGGGCGTCGCCCGCGACGTCGAAGCGCACGCCCTCGGGCAGCTCGATCGACTTCATCGCCTTGTCCACGTCGCCCGACACGTCGCCCGACGGGCGGCCTTCGATGCCGGCGTAGATCGCGACGCGGCGTTCGAGCGCCTGGCGCTTGAGCACCTGGGGGCTGGTCGACGGCACGAACTCGACCACCTGGCGCAGCGGCACCATGACAGGGTTGCCGTCCGCGTTCAGGCGCGAGGATGCCAGCGACAGGTCGGCCAGGTCGGCCACCTTCTGGCGGCCGCTCCTGGGCAGCTGCACGTTCACTTCATAGTTCTGGCCGTCCGGCGCCAGCCAGCGGCCGATCTGGTCGCCCGCGACGAACGGGCGCAGCGCCGCGCCGACCTGGGTCACGGAAAGACCGAGGTCGCTTGCCAGCTCGTTGTTGATCTTGACCACCGTGGCCGGGTTCGCCCCTTCCTGGCTGTATTCGATGTCGGCCACACCCTTGATGACGCGCATCTTCTCCATCAGCTTGCGCGCCACCGCGTCGAGCTTGGCTTCGTCGCGCCCCAGGATGGCGATGAAGATCGGCTTGTCGCCGACCGACATGGTGATGCCGGCGATCGGCTGCAGGCGCGCGCGGATCAGCTTTTCCAGCTCCCGTTTCGAGCGGCGCCCGGTGGCCTGGGCGTCGGTCAGCTTGAGCGTCATTTCGGCCGAATTGCTGCCATCGAAGGCGCCGATCAGGCTGCTGATGTTCTCGATTTCCTTGAATTCGCGCAGCGCCGTTTCCACCTGGCGCACCTTGGCGTCGGTGTATTCGAGGCTTGAACCGACCGCGGTCTTGAAGCGCATCTGGATCAAGCCGTTGTCGGTCGGCGGCTTGAATTCGCCGCCGATCATCGGCACCAGCGCCAGGCTGGCGGCGAACACGGCCACCGCCAGTGCGAGCGTGGTCTTGCGCCAGGTCAGCGCCAGTCCCAGCACCCGGCCGTACCACAGATGCACGCGCTCGATGCCGTGCTCGATGCGCTCCATGACGCGGCCGAGCCACGGGACGTACTTGAAGCGGTCTTGCGCCGGATCGGGCCAGACCGAAGAGAGCATCGGGTCGAGCGTGAAGCTGACGAACAGCGACACCAGCACCGCGACCGCCACCGTGATCCCGAACTGCAGGAAGAAGCGGCCGATGATGCCGTCCATGAAAGCCATCGGCACGAACACGGCGACGATCGCGAAGGTGGTGGCCATCACCGCCAGCCCGATCTCGTTGGTGCCGTCGTACGCGGCCTGCAGGTGGCTCTTGCCCATGTTGAGGTGGCGCACGATGTTTTCGCGCACCACGATGGCGTCGTCGATCAAGAGGCCGATGCACAGCGACAGCGCCATCAGGGTCAGGAAGTTGAGGGTGAAGCCGAAATACTTCATCGCGATGAAGCTGGCCAGCACCGCGATCGGCAAGGTCAGGCCCGTGATGACCGTGCTGCGCCACGAATGCAGGAACAGGAACACGATCACCATCGTCAGCATGGCGCCTTCGACGATGGTCTCCTTCACGTTGTTGAGCTGGTTCTGGACCGTGGTCGATTGGTTTTCCATCACGCGGAACTTGACGTCGGCCGGCAGCGTGCGCTCCATCTCGGCCACGGCTTTCATGATCCCCGTTCCCACTTCGACCGTATTGGCATCCTGCACCTTGGTCACGTCGAGCGAGATGGCGCGTGCGCCGTCCATGCGCGAGATCGAGAACTCCTCGCGTTCGCCGTCGACCACGTCGGCCACCTGCGACAGGTAGACCGGGCCGCTGGCGCGGCGCGCGACGATGATGCCGTTGAAATCGCGCGCATTTTTCATCTTGCCCTCGATGCGCACCAGGTTCACGCGCGCGCCGTCGTTGACGTTACCGGCCGGCAGGTTGGCGTTGGTGGCCTGGATCGCGCGCAGCACCTCGTCGATGCCCACGTTCAGGCTGCGCAGCTGTTCAGGCTTGACGTGCACCAGAACCTGGCGCATGGTCGTGCCGTTGAGCCGCACTTCGCCCACGCCCGGCACGGCCTGCAGGCGCTTGATGATGACCTGTTCGGCCAGCGTCGAGAGCTCGCGCAGGGGGCGTTTGGCCGACAGGAGCGACAGCCTGACCACCGGCTGCTGGTTGTCGCCCTCGGCGCGGATGATGAACGGTTCCTTGACTTCCTTCGGAAAGCTGGGACGCACGCGCGCGACCTTGTCGCGCAGCTCCAGCATCGCCTTGTCGACGTCGGCGGCGATCTGGAACTCGACCGACACGCCGCTGCGCCCTTCCCATGAATTGCTGCGGATCGTCTTGATGCCGCTGACGGTGTTGATGGCCTCTTCCATCGGGCGCGTGACGTCGTTCTCGACCTGCTCGGGAGAGGCGCCCGGATACATCGTTTCGACCCAGGCGTACGGAATGTCGACATTGGGCATGCTTTCGACGCCCAGGCGGCGGTACGAGAACAGGCCCAGTACCATCAACCCGATCATCACCATGGTTGCGAACACGGGGTGCTTGATGCTGACTCTTGTGATCCACATGGCTTTTAACCTTTCCGCGCCGGGGTGGCGCCGGAGGCGCGGGCGACCTTGACCTTGGCGCCGGGCTTGACGCCGTCGAGGGGCGCGACGATCACCAGCGAGCCCGCGGGCAGCCCAGCGGTCACTTCGGCCATGCCTTCGTCCTCGTTGCGCAGGCCGAGCGTGACTTGTTGCGCCACCACGGCGCCGGCATCGACGCGGTACACCACGTCCTGGCCGCCGTCCTTGTGCAATGCCTTGAGCGGCAGCAGCGGGCGCGGCGCCGATTTTTCCGTCGTGATCTCGCCCTTGGCAAACATCCCGGCGCGCAGCGCGCCGTCGCCGTTGTCTACGCTGACATACACGAACATCGAGCGCGAGCCCGGTTCGGTGGCCGGGTTGATGCGTGCCACCGTGCCCGAAAATGCGCGCCCGCCGAAGCCGTCGACGTGAAAGCGCACGGGCTGGCCGGGCTTGACGCGAGGGATGTCCGACGCCGGCACCTGGGCATCGAGCGTCAGCTGCCGCAGGTTGACGATGGCCATCACCGGCATGTCCGGCGCCACCTTATCGCCGGCCTGCACGTAGCGCTTGCTGACGATGCCCGCGAGCGGAGCGCGGATCACGGTGTCGGCCAGCGCGATGCGCGCCAGTTCCAGCTGCGCGCGCGCGGCATTGACCGCGGCCTGCGCCAGTTCGACGCTGTTTTTGGTGGCGTCATGGGAGCTTTGGGAGATGAAATTCTGCTTGAGCAGGGCCTGGCTGTTGGCGTTGTTCTTCTGCGCCAGCGACAGGCGCGCGTTCGCTTCGTCGAGCGCGGCCTGCTGTTGCGCCACGCGCGCGCGCTGGTCGGCCGCGTCGAGGCGGGCGATGACCTGGCCGGCCGTCACGTTCATGCCTTCGCGCACGGTGGTTTCGAGCACCACGCCGGACGCCTTGGACTTGACGGTGGCCTGGGACAGCGGTGCAAGCGAGCCCGACAGCGGAAGCTTCACGCTCAGTTCGCGCGCCTCGATGGTGGCCAGGTCTTCCGGGGCCAGTTCGTAGACCGCGGCCGCCGGTGCGCTCTTGGCGGGCGCCGCGGCTTGCTGGTCATGCGTGCGCGTCATCATGGTTCTGGTGGCGCCGGCGAGCAGAATGACGACCAGTATGGCGGCCGGCTTGCGCCAGCGGCGCTGGGCCGGTGCGGGCGTGCCGGACGCCGGGGATAGAGCTTCGAGTTTCATGGCGATTGTTCTAGATGGATTTGAAGCGATAAGAGCGCATGATAAGACTATGGAGAAATGCCTGCCGCGATGCTACAGGAATGCGACGAGCAGTGGATTGCGGAGGCTGGAATGCAGAAAAATCAGACGAAGCGCACATTAACCGAATGGAAAGCCGGCTGCGCTCCCGGTTGTGACGATGCAAGCGCCGGCGCTCACACCCCGGCATCGATCAGGCCGTGCGTCTCGTCGAACAGGCGGATGCGCGCCAGCACCTGGCCGTGATCGGATGCTTCGGGCAGTTCGAGGTCGAGGTGGTCGTTCAGGTAGACCACGTCGATCACCTCGCCGATTGCGTTGGGCAGGGCGGCGTTGAATTCTTCGGACACCAAAATATGGTCGATGGTCGTGTAGCGCCCCTCGTGCACGCTCGAGAAGCCGGCGTGGCGCAGGTGGCATTGACGCCGCTGCAGCTGGCAGGCGTCGAACAGGCGGTCGGCCTGCGGCGTGCCGATGCCCATTATGATACCAGTAGTGACCGAGTCGGCCACGTCGTTGAAGTCGCCCAGCACCACGCGCGGGCGCTTGTATGCGCGCGCCAGGTCGGACATCAGCACGCGCAGGGCCGCGGCCTCGGTGCCGCGCCGGATCAGCGAGCGCAGGCAGGCCAGCGCATAGAGCTGCGAGTCTTCGCCGGTGTCGCCGCTGCGGTAGTCGGGGCGGCGCGACTTCAGGTGCACCACCACCACATCGGCCGTGACGTCGGGGGAGAGCGCCACTACCGCGTGCAGCGGCGCACGCGTGAAGCGGTCGGGATCGCGGCTGCCGGGAGGCAGCGCCAGGCCGGGAGGAAAGGCCGGCAGCGCCTTGCCCGGACCGGCCAGCGGCAGGCGCGAGACCAGCGCCACGCTCGGCGTCAGGCGTTCGGCGGCGGGGTCGGGGTCGAACCCGATTTGGACCGCGTCGCGGTAGCGGCGGGTGCGCGCGAGCGTCTCTTTCAGTGCCGACTGGGAAAAGATCTCCTGGAGGCCGATCAGGTCGGCGTCGAGCAGGTCGATCTGGCGCGCGGTCGAGGTGATTTTCGCTTCGTATTCGTCGGCCGTGAACGGCACGAGATTGTCGTACAGCCGGACGCCCGGAGGCGCCAGGTTGCACACATTGAAAGTGGCAAAGCGAATTTCTTGCTGCATAATAGAAATCCCTCCATTCCAGCGGTTAGCGTATCACGCATGGCCAAGAAAGAGCACGTTTCAGAGACCCCGGCAACCCAATTCCTGCGCAAGCATCAGGTGGCGTTCTCCGAGCACACCTACGAGTACGAGGAGCATGGCGGCACGAGCGTGTCGTCGCGCGAACTCGGGGTGCCTGAGCACGACGTGGTCAAGACGCTGGTGATGCAGGACGAGGCGGCGCGTCCCTTGATCGTGCTGATGCACGGCGATTGCAAGGTCTCGACCAAGAACCTGGCGCGCGCGATCGGCTGCAAATCGGTCGAGCCGTGCAAGCCGGAGGTGGCGCAACGGCATTCCGGTTACCTGATCGGCGGCACCTCGCCGTTCGGAACCCGCAAGGCCCTGCCGGTGTACGTCGAGGAGAGCATCCTCGCGCTGGATAAAATCTACATCAATGGCGGGCGGCGCGGCTACCTGGTCGCCATCGCCCCGTGGGTGCTTGCGGACGTGCTGCACGCCAGGCCGGTGCAGTGCGCGCTGACGGAATGACTTCGTTTTGTCCGGCACGATGGTGTATATTCACGAGCCTGTCTTTCCAGGCGACAACTAGAGAGGCGAGATGAACACATTGATTTTCACCGTTGCAGCTTACCTGATCGGGTCGATTTCGTTTGCCGTCGTGGTAAGCCACGCGTTTGGCCTGTCGGACCCGCGCACCTACGGCTCGAAGAATCCAGGCGCGACCAATGTGCTGCGTAGCGGGAACAAGAAGGCGGCGATTGCCACCTTGATCGGCGACGCTGCCAAGGGTTGGCTGGCGGTATGGCCGATCCAGCATTTCGGCCCGCAATGGGGCATCGGCGATAGCGCGGTGGCCCTGGTGGCGCTGGCGGTTTTTCTGGGGCACCTGTGGCCGGTGTTTTTCCGTTTCGTCGGTGGCAAGGGGGTGGCGACGGCGCTCGGGGTGCTGCTCGGCCTGAACGTCTGGCTGGGCCTGGCGACGCTGGCCACCTGGCTGATCATCGCCTATGCCTTCCGCTATTCGTCGCTGGCGGCGCTGATCGCGTCGCTGTTCGCGCCGGTTTACTACGGGCTGCTGTTCGGCGTCGACGACATTCTGTTCGCGGTGGGGGCGATGAGCGCGCTGCTCATTTTCCGGCACAGCAAGAATATCGCCAACCTCATCGCCGGCAAGGAAACGCGGATCGGCAGTAAATCCTCCGCCGCGGTCCCGAAGAAGAAATAAAAAAGCGGGGCAGCCTTGACCGGCCTGCCGGGTTCGGCGCGCACGCCGAACACCAGGCGCCTTCAAGCCAGGTCGAGGACGACCGGCTGGTGGTCGGAGGCGGATGTCTCCGTCTGCACTTCCGCGGCGGCGAGGCGCGGCGCCAGATCGTCGGTGACGAAGAAATAGTCGTAGCAGCCCGGCTTGTCGGGCCAGCGAAAGCCGTGCAGGCCGGCAGTCGGCGCGCGCGGCAGGCTGCTGCCGTTGGCGGCTCGCCAGGCGTCCACCAGCGGCAGCGCGCCGGCCTCGACGGGCGCGAGCAGTTCGTGGTAATCGGGCGAATCGGGGAGGAAGTTCAAGTCGCCGCACAGGATCGCCGTCCCGGGCCGGAAGCCGAGCTGGTAGGGCGCCTCCAGGTTGGGGTCGGGCTGGAACAGGCGCGCCCGTTCGCACGCTTCCCAATGCAGGTATTTCAGTTGCCGCACCTGCGCCATGCGCTGCACGGGCGAATAGTATTCGAGATGGGTCGTGAGCAGCCGCAGCTTGCCGCCGGGCGCGTCGAGCACCGCTTCGAGCATCCCGCGCGGCATGCCGGCAGGGTGCTCGGGGTCGGGCGGCCAAGGCAGCATGTGACGTTGCGCCTGCGTGATGCGGTATTTCGACAATAGCAGGTTGCCGAACAGGCGAGGCACATTGTTCCTGTAGATTTCGCTGGGCGCGTGTTCGAGCATGTAGTAGCCGCCGAAGGCGCCGGCCAGTTGCTTGAACTGGTTGGCGCTCGCGCTGCCTTCCAGCTCGGGATGATTGGCTGCCACTTCCTGCAGGCAGATGATGTCGGGATTGAGCTTGCGCAGCACGTCTATGATCGCGTGGATGCGGATGCGCCCGTCCTTTCCACACCCCCAGTGAATATTCCAACTGACTACGCGCATGAAGCACCTCCTAAAACTGGTCCGTGCGATATTGCCATTCTTTGGCAAACGGCGGTCACACGGTAGGATCGATGTCAGCGTTGCAAGTTCACTCGGTATCAGGCGGCTTCGAGTTCGTCGAGCGGCCAGCGCGGGCGCACGTCGAAGGCGTAATCGCGCCGGGCCGCGGCGGGATTTTTTTGCAGGCGCAAGGCGCCCGCGAAGGCGATCATCGCGCCGTTGTCGGTACAAAATTCCAGCTCGGGATAGTAGACGTGGAACTTCTTTTTTTCCGCGGCCGCGTCGAGCGCGGCCCGCAGCTGGGCGTTGGCGCCGACGCCGCCCGCGATCACCAGGCGCTTCAGGCCGCTATGGCGCAGCGCGTTGACGCACTTGGCGGTCAGGACTTCGACGATGGCGTCGACGAAGCCGCGCGCGATGTTGGCCTTGTCCTGCTCGCAGATGTTGGCGCCGAGCTTCTCCCCCTGGTTTCTCACCACCGTCAGCACCGCCGTTTTGAGGCCCGAAAAGCTGAAATTGAAGTCCTTTGAATGCAGCATCGGGCGCGGCAGCGTATAGGCCGCCGGGTCGCCGAATTCGGCCAGGCGCGAGATCGCCGGCCCGCCGGGGTAGCCCAGGCCGAGCAGCTTGGCCGACTTGTCGAAGGCTTCGCCGGCCGCGTCGTCGAGCGTTTCGCCCAGCAGCGTGTAGCGGCCGACGCCGTCCACCCGCATGAGCTGGGTGTGGCCGCCCGAGACCAGCAGCGCGATGAACGGGAATGCCGGACGCCGCGACGCCAGGAGCGGCGAGAGCAGGTGGCCTTCGAGGTGGTGCACGCCCAGCACCGGCTTGTCGAGCGCGAGCGCGAGGCTGCAGGCGATCGACGAGCCGACCAGCAATGCGCCGGCCAGGCCCGGCCCCTGGGTGAAGGCCACGGCGTCGATCGCGGACTTGGCGACGCCGGCGCGCTCGAGCACCTGTTCGAGCAGGGGCAGCGCGCGCCGGATGTGGTCGCGCGAGGCCAGCTCCGGCACCACGCCGCCGTACTCCTCGTGCATCGCCACCTGCGAATGCAGCGCGTGGGACAGCAGGCCGCGCTCGGTGTCGTACAGAGCCAGGCCGGTTTCATCGCAGGAGGATTCGACGCCGAGAACGATCATGGAAAGGGCAGGAGAGAAAGGCAAAACGCCATTGTAAGCCAGGCCATGGCATACATCATGGCCGCTGCAGCAGCCCCGCGTGCGCGTTGCGCAGCATCGTCTCGGTTTCTTCCCAGCCGATGCAGCCGTCGGTCACCGAACAGCCGTACTTGAGCTGCGACAGGTCCGCCGGGATCGGCTGGTTGCCGCCGACGATGTTCGATTCGATCATGACGCCCACCAGCGAGCGGTTGCCTTGCCGGATCTGCTGGAGCACGTCCGACATCACGAGCGGCTGCAGCTCCGGCTTCTTGTAGCTGTTCGCATGCGAGCAGTCGACCACCAGATTCGCCGGCAGCCCCGCTTTCTTCAGCGCCTGTTCGGCAATGGCGACCGACACCGAATCGTAGTTCGGGCGGTTGCCGCCGCCGCGCAGCACCACGTGGGCATAAGCGTTGCCGCGGGTGCGCACGACCGACACGGTGCCCCGCTCGTTAATCCCCAAAAAGGCGTGCGGGTTGGCGCAGGACAGCACGGCGTTGACCGCGATGCCGATATCGCCGTCGGTGCCGTTCTTGAAGCCGACCGGCGTCGACAGGCCGGATGACATCTCGCGGTGGGTCTGCGACTCGGTGGTGCGCGCGCCGATCGCCGTCCACGCAATCAGGTCTCCCAGGTACTGCGGCGAGATCGGGTCGAGCGCTTCGGTGGCCGTCGGCAGGCCCAGCTCGGCCACGTCGAGCAGGAAGCGGCGCGCGTTTTCCATGCCGATGTCGACGCGGAACGAATCGTCCATGTACGGGTCGTTGATGTAGCCCTTCCAGCCGGTCGTCGTGCGCGGCTTTTCGAAGTACACGCGCATGACCAGCAGCATGGTGTCGGCCACTTCAGCCTGCAGCCGCTTGAGACGGCGCGCGTAATCCAGGCCCGCGGCCGGATCGTGGATCGAGCATGGGCCGACCACCACGAACAGGCGCTTGTCCTTGCGGTCGAGGATATCGCGCAGCGCCGCGCGGCCCTGCATGACGGTGACGAAGGCATGGTCGGTCAAAGGGAGCTTCGCATGCAGTTCGACCGGGGAGGGCATCTGCGCGAAGGAGGTGACGTTGGTGTTTTCAATAATATTGGGCGTGATCGTCATGGCACGGCTAGCAGTTTT
>Ga0170475_106122825_pt1 | contig 11616 bp, 11 predicted proteins | sample Soicark_Litter_5_FD_111474 | JGI IMG/M metagenome (GOLD analysis project Ga0170475, IMG submission 111474) | Avena fatua rhizosphere microbial communities from Hopland, California, USA. Combined Assembly of 48 SPs | reverse complement strand
CGGCAGCAGCGAAGAACACGCGGAAGAGTGCGGCGTTGGATGACCGAGGCGAGCCTGGAGTCGATCCATGAGAGCACTGACCTGGCATGGCAAGGGTGACATGCGTTGTGAAAGCGTGCCCGATCCCGCGATTCAGGATCCCCGGGATGCGATCATCCGCGTGACCGGCTGCGCGATCTGTGGCTCTGATCTGCACATCTACGATGGCGTCATTCCCAGCATGGAACGGGGCGACGTATTGGGCCACGAGACGATGGGAGAGGTCGTCGAAGTCGGTCGCGGCATCAGCAAGCTGCAGCTGGGCGATCGCGTGGTCGTCCCGTTCACCATCGCCTGTGGCGAGTGCTTCTTTTGCCAGCGCGGCCAATATTCCGGTTGTGAGCGATCCAATCCGAATGCCGCGAAGGCGGCGGAACTATGGGGCCATTCGCCGGCCGGCCTGTTTGGCTACTCGCACCTACTCGGCGGCTTTCCCGGCGGACAAGCCGAATATCTTCGCGTCCCTTATGCGGATGTCGGTCCGATCAAGGTGCCCGACGGGCTGAGCGACGAACAGGTCCTGTTCCTCTCCGACATCTTCCCGACCGGATATATGGGCGCGGAGTTCTGCAACATCAAAGGTGGCGAAACGATCGCAGTATTCGGTTGCGGACCGGTAGCCCAATTCTCCATCCGCAGCGCTTTCCTGCTTGGAGCGGCCAGGGTTATCGCCATCGATACGGTACCCGAGCGGCTGAAAATGGCCGCGGATGCCGGGGCCATCACCGTCGATTTCATGCAAGACGATGTCTATGAGCGGATCCAGGAACTGACGGCTGGGCGTGGCGCCGATGCCTGCATCGATGCCGTAGGCACGGAACCGCACACCTCTGCCAGCTTCGATTCGATGCTGGACCGGGCCAAGGTGGCCACCTTCCTGGGAACAGACCGTCCGCATGTCCTACGCCAGGCGATCCACAACACGCGCAACTTCGGAGTCGTCTCTATCATCGGAGTCTATGGCGGGTTTCTAGACAAAATCCCGATGGGCAGCGCGATCAATCGCGGTCTGACCTTCAGAATGGCGCAGACGCCGGTGCAGCACTACCTGCCCAAGCTGCTGAAACTTATCGAAGATGGCAGGATCGATCCTTCGTTCATCATTACGCACAAGCTTCCGCTGGAGCAGGGTCCGGAAATGTACAAGACATTCCGCGATAAGCAGGACGGCTGCATCAAGGTGATGATGACTCCCTGAATTACGATCAAGGAGAACCAAGATGGGCCGAGCAGCTAGGCAATTTGCCATTGTCACGGGTGCCTCGACCGGCATTGGCTTCGATCTCGCTCGTGAATGCGCCGAACATGGGTTCGATCTCCTGATTGCCGCGGATGAACCGGAGATCAACGAGGCGGCAGCAAAGTTGCAGCTGAACGGCTTGGAAGTGCGGGCTGTGCAGGCCGACCTCACCGATGAGGCAGGAGTCGAGAAGCTGTATGCTGCGGTCGCGGGCCGTCCGGTGGATGCGCTCCTTGCCAATGCCGGTCGAGGCCTTGGGCGGGCGTTTCTCGACCAGAATCCGCACGACTGGATGCGCGTGGGGAACACCAACATCACCGGCACGCTGCTACTCGTGCAGAAGGTCGGACGCGACATGCGCCAGGCTGGCAGCGGCCGGATAATTGATCACCGGCTCTATCGCAGGATTCATGCCGGGCACTTATCTATAACGGCACCAAGGCATTTCTCGACAGCTTCTCCTTCGCTCTTCGGCATGAGTTGCGGAACAGCGGCGTCAGCGTCACCTGTCTGATGCCCGGTGCCACGGAAACAGATTTCTTCGAACGCGCGGATATGCTGGATACCAAGGTTGGTCAGCAGGAAAAGACGATCCGCGCTCCGTCGCGAAGGCCGGTTTCGACGCCATGATGGCGGGTCGGGGCGAAGTCATCACCGGTTGGCAGAACAAGCTGCGGGCGGCAATCGCCCATGTCATGCCGGCTGACACGCTGGCCGAGATGCATCGGAGCATGGCACAGGTACAGAGGTAACCGCGACCTCACCAAGGCCGTCTCGCGGGTGGTTTTTGCACTGCGCTGTCAGCGGCGGACAAACTTGAAGAACCTGCTCATCTTACCATCTGCTGTCTTGTCCTGATGAAGCAGAGCCAGCTTCCGGTCGTCGAAGGTCTAGAAGAACTCCTCCCACGATATCTTCTCCAGCTCGTCGTCAAGTTCGGCAAAATCAAAGCGGAGTATGCCTTCACCATTGCGATCTTCGGTGCCTTTCACGCTGGCTGGGTGGCCTCCACGAGCCTAAGCCCAGCGACGAACTGCTGCGTGGTCGGTTGTTGTATTGGCTTCCGTCACCGTGCCCTCCGTGCTTTTGGCCCTTATGCGCCCCGCGGCGGAGCCGCGCGCGGTAAGTGAAGTCGCCCAATGTCCTCTCGTTCGCCCCTTCACGGCGATTTGCGAAGAGCCGCTCGCTATACAAGCAGGGGCGGCAGTTCGACGGGCGCAGCAGACCGGTCACATCGGCAAATGTAGATGTCCGGCCCCCTCAAGCATTCGATGCGGAAACCCGCACTTCGCAGCATCGCCTCCGTGCAAGAGCGGTTGGGGATCCACCAATTGGTCGGGTCACTCGCAAAGCGATGCTCGATAAACTGCATGCGTGGGGCGCCGGGTTCATTAAAGACCGCCGTCTCATCGAATGCGTAGTCGTCGGCAATATCCACGGCCGTCGCGCTGCCACGCTGCAACGATTGACAAACCAGCATGTCGTCCGCGACATGGGCACGAATCAGGTCCAAAGCCAGTAACGGATGTCGCAAGTGGTAGAGTACGCCCATGAACAAGACCAAGTCGAACCGTTGCCGCAGGCGGGTGATGTCATAGACCGACATGTGGTGCAGCTCGAGTGACAGCCCCGTCACTTCTGCGGCTAGCGTCGCCTGCCGCAGATAGCGCTCATCGGAGTCGATTGCGACCACCTTATCGGCGCGGCGGCGTTTCATCTCTAGCGCATAAAAGCCGGCGTTGCAGCCGATATCCAGCACGGTCCATCCTGCGAGATCGTCGGGGAGGGCATCAGCAAAGCAACGCCACTTGAAGGCGGGATAGTCACCGAGGTAGTGGTCAGGCGCCGTGGAGATGCCGGCGAGATTCAGGTTATGGAACCACGGACCCAGCGCCTCGATGCGCTTGTGAAGTGGAGCGGCTGGGGATCCTTTTGCCATCTCGAGCATGCTCAAGCCTCTTGGGCTGCGGTCGTGGCGGAAAGTGCGAAGCCGCCGAACGCCGGGCGCAGGCTGCCCTCACTCCCGACCAGCATGGACGCGAACCATCCAATCGTCTTTGCCACCCCAGCCCGCACGGGCGTTCGTGGCGACCAGCCGAGTAGCTGGGTGGCGAGCGAGATGTCGGGACGCCGCTGCCGGGGGTCGTCTGAGGGCAACGGCCGATATACGATCGGTGAGCGTGAACGGGTCATGTGACTAACAATGTGCGCCAGCTCGTTGATCGAGTATTCTTCTGGATTGCCGATGTTGATGGGTGTCCGGGGATTGGGATCGACCTCCATCAGTCGCATCAGCCCATCGATCATGTCGATGACATAGCAGAACGAACGGGTCTGTTCGCCACTGCCATAGATGGTTAGTGGCTGTTCAGTAAGCGCCTGGACAATGAGGTTGGAAACGATACGGCCATCGTCCGGCCGCATGCGTGCGCCATAGGTATTGAAGATGCGCGCGATGCGAACGTCGGCGCCGCGGCTGCGCAGGTAGTCAAAGCACAACGCTTCCGCCGCGCGTTTACCCTCGTCATAACAGGCACGGACACCGATCGGATTGACGTTCCCCCAGTAGCGCTCGGTCTGCGGATGCTGGTCAGGGTCTCCGTAGACCTCGCTGGTCGAGGCCTGCAGCATCCGAGCGCCATTGGCAGCAGCGAGGTCCAGCAGGTTCCATGTACCGATGACGTTGGTCAGCAGGGTGTGCACGGGATCAGCCTGGTAATGCGGGGGCGAGGCGGGACAGGCCATGTTGTAGATGCGATCCACCCGCAAGCGATGCGACAACGGCGTGCAGACATCCGCCTCGATCAGTGAGAAGCGCGGATCGCGGTCCAGGCTTCGCAGGTTTTCCACTGTACCAGTGTGAAGATTGTCGAGACAGATCACGCGGTAACCTTGCTCGATCAGGCGCTCACACAGGTGACTACCGAGGAATCCTGCACCGCCGGCGACGAGTGCAGCTCTGGTAGCGGAACGGCGAATGCGGGCCATGCAATACTGCTCCTCAAAGCACATGCGGTCACGGGGGCGCCGTGGCGTCGCTGCGGTAGGATCGGCGAAAGCCAGTTGCGCAGGGCTGTTCCAGACAGACGCGCACGTGCTGCTCCAGCTCGTGCGCGCGTGCCACGCCGGTATGGTCGGCGAGCACGATGCGACGCGCCGTCTCGCCGATGCGAACACGCCTCGCCTCATCAATGCGGCTCAATGCGTGCACCACGTCATCGGCCCGGTCGGCGATTAGGATGGCCTCGCCATCGGGCAGCAGCTCGTTCAGCCCCGCCCAGCGATCGCTGATAAGGGGGATGCCGCAGGCCGCGGCCTCGAACAGGCGGACGCTGGGCGACCAACCGGTGCGTACCATGTCGGCGCGCGTAATGTTCAGGGTGAAGCGCTGTCTATTGTAGAAGGTAGCGTGCTGAGCGGGTGGCAGGTGCTCGATGCGCTCGACGTTCGCCGGCCACTCAATCGTTTCGGGAAATTGCGGTCCGGCCACGACGAAGCGACATTCCGGCAGACGGCGCGCCGGCTCCAGCAGCAGCCGCTCCAGCGCCGGCTGTCGATCCGGCGCATAGGTGCCGAGATAGCCGAGATCCCAGGCGGGAGGCGTGTCCTGCGGCCGGTAGAGGGCGGGATCCACGGCACAGTACAGCGCATTTGCCCGCCGCACGCCGAAACGCTGGGTGAGGCAACGCAGCAAGGGCCCGCCTGTGAAGGAGAGATAGAGATCGAATGCCGGCAGCTGCCGTACCGCCAGATAGGCGCAGTGGTCCTGTTCCAAGGTCGCGATGGTGACCGGTGTGTCGATATCGTAGAAGGCACGCACGCTCCCGGCGATCTCGTTGACGCAGTCGATCACCTCGATGCCGTCAGGCACATAGGAACCGACGATCACAGCATCCGCAGCTGCGATGTTCTCGCCGAACCGCAGCCGCAGATCGGCGAGGTCGTGATAAAATGCCAGATCGCAGAAGTCCGGCTGCGACAGGTCGCGCGCGGCGGCGTACCATGGCACGTCCCGTTCCAGGAACAGCAGGCAATGCCCGCGCTTCGCCAGGCCGCGCAGCAGCGCACGATAGGTGGTGGCGTGGCCGTTGCCCCACGAGGACGAGAGCGACAGCCCGAGGAACACCAGATCGAGGCAACGCTCTTTCATGCCGCCAGCGCCTCGCGCCGACCTGCGAGCGCGGTCTGCAGCAGTGCATTCAAGACTGCGGCGCGCCGGTCATAGGTGTGCTCGGCCAGGATCCGCCGCCGTCCCGCCTGGCCGATCGCAGCTGCCTGCTCAGCTGTCAGCGTTTGCACGATCTTGACGATGTCGCCGCCGTCGCGTGCCACCAGCACTTCGCTGCCGGGTGCGAGGAACATCTCGATGCCCTCCCAGGCATCGGTGATGAGACAGGCGCCCGCACCGGCCGCTTCGAACAGGCGCGTCGGCGGCGAATAACCAGTCGCTGCCATGCTGCCGCGGTTGATGTTGAGAATGGCGCGTGGCGTGGCATTGAAGGCGTTATGGGTCTCGGTCCCCACATGCCCCAGTCTGACGACATTGAGCGGGCAGTACCGATCATGCCAGCCGGCACCGCCTAATAGGAAGCGATGCGATGGCAGGCGCTCCGCCGGCTGTAGCAGGAACGCCTCAACTCGTGCCTCACGATCCGGCAGCCGGTTGCCGAGGAACGCCAGATCCGCCGCGTAACGCTGGTCAGGCGCAACCGGATGATGCGTGGTCGGATCCAGCGCATTATAGATCGGCACGCAATCGGATGCGCCCAATTCGCGATAGGCGGCGACAACCGGATCACCACCCCCATAGGTCAGCACAAGGTCCAGAGCACGCAAGGCTGAGCGCAGCGGATGTGATGCGTCGGCTTGAATTTCGGCAAGTGTCGCGGGCGCATCGACGTCCCACCAGATGCGCAGCGCATCCGGCCGTGCAACCGCCATTGTCATTGCGAGTAATACGTCATCGGCGAAGCCCACACCGCTTGCCTTGACCACCACATCGGCACGTGCCGCCTCATTGACGGCGCTGCGAAGCCCGGCATCGGTGGGCTGATACACCACGACCTTGCACCAATCCGGCGGTGCTATGTCGCGATGGCGCTGACGGTCCAGGATGTCGGGTTCATAGAAGGTGATGTCGTGACTGCTGGCGGCGAGCGCCTTTAACAGGCCGCGGTAATACGTGGCGGCACCGTTCCAGTACGATGAAACCAGGCTCGAGCCGTAGAATGCAATCTTCATGCTGTCGCCTCTTGCGGCGCTGGCAGGACGCTGGCATGCGCGGGGCCGCCAACCGCCGCCAGGATGGCGAGTAGCTCATCCACCCGATGGGCGCAGGTGTGGCGGCGGCGTATGGTCTCCAGCCCACGTGCAGCGATGGCCCCGGCAAACTCCCGCTCATGTTGCAGGCTGTGGAGCTGCGCCGTCATCTGCTCGCCGTTCTCCGCGCGCAGAAAGTCGTCCGGACGAAACAGCCGCTCCTCGTCGCGCCATGGCGCGGAGACGAGCGGGATCCCGCAGGCAAGTGCTTCGAAGACGCGGATGGTGGGAATGCCGGGGAGTGCCGTCACATAGGGTCGCCGCGGCACGTGGACTGTCATGCGATGCTGTGCGAACAGCACCGGCACCTCCACATTGGGAACCCAGCCGCCGTAGTGAAGTGGCGTACGGCGCAGCGCCATCAGTGCCGTATCGGGGTAGCGTACACCGCGTACGGTGCCGCTCAATTGCAGGCGCCGCGCCGGCTCGATCAGGAATTCGCTGAGCTCCTGTTCGCGTTCGCCATCGCCCCAGTTGCCGATCCACGCCAGGTCAGCGGTCGGAGTGGCAAAACGCTGCGGGTGGAAGAGCTTAGTGTCGGCAGCCTCATGCCAGGTGAACACCTGGCGGCCCCAGCCGAGCTGGAGATAGCGTTGCCGTAGCACCTCGCCGAAGGCCAGCACCGCGTCGTAATCCTGCAGCGCCAGACCGGACATGACAGGGGCGTCGGAGACCGCGCGATGATGCGTGTCGTGGAACAGCAGGGTGAAGCGACCGCCGTTCCGTCGGATCCGTCCCAGCCGCGCCACCAGGGCCGGCTCGGTCCATTCGTGCACCAGCACCACGTTAGCATCGTCGACCGCGGTTTCGTGGCCGAACGTGGGACCGTAGGTGCCGACTGTCAGCTCGGGAAAGCACTGGTGGAAGCGCGCCAGAGCCTCAGCACCATGGCTTGCCAGCAAATTGCTTCGGCTCCAGCCATCTTCCGGTTCCAGCGCCAGCGTATCATGTCCGCGCGCCTGCAACTCACGCAGCACACCGCGCAAGAAATGCGCGTTGCCGTGGTTCCAGTCCGACACCAGCGAGTGGGTGTAAAGGACGACACGCATTCGGCGCTACGCCGCTAGCGCGTCGGCGCCGCGCGCCTCGGCGTAGACCTGCCGGACCTGCTCCGCCTGCCGGGTAAGCGTGAACGCGCGCGCCCGCACCGCCGCACGCTGACCGAGTGCCCGCCGTTCCGCTGGCGCCTCCGCCAGTCGGTTGATCACGGCAGCGAAGCCGCCCGCGTCACGCGGATCGACGAACAACGCCACATCCGTCCACAGCTCACGAAGGCTCGGAATGTCGGCCAGTATCAGCGCGCAACTACGTGCGGCCGCCTCCAGCACTGCGAGTCCGAACGGCTCATAAAGAGCGGGCGAAAAGAAGATCTCCGCCCGGCTCATTGCTGCGCAAGTCGCCTCGGGCGTCAGCGGTCCCAGCTCCTGTGCATGATGCAGCACAATCCTTGCCACGTTCGGGCCTTCCAGCGCCCCGGCCAGACGTATTGGCCAATGTGACAATGCCGCGACGGCGTCCGCCGTGGCGACATTCTTGCCCTCGTCCCACCACCGGCCGGCGGCAAGCACGAACGGTTCCTTCGCGCTGGCGGCCTTCGGCAACGCGGTTGCATTCGCAACGATATGCAGCCGGTCTGGCCGGCCGTAGGCGGCGGCCAACGCATCGCCGTGGCTGGCCGTCGGCACCATGATCGCGTCGGCTCGCTGCATCCCGCGCGCGGTCAGCTCCTGCTGCCAACGCCAATTCGGCGGCAGGTCTCCACCTTTTACCGCTCGCCACCACGTCGCGAGACATGAATGCGACGTGACTACCACCGGGACGCCATCCGGGAACCCTGCAGCCTGCGACGGCAGGTTCAAATGCACGAGGTCGGCACCCCAATCGCGCGCCATCGTAGCGAGCGTGCCCGCTGCTTCACCGAGTGACGCCGCGTCCATCACCATCCAGTCGAGCGGCAGTCCGGGCCACTCCAACGACACATTGCAAAGCGCCCAGCACTCTTCGCGCTGCGCTGCATCGGGTTCGGGTCCACTGCCAGCCAGCAGGCAAACAATGCCCCCTGCACCCAATTCGCGTGCGAGATCCACACCGTAGCGCCAGACACCACCCACGGCATCGATGGTCATCAGCACACGCCGTGGCCGTTTCACGGCGTGCATTGCGCTTCCAGTTCCACCAGCGACGCCGGGCGCGCGTCCTGCACATCGCTGAAGGCAGTAAAGGCAGAGAGGTAATGCTCGTGTGCGCGTTCCCAAGCGAGATCGTCAGGCTCACCCCACAGGGCATGGTAGCCCGGTGAACTTGGATAAAGATAAAGCGGCACCGGCTCGTTGGCCCAGACACCCCCGGCGATCAGCCGGTCGCGCCAATAGGCCACCAGCGCCTCATTATCCTGTTCCATGCCGATGAGGTTCGCCTGCACAAAAGGCACGTGTTGCCGTGCCTTAAACAGCAGTTGCGCCAGATCCTCGGTCTCTAGCCGGCAGCGTTTGGCGAGCGCTTCCCGTCCCTCTGCGGTGAGGCTTTCGATACCAGCCTCAATCGAAACGCAACCGGCCGCGCCCAATAGCTCAAGAAGCTCAGGCTTCCAGAGATCGATACGCGTCTGCACGCCGAACTGGATCCTGCGCTGCACCAGCGCCTCCAGCAACGGCTTCTGCGGCAGGAAGATCTCGTCGATGAAGTAGATGTAGCCAACCCCCTGCTCGATCAGCCGGTCGATTTCGGCCAGAGTCAGCGAAAGCTCGCGCCGCCGGTATTTGTCGCGGTAGTCGTTTTTCGCACAGAAGCTGCAATTGTAGGGGCAGCCGCGCGAAGCCTCGACCTCTGCCCCGGCGCCGTGCTGCGGCTTGTCGAAACGATGGTGGTGATGATCGTGACGCTCGATCCACGCCTCCGGCCAGGCCAGCGGCGGCGCATCGACGAACGGGCTTGCCGCAAGCGGTCCGCTGATCTGCACGCGGTCTTCGCTAACGCGGGCAATCGACGGAACGCGGGACCAGTCTGGGGCCGAAGCAAGCGCCGCCACGACCTTCTCACATTCACCGCGTACCACCGCGTCGACCGCAAGCTTGCGCAGCGTTGCGCCCGGCGTCACCGAGCCATGCGGCCCGACGGCGACTGTTCGGCCGCCGCGCCGACCAAGGACGCGGAAGAACCGCGCGGGGACGCGCAGTTCTGGTGGCGCACAGCGCCAGAACAAATAGCTGGGAGCCGTGGCGACGACTGTCATTTCGGCACCGAAATCCGCTATTTCCGCAGCAAGATCCTCATCATCGCGATCGAACAGATGCCCGTCGAGCAAGAGTACGGTGTGGCCCTCGCGCTTTAGCATGGCCTGCGCGTATCCCAGTTCGAGCGGCAGATGCGGCTGGCGGCAGCCGAAATAGATGCTGTGCTCAAAACTCCAGCGCGGATTGACCAAAGCCACTCTCATGCGCGTACTCGTCGGCCGCGCGCGCTGGGCACGCCTACGCCGGTCACCAGTTCGGTCCCGATCCAGCGTGCCAGATCGCGCAGCCCAGCGCGCCAGCCGATGCTCATCTCCCAGGACACGGCCTCGGTCAGACGCCGGGTATCCGCCACGAAGTACAGCTGATCGCCGCTCCGCCAAGCCTCGTGTTCATGATCCACGGGATGGCCAACCAGGTCAGCGATCTCATTCAGCACGGCACACAGGCTCACCGCATTCGCCGGTCCACCGCCGAGATTGAAAGCGCGCCCACTGACCCGGCCTATCGCCCCGAGCACGGCGCAATAGGCGGCGACAGCGTCATTGACGTGCAGGATGTCGCGCACCTGTCGGCCGTCGCCATAGATGGTGATCGGCTCACCACATAGCGCACGGATGAGGAAGTGGGCCACCCATCCCTGATCCTCGGTGCCACGCTGATGGGGGCCGTAGATGCAACTCATCCGCAGCACCGCCGTCATCAGTCCGTATGACTTTGCATAATCCAACACGTACTGGTCTGCCGCCCCTTTCGAACAACCATAGGGGGTGCAGAAATCGAGCTGTCGGCTCTCGTCCACCCCGAAATCGCGTAAGGCCTTGTCCACCGGCAGGTAGCGGCCCGCGGACTGTTCCACTGCGAGATCGTTCAGCGCGCCGTACACCTTATTCGTACTGGCGAAGATCAGCGGCGTCTCGGGTGACAAGCGGCGTAACGCATCAAGGATTGTCAGCGTGCCCTGCGCGTTGATGGCGAAGTCCTGTATAGGGTCGATGAGACTAGACGTAACCGCGACCTGCGCCGCGAAATGGAACACGCCCTTGGCGTTGCGCACCGTGTCGTCGACCGCCGTGGTGTCGCGCACATCGGCCAATACGGTGTGCAGCCGGTTGCCGTGTGTCCGCCGGAGAAAGTCGAGATTTCGTTCGACGCCGGGCCGGCTGAGGTTGTCGAAGACGACGACGTCCTCACCATCACGCAGCAACCGATCCACCAAGTTGGTGCCAATGAAGCCAGCCCCGCCGAACACTACGATCGGTTCGGCAGGACGTGCGGCGGCGAGCTTCACCACAGTGGAGGGCTGCAGGACGGCGGAGCCGCTGGATTCCAGCAGTCGTCGTAACAGTTTGGGGCGTCCGCCAGCGTCGGAAACTCCCATGTGATAGTGGCGCGGATCGAAGTACAACCCCTCCTGCACCGCAATTGTGCGTGGAATATCCTGCCAGCCGTACCAGTAGAGGCGATCCGCAGGAGCGCTCAGCGCCTGGCGGAAGCGTTCCACCTGCTCCGCCTCATCGCCGCGCCAGGTGGAGTAGCCAGCCTCGGTGATCCAGATCTGCGCACGCCGGTTGAACCGGTCGAGCACACAACGCATGTCCCGGAGATGCTCGGCATAGCCGCGCCAGGTGTCCGTCTCGCTGTCCCAGGTTCCCGGAAAGCCATGGAACCCCACCGCCGAGACGGTGGCGAGCAGGCCGCGTTCGCCCATCAGCGCCAGCCAATTTGGATCGAACGGCGAGGGACCACCGAGAACCGCTTTCCAGCCACGATGCTCGACCCAATGCG
>Ga0170475_119142613_pt1 | contig 11620 bp, 1 predicted proteins | sample Soicark_Litter_5_FD_111474 | JGI IMG/M metagenome (GOLD analysis project Ga0170475, IMG submission 111474) | Avena fatua rhizosphere microbial communities from Hopland, California, USA. Combined Assembly of 48 SPs | reverse complement strand
TTTGTCGTGAGAAGGAACACTACAGGCAGCCTATTATCCTCGGTAATTAGTGTGTGGAGTATTGTTTACGCATACTGTCAACTGCCCAGGGTTTTTTTAAATCATGAGGATGTCGGTGCCGGTTGTGGTGGTGTTGTGTGGCCTCTTCTGGCTGTCGAGTGCCCAGAATTCGTTTTATCTGAGCGCGACGGTTCGGGACTTTTCCAAAACTTATACACCGGATTTTGGCACATCTGTGACCGTCGGTGATAATTCAACGGAATTTGTTAATACTACCCTGAATATGTTTTCACTCCCGTTCCTCAAGCCCAAGATTACGCTCACAACAGTCGACTCCAACAAATTCCCCAACTGGTTTAGTGTTCCGTTCACAAACACCTCGGATCAGCTTGCCACGTCCGAGACGGCGTACTCGCTACGATTCGATCAGATTGGCGGCACTTCGGTGTACCAATTCGCAGCCTTCCCGTTTTACCCCATCGACAATCTGTTGAACGGGAACGAAGGTGATCCCCACAACTTGTACTTCACGCTGCAATTGAACATGTACTTCACGTACACGCCGCCCATGTCGCTCAAATTCGGGTCGTCGGACGATATGTGGGTGTTCATCAACAACACGCTCGTCAACACGGGATTGCGGGGTATTCACTCGTACTACAACGCCACGGTCAATCTGGCGACGCTCGGTCTGGGGTCGGGCAAGACGTACCTGATGTCGGTGTTTTATGCGCACCGCAGCAGCGCACACGTGCCGCAGATTCTGATCCAGATCCCGGCCTCGTCGCAGTGCAATGCGGTGTCGGCCGGTCTGCGTGTGCAAGACTTGTACCCGTTCACGGGCAGCAATCTTGCCATCCCTGCCGGTAGTGTGTCGACGGTCGTTACCGAGGCGGGTGTGACGAAATTGCGCATCGTGCCACGTGGCACCCCCTCTGTCGGTGCATCGGCGTGGTTCCCCGAGCAGCTGCCGGTGCAGAACGGTTTCCGTACCGAGTTCAGTGTGCGCATTCAGCGCATGAACTACAACGCCACGGCCTTTGTTGAAGGATTCGCTTTCGTCTGGCAGAACACCGATGCGACGGCGCGTGGTTCGTCGCAAAGCAATCTCGGGTACGATTTCGCCAACTGCACCGCCATTGAGTTCGACTGCTACCACGATCCGGGCATTGATGCCATCAACGGACAGCACATTGACCTGCACACGGCCTACACGAGCCCGAACGGTCCGAGCGCCAGCACGCTCACGACGGTGCCGTATCGACTCACGCCGCTCAACACCAACGGCATCAATATGGCCGACAACCAGACGCATACCGCCCAGATTAGCTACTCTCCTGGAGCCACTACCGGGACAGTGATGGTTTGGTGGGACGGACGTCTGGTGCTCGTGTCCACGCTGGACATGACGCGCGTGCGGCAAGCGTACGCCGGGGGTGTGGCGTATTTCGGTTTCACCGCCTCCAACGCCGCGCTCTTCACCGCCGATGTGGATATCTCCAACTGGAAGCTGTGGACGGTGCCGGCCTCTGCCCCGCAGTCAACGGCCATCCCCAACCCGCCTGCTTCCTGGCAGACAGTGCAAGCCAATGATGCGATTGGCAGCCCGGCCTTCTTCGTCCAGTCGAACGATGCATGCGGTTCCTCTATCCCGAACGGTGGAGGCAACCTCGTCGCCTACCTCTCTCCTGTGGGCATGGACAAGGCCATCGGTTCGAGTTCGACGCTCGACAAAAACGATGGCACTTACAACGTGTGGTTCTGGTACAACGTGACCGCGTCGCTGTCTCTCATTGTTCGGTTGAACAATCAAGCCATCACGGGTTCGCCGTTTTCGGTGGCCATCACCTACGGTCCCGCCGCTACCAAGTACACCAGCTACACGGGCAACAATCTCCAAAACTTTGTGGCCGGTGTCCCGAAAACCGTCACCGTCTTTGCCAAAGACAGATTTGGCAACGACAACCTCGACGGTGGACTGTTCATCGTGGTGCTGTTCAACAGCGGATCGCCCTTCACCTACTACCTCAACTCGCCCGCGAACGTGTACTATTTCAACATTTCGTCCACCATTGCGACCAACGACGTCATCTTTGTGCGTCTGGGTGGTGTCGACGTGGGTCAGGGTTCGCTGTCCGTGGTGACAGCGCCGGGGCCCGCGCAGGCCTTAAATTCCACCATCCAGGGCTCGCAGGGTCCGCTGGCGGGTGTGCAGAACAGTTTCCAAGTCTTCCCCAAGGATTTCTACGGCAACAGCATCCAGACGGCCGGCAACACCGTCAATTTCCGGATGGAGCTCCTGCCCGCCCGAACCACCATCATCAACCCGGATTCGATCACCTTTGTCATGGGCAACCCGGGCTACTGGCAGATTCTGTACACGGCGCAAGTGACGGGCACCTATGCCGTGGTGTGTTCGCTCGACGGCGTGCCGATTCCGAATGCGGCGCAGCTCGCGCCCACGGTGAACCCCGGTGTGGAGTTCGCCGCCACCTCCACCTATACCAGCTTCAACCTTACCGCCGGCAATTCGCAGTCGTTTGACATCCAGGCGGTGGATCAGTTCCACAACATCCGCACGGCGCCCAACATTGGCGCCAACGCGTACAACGTGGCGATTCAGCGCAACGGCGGCGATGTGCAGCTCGTGGCCGACTGCAGCGTGGGCTCCACACTCAACAACCTCGACATCACCTCGCTGCGCTGCGCCTACACCACCGCCGGTCGCTACTCGGTGACCATCACCGCCATCCGCACGGGCAGCTACTCGATCTCTGTCAAACTGGGCGCCACCAACATCAATAATTCTCCCGCGAGCTTCACGACGTCGCCCAACTCCATCAGCACCTCGGCGTCACTGCTCATAGCGTCGCCGCTGGCCGTCGCGGGTGCCACCAACTTCTTCAGTCTGTTTGCGCGCGACGCCTTCGGCAACCCACTCACGGGTGCGGATTTGTCGACGAATTTCGTGCTGCCCATTGCCGCTCAGGACGGTGTGGCTGTACCCATCACGATCAACAACGTCGTGCGCACCGGTCCGGGTTCGCCCAACTACACGTGTTCGTGGGTCCCCACCGTGGCCAAAATTTATTTGCTCACCGCCAACCACATTGGCGTCCCGATCAGTGGCTCCAGTTTCCCCGTGACGGTGGTGGCGGGTGCGCCCAATGCGAATGTGTCGTTCGCCTATGGTCCGGGCACCACGGGTGGCATTGAGAATCAGACGACGTACCTCTTCATTCAGTCGCGTGATGCCTACAACAACTTGCGCACCGCCAACAACGACATCTTCCGCGTGAACATTTCGACGAATCCCGTGCAGTTCTTCGCCGTCGCACCGAGCTACGCACCCGGCTACTACCTGGTGAACTTCACCTTCCCTTTCTTCTCCGCCGGTGCACCGACGTTTGTGATCACCGTCGATCTCGAGTACCCTGCGGGCAACTTCAGTCTTGTCAACGCTTTCGTCGTGCCCGTTGCGCAGAGTACCTCCGTCAGCTACCACGCGCCTGTGGCGGGTAACTTCACGCCGGGCGTCTTTGCGTCGTGCCAGTCCTCGCCGTACAAGTTCCAGCAGTGCTGCGGTGCGTGCTATACGCCGTCGCGCGCCAACATTGGCGAATCGTTTTTGATTGCGAATCGCGACTCGTCCTGGAATCCGACGCTTGGATCGGCGTCCACGCTCGTCACGGTGACGCTGTCGTCGAGTGCCGAAAACATCCAGGTCACGTGCGGCTACCAGGCCGGAGCGGACAACTACAAGTGCGACTACACGCCGCAGTTCATTCAGCCCTTGTCCGTGGTGATCAAAGCCAATGGACAGACGTCGTTTGCGTCGCAGGCACCGCTGGGTTTGCCGGCGATTCAAGTGGTGGCCGGTCCGGTGGTGCCCGAGAATGCCATTGTGAGCGGTCTGCCCGCCATCGCGGTCGCGGGCACGAACAACACGTTCAGCGTGCGTCTGCGTGACGCGTCCGGCAACCCGATCTTCATCGGCGGGTCGGCCTTTTCGATCTCCGGTTTCCCCGCGGGCACCCAGTACTGGGTCAACGACACGCGCACCGGTCTGTACGTGTTCACCTACAACGCCATCACCGCGCAGGGCTCGCTGCTCTCCATCTTCGTCACCGGCGTGTCTGGCGTGGTGGGTGGCACCGTGTACGGTCTGACGGTGGTGGCGGGCCCGATGGCGCGTTCGCAGTCGTCCATCTCGCAGTACCCCGTGTTCAATGCGGGCCAGCAGGGACTGATCCAGGTGACGGCACGCGATCAGTTCGGCAATCCGCTCTCCACGGCGCTCAACTTGAATGCCACCATCGACGGCGTGCCCGTGGTCGTGGGCGCGACGACTCTGCTCTCGGCGGGCACCTACCAGCTCGGACTCACGCCCACGCTTCGCGGCACCGGTCTGCAGCTGCAAGTGTGGCTCAACGGCGTGGCCGTGACCAACACACAAGCCATCAACGTACTCGCGGGACCGCCCTCTGCCATCAACAGCAACTTCACCGGCACGGCGGGACCGTGGTACGCGGGTCAGACCGTGACGCTCACTCTCACCCTGCGCGATTCGCTCGGCAATCCGTGGGCGTACGGACTCAACAACCTCGGCTCCACCCTGCACACACCGCTCGGCACCAACGGCGTGCCCGTCGATCCGCCGCTGCCGCCGGTTGTGTCCAACATTGGTGTCGGTGTGTTCACGGTGGCCATCTACCTCACCTATGCTGGCACTTACTCGTGGACCTTCACAGCACAGACGTCGGTGAACTTCGATCCGGTGGTGCTGCTGCAGTCGACGTCGTTCGTCGTGCTGCCCACAAGCGTGTACCCCGCGTTCACCATCGTCCCGCTGCTGCAAATCGGTTCGTGGCCCGCGGCGACGGTGCAGACGCTGACGATTCAGCTGGTGGATCAGTTCAGCAACTTCATCACCGTTGGCGGCAACACCGTGCACGCCTACTTCGTGTCGCGTGTCGGCAACAATCGTCCCGTGTGCTTGCCGGCGCCGAATCAGAATCTGCCCAACACGAACGCGTCGTACGACGTGTCGGACAACTTCAACCCTAGCCCGGTGCGCGACTGGAACAATGGTACCTACACCATCGACCTCACTACCAACATCAAGGGCTCGTACGCCCTCTTCCTCACGGTCGTGGACGCGTCCGCCATTGAGCAACCCGCGCTCGGGTGCCAGGACCTGCGTTCCTTCGCCGTGACACCGCTCGCGGCGTACGCGCCGCACTGCGCCGTTACGCTGCCCACGCGCGCGACAGCGGGCAGCTACGTCGAGATCGTCGTGACGCTGAACGACGTGTACTACAACGCGCTCGATTCGGCCGCGGGCGTCACCGTGGCGGTGGGTCAGACGCCCACGGCCGCGCCCAGTGCGTGCAGCACGCAGGCGCCGCGCTTGCTGGTGCCGGGCGCCGTGATTCAGCCCACCACCTCGGGCACGGTGCTGATTGATTTCACCGCCATCTCGGCAGGCACCTTTTCGGTGCTGGTGACCATCGACATTGGCAAAGGCGCGGGTGCGGAATTCGTGGGCGGCGACCCGAACAACTGCGATCAGTTCACCATCGACCCGTCCACGATTACGCAGCAATCGTTGCGCAACCTGACGGCGCTCACGGCCGCCATCCCGAGCCTCCTGCGCATGTACGCTGCCGATATGTTCAACAACTCCGTCAACGGGTTGGTGGATGGTCACTACTGGGTGGCCACTTTCAATCGCAAAAATGCGCTGGGCGATTCGCTGGCCGACTACTACTTCTCGGACACGTCGTTCGTCGACACGGACTTCGAGCACACGATCGATTTCGTGTTTGCGTGGGCGGGTGTGTACGATTTGTCGATCAAACTCATCCCGCAACCGTCGATGCCCCTGGTGACTATCGTCAATGACATCAACGTGCTGCCCGCCACGTGCGCCGGACTCGATGCGTCCAAACCGTTCCGCTGCACCAACGGCACGTGCGTCGACCACTACCTCAGCGGATGCGGCTACATGTGCGGCTCGGGCTATCTGTGCTCGACCGATTCGTCGTGCGGCACGCGCACCACCGACTGCGGCTGTCCCGCCAGCACGGGCGCGTGCCCGGACTCGGCGCACTGCGTCAGCACGGGCACGTCGTGCCCCGTGGAGACGCGCGCGTCGTGCACCACGGATCAGATTCGCTGCCCAACGTCCAACGTGTGTCGCTCCAGCTTGAGCGATTGCCCGACGCCCGTGGTGTGCCCGCCCGGACTGGTGCTGTGCCCGGACAAGCGTTCGAGCGCGCGCACCGCGGCGGCCTGCTTCAACACCGCGTCCGTCACCTGTGCCACCGGGTTCGTGCAGTGCGCCAATGGTCAGTGCGCACTCGATCGCGACAGCTGCCCGACGCCCGTCACGTGCAGCTCGGGTTCGGTGCTGTGCGCCGACGGCACCTGCAGCAGCTCGGCCGCGACCTGCCCGTCGCAGTACCAGTGCTATGCGCCCTTCACGTTCCGCTGCCAGGACGGCTCGTGCCGTCAGTCGATCGCCGACTGCCCGTCGCAAATGGTGTGCCCGCTCGGCTGGGTCAAGTGCTCCGTCGGCACGTGTCGCCCGTCGGCCAGCCAGTGCCAGCTCGATTTCGGTTGCACGTACGACAATGTGCGCTGCCCGATCACGGGCGAGTGTCGCCCGAACTTGCTGCTGTGCCCGACGCCCATCACATGCTCGGGTGCCAACAACGTGCTGTGCCCGGACCTGTCGTGCGTGCCGTCGGCGAAATTCTGCGCCCCGCCCGTGGTGTGCGAGTCGCCGCGTGCGCTGCAGTGCACCGACGGCACGTGTGTGCCCGACTTGGCGCAGTGTGCCACGGGACGCACGTGCCCGTATGCGTCGCCCGTGCTGTGCGCCGACTTGTCGTGTGCCGTGACCGCCGCCGGTTGTCCGCAGACCACGTCAGGCTGTCCGCCCGAGGCCGCGGTGCGCTGCCCGGCGAATGGCGCGTGTGTGAGCACGCCCGCGGACTGCCCGACGCTGCTGCAGTGCCCCGACAATGCACCTGTGCGCTGCCTGGATGGTCGCTGCGCAGCCGCCGTGGACACGTGTGCCACTGCCGCGCAGCTGAGCTGCGAGGCGCACGGCCTGAAGCGCTGCGAGAGCGGTGCGTGCACTTTCTCGCTCGAGTCGTGCCCGACCACCATCACGTGTGGCTTCGACTTCATTCGCTGCGTCGACGGTTCGTGTCGCCCCAACTGCGACGGCACCGTCAGCACGCTCACCTTCTGCGCCGCCGGTCAGGTGGTGTGCCCCAAGTCGCATTTCGGCGACGCATGCGCCTCTGAGATCAGCAACTGCCCGAGCGAGCTCGGCTGCCCCGCGCGCACGCCCATCCGCTGCCACGACCGCACGTGCCAGCGCACCGCCGCCGAGTGCCCGCAGCCCACCGACTTCAGCAATTTCCTGTACCCGTGCCCCGATGGGTCGTGGGCGCCCAACAGCTTTGCGTGCACCACGGCCGTGACGTGCCCGACGGCGCGTCCCGCCAAGTGCTGGGATGAGTCGTGTCGCTTGGTGGCGGCGGATTGCCCGCCGTTCCCCGGTTCGGGTTGCCGACCGGGCCAGTTCCTGTGCCGCGACGGCTCGTGTGTGGATCACATCTACAGCTGTCCGCGCTTGCTGACGTGCCCGTCCGGACAGATTAAATGCCCCGTCACCACGGCCGGTGTGCAGTGCGTGTCGGACGTGTCGCAGTGCCCCGACCTGTTCAACCCGGTCAACACCTTCACGCTGCCGGCGTGCCCGAACAACGAACGCGGTCGCTGCCACGACGGCTCGTGTCGCCCCAATGCCGCCGACTGTCCGGGCAACATCATGTGCCCGTACCACTTGCCCTATGTGTGCCCGACCGGTGCGTGTGCGCGCAACGTGCATGAGTGCCCCGTGGCGGCCAACAATTGCCCGTGGGATCAGCCGATCAAGTGCTGGGACGGCTCGTGCGTCGACGACTACGGCCTCTGCCCCATGGGCGCGGATGTCAATGGCACCAAGCGGTGTCCGAACCACCCAACCAACTCGAGCTTGGTGCTGTGCCCCGACGGCTCATGCATCCTGGCCAACAACAACGACACCTCGAGCTGCTACACGTCGTACGGCTGCTCCACGGCCAGCTTCAGCGTGTGCGCCGACCTCAGCTGCTACGTGTCCACGCTCGCCAGCCCGTGCGCCGACACGTCGCAAGACAAAGTCAATGCGTGCCCGTACTGGAAACCGTACCGCTGCCCCGGTGGCTACTGTGCGAAATCGTCCATCTTCTGCCCCGTGTACCCGCAGACTGGACCGTGTGCGGTGACGCGCTCGGGCGTCAAACCGATTCGGTGCGACGACGGCAGCTGCGCCGTGTCGGCCGAGGCGTGTCGCTACATGCGCGACTGTGCCACGGGTCAAGTGCGCTGCGGCGACGGCTCGTGCCGTGCGGCGTGGGATCGCTGCCCCGTTGTGAACACGTGCCCGCCGGGTACGCCGTACCGCTGCCCCGATGGTCTGTGCTCGACCGACAGCAACTCGTGCTTTGGCACGCCCACGGGTTGTCCTTCGGGCACCGTGCGCTGCCTCGATGGCACCTGCGCCACGGCGCCGAGCTTCACGTGTGCGCCCTTGGCCGCGCCTACGGGTTGTGCCACGGGTCAGGTCAAGTGCTGGGATGGCGCGTGCGTGGCGCACGCGGGTGACTGCAGCGGCGAAAATGGCTGCCCCACGGCGCGTCCCTACCTGTGCTCCAGCCGCATCTGCGCCGCCAACAGTGCGGCGTGTGCCAGTGCCACGTGCTCTGGTAATTGCCCTGCAGGCGTCGTGTGCGACAACAACATCTGCCTGACGGCGCACAATTGCCCGATCGCCACGCCCTATCGCTGCGCCGACGGCAGCTGCAAGCGCTACCCGGCCACGGCACTCGCCTTCTGGGTCGACCCGGCGCAGGCATGCGCGCCCGTGCGTGTGTGCGGCTCTGGCGCGCCTTACCAGTGCGCCGATGGCAGCTGCCAAAAGGACGTTGCCAGCTGTCGTCCCGTGCTGCAAACATGCCCCGCGTCCACGCCTTACCTCTGCCCCGACCGATCGTGTGTGGCGTCGCCCGCGGCGTGCGCCACTGGGTGTATTCCGGGTACAGTCATGTGTGCCGACGGTGGGTGCCGCGATAGTGCCAAGCAGTGTGCGTCGGCCTCGCTCTCGTTTGCGTCGTGCAGCGATCCGACGCGTCCGCATCGCTGCTTTGACGGCTCGTGTGTGTCGGCGCCGCTGGCATGCATTCAGCTGCAGTACACAGCGCAGCATGCGTCCGGCTGGAGCGACTCCTTGGATCTGTCGAACCCGAACACAACGTGCGTCGTTGGACCCGACTACCTGTGCGGCGACGGCGCGTGCGTGCCCGATTCGTCGCTGTGTGCGCTGGTACCGGCCTGCTCGGCCAACTCGCCGCTGCGCTGCCCCGACGGTTCGTGCACCAACAGCACGTGCACCGCCACGCTCGGCACTTGCCCCACGGGCACGAGCCGTTGCGAGGACGGTACCTGCCGCAGCCCGAGCACCTGTCCGCCCTTCAATGGCTGCCCCGCGTCGCTGCCCTTCTACTGCGCCGGGTTGGTGCAGCCGTGTGTGGCCGATGTGGCGGCGTGTCTCGCGGTGCCGCCCACGGCGGCCGCCAGTCGTCGTTTGCTCAGCGAAGGTGTGATCGTGCCGGGTGCGGGCATCGAAACGTGCCCCGAGCGCTGCGAACGCGACAATCCGGCCATCTACCAGACGGCGGTGGTGGATCTGTACGAAGGCCAAGTGCTCGACGTGAGCGTGGATGCGCAGGGCATCACGCGCACCGAACTGGTGGTGCCGTCGGGTGTGCCCGGTACCGTGGGTGCGCGTCTCACCGTGCGCCCCGTGCCGCAACGCGTCCTCGACACGGCCACGCAAGATTTTGCCGGTATCGTGCTGTCGACACCCTTTGCATGCACGTTCGACGGCGCCAACACCACCGAGGCGGGCGATTTGCCGATCAATGTGACGGTCATTGCCGCCAGCGACATCACCAAGTACACGGCGCAGGCCCGCGTGGGCAACCAAGGCGCCACGGGTCCCTCCACACCGTGCCAGTGGCAAGGCACACTCGATATCACGCAAAAGACGCTCTTTTGCACCGGCACCGTGGTGTTCACCGATCACACCATCACCATGCTGTCGCGACAGGACCTGGACCCGACGGCGTGCGACGCCGCCACCGATTTCAGCGGCTTCATTGTGTCGCGTGAGGTGGTGGATCCGTGGGACGGTGAAGATCCGAGTGTGGTGTCGCCCAACAGTCTCGACTGTGTGTGCTACAACATCTCCGATTCGGCCGGACAGCCCGCGGTCAACAGCACGTGGTGCACGTTGCTGCGACGCGTGAACGCCGTGTTCGAAATGTACGTGTTCGACGGCACCGATATCCCGTACTCATCGTGCCCCGAGTTCGCCAACTTGCCGCCCACCATTATCCGATACACGCTCACGCAAGACATTTCGACGACCGTGGTGGACGTGTGCAAGACCGCCGACGAGGGCGGCTCGGCGTCGCTCATCTCACCGCAGGATATTTGTCTCGCCACCATCGTCAATGTCGATGGACAGCTTGTCTGGAGATGCGTGCTGACGGACGACGAACGTCTGAATCCGACACCGATCCCGCTGACGCCGTGGTACCAAGGCCAACCGAACAATTTGCCCAGCAACCGCATGACGGCGCGCCTCAAGCGCTGCGATCAGGGCGCCGTCCTCACCGTGAACGGTCAACACTTCGGCCCTGTCTTTGCGTTCGCCAATATTGCGCGTCCTGTCAATGCTCCCCCAGCCCCGGCGGACTGCGACATCATTTGCCAGTGGAAAGGCGTCATCATCGGTGTCACCGTGGGTCTCGGACTTGGTCTGATTGCAGCAATCATCGCCATCATCTGGCTCTTGAACTACCGCAAGAATTATCGTACTCAGAAGAAAGAGTTGAACACGCTGAACGAGCGAGCTGCTGAGCTGGACGAGAAAGCTGGTGGTCTCGGTATCGCGGACGATGAGATTGAGATGATTGCCAACCCGCTGATTGTCGAAATGCAGGAGCTCGAGGGACAAATCACCAAAGTGAACGAACAGCTCAAATCGACGAAGGAATCGCAAACAGTGCAGATCAACCAGCTCAAATCCGAAAGCGAACGTATCATGGCCGAAATGCAGAGGGTCAAGGAGGAGCTGGCCAAGGTGCAGAAGCAAGGCCCGACGCGTGCCGTGGAAGCGCCCCAATCGGCGATCGGCACCACGGCCGGTGGCAAGGCAGGCACCACCACCAAAGTCGATCTGTCTGACTCGTCCAAGACGACGATGACGTCCGGAACGACGACACGGCACGAATTCGGACAGATTCGTGGCACGACGCGGAAGAAGGAATTCTAAGCGCTTACATGTGGCAGCGCACGGCAATTTTTTTGCTAGTTGACACGGCAAGTCGAACATCCGACCTGTTTGTGTCAATTGTTGAACAACAGCCATTGATCCCCACACCTACTTGATTGCATTTGCAACCGTTATCTGTACATCGTCTTCAGCGTCAATGTATTAATTTATCAACTAAATGGG
>Ga0170475_102027134_pt1 | contig 11621 bp, 13 predicted proteins | sample Soicark_Litter_5_FD_111474 | JGI IMG/M metagenome (GOLD analysis project Ga0170475, IMG submission 111474) | Avena fatua rhizosphere microbial communities from Hopland, California, USA. Combined Assembly of 48 SPs | reverse complement strand
CTATCGTGATGTGACTCACGTGCGTGACCAACCAGGGTCGGGAGGTGTGCGGCGTGTCCGGGTTACCAACCCAGGCCGCCACCGCCGCGGAATTGTTCGAGCGGCGGGTAGCACCCCTTTATCGTCTTGCTGAGGACGCCTCGACGATCGCCATCGCCTGTCATGCCATGGCCGTTCGCTTCCACCGCAAGGGCACTCTGGTGGTCTTCGGCAACGGCACAGCCAGCACCGATGCCCAGCACGTGGTGGTTGAGTTCGTCCACCCGGTGATCATGGGCAAGCGTGCGCTCCCGGCCATCTCGCTGACTGCGGATGTCGCTACGGTGACCGGTATAGCCGGCACGGAGGGCTTCGACGAGGTATTTGCGCACCAGCTGCGCCACCTGGCGTCCGCGCGCGACATCGCGCTTGGTATCTCCCCGGACGGCAACTGCACCAACGTGTTGCGCGGATTGGCCACCGCCCGAGAGTTGGGCATGCTCACGGTCGCGCTCGTCGGCGGCGACGGTGGGCAGGTCTCGTCCCTTCAAGGAGCCGACCACATCGTGATAGCCCACTCGGATGATCCTCAGGTGATCAAGGAAGTGCACGTCACCGCCTACCACGTGCTTTGGGAGCTGGTTCACGTGTTCTTCCAGCATCCGGACCTGCTCGAGCCGAGGGCCGTCGCATGACCGTTCCGGAATGCCACGGCGAGGTGTGCATCACCTGCTCGGATCAAGCCGTCGCGGTTCGTGTCGTCGAGCTGCTTCCCGACGAGCTGGCCGTGGTGGACACCGGATCCGGGCTGGAGGAAGTGAGCGTCGCCTTCGTGTCGGCGGGGGTCGGAGACGAGATCCTCGTGCACGCCAAGGAAGCGATCGCAGTCCTGGGGAGTTCACAATGAGCCCAGGGACCAACGGCACCGGCATCACTGGGCCAGCGGCTAGGTCGGCTGACCAATCCCGGTCTGACGACCTGGCCACGCTGTACCCGTTCTTGTATTCACACCCCGAGAACGTCGGTCACGACAGCCCCGGAGCAGGAGATCTCGAGGCGGTCTTGGCCGAGGTGCGCCGTTCCACTGTGGACAAGGTGCATCAGATTGTGGCGCTCCGGCAGGAGGTCCTGGCTCAGGAGAGCCAGCGGCTGGCCGCGTGCGCCTCGGCAATGGCAGCCTCGTTGGCCAACGGCGGCCGGCTGTTCGCCATCGGCAACGGGGGAAGCTGCACCGATGCAGCCGACCTCGCTAGCCTGTTTCTGCATCCGGGTCCGGGACGGCGGGCGTTGCCCGCCTTCGCGCTCACCGGTGACATCGCGGTACTGACGGCGCTGTCGAACGACGTCTCATTTGACGTCGTCTTCGCCCGGCAGATCGCAGCGTTCGGGCGGCGCGGTGACGTCGTCGTCGGGCTGTCTACTTCGGGTAATTCGACCAACCTCGTGCGCGCCTTCCAAGAGGCGGGCAGGCGTGGCCTGCTCACCGTCGGCTTGGCGGGCTACGAGGGCGGGGAAATGGCCGAGCTGGGCAGTATCGACCATCTTTTCGTGGTGCCTTCTGATTCGGTGCATCGGATTCAGGAGGCCCAGACCACGATCTACCACACGCTGTGGGAGCTCACTCTCAACGAGCTGACCACCGGAAGGCGAGATCCGGCACAAGTAGAGCGACATGAGGTCGCTCGTGGAGTAGGGGATCATGGCTGAAGAAGAGAGCCCAATTCATATCCTGTGGATCAACTGTGGGTTGTCCTGCGATGGAGACTCGGTTGCGTTGACAGCGGCGACGCAACCAAGCATCGAGGAGATCGCGCTGGGAGCCCTTCCCGGCCTGCCCAAGATTGCGGTGCACTGGCCGCTGATCGATTTTGAATGCGGCCCAGAACAAGGTGCCGACAACTTCATCGAGTGGTTCTGGAAGGCCGATCGGGGTGAGCTCGAACCGTTCGTGCTCGTCCTCGAGGGATCCATCCCGAACGAGTCGATCAATGGTGATGGTTACTTCACTGGTTTCGGGAGGCACCCCGACACCAACCAGCCGGTGACCATCAACGAGTGGATCGACCGCCTGGCGCCGAAGGCGACGATCGTGCTCGCGGTAGGCACCTGTGCCACCTATGGCGGTATCCACGGTATGGCCGGAAACCCGACCGGTGCCATGGGTGTCCCGGACTACCTGGGCTGGGACTGGAAGTCCAAGGCCGGAATCCCGATCGTCTGCGTGCCCGGCTGCCCGGTTCACCCGGACAACCTGTCCGAGACGATCCTGTACCTGCTCTACCAGGCCGCCGGCGCGGCTCCGATGATTCCGCTGGACGAACACCTGCGCCCGCAGTGGCTGTTTGGCGCCACGGTGCACGAGGGCTGTGACCGGGCCGGTTACTACGAGCAGGGCGAATTCGCCAAGACTTACGACTCACCGAAGTGCTTGGTGAAGCTGGGCTGCTGGGGCCCGGTAGTGAAGTGCAACGTGCCCAAGCGGGGCTGGATCAACGGTGTGGGTGGCTGCCCGAACGTGGGTGGCATCTGCATCGGCTGCACCATGCCCGGCTTCCCGGACAAGTTCATGCCGTTCATGGACGCACCTCCGGGTTCTTTGGTGTCGGGGACCGCGAGTATGGCCTACGGGTCTGTCATCCGGCCGCTGCGCAACATCACGCTGAAGAAGACTGACGCCGAGCCCAAGTGGCGCAAGAAGGGCCGCACGCTCGAGACCGGCTACAAGCCGTCCTGGTGATCGCCGACCGGCTGGAGAAAGGCATCTAGACGATGACAAGCACCGCATCAAGACACAGCACGGGCTCCACAGGCCAACTCACCGAGATGGTGTGGGATCCGGTAACCCGGATCGTCGGTAGCCTCGGTATCTACACGAAGATCGATTTTGGGGCGAAGACGGTGGCCGAGTGCCACAGCACTTCGTCTGTTTTCCGCGGGTACTCCATCTTCATGAAGGGCAAGGCCCCGCGCGACGCCCACTTCATCACAAGCCGTATCTGTGGAATCTGCGGCGACAACCACGCCACGTGTTCGGTGTACAACCAGAACATGGCCTACGGGGTGGCCCCACCGCACCTCGGTGAATGGGTCATCAACCTTGGCGAAGCAGCCGAGTACATGTTCGACCACAACATTTTCCAGGAGAACCTGGTTGGGGTCGACTACTGCGAGAAGATGGTCGCCGAGACGAACCCCGGCGTGCTCGAACAGGCCAACCGCACTGCGGCGCCCCAGGAAGCAGCTCACGGGTACAAGACCATCGGCGACATCATGCGGGCGCTCAACCCGCTCTCGGGTGAGTTCTACCGCGAGGCACTGCAGGTTTCCCGCTACACGCGGGAAATGTTCTGCCTCATGGAGGGGCGCCACGTGCACCCCTCCACGCTGTACCCGGGTGGCGTCGGCACCGTTGCCACCCACCAGCTGTTCACCGACTACTACACCCGCCTCATGCGGTATACGGAGTTCTGCAAGCGAATCGTGCCGCTGCACGACGACCTGTTCAGCTTCTTCTATGACGCAATGCCTGGTTACGAAGAGGTCGGCCGGCGCCGGGTACTGCTGGGTTGCTGGGGTGCCTTCAACGACCCGGAGCACTGCGACTTCAACTACAAGAACATGACCAACTGGGGCCGGAAGATGTTCGTCACCCCCGGTGTGGTGGTGGACGGCAAGCTGGTCACCAATGACCTGGTGAAGATCAACCTCGGGTTGCGAATCCTGCTCGGCTCCTCGTTCTACGAGGACTGGGACGGTCAGGAGATCTTCGTCGACAAGGACCCACTGGGTAACCCGGTCGACCGGAGGCACCCGTGGAACCAGCACACCATCCCGCGGCCAGCCAAGCGTGACTTCGCCGGTGCTTACAGCTGGACGATGTCGCCTCGGTGGTTCGATGGTAAGGACCACCTTGCCCTGGACACCGGCGGTGGCCCCCTCGCTCGGTTGTGGCCGACGGCTCTGTCCGGACTGGTGGATACTCCCTTCGTGAAGGCCACCGGCCAGAGCGTGGTCATCAACCTGCCTCGGACGATGACGAAGCCCGAGGTCAGGTTCGAGTGGAAGATCCCGTATGACAAGGCTGGCAAGCCGCTGTCCAACGCGATCGAGCGCAACCGGGCCCGGACCTACTTCCAGGTCTACGCCTGTGCCATGGCACTGCACTTTGTGGAGAAGGCCCTGGCCGAGGTGCGGGCTGGCCGTACCAAGACCTGGGAGCCGTTCAAGGTGCCCAAGGAAGCGATCAGCTGCGGGTGGACCGAAGCGGTCCGTGGCGTGCTGTCTCACCACATGGTGATCCGGGACGGGAAGATCGCGAACTACCACCCGTACCCACCCACGCCGTGGAACGGCAGTGTCCGGGACATCTACGGGACGCCGGGCCCCTACGAGGACGCCGTGCAGAACACGCCGATCTTCGAGGAGAATCCACCGGCGAACTTCAAGGGCATCGACATCATGCGGGCCGTGCGCAGCTTCGACCCGTGCCTGCCCTGCGGTGTGCACATGCATCTGGGAGGTGGCCAGGAATTGCAGCGACTCCACACGCCACACGCGTTCAGCACGACTGGCGGCTGAGTCGTGCCCACTAGTACCACACCGGATATCCAGGCGGTTGGGGAGAGGGTCGAGGCGCTGCTCGCGGAGTTCGCCTCGACCTCCGACCCCGCCACCGCCGGGCGAGCCGAGGAGCTGGTCGGCTTGCTCGTCGAGTTCTACGGTGCGGGCCTGGCCCGCATCCTGGAGCTGCTCGACGAGCAAGCCGTCACTCCGCTGCTGGCCGACAAGATGGTGGCGGGTCTGCTGGTGCTGCATGATCTGCACCCGCAGAGCACCGAGGAGCGGGTTCTCGCCGCGCTGGAGCGGGTCCGGCCTTACCTGGGCTCGCATGCCGGCGACGTCGAGTATCTCGGGCTGGACCCCGACGGCACCGTGCGGTTGCGGTTGGCGGGTAGCTGTGACGGCTGCCCGTCCTCGGCCCTCACCGTCAAGATGGCGATCGAGAAGGGAATTGAGGACGTCGCTCCGGAGGTCACCAAGGTGGAGGTGGAGGGCGTCGTGTCCGAGCCAGCTTCGCCGCTCACCGCGGGAGCGGTTCCCGAAGGGGCCACCATGCTTCCGTTGCTCCAGGTGAGCAAACAACCGGAGGCACCGGCTGCGACGTGGGTTCAGGTCGACGGGATCGAGGGACTCGGTCAGGGTCAGGTGGTTCCCATGCTGGTTGGCGAGACCGCGGCGGTGGTATGCAACGTGGCGGGGAGCCTCTACGCCTACGCCGACCGCTGCGCGGTATGCGGCTCCGGACTGACCGGCGCGGAGCTGGAGGGGGCCTTGCTGGCCTGCCCCGGTTGCGCGCAGCGTTACAACGTGGTCCGAGCTGGCCGTGGATCGAGCGGAAGCGACCAGGTGGCCGGAGTGCACCTCGACCCGCTGCCGCTGCTGACCGAGAATGGCGGGGTCCGCATCGCGGTCCCCGCGCAGGCGGTGTCGTGAAAGGGGGGCTGCGGCGCTTCGTTGGAGGCGCCGCTCCCCCTCCGCCTCCGGCCGAAAAAACGGTCGAGCGTTGCGAGATGTGCGCCGAGCCGATCGGCGACTGGCACGGGCATGTGGTGGATATCGAGGGCCGCGGTCTGATGTGCACCTGCCGCCCGTGCGCTCTGCTGTTCACTAAGGAGGGCGCCGGCGGCGGGCGGTACCGGGCAGTTCCCGAACGGTACAAGTACTCCGCCGACGTGCCACTCGCCGCGGCATCCTGGGACTCGATCGGGATCCCGGTGGCGATGGCATTCTTCTTCACCAATAGCACGCTCGAGCAGACCGTTGCCTTCTACCCGAGCCCGGCAGGGGCAACCGAGTCGCAGCTGTCGATGGAAGCGTGGACGGACCTGCTCGCCGCGACTCCAGCTATGGCCGATCTGAAACCAGATGTCGAGGCATTGCTGGTGAATAAGTCAGCGAACGGGTTCGAGTGTTTCCTTGTCCCGATCGACGCCTGCTACCAACTGGTCGGTCTGGTCCGTATGCACTGGAAGGGCTTCGACGGCGGCGAGGAGGCGTGGACGGCGATCAATGAGTACTTCGACGGCCTGCGAGAGCGCAGCGAACAGGTGATGATGGCCGATGACTGAGCTTTCTTTCACCTGCCTGGACGTACAGCCCCAAGGCTATGCCATGGCGCCGACGCTGCTGTTCCGGCTGCGGATCGGCGTGGCTGCCGGGCAGCGAGTGCAAGCTATCGCGTTACGGACGCAGATCAGGATTGAACCAGCACGTCGTGGGTACGGCGAGCAGGAGGCAAAGCGGCTGGTTGAGCTATTCGGTGAACGTGAACGCTGGGGCGACACGGTCAAGCCATTCCAGTTCGCCAACACCTCGACGACCGTCGCCAGCTTCACCGACAGCATTGAGCTCGATGTGCCGGTGCCGTGCAGCTACGATATGGAGGTCACTTCAGGTCGATATTTTCACGCACTTGAGGATGGCGAGATCCCGTTCATCCTGCTGTTCAGCGGGACCATCTTCGGTGACGCTGCGAAGGGCCTGTGGATTGAACAGGTGCCCTGGCACGCCGAGGCCCGCTATAAAATGCCGGTAGCGGTGTGGCGCGACATGATGGACCTTCACTTCCCCGGCAGCGGATGGTTGCGGTTGCGTCGCGACACGATCGATGCGCTTGCCGAATTTCGGGCCGTGCGAACGCTGCCTACCTGGGATGACGCCATCCTCGCGGTGCTGGACGCAGCGCGTGAACGCACTGCGGAGGGGGGATCATGAGTGCCCCGATGGACATCGCCCGGGAGATCGCCGACGCCGTCCTCTACGAGGGATACCTCCTCTACCCGTACCGGGCGTCGGCACGCAAGAACCAGATCCGCTGGCAGTGGGGGGTGCTGGTGCCCCCCGCCTACGCCGCGGCCGGGCATGGTGAGCACGCCAGCTCGCACAGCGAGTGCATGGTGGAACCTGGCATCGACCCCTTGCTCCATATCCGGTTGCGGTTCCTGCAGTTGCAGCACCGCAGCGGTGGGGATGGGACGGTGCCCGAGTTCGACGAGGCGGTGGAGCACGAGGTCGACGCGGTGCTATCGGTCTCTGAGCTGCTGGACAACGAACAGGTGGTTCCGGTCAGCATCGCCGGTGGGACCGAGACCACCGAAGACGGTCTCACCCGGCAGCGCTGGCCGCTGCTCGGAGAGATCCGGCTATCCGCGCAGCGGCTCGAAGGCCCGTACGGCGTGATGCGGCTCGCCGTCGAGGTTGTCAACACTGCGCAATGGTCCGATCCGGAGGCCGGTCGGCATCTGGCGCTGCGGCACTCGCTGATCGCCGCGCACACGGTGCTCGCAGTCACCGATGGACAGTTCATCTCCATGATCGACCCGCCGGAGTGGGCTAAACCCGCCATCAAGAGCTGCCGCAATGAACGCACCTGGCCGGTGATGATCGGTGAAGCGGGGCGCCGTGACGTGATCCTGATTTCGCCGATCATTCTCTATGACTACCCGGCGATCGCGCCGGAGAGTCCCGGTGAACTGTTCGATGGCACCGAGATCGACGAGATTCTCACCCTGCGCACGATGACTCTCACCGACGAGGAGAAAGCGGAAGCGCGAGCCACCGACGAGCGGGCTCGCAAGCTGATGGACCGAGTCGACTCGATGCCGCCGGAGATGCTCGACAAGCTGCACGGCGCGATCCGGTATCTCGGGGAGACACCTGCCACCCGCAAGGAACCGGACTCGGTCGAGACCCTTACCACCCCCGGCACGCCATGGTGGGATCCGGGCGCCGATGCTTCGGTGGATCCGGACACCGACAGCGTGGTCATCGAAGGCGTCGAAGTGGCCAAGGGCAGCAAGGTGCTGCTCATGCCGGGACAGCGCCGGTCAGACGCGCAGGACATGTTCCTCGAGGGACGCACAGCCACTGTCGCCGCGGTGCTGCTCGACGTCGACGGGAACACTCACGTCGCGATCACCGTCGACGATGATCCGGGTGCGGAGATCTCGGCGGCGCACGGCCGGTTCCGCTACTTCGCTCCCGATGAGCTCAAGCCGCTCGGGGACCCGTCAGGAGCGCTGCCATGACCACAGGCACAACCATGGTGGCCGGAATCGGCAATATCTTCCTTGGTGACGATGCATTCGGCGTCGAGCTGGCTCGCCGGCTCACCGGCGAGACACTGCCGGAAGGCGTTAAGGTCGCTGATTACGGGATCCGTGGGATGCACCTGGCCTACGATCTTCTCGAGATGGCTCCAGACACCACGATCCTGCTCGACGCCGTGTCACGGGGCGACGAGCCGGGAACCGTCTACGTGCTCGAGATCGGACCCGGCGACGTGCCGGGCATCGAGCCGTCAGCTGTCGACGCGCACGGGATGACTCCCGACGCGGTGCTCGCGCTGCTGGACAACCTCGGCGGCAGCGCGGGGCGGACTTTGCTGGTCGGATGTGAACCGGTCAGTACCGAGGAGGGTATCGGGTTGTCCACGACCGTCGCCGAAGCCGTCGACAGGGCGGTCGGAGTGGTTCTGGATTTGCTCACCGACAAGGAAGGAAGTGAAGGGAATGTTCCGTCTGCTGCGTCGGATGATCTTCTGGGGGTCGGCGATCGGCCTGGTAACTGTAGCGGTGCAGGTGTCTAAGGACGTGGCCCGCTACAAGCAGATTAGCGAGATGTAACTAACTCCCACCACGGAGGGAATAGCTCATGTGCCTCGGCATCCCGGGCGAGGTGATCGAAATCCTGCCCGACCAGCCCGATCTGGCTATGGTCGAGGTCAGCGGGGTCAAGCGCGCGATCAATATCGGTCTGTTGACCGATGATCCGCCTATTCCCGGTGACTGGATCTTGATTCACGTCGGCTTTGCACTATCCAAGATCGACGAGCAAGAGGCCAAGGCAGCGATGGACTTCTTGATAGGCATCGGTCAGGCCTACGATGATGAGATCGCCGCCCTGCTCGAATCGCGGATTGACGAAAGGCAGTGAGCGGTATGCGATTCGTCGACGAGTACCGGGATGCCGAAAAGGCTCGTGCCCTGGCCGCCAAGATTGCGGCGCTGTGCGAGCCGGGGCGGCATTACAAGTTCATGGAAGTGTGCGGTGGGCACACGCACACCATCTACAAACACGGGCTGGAGGACTACCTTCCGGAGTCCGTCAGCCTAGTCCATGGGCCAGGCTGCCCGGTGTGCGTGCTCCCGATGGGTCGGGTGGACGATGCGATCGCGCTGGCCGAGCAGCCAGATGTAATCATGACGTCCTTCGGCGACATGATGCGGGTGCCCGGCGGGCGCGGGTCGTTCTTTGACTCCTCGGCCGCCGGCACCGACATCCGGATGGTCTATTCCCCGCTCGACGCACTGAAGGTCGCCCGGCAGAATCCGGACAAGCACGTGATCTTCATGGCGATCGGGATGGAGACTACCACGCCGTCTACCGCGATGACCGTGCTAAGGGCGGCGGCGGAGGGTATCGAGAATTTCTCGATCTTCTGCAACCACGTCATGATCGTGCCGGCGATCAAGGCTATCCTGGACTCCCCCGACCTGCGATTGGACGGGTTTATCGGCCCCGGCCATGTCTCCACCGTCATCGGCTGCCGGCCGTATGAGTACATCCCAGCGGAGTACGGCAAGCCGATCGTGACGGCGGGGTTCGAGCCGCTGGATATCCTGCAGTCGGTCTACATGCTGTTGCAGCAGTTGGCCGAGGGTCGCTGCGAGGTGGAAAACCAGTACTCCCGGGTGGTGCCGTGGGACGGCAACACGGTGGCGTTGCGGGCGGTGAGCGAGGTGATGGAGCTGCGTCCCTACTTCGAGTGGCGCGGTCTCGGCTTCATCTCCCACTCCGCGTTGCAGGTCCGGGAAAAGTATGCGGCCTTTGACGCCGAGCGGCATTTCGCCCTACCCGGGGTGCGAGTCGCCGACCCGAAGGCCTGCCAATGCGGCGAGGTGCTCAAGGGTGTGCTCAAGCCGTGGGAATGCAAGGTGTTTGGCACGGCGTGCACGCCTGAGATGCCGATCGGTACCTGCATGGTCTCCTCGGAGGGGGCTTGTGCGGCGTACTACAACTTCGGCCGGTTCAGCCGTCAGCGGATCCGTGAAGTGAGCATTGAGAGCAGCAGGGCATGACGCATCCGGACACCGCCCATCAGCAAGCTGATTGGGCGGAGGCCGCCGTCGCCGAGCACGACGGCGGCCACACCGACGTGCACGCCGCACCCGGGACCGAGCACACCAGTCGGGAGCAGCTGGTGCTGGAGCGCATCGACCGGGCGCGGCGGGCCCGTCCCAGGGTGCGCGAGAAGCTCATCACCCTCGCTCACGGCGCCGGTGGTAAGGCCACCCAGTCGCTGATCGAGGCGGTTTTCCTGGACGCCTTCCGCAATCCCCTGCTGGAGCCGCTGGAGGACGCCGCGACGGTGACCGCCGGCGATGCACGGCTGGCCTTCACGACGGACTCATATGTGGTGTCACCGCTGTTCTTCCCAGGTGGCAACATCGGTGACCTCGCGGTCAACGGCACGGTCAATGATCTGGCTGTTTCCGGAGCAAAGCCGGCCCATCTGTCCGCCGGGTTCATCCTGGAGGAGGGATTTCCGGTCGAGGACCTCCGGCGGATCGTGGCGTCGATGGCGGCGGCCGCGACAGCAGCCGGAGTCTCGATCGTCACTGGCGACACCAAGGTCGTACAGCGAGGCAAGGGGGACGGCTGCTACATCAACACCGCCGGGGTCGGGCTGATCCCCGATGGCCTGAACCTGGGCGTAGCCACCGCTCGCCCCGGTGACGTGGTGATCGTGTCCGGCCCCGTGGGCGATCACGGCATCACCATCCTGCTGGAGCGAGGCGAACTGGACCTCCAAGCTGACCTGGTCTCTGACACCGCGCCGGTGCACGAGTTGGTCCACGGCCTGCTCGACGCGGTGGGTCCCGACGTCCGAGCGATGCGCGACGCCACTCGTGGTGGAGTTGCGACGATCCTCAACGAGGTGGCCACGGCTGCGGGCGTGGCCGTGGTGGTCGAGGAGAACGCGGTACCGGTGCGTACGGAGGTTCGTGGGGCTTGCGAGCTGCTGGGTATCGACCCCCTCTACGTCGCCTGTGAAGGACGGATCGTGACGATCGTCGACCCTGGTGCAGCCGACGCGGCGGTCGCAGCCCTGCAGGCACATCCCCTCGGTGCCGGGGCGACCGTGGTCGGCCGCGTCGCGGCGGACCCGCCTGGGCTGGTCCTGCTCAAGACCGGGTTCGGTGGCACCCGAATCATCGATCTGCTGGTTGGCGACCCGTTGCCGCGGATCTGCTGAACACATCGCAGGGGAGGTCCGCTGAACCGGAATGAGTTGATCACCGAGCTCGTGGCCGATTGGCCCGAGCCCGGTGAGGTTGTCTACATCGAGCGCCGGGGCGAGAGCTACACGGCCAAGCGCGTTGGTGCCGATGGAGCACTTCCCATGCCGGCGCAGGAGGATTCGCTGCCTGATGCCTGGATTTACTACGGCGGATGGCAGGCACACCACCGCAACGACGTGCCGGCGTTCTTCGATGACCTGTTCGCCGAAATGGATGCGGCGGCCGGGGGTCATGATCGTTGCCGCTGGTCAGCGGATGACCCTTGGCCGCACGCGCACT
>Ga0170475_102128078_pt1 | contig 11622 bp, 6 predicted proteins | sample Soicark_Litter_5_FD_111474 | JGI IMG/M metagenome (GOLD analysis project Ga0170475, IMG submission 111474) | Avena fatua rhizosphere microbial communities from Hopland, California, USA. Combined Assembly of 48 SPs | reverse complement strand
TGCCAATGGTTTGGTCCGAAATAGCGGTTTTTAAAGACGTGGACGGTGATGGGAAACCGGACGCCACGTTTGTAGGCGACGGCGCAGTCAGCTGGGCTAGCCCTGATCCGACGAACCCAACTGCGCCATGGATCGTACACAAGGTTTCCCAGCAAGGATTCGGCATTCCTGCCCAGCATGGGCTGGGTGTCGGTGACATCAACGGTGACGGAAGAATGGACATCGTTTCGCCTCACGGGTGGTGGGAGCAGCCGGCCAAAGGCACACCGGAAGGACCATGGCCCTATCATTCCGTCGCACTGGGACGATGGCCGCGAGCTGGTGGCAGTGTCGGAGGCGCAGAAATGGGCGTGTATGACGTAAACGGAGACGGCTTGAACGACATCGTGACCAGTCTGGGCGCGCACGGATGGGGCCTCGCTTGGTTCGAACAGAAGCGTGACCAAAGCGGCGCGATCTCGTTTACCGAGCACATGATCATCGACGATTACTCGACGAAGAATGCGGGCGACGTCACGTTTTCTGAACTACACGGCTCGACGGTCGCTGATATGGATGCAGACGGAGTTCCCGATTTCGTCGTGGGAAAGCGGCTCTTCTCGCATCAGGAAAGCTACACGGATCCGGATCCCTTCGGCCCAGCCGTCCTTTACTGGTTCCGAACCGTACGCAACCCGAAGGCACCGGGCGGCGCGGAATTCGTACCTCAACTGATTCACAACCGCTCAGGCGCGGGGTCGACCGTGCTTGCAGTCGATCTGAACAAGGACGGCGCTATGGACGTCGTGACGTCCACGAATCGAGGAACGTTTATCTTTTGGGGCAAGAACAGCGGAAAGAGCATTGAGCGGAGTAAGGCCGATCTACACAAACCCGCGGAGTAGGCAGAGTCGCGAACGCACGCTACCGGTCTTATCGCGTACACACGCACCGCCCTCCAGACAACGATTGGGCCGCCCGCTCTTACGGAGGCGGGCGGCTCACCGGTCATTAACCTATTGGGAATGCCAGCTTCGAGATGGTCCTCTTCTCGCATAATCAGCTAGTCAAATTACCACTCGGCCACCGACCCGTCATCGTGAAAGACACGCGCCATCGGTCGTGTGCCACCGAATGGATATTTGGCCAGGCTTTCTTCCGACAGTTCGAACCCGAGGCCCGGCTTCTCTGACAGCGGGAACCGTCCATCTACCATTCGCATAGCCGGGAAGCCCAGCCACTCCTGCCAGATCTTATCGTTAGCGTTCGGAGTTACCTGGCCGCAAATCTCCTGCACCAGGAAGTTGGGCATGGCTGCATCGACGTGAACGGTAGCTAGACCGCCGATGGGCCCTTCACAGGCATGAGGCGCCATAGAGATCGAAGAGACATTCGCGGTCGCCGCAACCTTCCACAGAGCAGTGATCCCGCCGACGTGGTTGATGTCCGTTTGCAGAATGTCGACAACACCCATCTCAATGAGTTCGCGACAGCCGTAAGACGCGATGAGCCGCTCGCCCGTAGCGATAGGCGTCGTTGAACGGCGCGCGATTTTGGCCATCGCCTGCACGTTCTCCGGTGGGCAGGGTTCTTCCACGAACAGCAGATTCAGCGGTTCCACTTCCTTCACAATGACCGAAGCAACGCTGGGACTCGTTTTTGCATGGAAATCGATCGCGATATCGATATCAGGACCCAGAGCCTCGCGCGTCATTTGTATTGCCTTGATGGCCCGGTCGATTTTCGGCCTGCGCTCGAGCCACTCATAGTATCCGGGGATGCCGCCCTTAACGCACGTGATGCCTTGTTCCTTTGCAGTCTCTCTAATCTGCGCCAAGCGCTCGCGTCCAGCTCCGTCGATGTGGTAGTAGCCGCGAACGCCACGGGGATCAAAGGGTCCCCCAAGCAGCTTGTAAACGGGCATGTTCAGCGCTTTTCCGCGAAGGTCCCAGAGGGCCTGATCGATACCCGATATCGCTGACCCAATTACCGGGCCGGCGCGATAGAAAGAGTGGACGTACATCGATTGCCAGATGTGTTCCACCTGCATCGGATCCGCCCCGATTAGAAAATCGCGGAAGTCGTTCACGCAGGCCATGACTGCGCCGGCTTTCCCTTCCAGAGTTCCTTCGCCCCATCCCACGAGGCCCTGATTCGTTTCGAGCTTAACGAATACATACGGCCGGTCCGAGTTCGGCGTCAGCGATACACCGAACACCTTGACACCGGTGATCTTCAACCCAGAGCTGGCTTCGCTGAATGCCTCGAGCCCAACCGGTCCTGCCTGGGGAACAAACGAGCAGTCGCAAGCATCCAGTGGCAAACGACTGGAGTGTTTCGTTGTCGCGGCGCCGAGGAGACCGGCCGAACCTACCGCAAGGAAGTTTCTACGATGCATGATATTTCTCCAAGGCGGCTTCATTCAGGGTGATGCCAAGACCCGGCGACTTCGTCAGTTCTAAAAACCCTGCCTTACCGGCTTCAAGATGGGGAGACACAATCTCGCGTCGCATTGCCCTGTCTTCTTCTGCCGCGGGAAGCGGCAGGTTTTGGATAAAGAAGTTCGGAACGCTCGCCGCAATGTGAATTGCCGCCGCCGTAGTAACCGGCCCTCCCTCATGTCGAGGCGCAACGGCCACGTAGTAAGGCTCGGCCAGGGCGGCCACTCGCCTTGCGCCGCTTATGCCAAAGATGCCGATCGAAGGACGGACAAGGTCGATCAGTCCCTCGCGCAGCAAGGCTTGGAAGACGCCCGGGTCGTCTATACCGGCACCGAATCCGAGCGGGACCACGCTTTCCCCCGCCACTTTGCGAAGGGCATCGATATTGGAATGAGAGCAAGGCTCATCGAACCACAGCGGATGCTTCGACTCGATGGTCGTCGCGACCGAGGCCGCATCTCCAGGGGTTAAAGATCCATTGCCATGGAGAACGAAATCGCGATCTGCAGGAACGGCGTTGGCAAGCTCGAGAATTCGATTCTGATACGCTTTGCCCTGGTTTCGAAAGGCCGGAGCAGGCACATCGATGACCGTGACCGGAAATTCATCTGATTGCACCGAACTGTAAGCACGAACCTTGCTTCGTGTCGGCCCTCCGAGAACCCTATACACGGGTGCCTTTGCCGTCTTCCCGAGAACGTCCATGCACGCCATATCGAGCGCCGCGCGAAAGGGCGCCGAAGCAGGAATGGTTGCGTAAGCATTGGCCGGCCGGCCCACCCAAGTAGACTCAAGTGCTTTGAAATCGGCGCTGGGGTCGTGCGGGGACTCGCCCCACCCGATCAGGCCTGACCGCGTCGTGATCCGCAGCAAGGAGTAGCGTTTTCCGGAAGCCGGCTCGCGAAGCGGGTAGTGACGTATGGCCGTAATGTCCAATGCAGAAGGTTTTCCCGCAGCCTTCGCGGCCTCCTGGGCAATACCCGCCAGCAAACGTACTCTCTTGTCAATCTTTACGTGATTCATGGCTGCAAATAGGTTTCCTTCACCTGGCTCAAAATACGAACCGCAATGCAAATTGAAGCTGCCTGGAAGTTCTGGCTGTGGACGATATGGAGCCCACGCCATTGCTTCCAATCGTAGTGTTCCCGGGTATGGCGAATTGCGGATGGTTCAGCGCATTGAAAAACTCGGCGCGAAACGCCACATTTGAGTTCTCGGTGATGCGGAACCGCTTGGCCGCCGTGAGGTCCAGGTTCGCGGCTCGTGGCCCGGTCAGCACATCACGTCCGGAATTCCCATAGCAGTAACAAGTGGCGGGCGGGACCGAAAAGGCTGCCGGATTAAACCACTGTTGGAGGGTCTGGACCGGCGGATAGGGCGATACGCCATACACAACATTGGCGCGAGACGTCGTTCCGTTGTTGGTCGCTGAAGGAGCAAGAATGGTAAACGGCAACCCGGCTTGCCAGACGAAGATACCATCCACCTCCCACCCGCCAACAACATAGCGGTTGAAGGCGTTGGCCGAGTTCGCCCATCGTTTCCCTTGTCCAAACGGCAGTTCATAGGTTGTGAAAAGATTCAGCCGGTGGCGAACGTCGCTGTTTGAGCTGCCCCAATCGGCGCGCCGGTTGTAGGGATCCTGACCGCCCCCGGACCCGCCGTCCCAAGGCGCATTGTCCATGGCATGAGACCAGACCCAGTTCGCATTCATATACAGACCGTGCGAATATCGCTTCTCAAAAACGACCTGGAGTGATTCAAACTCCGAATTGCCGGCGGACTCCCAGTAGTTGATGTTCGTAATGTTAGACAGCACAGGGTAATAAGGGCGGCGCGGATTGATGGCACCGGGCCCAGGGGGTGGAGTATTGATGCCAAAATTCCATGCGAGACGCCTTCCAAGCGAGCCTACGTATGTCGTCGTCAGTACCGTCGAAGGAGCCAACTCGCGCTGTACGCCGAAATTGAATTGCTGAATCTGAGCGTTGCGGAAATTCGGATCGATCGCCGTGATGGTCGCGTTGGGAACTGCAGCGGTCGGATTATTGGGATCGGTGGCCGGGAAGTCTGAGCGTTTCGGTATACCCTGGCGAACGCTGTTCGCCGGAAAAAGGTCGCCGGGACTGGTCGTGAACACAAGGTCGAACGGCTGCTGCCGGAACTGCCGGATGGTCGTTCCATAGTTGCCCTGCGGATCATAGAAGATGCCGTATCCGCCGCGAACGACGGTCTTACGATCGACTTGGTAGGCGATACCAATTCTCGGGCCAATGGCAGAGAAATCGGTGTTCACATTGGCGGTGGCGCTCGCGTTCTGTCCCGCTATCAGCAGCTTGGCGGTAGCGGGATTCCAATTCACCCAGTAATTGTTGTCTTCGGTGAACGGAGTGTTCACCTCGTAATGGATGCCGAGATTAAGGGTCAGCTTGTCCGTTACGCGCCATTCATCGCGGGCGTAATAGTTAAATTCATTGGTCCGGACGTGCGCTGTTCCGGGTATAAAGAAGTCCCGAATCGTCGTGCTCGGGAAACCAAGCAACATGCTCGCGATCGCGTCCCCAGTGCCACCCGTACTCGAAGGATTGTTGGTGAAGCCGGGCGTAAATGTGAACCGGCCAAAAGCGCTTTGTCCCGGAGGACTTGCAGTCTCGCTGATCAGCCTTTGGCGGATGTCGATTCCGAACTTGAAGGCATGCTTGCCTTTCTGCCAGCTAACGTTCGCAGTGTTCTCGAACATGTGCTCTCGACGAATGAGCGGTTCCGAGCGCGCGTTGCCAAGACCGACATAGCCGCTGGGACTGATGATCGGTGCGGAGGGTTGGAACGGGTCGCTCGTATCTCGGCCTGGTATCTGGGACCATACCGGATCCGTCAATTGCTCCGGGAGCAGGAATTGACGGAATTTGGTAAACCCGAATCGATACTCGCCAATTACCGTCGGACTGAATACGTTGTTGTAAGCGAGCACGCCGTGCTGGCCGCGAACAGCGTCCGGACCGGCAAAGCTATCCTCGTTGCCACCGATGCGCGTATCGAACGTGTTGGGTATGTGCAGATCTGAGTTGTCGATTGAGTAGCGACCAAAAATTGTCTGCTTTGACGTGAGCTGATGGTCGATGCGGATATCGCCGCGATCGAGGTTGCTCAACTTTTCCGGATTCGAGATGTAATTGTTCACCAGGCCGGACGTCTGCGGATTCGGATAGAGTGCCACGATTCTCGCCGCAAGTGGATCGAAGCGCGAGGTCGGGATCACGTCATTGGGAAACCGGGCGCGGGTGTAAGTAGTTACACCGCCGTTCGTGACTGGCACAGTCGATATGGGATCGAAAATGCCGTTTCTGGCAATGCCAGCGAAGTTGCCCAGCTTCTGCGCGGCTGTAGGAACAGTAACGACCTTCGTCTGCCCCTGCTTCTCGCGATAGCCTTCATAATCCGTGAAAAAGAAAGTACGGTTTCGGATCACGGGACCGCCGAGGCTCACGCCGAACTGGTTTAGTTGGTACTGCGGTATCGGCAGGTCCGGACGATCAAAAAAGTTCTTGGCGTCCAGCGCTGAATTGCGCAGGTAATCGAAAGCTGAACCGTGGAAGTTGTTGGTGCCCGATTTGGTGCTGGTAACGAGCACCGCACCGCCTGCTCTTCCGTACTCTGCACCCGCATTATTGGTGATGGCCTTAAATTCCTGCACACCTTCAATAGGAGGGCGCACCACGAACGTCTGCGAGATCATCTCGGTGTTATCGATTCCGTCGAGCAAGAGTTGATTGCTGCTGTCCCGCGCTCCGTTCGCAAGCAAAGTTGTGCCGCCCGGCCGAAGTTCGTCGGGTCGCGCACCTGAATTGATCGTTCCAGTCTGGGCGTAACTGAGACCAGTAACGCCTGGCGCCAATACCGCGAGCTGCACGATATTGCGGCCATTCAGCGGAAGTGTTTCTACGGACTTAGTGTCGATGACCTGACCGACGGTGGATCCCTCCGTCTGCAACAGCGGAGGAGCGGCATTCACCTCGACCGTCTGTTCAAGACCGCCAATTTGAAGCCGGACATCGAGCCGCGCTTCCTGGGCGACCTGCAGCACCAGCCCCTTCGTCAGATACCGCTGAAAGCCCGACTTCTCGGCTTCAATCGAGTAGCTGCCCGGAGTCAAGTTCACCGCCCGGAACTCTCCTGCAGCGTCGGTCTCCAGGTTGACGGCCGTGTTCGTCCCCTCATTGATGACCTTGATTGTCACACCGGGGATAACCGCTCCCGAAGTATCCGTTACGGTCCCCGCCAAGCTGGCCCTCTCCACCTGACCTTGTACGTTTGCAAGAACAAGAAACGCAAGCGCGGCGAATTGAGCAACGCGGCTGAATGTTGCGCCTTTCATGCTTCCACACCCCCAAGTAGCGCGGCTACTTCTTAGCCGGCTAGATTCGCAATCTACTGCTGATCATCGTCTCTAGTCGAGACGTGAAGAATATTCCTTTAGCGGCGATTACCTGAACAGTCGCGGAGCGAAATCGTTAAAGCACCGTCGCCATGTCAGCCATTCGTGGGCTGTACCTGGGGACTCGAAGTAGACATTGTGAATGCCCGCTTCGGTAAGCGCTTCACTGAATTTTTTTGTATTCGGACCTTCCACGGATCCGATTCCAAGGAAGAGAACCTTCATCTTCTTGTTGAAGGCTGCCGCGTCTGCAAAAACTCCATTGTTCGAAGTTTTGGGATCAAATCCTCCGCGAGATCCGCTGCTGCCGCTGAATCCGCCAAGGTATGCGAACTTGTCCAGATTCCCGAGCACACTCTGGAAAGACTGCATGCCTCCCATTGACAGACCGGCCATGGCACGATTGTCTCGGCCCGGCAGAACTCTGTAGGTCTGCTCAATCATTGGAATGAGGTCCGTCAACATCATTTCAGTGAACGTCCCTCCGAAGTTCGAGGGAAAACCGGGGCGGGCTGCGCCAGCGGCGGGGCGTCCAGCGCTCGGTGGCGGCGTTACCTCATCCATTGACCGTCTGGCAATGATGCTCCGCGCCGAATATAAGCTCGCGTCTTCATCCGGTTTCACCGCGTTCAGATTGTCCATGACGATGAGCATGGGTTTCACCTTGCCAGCCGCAAGCAGGTTGTCCATCATAAGGTCCACATGGCCTTGCTTGCTCCAGTCTTCCTCGTTTTCTCCCCAACCGTGGAGCAAATAGAGGACCGGATAACGCCCGCGCGCGTTGTTGTCATAGTCAGGAGGCATGTACACGAAACAGCGGCGCCACTTGCCAGTCACTTTGGAGTAGTACCATCGCTGACTAACCTGTCCGTGTGGCACATCTTTCACCGAATAGTAATCCGCATCCGGCTCGGGGATCTCGATGCCACTGTTGTCCCATCCGGAACCAAAGAAAGTTCGCGTAGCGGGATCGGCGACCACCGACCCATCAATCACGATGCTGTAGTAGTGGAACCCGATCACCTGAGGCGGAATCGTGACCGTCCACAATCCGTCCTGGCCTTTGGTCATATCGTGAGTGCCGCCCAAACGCACCTGCACCTTTTGTGCATCCGACGCGGCGACCCGGAACGTGACGCGCCTGTCCGGGTAAACGCAGGGATAAGGCGCGCCCGGAATGTTAAGGGAGGCAGGTTTGCATTCGTCTGTCCCCTGCCCAAGGCACATGCCGCATCCGAGCAGGCCCAATAGGAGAAGTTGTTTCGTTTTCATCGATGGTTGTTGATAATCAGAACGAGTATTTAAGCCCCAACTGAATCTGGCGCATGGGCAGCGAAGTACCTGACACCACACCAAACCCTTGGTGGGCGGCGGTCGCGGGCAAACCGGGTTGCGCTGCCCCGGACAGGATGTTCAGGGAGGGCATGGACCAGTTCGGGTGATTCAGCGCGTTGAAAGCTTCAAAGCGGAACTGAAGTACGTGACTTTCCTTGTACGGCATTCGGAATTGCTTGTGCACTTCGGCGTCGAACCCGATGATTCCCGGCCCCTCGATTGAATTGCGTCCGACATTGCCAAACTGTCCCGGAGGAGCTTCGGTAAACGCTGCCAGATTCCAGTAGCGTGAAGCCGTTGGATTGTCAACGTAAGGACTTATGCCCGTGGAGTTGGGCCGATCGTAGCCGCCTGCTCCCGTACTTGCGTTGTCGATTCCACCGATGCCCAAGGTTCCGGGCATCCCGCTTTGGAGCGTCAGAATGCCGCCCGCCTGCCAACCGCCGATAATCGCGTTCGCTACCGGGTTCTTAATGTCGACGGCTTTGCCAGTTCCGACCGGCAGGTCGTACAGAACCGAGGTGACCATGCGATGACGCGTGTCGAAGGCCGAAAGCGCGCGCTCGCACGAAAGGCAGTAGCTGTTCTGAGGATAGAGCGTATCGTTACCCTGATTGCGAATTCCGCTAGTTGTATCGATCGATTTCGCCCAGGTATAGGAACTGATCACGCTAACGCCTTGGCTGAAGCGCCGCGTTGCTTTGACGGTTAGCGAGTTGTAGTTGCCGACTCCCCCGTCGTGCACGAGTTGGATGTTGCTAAACCCCGGGTACGGCATGCGCGAAGCAATGTTGCCAACGGTGCCCGGGATGGCTTGATTCACATCCTGGAAGCCTTGCAAATGGCGGCTCTGCGTGCCGAAGTACCCTGCCTCGATTGCCCAGTCAGCGCTTAACTGCTGCTGGAGGTTGAACATGTACTGCATCGCATATGTAGTGCGGTGGTCCACCGACATCGAATACGCAAACGGGGACGGCACGTTGGCGGTGACGCCGCTACCGCCGGGAACAGCGTTGCTGTAGAAGAGGTTCGGTATTCCCGGATTGGATGTAATGGTGACGCGACCGGCTATATTGCGCGCCAGGTCGAAATAGGCGTTGCCAATCTCCTGGTTGTAAAACATTCCCCATCCGGCACGCACAACAGTTTTGGAATTGGGTGAGTAAGCGATTCCAATACGAGGAGCGAAATCCGTATACGACGTGTTCATCAACTGGTCCGGCAAGGTGCCGTTGTTGCACTTTGCGCTCACGGTGGTCCAGCGGATGTTGAGCGCGGGAGGACCGGCGTAAGGATCTGTGCAGTTACCCTGTCGCAACATATACGGAGTGTTCGGGGCATGTGGAACAGCGTAGATATTCGGCACAGCCACCGTGAAGAGGTTATTGAGCTGATCGGTCCAGGGCGGTGTCAATTCGTACCGCAAGCCAAGGCTGAGGGTCAACTTCGGTGTTACTTTCCAGGTATCGTCGATGAAAGCAGCCTCCGCATTCCGCTGGAATTTGGCATTCGCCAGCGCTACCGCAACGGTGGACTGATAGATGTCACCCAGCAGAAATTCCGCAAACGCGTCACCGCCAGCCGTTCTGGCCGAATTCTGGGTCGCGTTCGGTTGGAAGGCAAATTGACCGCGCGAAAACTGGTTTCCGATCTGATTGAAGTTCTGCCGGGTGTACTCGAAGCCGAAACGGAACGTGTGCTTCCCATGAATCCACGACAGATTGTCCACTGCCTGAGTCGTGTTGTCGTCAATCGCGTACGGGCCGTCCTGCGTATCGCCGATGGCGCTAAATCCATCACCCGCGAACGATGCGAACGGAACGCCCCAGGAGACCGGATCTCCAGGTGCCAGGTTCGGAATACCTAATGCAGAGACTGTATCGACGTTGTACGCCGAATACGTACCCAAGGAGTTGCTGAGCCGGGTATAACCGAAACGCGCTTCGTTCACGAGATTTGGGGTAAGCGTTCGCGTATTAGTGCCGAGGTATTGCTCGTAGTTCGTCAGGATCTTGCTTCCCGTGATGCTGATTCCAGTCGATGCCTGGTTTTCATCACCCCAGCTATAACGTCCCGACCACTGCGATTTCGCTGACTCCACGAAATCCATACGGACGGTGAACGCATCGCGATTATTCGGCGAAGAGTTCATCTGCGTGTAGTTGTTTGTGAGGCCCGGGAGATTGGAGGGAACGTAGTAGTTCAGGAACTTCTTGGAAATCGGATCGATACGATTGGCAGGAATCCGGTTGCCGGCAAAGGGCGTTTTGGTTCCATTCGCAGCTGTGGCCGGGTCGTAGATGACGGAAGAGATGCCGCTAAAATCACCGCCAAACATGGCCGGCGTAGGCACCGAATACGTCGATTGCGAGTTCTGGCGCTGGACCTTCCATTCGTCGTTGGCCATGAAGAACAACCGGTTTCGCCCATCGAAAAGCTTGGGTATCCGTACTGGGCCATCTATTTCAAAGCCGTAGTCGTTCCACTTGAACGGTGACTTGACCGGATGGGTCGCCGTGAACGCGTACGGGACCGCATCGAACACGTCGTTACGGATGAACTCGAACAGCGATCCGTGATATGCGTTTCCGCCGGACCTGGTCAAAACGTTGATCTGGGAGGACTGGTGGCCGAACTCGGCAGGATAAACCCCGGTCTGGACCTTAAACTCCTGGATAGCATCAATCGAGGGGAGTACGACGTAAGTATTGAAGTCGGGATCCGTGTTCGAAACGCCGTCGAGCGTGTAGTAATCGAACATGATACGGTTCCCGCCCACCGAAATGGACTGGTTGGCGCGGTCGCCGCCCAGGCGCCCGGCCGCTTGCCCGGACGTGGCCGAGAGTGTATTTGTGTTTGAAGCCAAAGCCACCAATCCCAGGTAATTGCGCCCGTTCAAAGGAAGGTCGGTAACCTGTTTGTTTTCGATGACGGTTCCGAGGGACACGTTCTCCGCTTGCAGCATCTGGGCTGATGCCGAGACCTCGACGGATTCGCTCACTTGGCCAACCTGCAGGGTAAAGTCCAGGCGGACGGTCTGCTGAATCTGAACTTGAACGTCCGTGGTGCTGGCCGACTTGAAGGCAGTCTTTTCAACCTTTACGGTGTAAGAACCCGGCGGGACAGCCGGGAAAGTGTAGTCGCCCGAATCCGTGGAAACGGTATTTCGCACTGCATTCGTGGCAACGCTCATCAGACTTATTTCGGCTGCGGGAATAGCGGCTCCGGTTGGATCGCTGACACGCCCCGTAATCTCTCCGAACGTCTGCCCGAATGAGGGTATCGTCCACGCGGCCGCGAGCATGGCCGAACACAATAAAAGGCTCCTAGATTGCATAAAGATATTCACTTCCGAACCCTGCGACTGCACGGTTGCGATGGTCGCATCCGGCTAGTTCCTGCGCAGGTTTATAAGATTGTAAGAAACGACTC
>Ga0170475_103018731_pt1 | contig 11623 bp, 10 predicted proteins | sample Soicark_Litter_5_FD_111474 | JGI IMG/M metagenome (GOLD analysis project Ga0170475, IMG submission 111474) | Avena fatua rhizosphere microbial communities from Hopland, California, USA. Combined Assembly of 48 SPs | reverse complement strand
GCGGCTCTCGGATGCGCTGCACGAACAGTTCGCCAAAGAGATCCACAAGAGCGGCGATCGCATTCGCGAGAGCATCGCTCCCTACAGCCGGTTCGTGCGAGCCGAGGGGGAGAAACTCCAGACGACCGAGCAAGAGCTCCGCGCGATTTCGGCAGAACTGGCATCTTTACGAGCACGTATTGAGAAGCAGGCCGCGTAATCAGATCTCGCGTCCCCGGTCTCAATCCCGCACCCCGGACCGCCAGAAGCCAGAAGCCAGAAGCGAGAAGCGGATCCCGGATCCCGGATCCCGATCCCGGAGCGCGGATGAATGCAGCGTAAGATTGCTCGGTGCATCGCGTCGCGCGTGAATCGCTGAACGGTCTGCTGATCCTCCTCGGGATCCTGTCAGCGAGCATGGGGATCCACGGCTTTCTGCTCTCCAGCCACTTCATCGACGGCGGCGTCACCGGCATTTCGATGTTGATTTCGACGGTGACGGGAACGCCGCTGTCCATCTGGATCGCGGTGGTCAATCTTCCGTTCATCGCGCTGGGATACCGGCAGATCGGCATGGCGTTCGCGCTTCGCAGCGCGGTCGGCATCGGCGGCCTGTCGGTGGCGCTCGCGACGATTCCATTTCCCGACGTCACACCTGACCTCGTGCTCACAGCGGTATTCGGTGGATTCTTCATCGGCGCGGGAATTGGGCTGGCGATCCGCGGCGGCGCCGTGCTCGATGGAACCGAGATCGCGGCTCTGCTGATCAGCCGCCGCAGCGATCTGCTGAAGGTCGGCGACGTCATCCTGTTGTTCAACGTCGTCCTGTTCCTCGCGGCGATGTCGCTGCTCGGCGTTGAGCACGCGTTATATTCCATCCTCACGTATGTTGCCGCGGCCCGGACGCTCGATTTCGTCCTTCACGGGATTGAGGAATACACGGCGATCACGATCGTTTCACGCGCGAGTGGCGAGATCGCGGCGCAGATCATGGCGAATCTCGGACGGGGCGTCACGGTCTACAAAGGGCGCGGCGGCCTCAGTTTCGAGGATCAGGAAATCCTGTACTGCGTGGTCACGAGGCTCGAAGTCGGCAGAGTAATGAGCATCGTTCGCGCTCTCGATAGCGGAGCGTTCGTCACATCGCACTCGCTAGCGGATGTGCAAGGCGGGATGGTAAAGCCTCGGGGATTGCACTGAAATCTTGAATGCTGAATCAAGAGTGAGAGTTGTCGCGGCGCGCTAGAGACCGCGAGCGGTGAGCTTCACGAGCACGAAGTATGTAATCGCCGCAGTTCCGAATCCGACGAACCACGCATAGTCGTACAGCGGCCTTAGTGCCGGAACGACGAGTCCGCCCCAGGCAAGCGCACAGCCGACGATCGTGGCGAGAATGCCCGCCGCGTTCCAGCGGCCATACCGTCCATCCGGCAGATACAAATCCTCGAGCAACAATTGCCTCTTCCGGATGATCCAGTAATCCGCGACCAGCACTCCCGCGATCGATCCGAGGCCGCCTGAGTACCCGAGCAGCCAGTTGAAGATGTAGCCCGAAGGATCCGCGAGCAGCCGCCATGGCTGGATCAGAATGCCGAGAATGCCGGTGATCAATCCGCCTGTCCTGAACTTGATCAACCGTGGGAAGGCGTTGGCGAAATCGTTGGCCGGAGACACGACATTCGCCGCGATATTCACGGCGAGGGTCGCGACCACGGCCGTGAACATCGAGATCGCAATCACGAGAGGGCTGCTGAACCGGCCGATCAACTTGATCGGATCCCAGATGACCTCGTGATAAATAATCGCCGTCGCGCTCGTGATCAACACGCCCATTGCGGCAAACACGAACATCGTCGTTGGCAGCGCAACAATCTGTCCGACGACCTGTTCGCGCTGGCTACGGCCGAACCGGGTGAAGTCCGGCATGTTCAGCGAGAGAGTTGCCCAGAATCCGATCATCGCGGTGAGCGACGGCACGAACACCGGGAGGAAGGCGGCGGTTGACGTGTACTTTCCCGGTTGTGAGAGCAGTGGACCGAATCCATTCGCTTCCGTTACGGCCCATGCAAGCAGCAACGACGTCATGACGAGAACAAATGGCGCGGCCCAGTTCTCGACTTTGCGCAACAGATCCATGCCTCGATAGACGATTGCGACGTTCAGGCTCCAGAAGATTAGAAACGAGAGCCACTCGGTCGTCGAGTGGCCGCTGAATCCGCGGCCGAGCAGCCCCTGCCATCCCGGAATGATGCTCGCGAAGAACGTGTTGACGGCCTCGCCACCGATCCATGCCTGGATGCCGAACCACCCGCATGCGACGATCGCGCGCATCAACGCCGGGAGGTTCGATCCAATCGTTCCGTACGCGGCCCGCGCAAACACCGGAAACGGAATGCCGTAGCGAGTGCCGGGATGCGAGTTCAGAAGAATTGGAATAAGCACGATCGTGTTGCCCAGTGCGACGGTGAACAGCGCCTGCGACCAGCTCATGCCGGCCGCCATCAACCCGGCGGAAAGCATGTACGTCGGAATGCAGTGCGCCATGCTGATCCACAGTGCGGCGTAGTTGTAAGTGGTCCAGTTCCGTCGCGCGATCGGCACCGGTGCGAGATCCTCGTTGTAGAGGACGCTGCGCTCTACCGAAGCGGTGTCGACGAGCTCGACGCGACCGTCGGGCCGTTCAACTTGAGTCGCGATTTGAGTCACACGGGCTCCCTGGATATGGACAGCAGATGATCCATGAAAGGGACCGGGCGGGCAAACTGCGTCCCGGTCCAATCGCGTTATCCTTAGAGGCATCGAATTTTCAGCGGGGATCTCATGTGCCCACTCGTCATAGCCCTCGTCGCCGGTTTGTCGTTGTTATCGCCAGGGCAGCAGCCCAAGGATTCACGGACTCTTCGCATAGAGTTCGACGTGCAACACGAGTTGTTGATGCTGCCCAATTATTCGGTGTTCGACTACCTTGCGTTCAGAGTCGAGCCCGGCGGAACGATCCGGCTCCTCGGACAGACCATACGGCCGACGCTCAAAACCGACGCGGAGCGCCGGGTGAAGAAAGTCGAGGGCATCGAGCAGGTGATCAACGAGATCGAAGTCCTGCCGGTCTCCCCTTCAGACGATGCGATTCGGGTCGCGGTGAGGCAGAACATCTACGGCAGCACCGCCCTCGATCGGTACGGCTTCCAGAGCCAGCCGCCGATTCACATCATCGTCAAACAGGGGCGTGTCACGCTCGAGGGCGTCGTGGACAGCGAAAGCGACAAATCAGTGGCCGGCCTCAAGGCTCGTGAAATCAACGGAGTCTTCGAGGTGAAGAACAATCTCATGGTAGCGAGATAGGCGCGAACAGAATCAGAGCCCTGCAGGCGCCTGACTCGGGCCGCGGCGCAGGAACCGGCCTGCGCCTTTCCTTCCGACAAAACGATCGCCCTCGACGATCACCTCCCCGTTGCTGACGACGATCGACGGCGATCCCTTCACCATGCGTCCTTCGTACGGGTTGTAATCCACCTTCATGTGCAGCGTCCTGGCACTCAGCGTCGTCGTAGCATTGGGGTCGAAAATTACGATGTCGGCGTCGCTACCCACTGCGATCGTGCCTTTGCGAGGAAACAAACCAAACATCCGCGCCGGTGTTGTCGAGCACAGCTCGACGAAGCGATTCATCGAAATGCGTCCGCTCCTGACGCCGCCGTCATGCACGAGCGTAAGCCGTGTCTCGATTCCCGGCGCGCCGTTGGGGATCTTGCTGAAGTCGTTTCGCCCGAGCTCTTTCTGTTCGGCCATGCAGAAAGGACAGTGATCCGTCGAGATCACCTGCAGGTCGTTCTTGGCGAGCCCCTTCCACAGCACGTCCTGGTGCCACTTGTCGCGCAGTGGCGGAGACATGACGTACTTGGCGCCGTCGAAACCGGGCTCTTCGTAATTGTCGTACGACAGAAACAGATACTGCGGACAGGTTTCCGCGTAGGCGGGAAGGCCCATGTCGCGCGCCTGCTTCACGCGTTCGAGCGCGTGTGCCGCGGAAAGGTGAACGATGTAGATCGGCACGCCCGCCATTTCAGCCAGCGCGATCGCCCGGCCGGTGGCTTCCCCTTCCGCGGTCGGCGGGCGAGTGAGTGCGTGATACTTCGGCGCGGTCTGGCCCTGACGCAGCGCCTCCTTGACCAGCTCGTCGATCACACCGCCATTCTCCGCATGCATGCACACCAGTCCGCCGTTTTCGCCGGTACGCCGGAGCGCGCGGAAGATCGTCTGATCGTCGACCATGAACACGCCGGGATACGCCATGAAAAGTTTGAAGCTGGTGACCCCTTCGTCGCGGACGAGGCGATCCATCTCCCCGAGTCCCGCATCTTCGAGCTCGGTCACGATCATGTGGAAGCCGTAATCGATGACCGCGTTGCCGTCTGCGCGCTGCCGCCAGTCATCGAGCGCATGCCGCATCGTCTGGCCGCGGTACTGAATGGCGAAGTCGACGATGCTGGTGGTGCCGCCGAAGGCCGCGGCAATGGTGCCCGATTCGAAGTCGTCGGCGGACGTCGTCCCGCCAAACGGCATATTGAGATGCGTGTGAACATCGATGCCGCCGGGGATCACGTACTGTCCCGATGCATTGATCGTGCGGTCCGCCTGGAAGCGGTGTGCTGGCAGATTCCTGCCGATCGCCGCGATCGTCCCGCCGTCGCAGTAGATGTCGGCGGTGTAGTCGTCAGCGGCGGTGATGATGCGGCCGTTGGTGATGAGTAGAGACATCGTGATTGTGAAATTGCTGAATGCTGATTGCTGAATGCTGAATGGCGCTGAATGCTGACGGCGGAATGACGCGCAGCTTGTCAATCAGCAATCAGAAATCAGCATTTGCACTAATACAAGTTGCCCTTTCTCGCTCCGCCCGTGTAGTCCACATACACCACCTTCAGCTCGGTATAGAAGTCGATCGCCACGCGTCCCATCTCCCGAAGTCCGACGCCGGTCGCTTTCATGCCGCCGAACGGTACGTGTGCTTCGCCGCCGACGGTGGGAGAGTTCACGTGGAGAATGCCGGCATCGAGACGATCGACGAAGTTGAACATCGCTGCGACGTCGTTGGTGTAGACGGACGCCGAGAGCCCGAAACGAACGTTGTTCGCCACCGAGAGCGCGGATTCGTTGTCGCGGACGCGAATCAGCGACAGGACCGGTCCGAAGATCTCCTCCTGCGCGATCCGCATGTTGGCGTCCACATGATCGAAGATCGCGGGCGCGACAAAGAAGCCGCGATCGCGGCCATCGTCGCGGATGCGGTCGCCGCCGCGAATCAGCCTGGCCCCCTCGTGCTGTCCCGCTTCGACATACGTCAAGACCGTCTCCAGCTGCCGCTCGTCCACTGCGGGTCCGATGTTCGTCGCGGGATTCAGTCCATTGCCAACGACGAGCGATGCGGTTCGTGCGGCAAGCCGGTCGACGAACGCGTCGGCGATGCTCTCGACCACGACGGCCCGGCTGGTGGCGGTGCAGCGCTGACCGGTCGATCCGAACGCGCCTTGTACCGTGCTCTCGACGGCCAGATCGAGATCCGCGTCTTCCAGGACGACGATCGGGTTCTTGCCGCCCATCTCGCACTGACACTTGATGCCGCGCGCCGCCGCTGCCCCATACAAGCCGACGCCGACGTCGTTCGATCCCGTGAACGACACCGCGAGGATCGCCGGGTGGCGCACGATGGTATCGCCGACCTCGCGACCGCTACCATAGACCAGATTCAGCACGCCGGGCGGCAGGCCGCACTCGTCGAAGATCTCGACGATGAGAGCGCCCTCAACGGCGTCAGCGTCGCCGGCTTGAACACCACGGTATTACCCGAGACGAGGGCTGGCGCGATTTTCCAGATCGGAATAGCGATGGGAAAATTCCACGGTGTGATGATTCCGACGGGGCCGACCGGTTGTTTGAGCGTGTAGCAGAAGTTGTTCGGTAACTCCGACGGGATCGTCTCGCCCGTGATCCGGCGCGCTTCGCCGGCGAAGAACTCGACGACGTTGATCGCGCGCTGAATTTCCCCGCGCGACTCGGTGATCGTCTTCCCTTCTTCACGCGTGAGCGCCTCGGCGAGTTCCTGGCGGCGTTCTTCCATCCGGCGCTGCACCTTGAAGAGAATCTGGCCGCGAACCGGAGCCGGCGTGTGGCGCCAGCCCGGAAAGGCGCGCGCGGCCGCTTCACACGCTTCCGCCGCTTCCTCCGCGGTGGACGAGGGCGCTTCGGCGACGACGTCGTGAACGTCCGCTGGATTCAGATCCTGGACGCGGCCGCCGCGTGAGTCCCGCCATTGCCCGCCGATGAAATTTTTCAAGGTGCGCATTGTTTTTGAGTGGCCAGAAGCGAGAAGCGAGCCGCCAGTCGCGATCGTTAAATATCCGTGATCGCCCCATACGTTTCGGGACGGCGATCGCGATAGAACTGCCACGTGTTCCGAACCTGCTGGATCAGGGCCAGATCGAGATCGGCGACGACGAGTTCATCCTTGTCGCGACTGGCAACCGTGATGAGCTGACCGCGTGGGTCGCAGAAGTAACTCTGGCCATAGAACTCGCCGATGTTCCACGGTTTCTCCATACCGACGCGATTGATCGCACCGACGAAATATCCGTTGGCGACCGCGTGTGCGGGCTGCTCCAGTTTCCACAGATACTCCGATAAGCCGGCGACGGTTGCCGACGGGTTCATCACAATCTCCGCGCCGTTGAGGCCGAGAATGCGAGCGCCCTCGGGGAAATGGCGGTCGTAGCAGATATAGACGCCGATTTTCCCGGCGGCTGTGTTGAAGACCGGATACCCGAGGTTGCCGGGGCGGAAATAGAACTTTTCCCAGAACCCCGGTGCGACGTGCGGGATGTGATGTTTGCGATATTTGCCGAGGTACTTGCCGTCGCCATCGATCACCGCCGCGGCGTTGTAGTAGATGCCGGTGATCTCCTCTTCGTAAATCGGGACGACCATGACCATCCCGTGCTTCTTCGCAATCGCCTGCATGGTCTGAATCGTCGGCCCATCGGGAATGCGTTCGACCATCTCGTACCAGCGGACCTGCTGCTCCGCGCAGAAATATGGACCGTTGAAGAGCTCCTGCAGACACAACACCTGAACGCCGCGCTGCGCCGCCTCTTCAATAAGAGGCAGATGCTTGTCGAGCATCCGCTGCTTGATCTCGTCGGCGCTCCCTTCGAGAGACACGTCTGCCTTGACCTGTATGAGTCCACCGCGTACCACCCGGCCCATGAGATGCTCCTGTCAACGTTGTGGCGCCGTCGCTCGCGACGCGAGCGATGGCGGGAACTTGCACAGTATTTCTGCACGGAAAATGTGTCAAGAAACGTATAATTCGCGTTTCCAGACCAGGCACATTCCGGAGGAGCCATGGCTGCCGACCTGTCGGTCACGTTTACGGGGCTGCGGTTTCAGAACCCGTTTCTGTTATCGTCGGCGCCGCCGACGGAGTCAGACAGCAACATTCTGCGCGCGTTCGATGCCGGATGGGGCGGCGTCGTGACCAAGACGATCGGATTGCATCCGGTCGCCAACGTCGCTGGTCCCCGAACGAAGTTCCTGCGCGCCGATCCCCATTCGTATCACCTGTCGATGAGCAAGCGCCCCGAATCGGCGCTTCACTCGTCCTGGAACTGGGAGCTCATCTCCGACAAGCCGCTCGACTGGTGGGTGCCACGAATCCGGCGCATCAAGCAGGCGCATCCGGATCGAATTCTGGTCGCCTCGATCATGGCGGGATCCGGGAACGATCGCGAGCTTCGCAACTGGCAGACGCTGGCCGCCGGCTGTCAGGATGCCGGAGCGGATGCGTTCGAATTGAATCTGTCCTGTCCACACATGGACCGCAAGGACATGGGCTCCAACATCGGCCGGGACGAAGGCCTGATTTCGGTTGTGACGCAGGTGGTCAAAGAAGTGGCAAAAGTTCCGGTGTGGTGCAAGATCACGCCCTCCACGACCGACATCGTGGCCGAAGCCCGAGCCTCTTTTCTCGGCGGCGCCGATGCCATCACCTCCTCGAACACGTTTCCCTCGATTCCGCTGATTGACCCCGAGACGCTCGAGTTCGAAGTGAACGTCGACGGTTTCGTTTCGAGCGGGGGTCTTGGCGGGCCGGCGATCCTGCCGCAGTCGCTCGCAAAGGTTGCGCAGATGACGCAGGCGTTTCCCGATCGGGAGTTTTCCGGAATCGGCGGCATCGGCGAATTCGCGCATGCGCTGAATTATTTCCTGCTCGGCTGTGGCACGGTCCAGGTCTGCACCGCCGCCATGCTCGATCACGCGATCGGTCCGAACGTGATCAAGGAACTGACCCAGGGACTTGCGAGCTTCCTCGATCGTCACAGCGGGGACGGCTGGCGATCGTTGGATGACGTTCGGGGACTTCGCCGCGACCGGATCGTCACGCACTCGCGGATCAGGCGCCCGGACTCCAAGGAATATTTCGGCGGCCATGACACGTCAGAAGGCTACGCGGCGGCCGACAAGCAGGTTGAGTCATGACGACGACGTTGCCCGCGATGTCCGGTGCAGAAATTGTCGATCTCTGCCGGAAGCACACGTTCTTCGAGTGGTCTGCACAGGGCGCCGTCGATCCGATACCGATGGCGCGCGCCAAAGGCGTGTACTTCTGGACGCCCGAGGGCAAGAGGTTCATCGATTTCAACAGCCAGTTGATGTGCGTCAACATTGGCCACGGTGATCAACGGGTGATTCGCGCCATTCAGGCACAGGCCGAATCGCTCGCCTACGCGAATCCATTCATGGCGACCGAGCCGCGCGCGAAGCTTGGCGCCAAGCTCGCCGAGTTAGCCCCTGGGGACATCGACGTCTTTTTCTTCACTAACGGGGGCGCGGAAGCGAACGAGAACGCGATGAAGATCGCGCGTGCGTACACCGGCCGTCACAAAATCCTCGCGCGATACCGCTCCTACCATGGCGGCACGCACGGCGCGATGGCGCTGACCGGCGATCCGCGGCGGTGGAGCACCGAGCCAGGAATCCCCGGCGTCGTCCACGTGCTCGATCCGTATCACGGCATCGAACGCGGGTCGGATTCGGCGCAGCAATCGCTCGCCATGCTCGAAGAGATCGTCGAGCTCGAAGGTCCGCAGTCGATCGCCGCGTTTTTTCTCGAAACAGTCAGCGGCACCAATGGCGTCCTCATTCCCCCCGACGGCTATTTGCAAGGCGTCCGCGCTCTGTGCACGAAGCACGGCATCCTGATGGTGTGCGACGAGGTGATGGCCGGATTTGGCCGGACCGGAGAGTGGTTTGCCGTCAACCATTGGAACGTCGTTCCGGATCTGATGACCATGGCGAAGGGACTGACGAGCGCGTATGTCCCGCTTGGCGCAGTCGGTCTGCGGCGTCCGATCGCGGATCACTTCCGCGACAAGGTCTTTCAGGGAGGGTTGACCTACAACAGTCACCCGATCGCGTGCGCCGCGGCGATGGCGACGATTTCTGTCTACGAAGAGGACGATCTGATCGGCAACGCGAAACGTCTCGGCGCGGTGATGACCGATCTCCTCACGGATCTCGCTCGTCGTCATCGAGTCATCGGGGCGCACCGGAACATCGGCCTGTTCGGGATCGTCGAGCTGGTACGCGATCAGGAGGCGAAGACGCCGCTCGCGCCCTTTGGCGGCACGTCACCCGAAATGAAGCGGCTCGGTGCGCTGTTCCGCGAGCTGGGGCTCTACACGTTTGTGCGGTGGCACAACTTCTTCACCAATCCGCCGCTCTGTATCACCGAAGCAGAGCTGCGGGAGGGATTTGGGCTGATCGATCGCGCGCTGGCGCAGCTCGAACAGAGTAGGTAATCAACATCCTTCACAGCATGCATGTCGAAGGGATCACAGGGGAAAGGAGAAGGGAGTGAGTGCCTGAGTGAGTGACCCACAGAAGGTTTATGAGGCGCTTGACGCGTTAGGCATTCAGTACGAAAAGTACGAGCATCCGCCGGTGTTCACCGGTGAAGAGGCGGCTGAGCACTGGGGTCCGATCCAGGCGACGCAAGTCAAGAACCTGTTTCTGCGGAACAAGAAAGGGAATCGGCAGTATCTGGTCATCCTGGAGATCAGCAAACAGGCCGACCTGCGGGAGCTGGTAAAAATCATCGGCGACGATCGCTTCAGTTTTGGATCATCAGACAGATTGATGGACACCCTCGGCGTGACGCCGGGCTCGGTTTCTCCGTTTGGACTGCTGCACCCGGGATCGACGGAAGTCCGTGTCATCGTCGATCAGGATCTGCGCTCGGCAGAGCAACTGATCTTTCATCCAAACCGCAACACCGCCAGCGTCACGATCTCGGTTGCGGACTTCGAACGATTTCTTGCGACACGCCCGAACGTGGTGAGGTGGTTGAAGCTGTAAACAGAATGCTGAATGACAGACTCGAAGCTCTTCATTCAGCAATCAACATCACCATTCAGCATTTCTCTACGGCAACACCAGATGCCGCGGGACCTTGACCACCAGCGTTCCGGCAATCTTGTCGTGCCACATCTGCTTCTCGGGATCGTTGAGCATCCATAGGCAGCCAATCCCAAGCGCTGCGATCGAGAACACGGCTGTAAGACCGCGCACCAGGGCATCGGCGAATCGAAGCTCCGCACCCTGAACCCGCACGACTCGCAATCCGATGATGATGCCCCCGAGCGTCGTGCCGCGCCACGCCCAGAACGCGATGTGGTACGCGACCAGCAGGACAGGGAACCAGCCATCGTGCCGCGTCAGATCCAGGAGGTTGACCGCGATGCCAACCAGGATCGCGTCGAGCGCGAATGCCGCTACCCGATCCAGGAACGCCGCTCGCGGGTATACCGCGAGATCGGCCGGCACCGAGGATAAGGGATCCACGGTCGCGCCGCTGCTCGAGTCGGCGGCGGTATTCGTGTCCGGCACGAACGTGCTGACCGGCGCGGTGTAAGCGGGCTCCACTGCGAGGGCGGTTCGCGGGGCTGGTGCTGCTGCTGGTTCGACCGGGAGCGGGGCGCGCATGCGGGGAGGATGTTCGCGTCGAAGAGCGCCGCGGAACGCCGTCGTCGCTCCTCCGAATCCGATGACGGCTGTGATGGCCCAGGTGATGAACCCGAGCACCGGAATCATGTATGCGATGGTCAGGACCGCGAAGCCAAGGACTACCGATACGAGCGTTCGAGTACGTCCCGCATCCACGTCTTCAGTCAGCACCGTGCGACCGGTCGCCCGCATCACGCCGGCTTTTCCGATCAGGCCTGCGACCACGAGCGCGCACAGGACGAATGGCACGACGGCGATCCCAATCACCGTCGCGGCGAGAATCGCAATCGCCGGCACCGTGAGCACGAGCACGAGTAACCCGAGAAGGAACGAGCTCAGCGGCCTGGCCGTGACGGTATCGGCGACCGCGCTCACGTGGTTGCTGAAGAGCGCACTGACCATCAGATAGATGAACAGGAAAATCGCGATCGTCGGCCACATCCACCACAGGTCCGGAACGATGGGCCGGCCGAGGAGCAAACCCCGCATTACCCACGGCACCAGCCCCCGGAGGGTATTCGCGATTCCAATGCTGCCAATCACCACCTGCTGGCCGCCCACGGTGAAGCCCGCCGGCGCGTTGAGG
>Ga0170475_100619952_pt1 | contig 11627 bp, 7 predicted proteins | sample Soicark_Litter_5_FD_111474 | JGI IMG/M metagenome (GOLD analysis project Ga0170475, IMG submission 111474) | Avena fatua rhizosphere microbial communities from Hopland, California, USA. Combined Assembly of 48 SPs | reverse complement strand
CTTCACCATCAACTTCACCATCGGCGAGCGGAGTGGTTTGAAGAACGAAATCATGATCTTTACCCGGTTTGCTGTAATCGTAAGCCCAACGGTGAACAGTTGGTAAAGCGCCTGGCCAGTTACCGTAAATATTTGCCATTGGAGTTGTCCACTCCAACGTATTCGAGTTCCAAGGATTTTGAGGGGCCTTATCGCCGCGGAAAATACTATAGAAGAAGTTGAAAAGGAAAACTCCCTGGCTTAAAGCGCCGATGATAGCGAATACCGTACAGATCTCGTTAATATCAACAAGGTTATCGAACATTGGGAAATTACTATTGGTGTAATAACGGCGCGGCACGCCGGCCAAGCCGATAAAGTGCTGAGGGAAGAATGTTCCGTAAGCAGAAACGAAAGTTAACCAGAAATGCAGGAATCCTAATTTTTTATTCATCATGCGCAAGAACATTTTCGGGAACCAATGGTACACACCGGCAAACATTCCGAAGATGGCCGATAATCCCATTACAATGTGAAAGTGAGCTACCACAAAATAAGTATCGTGCACGTTGATATCGAGTGTTGAATCGGCGAGGATGATCCCTGTTACACCACCAGTGATGAACGACGATACGAGACCGATCGAGAACAGCATGGCCGGAGTGAACTGGATATTACCTTTCCATAATGTAGTGATGTAGTTGAACGCTTTTACCGCTGAAGGAATAGCGATCAATAAAGTGGTGAATACGAACACAGATCCTAAGAAAGGATTCATACCTGTCATAAACATATGGTGGCCCCACACGATGAACGATAAGAAACCGATAGCTAACATAGATCCGATCATGGCGCGATAACCAAAAATTGGTTTACGCGATTGTGTAGAGATGATCTCTGAAGTGATACCTAAAGCCGGTAATAATACGATGTATACCTCAGGGTGACCAAGGAACCAGAATAAGTGTTCGAATAATACAGGGCTTCCACCTACGTTATCCAAAGGACGGCCGCCGATGTAAATATCAGATAAATAAAAGCTGGTGCCCATGCTACGATCGAAGATCAGTAACAACGCGCAAGAGAATAATACAGGGAAAGATAATACACCAAGAATAGCGGTGATAAGGAACGCCCAGATAGTTAAGGGAAGGCGTGTCATTTTCATTCCTTTTGTACGAAGGTTGATTACTGTGATGATGTAATTTAAACCTCCTAATAAAGAGGATACAATGAAGATAGCCATTGAAACCAACCACATGGTCATACCTAAACGTGAACCAGGAATTGCTTGTGGTAAAGCGGATAACGGAGGGTAAATTGTCCATCCTGCAGAAGCTGGTCCGTCATCGATAAAACAAGAAGCTAACATGATGGCGCTTGATAAAAAGAAGAACCAGTACGACAACATGTTTAAGAAACCGGAAGCCATATCACGAGCTCCAACCTGGTAAGGAATAAGAAGGTTTGCGAAGGTTCCGCTTAATCCACCTGTTAGTACCATGAACACCATTATAGTTCCGTGAATGGTAACTAGGGCGAGATACATGTTTGGATCGAGAATGCCATCCTTGCCCCACTTATCGCCGAGAATAGCGTTAACGAAAGCAAATTTTTCTCCTGGCCATGCTAATTGCATACGGAAGATGATAGACATTGTCATAGCCACAACGGCCATGATGATAGCGGTTATCAAAAACTGGCGTGAGATCATTTTATGATCCATGCTGAAGATGTACTTGCTCACAAACGTCTCGTGATGTTCATCATGGTCATGCGCATGCCCGTGATGGGTGGCATGATCATGTTCGAGTGCAGTAGTTGAATGTGTAGTTCCCATGTTTTATGTATTTAAATGTCGGTTTAGTTTTTATTTTGAAGCAACGGTTTTAACTGGTTTTTGTTTTGCGATCCACTCGTTGTAATCTTTTTCAGTATCAACGATGATACTCATTTGCATGTTGTAGTGAGAGGCTCCGCAAATTTTATTACATAACAATAAGTAATCGAACATTACTGGTTCTTTTCCGAATTTAGCGCGTTGTTTATTGATGCCATCCATCATGTGAATAGTGTATGGATCCTGACGCATTTCAGCGGTTGTTTTTGTGGCTTTGAATTTGAATTGGGTGATCATACCGGGTACGCAGTTCATTTGCGCGCGGAAGTGCGGCATATACGCGGAGTGGATCACATCGCGTGAGCGCATTTTGAATTCGATCTCTCTTCCAACAGGAATATGGAATTCGTTGCTCACCAAAATATCATCATAACCGGTTGCATCGGAAGTATCCATACCCACACGGTTATTACCTGCGATCTGGCGATAATCCGATCCGCCTAATTTACCGTCTTTACCAGCGTAACGAGCGGTCCAGTCAAATTGTTTAGCGTAAAGTTCAATGGTTACACGGTTTGGATCTTGTGGATCATCCATGATCTCGTTCCAGTATTTTAAACCGAAGATGATGATGAACGCAAGAGCAACCGCCGGGATAATTGTCCAGGCCATTTCTAACCTGTTATCGTGAGCGAAAAAATACGCTGTGTTCTTTGTATTACCGCGGTATTTATAAGCGAACCAGAATAAGAAAAAGTTGGTAATGAGAAAAACCACAATAACCAGGTACATGTTGTAATCCCAAAGCTGATCGATCAAAGCGCCATGTTCAGATGCCGCAGGAGGAAGGGCGCGATCGATAAAACGATCTACCTGCCAGAAAAAGAAAGCGAAGAAATAGATCATGAAGGCAAGCATCATTTTACCCATCATGTTATTATCGGTATTGGTCATTTGCCATTCTTTGGTTTTTTTCAACCCTCTCGATAATTCGATTATCCTTAATAATTGATGACCTGCAATTATCAAGAGTAAAATGGCTAACAGAACTAAAAGTTTCATACGGTTATATTTTAAATTGTTGTTGTATGTACTCTCCACCGAAGCGGATCATTCATATCTCTAAATTTTGTTTAATGCTTCTCTATTTAATTTTTTTATTACTGGATACTAGGTTGAATGATGAATACTCTCTTCGAGGAAAGGGTGATTTTTCACAAGAAGCGGAGCTTTCGTCAACGCGTTCAACACTACATAAATAAATAATCCCAAAAAGAAAGCAAGGGTTCCGAATTCCATCCAGCTTAAACCGGTCCAGTGGTGACCAACGGTGCCAGGCATCACAATCATAATAAGATCTAAATAGTGCCCCATGAAAATGATGAAGCCAACGAAAATCAAAAAGAAAAAATTACGCTTAGAATCGCGGCTCATTAACATTACCATTGGGAAGGCGAAGTTGGTGAAGAGAACGGTCCACATTAATGTTTTATAGCTTTCCCAACGAGTTTGGAAATAAATTACTTCTTCAGGAATATCTGAATACCAGATGAGCATGAATTGTGAGAAATAAAGATAAGTCCACAAGAAAGAGATGGCGAACATCCATTTACCCATGTCGTGAATGGTGCTTTCGGTTACGAATTCGAGGTAGCCTATTTTTTTCAGCCAGATGATAAGTGTGGTGATGGTGATGAGAGCGGTGATCCAGATACCAGAGAAAATGTACCATCCGAATAGCGTGGAGAACCAATGTGTATCGATGCTCATTACCCAATCCCAAGCTGAAGTTGAAGAAGTAACAGCGAAAACAACCATGAACCAGGCGCCGATCTTAATGTTCTTCCAGTGATAGCTGTGATTAACGTCGATATCTAACTTATCGGCTTCAATTGAATTTTTACGAAGTTTCATGGTAAACCAGATCCAGCCAACAATGTAAAGGATTGTGCGGGTCCACCAGAAGCCTCCGAAATATCCCATTTTACCAGCGATGATCTTGTCGTAGTGATGACTTGCCGGATCAGCGATGCCCTCAGCCATCCAATGGTAAATGTGATGAACGTGCATCTGACCCAAAATGAATAACAACATCATAAAGCTGCAACCCCATGGTAAATACATACAAACCGCTTCAATAACACGTTTGATAGTAGTAGCCCATGCAGCTTCGGCCGCGTACTGCAATCCTAAAAAGAAAGCGGCTGCTAAAGCAATTCCCATAAAAAAGAATGAACCTGCAAAAATATTTGACCAGGCGCGGTTCATGTGATATTCAGGATCTTCATTATGATCCATCATAAACATGCAGATAATAGACACCAATCCAATAGCCATTAACGTGAACGACGCTGTTTTAGCTTTTGAAGGGATCGTGAAGTTTAGTTTGTCGGTATTCATATTCTAATTTCTATGAATTAATTAATGTGTTGCTTTTTTTTCTTCTTTAACTGGCGCTGCTGCCGTTTTTGTTGAGTCTGCCGCCGCGGTTTCTTTTGGTCCTTGTAATTTCTGTACATAGTGAACCAGTTTCCAACGCTCTTCCTGTGTTAGGATGCTGGCATGATTTCCCATGTTACCTTTTCCATAAGTGATCGAATGGAAAATTTTTCCTTCCGGTAAATTTTTGATAGTACCATTATATGCCGGAGGCGGGCCAGGTAATTTACCACCTACTTTTCCATCTCCACCACCACTTGCGCCATGACAGTGAATACAATATTTTCCATAAAGAACTTCTCCGTCTTTTATTACCGCATCAGAAAAAGCGATTGGATTTTTCAAGTACAATCCAGCCTGGTCGTAACCTTCGGGAGTGTTTGGATACGCGTATGGAATGTATCCGCGCGCAATGCTTCCTTTTGCAGGTAAGAATTTAGTAGAGTAAACGGTATCGCCGTTTAACATACTTGTTCCGTAAACCTCAACAGACGGAGAGCGGTACATATCGGGCATGAACTCAAAACCCGGACTGTTCGCGTCTTTTTTACCGCAAGATGTAAAACCCACAACTAAAATGCCCGCTGTAATGCCGCACAATGTTAGTCTTAGATTTTTATTTTTTAGTTTCATAGTAATAAAACGTTTCAATTAATTAATAAGCTGGTTCAATGTGTAAGGTTCCTTTGTGATTTACTTCTTCAACACCGTTTTCTCTTAAAATGCTCTCCGCTTTTTTAGCTTGCTCATCATTCAATTCTAAATACACTAAGAATTTGTCGTCGGTTGAACGTGGATCCGGATTTTTTGCCTTAGCGCCCGGAACTAACCAGCAACGCAATAAATAAGTCAATGCCATGCCGTGAGCCGCGCAAAACACAGTTGCCTCGAACGTGATAGGAATAAACGCAGGAACCGCCATGTAATAGGTCCAGTTAGGTTTACCGCCAATATCATTTGGCCAATCGTTCACCATCATGTACCACATCATTAATGTAGCCAAACATGTTCCGCTGATGCCGTAAATAAACGCGCAAATAGCGATGCGTGTTCTTGGTAAACCAATTACATGATCAAGACCATGAACCGGGAATGGAGTGAATACATCTTTAATGCGAATACCGGATGAGCGCAATTTTTTGCAGGCTTCCATCATTGGAACTTCATCTCCAAAAACGCCGTGTATTATTTGTTTAGTTGCCATATTGAATTTTTCTGATCAAATTAAATATTAATGTGTTGTTACGTGTGAGTGATTGTGCGCCGCACTTGCTTTCTTTTGCGCTTCGCCTGACATTTTCAAAATAGTTTTTAATTCGGCCTGTGCGATCACAGGGAAATAACGCGAGAACAATAAAAAGAAAGTTCCAAACATACCGATGGTTCCAACAAAGATCCCGATATCGATGAACGATGGTGTGTAGGAGTTCCATGTGGATGGTATATAAGTACGGCACAAGGTTGTAACGATAATCACAAAACGCTCGAACCACATACCGATGTTAACAACGATAGATAAAATGAACGTAGCGAGAATAGAGGTGCGGATTTTTTTGAACCAGAATAATTGTGGGGATAACACGTTGCAGGTCATCATTGCCCAATAGCTCCATGCCATTGGACCAGTTGCACGATTTAAGAATGCGTATTGTTCCCACTCAACACCTGAATACCAGGCGATAAATAATTCAGTTAAATAAGCCACACCAACGATAGAACCCGTAACAATAATTACAATGTTCATGTACTCTACGTGTTTCACTGTTAAGTACGCTTCCAGTTTGTAAACTTTACGAACCACTAACATGAGCGTTAATACCATCGCGAAACCTGAGAACACCGCTCCTGATACGAAGTAAGGAGGGAAGATAGTGGTATGCCAGCCCGGAACGATTGACGTGGCAAAGTCAAAGGATACAATAGAGTGAACCGAGAATACAAGTGGAGTTGATAAACCAGCGAGCACTAAAGAAACTTCTTCAAACCGGCTCCAATGGCGGGCGCTTCCACCCCAACCGAAACTTAACAAGCCGTACATTTTCTTTTGCATAGGCTTAATAACGCGGTCGCGGATCATCGCAAAATCGGGGATCAAACCAATGTACCAGAACACTAATGAAACAGTAAAGTAAGTTGATACCGCGAACACGTCCCATAATAAAGGAGAGTTAAAATTTGGCCACAACGAACCGAATTGATTTGGTAAAGGGAACAGCATGTAATCTAACCACGGACGACCAGTGTGAAGTGTTACGAAAATGGCCGCGCACATTACAGCAAAAATTGTCATCGCTTCCGCAGAACGGTTGATGGCCATGCGCCATTTTTGACGGAATAATAATAACACCGCGGAGATAAGCGTTCCGGCGTGACCGATACCGATCCACCAAACGAAATTGGTAATGTCCCAAGCCCAGTCAACACCATTATTAGAACCCCAGGCGCCAATACCTACACCAATAGTGTAAGCAAGACTTCCGATGCCCCATAAAAACGTCAACGATGCAAAGGTTAATAGAATATACCATCCTTTTGAAGCTTTCCCTTCAATCGGTGCAATGATATCATCAGTAATTTGTCGGTAGTTTTTACTACCTAAAATTAACGGTTCCCTGATCTCTGATTCTGCGTGCATATCTTGTAATTTATATAATTAGTATTACGAATGTTTCTCTTCAGTTTTTTCTTCTTTTTTTTCTTCGTGATGAACAGCTTCTTTTTCTTCTCTTAAAACAGGCTCATCCTGGTTACGTACTTTTACCAAATAAGAAACTGTTGGTTTGATACCGATCTCTTCGAGCAAGTAATAATTTCTTTCGCTGTTTCTCCACTTGGTAACTTCCGAATTTTCATCGTTAGCATCGCCGAACATGATAGCGTTGGTTGGACAAGCTTGCTGACAAGCCGTTTTCACAGCGCCGTCTTTCAGGCTGGTGCCAGAATTTTTTGCCACCAACTTACCGGCTTGTAAACGTTGTGCGCACATAGAGCATTTTTCCATTACACCACGGCTGCGAACAACCACATCCGGATTCAATACCATACGGCCTAATTCCTGTTGCGCCGGATTCATATCGGCAAACCATGCATTGGCGTTATAGTTGAACCAGTTGAAACGACGAACTTTAAACGGACAGTTGTTAGCGCAATAGCGTGTACCGATACAACGGTTGTAGGTCATCATATTTAAACCTTCGGTGCTATGCGATGTAGCCAATACCGGACAAACTGTTTCACACGGAGCGTGATTACAGTGCTGGCACATCATTGGCTGGAATGTAACTTTAGGGTTATGCGAAGGGGTTTCCATATAGAGGTACATTTGTTTTGTACCCATATCCTCCTTGGCAGCTCTTTCTTTATTCATATCAGAGCTATAGTAACGATCGATGCGTAACCAGAACATATCACGGGTTCTTCCGATCTCAGTTTTACCCACAACAGCCACGTTATTTTCGGCCGAGCAAGCTACAACACAAGCAGAACAGCCGATACAAGAGGTCATGTCGATGGTCATGCCCCATTTGTGGTTCATGCGATCGTGTTGGTTCCAGAGATCAACTTTATTTACATCGGTGGCGCCTTCGTGCGTGATCATTGTCACCGCAGGATTCCACTCATCTTTACCTTTTGATTTAAATTCGTTCAAAGAAACTTCGCGCAAGATCGCTTCTTCACGGCCCATAATGGTATGGTGAATTTGCGTTGCCGCGAAAGTATGTTCGCCTTCAGCTTTTGCAACATTAACTGCTGCGATAGCCTGAATGCTGTCGTTACTTACGTTCATTAACTGGAACGCGTTAACGCCAACACCATTTGCTACTTTAAATGTTTCGGCGGTACGGCCATAACCTAAAGCTAAACCAATAGTGCCTTTAGCCTGACCAGGTTGTGGCAACACCGGCACTTGCATGCTGATGCTTCCAGCGCTGATGGTAGCGATAGAACCAACGATATCCTGACGTAACATTTCGCCAAAGCCCATTTCAGCAACATCTGAAGGACACATGGTGATGTAATTATCCCAGGTGGTTTTTGTGATAGGATCAGGTAACTCCATTAACCATGGGTTATTGCTGTTATTTCCGATTCCCATTCCCACTTTTTCGTAAACAAATAATTCAAAAGAACCTCCTTTTACAGAAGTTGCCATGGTGGCCGCTTTATTGTAATCAGGAGTTGGTAATTCAGCTACAACCGGTTCTTCTTTTTTAGCAGCCGGTTTTTCTTCTTTCGCTTCTGTTACTTTTGTTGAATCGCTCATGGCGTTGATAGCCGAAGCGATACCCGCCATGATTGGTTTGCCCGCAGAATCTTTAGGCATTATCATAGCCGGCATATCTTTATAAACAGTCACTTTTAAAGTGCCGTCATGCAAAGTATGCGCCCAAAACGAAGGGAAATCTAAAAATTTACCTTGTTGCGGGAACACATGATTTTGCCAATACGCTTGTAAATAAGTATAGTAATCCGACTTAACTCCGGCCCATTTCAATAATGAATCCTGGAACTGGCGCGTACCCTCGTAACGAGGCGCTGAGAAAATTGGATTGATTGTTGGTTGTTGTAATGAGTAGTGACCGGCTTTTGGGCTAGCATCTCCCCATGACTCTAAATAATTATTATCAGGACAAACCACATCGGCTGCCTGCGCTGTTTCATCGAGTGTAGTGGCAAACGCTACTTTATTGGCCACTTTTTTATAAGCCGCAACAAAATTCATTGAAGCCGGAGCTGTATAAACCGGGTTGCAATTGTAGGTCATTAAAGTTCCTACTTTTCCGGAATTCATATCGGCAACTAGTTCAACAAAATCTTTATCGTTACCTTGTTTTAAATTGTAATGATGTACATGATCGATCGTTTTGCCATAGTTATCGAGCATTTTATTGATACCCGCCACTAAAGTTTGAACGCCTTCATCGTTAACCCCGCAAACAACTATAGAAGCGCCTTTGTTTTCCAATAATTCTTTCGACACTTTTTTGATGGCTTTTTCAGCATCGGCGTTACCAACTTTTACAGTCGCTGAAACCACAGTGTTTCCGGTACCTGAAGCCACTTCATTATAAATAGCGGCAATCGCTTTTCCGTACTCCGACGGTTTTACCATATAGCGCTCATCGGCATTTGCACCGCTAAGCGACATGTTAGATTCAAAACTGTAATGTTTACTCATTACCGGATTTTCTTTGCTCACTTTACGGCCTTTACTGTATTGTTTTGCAAATTCAACAGGTAATAACCAGGTTCCTAAGAAATCGCAGGCAACAGCCACAATGGTTTTTGCTTTGCTGAAATCGTAAGAAGAAACAACTGATTTTCCGAATACATTTTTGTTAGCGGTTGATAAAGCAGAATACGATACCGCGTCGTAAGTAACATGTTTTGTATTTGGATATTTTGCCGTGAACTCAGCGATAACAGCTTTTGTTGACGGACTGATAATAGTAGAAGTTAGGATACGAACATCGCCCGAAGAAATTCCTTTTGCAACAGCGTCATCAGCGTTTTTCCAGGTAGTTGGCGAACCTTTCATTAACGGGCCTGTTAAACGAGCCCCATCATAAAGATTAAGCACCGAAGCTTGCGCACGCGCGGTGGTTGCACCATGCGTAACACCCGACATTTCGTTACCTTCGATTTTGATCGGACGGCCTTCGCGTGTTTTTACAAGCACCGCAAGGTAATCGTGACCATCATAAAAAGTTGAAGCGTAGAAGTTAGCTACACCTGGCGTTACCTCTTCAGGTTTCACCACGTACGGGATCGCTTTGTTCACGGGCGTTTCGCACGCCGCCAATGCTACGGCGGCTGTTGAGAAGCCCATTACTTTTAAAAAGTCGCGACGGCTGGTGCCTTCAGATTTTTTTTCCTCTTCGCCGATCATTTCATCGAACGGAAGGGGTTCAGCAAATTCGTTCTGATGTTGCTTTAAAAACTCAGGGCTTTCGTTTAATTCGGGTAAGCCTCTCCAGTATTTTTTTGACATAGACATCTATATATAATTCGTTAGTTCCGGTTTGTTAGTAATGACATTTTCCACACTCAAGGCCGCCAATTTTATCAACGGTAAACTTAACATCGTACTGGCCTTTGTATTTTTCTTTTAACGCTTTGTGTAAACGCTCGTAGTAAGGATTTCCGTTCATGGCAACTTCAGTGTTGCGGTGACAATCGATACACCATTTCATGGTCAACGGACTTTTTTTGCTCGGCAACGGTCATTGATTTTACATCACCATGACAGGTTGCACACTCTTGTTTACCCGCTACCACATGTTGTGAGTGATTAAAATAAACGTGGTCAGGAAGATTGTGAACTTTTATCCATTTCAAAGGATTTTGCGGAAAATCATAGGCGCTTGTTTTAGTGTTGAAACCCGCTGCATAATAAATTTTTGCGATCTGCTCTTCAGAACCCTTATTAACTGTTTTGCTGATTCCTTTGTGACAGTTCATACAAACGTTAACCGAAGGAATTCCGGCGTGACGTGATTTTTCAACTGTGTTATGACAATATTGACAAGCTATCTCGTTATCGCCGGCATGAATTTTGTGTGAGAATTTTATCGGTTGCTCAGGTTTGTATCCTTTATGCGTGTGCCAATCGTAGTAAACACCAATATTGTAACAAGCATCCCAACAACTCTTCATACCAATGAAACCAATGATGATGCAGAAAACACCTACCAAGCGGCGGTGACCACTCATCCATTGACGAACCTCTTCCCAAAAAGTAATATCCGGATTTTCAGGTTTGCCCTCGTTGCGGTTGGCAGTATTCGCTAAAGCTGTTCGTACGCTGCGAAGAGCGCCGATTAGAATCACAAGAATTACAATTGAACCGAGGATCAAATAAAGAATATCGATACCGGCATTTTGCTCCCCATCTTCCGGACCCGCAGCACCACCGCCTGTAGCAGCAGCAGCGCCAGGTTCAACAGGTGCAGGACCTTTTAAAAACGCAACGATAGCATCAACACCTTTATCATCGATAACGCCTTCGAAAACGGTCATGGCAGCTTTACCATTTTCGTTGAAAATCTTATTAGCGTAAGGATCTCCGCTTTTGATCATTTTTTCATTGTTGATGATCCACTTGTGGATCCAGTCGCCCTTCGGTACGCGGTCGAAAACCCCTTTTAAACCAGGGCCTGTAGACTTGGCATCGGTGTGAGAATTGTGGCAAACGGCACAATTCTGTTTAAATAACTTTTGGCCGTCCTGGGCATTGAGGTTGAATGCAAAGCAAACCACCATCAAAACCGCGCCAAGCAACGATTTTAAAGAAAAATGAGACATACGGCTATTCATATAAATTTTAGAGGAAGAAATCTTACTTTGTTGTTTGTTTAATGACACTTCG
>Ga0170475_112965190_pt1 | contig 11628 bp, 24 predicted proteins | sample Soicark_Litter_5_FD_111474 | JGI IMG/M metagenome (GOLD analysis project Ga0170475, IMG submission 111474) | Avena fatua rhizosphere microbial communities from Hopland, California, USA. Combined Assembly of 48 SPs | reverse complement strand
TTTGCTCTCGGCTCACTCCCGCGGAGAAACACCGTGATCGACCTGGGCGGCCTATTTCGCAAAGCATTCGCGCGTAAGGGCGGCAATCCCTTGCAAGCGATCATTGAAGAGTTGAACAAACGCAAGCAGGAGTTGGAGTCCGCTTCTGTGCAAATCGGCTTCATCGGCGAGGCGGGTGTCGGCAAATCGAGCCTCATCAACGCCATCCTTGGCCGCGAAGTCGCTCTTGTGGGTTCAACCACCGTTGCCCACAATCCCGAAGGCGAGAAGTATCAGTACGACGGCGTTTCTCTCGTCGATCTGCCCGGCACCGGCGTACCAGAGCGGCCGTTCAAAAACTATGTGAACGATCTGAAACTGCTGGAGGCTGGGCGCTACGACGCCGCTGCCGATGCCTTCCTCGACAGCCGGTGGGCAAATCAAGTTGGCGACCGTGCCAAACGTATCGCTGACGCTATCCGAAAGGGCTGACCATGTGGCCGCAACTTATCCCAATCCTCGGCAATCTGTTCGACCGGATCTTCCCCGACCCCAAGGCTGCAGCCGATGCCAAGCTTGAGGTCATGAAACTGGCACAGGCTGGCGAACTGGCCAACTGAACGCCGATCTTCAGATGGCTACCGGCCAGATGGACATCAACAAGGTAGAGGCAGCGAATTCGTCGATCTTCGTTTCCGGCTGGCGTCCCTTCATCGGCTGGACCTGCGGCGCGGCGTTCGCGTTCAAGTTCATCGGCGGGCCTGCTGCATTCGTCCTGTCGCAGTGGTTCGGCCATCCGATCACGTTGCCGAACTTCGACTTCACCGAAATGAGCACAATCCTCCTTGGCATGCTTGGGCTTGGCACGCTCCGCACTGTCGAGAAGGTCAAGAACGTCGCCTAAGGAGCACGCTTGAAGATCTTATTCGTACCTGACACCCAGGCTCGCCCCGGCGATGACTTTGCCTTCCTGCGCCGCATTGGTCACTACATCGTCGACAAGAAGCCGGACGTGATCGTGCATGCAGGTGATCTAGCCGACCTATGCAGCTTGTCTAGCTATGACAAGGGCAAGAAGTCCTTCGAGGGGCGCCGCTACAAAGCTGACATCAAGGCCGCTCACGACGCCCAAGAGGCGCTGCTTGGCCCGATGCGCGAGTACAACGAGATGCGCCTGAGGAACAAGAAGGCACTCTACCGCCCGCGCATGGTGCTTACGATGGGCAACCACGAAGACCGCATCAACCGCGCGATCAGTAACGAGCCGATCCTTGACGGGACGATCTCGACGGATGACCTGAAGTATGCCGAGTACGGATGGGAAGTCTACCCGTTTCTTGAGGTCGTAGTCATCGGCGGGGTGGCGTTCAGCCACTTTTTTTGTACCGGAGCCATGGGAAGGCCAGCTTCGACGGCCCAGGCCCAACTCAGCAAGAAACTGATGTCGTGTGTCGCCGGCCATCAGCAGGGTAGGCAGATCATTTCGGCCTACCGAGCAGATGGGAAGCGGATGACATCGATCATCGCAGGGTCGTGCTATGAACACAGCGAGGATTACCTGAACCCGCAAGGCAACAAGCACTGGCACGGCGTCATTATGCTGCACAACGTAGAAGATGGGCAGTTCGACGAAATGGCCGTGCCGCTGTCGTGGATCAACGAAAAGTATGCCGAGCGGGACGCCGCATAATTTCTTGCCAAAGATTTGCCAATCGACTCGCCAAGCCGTTGATATTGATGAGTTAACGATCCCGGCTCCGGGCACTCTTGTAAATTGAATTTAGTCATTTCCAACGATAAATACCTTGATTTTCAAGGGCTTGGATTGAGCAGACACATCAGTTAACCATTATTATCCACGTCCAATCTGATACCATTTGCCAAAAATTACCAAGGAGTTTGGCAAAATGGCGGCACCGAAGAAGGACGGCTCAGTCTGGCGACATAGGGTGATGGTCAAGGGGAGGCGTGTCTCGGGCACGTTCGCCACCAAGGCGGCGGCCTTGGCCTGGGAAGCTGCACAGCGCATCGAGATAGTCGAAGGCAGCACGAGCGGCAATGGAAAGACTTTCCGTGATGCGCTCGACAAATACGAGATTGAGGTATCGAGGAAGAAGCGCAGCCATGCCAATGAAGCCAAGCGGCTTGCATTCTTCCGTGAATTGCCCCTAGCCGACAAGAAGATGTCCGAGATCAAGCCGGCAGACATTGCCGCTTGGCGAGACGGACGCCTCAAGTCTGTCAAGGGATCAACCGTCACCCGTGATCTTAACACTCTCTCCCATCTCTTCACCGTCGCGCGCCGTGAGTGGGGATGGATCACCACGAGTCCAACGAGTGACGTTCAGCGGCCGGCTTCGCCTCCGCACCGTGACCGCCGCATCAGTGAGAAGGAAATCGACCTGATATGTCTCCAACTAGGATGGGACCGCGTGAAAAGTACGACGCCAACCACGAAACAGCACCGCGTAGCTCTGGCTTTCCTGTTCGCGATTGAGACAGCTATGCGTGCCGGCGAAATCTGCGGGCTCCAGGAGAATGACGTATCGGGGCGCGTGGCTCGCCTGCACATGACGAAGAACGGCCAGTCGCGCGACGTGCCACTGTCTGCGCGCGCGTTGCAGATATGGAAGATGGTTCCTGAGGGATTCGGCCTGAGCCCGGCGATTCTCGATGCTCTGTTCCGTAAAGCGAAGAAGAACGCGGGCATCGAGGGTCTGACGTTTCACGATACCCGCCATGAAGCCATCACGCGCTTGGCTCAGAAACTCGACGTGCTCGATCTGGCGCGGATGGTCGGGCATACTAACGTGAAGCAGCTGCTCACGTACTATAACCCGACCGCTGAAGACATCGCCTCACGCCTGTAAGCTCTCTGCCCACTTGATGACTTCTCGAGCCTTAAATAGAGGATGCAGGCGCTCTTTCGTCCGATTTAGATTGATCGGCCTTGGGAAGTCAGGACGCACGATGATTTTGTCGCGCACCGTAGTGTAGGACCGTTTGAGATACCGGGCGATGTGTTCGGTGTCCCACAGGTCTACCTCAACCGGTAAGGTCCGCTCGCTCAGCTTCTGCAGGATAGCTGCCAACAGTTCTCGTTCGCTCATGTCAATCCTCGCTGTCGCTTTATCAGACGATTCGTATCGCGTCTGGAGATTCGTCTTTTTGCATTTTGTCAGCAACCACAATAGCTGCCGCCAAAGCCCCGTTGTACTTTTGAAACATGCCCTTTTGATAGCCGCCCATCTCGTTATACGCAGCCATAATTACCCCTAGAAGAATTAAGTTTCTCTCATCTTTGTATGTGCGATCAATTGCACTATTCTCTTCTATATACTCACGTAGGCGAAGTATTTCGTCCACAAGTGATAATATTGTCGCTGGATTGGCGGCAGCTATAAACTTGGCTGTTGCCCTGCCTGTCCTATCTTTACCATGATTTACATGGTGCTCCACCCTTGCTACGGTCCAAAGCCTTGGCGTCTTGGATCTAACCCCAAAGGATTGCGGCTGCTCTCTAACCTCCCACGGTCCAGGCGCCGCATCCCTTGCAAGTTCCGCTAAATCAATCAGGCTTTCATTGCTTGGCTTAGTCATTCGTGCTCCGTTTCATACTTTTTGCCGCACGCAGAGGTGCTAAGATCGCGGTCATTGATCTCAACAAATATCTTGAGTAGCTTAATCATCAAGATATCGGGCCTAATAGATACCCGGATCGATGTTTCATTCGGGTCCTCATCAGCTTCGATTTCTACTTGAAGAATGTTGCTGCCAGAATCGTAAGACACCAATACGCATGAGCTACTCTCTGACCAAAATTCATTTCTGATCCGCTCGCGTGTAGCACAGTCTCTGGATAACACCTCTGTACAGAGGCTAAACGCTCTGACTTGTATTTGCTCCATGTCAATACTCCTTCAAGCACTTTTCTACAATGGCGTTAAGCTCTGCGATTTGCCTTGCCCACAGTGGATCGTCCTGGGCACATGTGCACGCATGAATCTCTCTGCTGCCACACTGTGGGCACCCCCGCTCCTTCTTCCCAAAGATCGCATCCCATCCTTCCGCATACCCTTCGCCCGGTCGTTGACGACTTCCTTTTCCGCTCATTCTTTCCTCCCACATTTGCACGGCTTATCGCCCTGTCCACAATCATTTCCACACCCGGGGGCGTCCGTGTTGAACGCCCACACCCAAGCAGCTACAGCAACGGCGCATACGATACCTAGCTGTATCCAGAAGTTGTCTAGCACTACTTCCCTCCGGTGTCGTGAGATGCCGCGAGCGCGCGGCGGGCATTGCGTTCTGCCTTGCGGCGTTCCACGGCGGCGTTCCAGTTGGCCCGCTCGCGGTGCGCGATCTGCTCTGGCGTCGGCGGAACCGTGGAAACAGTCCGCGCCCGATTGGAGTAATAGACGTTGCCCGCCGTGCGGATCGTGACGTGCTTCGGGTCGATGGTGCTCATGCTGCACCGTCCTTATCTGCCGTACCCTGCGTCTTGGATTGGGACATGGCGGCGTCGATGGCTTTGTCGAGATCGTCGTACAGCCACGGAGACGCCATCGCCTCAAACTCCGGGCACACATCGCGCAGCCAGCGATACCGCGCGGCATCCTTCACGTCCCGCTCGTCTTGCGCAGCAGGGGCAGGAGCGGCGCCGAGAACGTGCATGCCGAAGGCGGTGATCTGGTAACGGCTGAAGCCCTTCCATTCGACCGCACCTATGGCCGTAAACCGACACATCATTTCCTTCGGCACGTCGTAACCCTCGCCGTCTTCGCACGTCTCGTTGAAGCGGCGCAGCGCGGCCAGTTCGTCGGCATTCAGCAGGGCAGGCGCTCCGGCCTGCTGGGCGACGGCGGCGCGGGCCTGCTCCCAGCCGAGCCTGAAAGCATTGCGTTGATCCGTGCGTCGCATCTGAACGGACGTATGCGCGCTGTCCGTTTCTGGGAACGTGCTATCGATAGCGGCCTTGAGCTTCACCAGTTCGCTCCCGCTGGCTTCCGTCTCGACGCCGCAAACATCATCCGGCGCATGCTTGAGCACGTCCGTTTGCCATTCCAGAATGGCGGCGGCCAAGCGGCGGACCATAGGCTGCACGGAGTAGTCGCCGGCCAAGTATTCGTTATTGGCGTCGGCATATGGCTTGATGAATGCTTCTGCTGCTTCGGCGCGCTGCTTCCAATCCCACGCGCCTTCGCGAACAGCTACGGAAGCGGTTGTTCCGTCGCTCCCGCTGGCCTTGCCAGATGCGACAGCAAATTCGACGCCAGCACGGAACGCATCGGCCTGTTCGTTGACGCCGCGATAGGCGTACAGGCCGTCGCCTTGGTAGCCCACGGCTTGCCCACGATCCGACATCCATTTCTCGAACCCGGCTCGCATATCAAGGGATGCGTCGCTCCCGCTGGTAGAGCGGCGGGCAAGCTCCTTCACATCGGAGATCGCGGCCGCGTAGCCGCGACGGTATTCGTCGTGGTAGCGCAGATCGGGCCGCGCCAGTGCTTCCAGCTTGTCCAGGTAGATGCCGGCGGTGGTATGGTCAGCCATTCTTTTTCTCCTTGTGGTTCTTCATGAAAATAATGGCGGATCGCATAAGCATCTCGGCATCGCCCGCTGACATGGTTGCTTCCAGTTCAACTCGATGGCCTTCGCTGGTGCGGTAGGCGAGCACGACATCCGCGCCGCCTTCCGCTGCCTTTTCTCGCGGCATCGAAGCATTCCACTTACGCATCGTGGTCCCCTTCGTTGGTGGCGGTCTTCATTGCCGCGTCCACGGCGGCGTCGACCTCTGTGCCCTCCAGCATGCGCATCGTCTGGCCTTGGACCACGTACGGCGAGTAGCTGCCGACCTGCGCCATGATGTTCTGATCGCGCAGCCAGCGGTACCGCGCCGCGTCTTTGGCGTCCTGCTCCGTCGCAGCGGGCTTAGGCATCCAGTGCGAGACTTCGTCGCCACGAACCCATCCATTGGCTTTGGACTCAAACGTCTGCGAACCAGCGTTCCACTTCGCGTCCCACGCTTCGGGCGTAGGATTGGGGCACAAGATACGCACCGTCTCGCCATCCTCCGGCATGCGCTCGCTCGTGCTAATCCACTGCTCGGGCGCAGCGGGTGCTGCTGCGCTGTCTTTTTCTAAATTGCTCATTCATCGACTCCGATAGGGTTTAAGCAAGCGTATTCGCCGAAGTGCTTAATCGCTGCTTTGTTGTACGCATGCGCCGCTTCGTCCGCAGTGGCGAACACACCAATCTGTATGCGCTTTCTGTTCACGGTGATAAAAGCGCAATAAGGCGAACGGATAGAACCTTTTTTGATCGACACTCCTTTGATGCCAAGACGGCTCGACTTGTTGCTGCGCCTGTTCGCCGAGTTCCCTTGGCGGTCAACGGGACGAAGATTCGCAATTCTGTTGTCATCCCTAATCCCATTGATGTGGTCAACCATGTCTGGCATGTGACCATGGACATACAGCCAGGCAAGGCGATGCGCTCGATATCCATGGCCACCAATATTGATGTACACGTAGCCGTGCGCTTTATGGCCGACCTGACGTTCCGGCATTCTCAGATGAGTAAAAAGCCCAGTTAGTGGGTCGTAGCTGTAGAGTTCTTTCAGTCGCGCTTGGGTTAGGTCCAGCATGTCTCTTTCCCCTTAGGCCACTAGGCCAAACAGTTTTGCTACCTTGACGAGTACAGCAAGCACACCGTCTAACGCTATGAAGATGGCGATACCACACAGCAGTACCTTTACCTCTCCGTGGTCGTCTCCGTAGAAGTCAATGCTTCTTACGTAGTCAATCACTTTGCGTAGAGTAGGGGTGCGGGTGGTTATAAGCTGATATCCGGTCACAGTTTCACCCCCTTCATTGCAGCTACAGCGTGCAGAAATTCAAGCCACTCGCTGAACGTCTGCTTGGTCATCTTGCTTGTCCTGGTGCCGAGCATCACAACCCCTCCGTTTAGGCCCATCGCCAATCGTGGCGCGGTTTCGTTTTTAAATGCTGCCGTCAGTACATCTTTGAATTCTTCTGGCGTCAGGCTGCACATCTGCCCGTTCACCGGCCACTGCAACTGCTTGCTGAACGCTTCCAGAATCGGCCATTGAGCGCTGTTCTGATCCAACGTCCTGCTTGCTTCCCTTGCTTCGATCTTCCAGCCTTCAGGCAGATTCGCTACCTGCTCCGCTATGTGCCGCCTGTTGCGCTCGTTGATGACAAACACTCGCTTCATGCAGCCCCCAGCGCGCTAAACCATGTCTGAGGCTTCTTCTTCGCTTTCGCCTCGTAGTAGCGCGTCCTCTCGTGCTGCCGTTTCTGCTCCCTGTACCGATTGGCGTAATCTGCTGACGTCTTCGGTTTCAAATAGCACCTAGCATCTATCCCGAAGCCCACTGCATGCACCGCAAGGAAGTTGCCGCTTACCTTTGGGCGCTGCCACTTGCTGATGTGGATGGCTCGCTCGTCGCGCAGCTTCTTAAGCCATGACTGCGCGGTCGATCTGTTTATGCCTAGCTTCTCCTGCAGTTCAGGGCGGGTGGCCGGCAGCGCATCCAGTACTTGCTGCCTCATATCACCGTATGAGGTGACGGCTTTCGGGTTCGCTGCCCGCCACTTCTCGTAATGTTTGCCGCACATTCCCCTTGCGCGAATTTGGCCTTCGCAGCCTTCGTGAGAGCACGTACGCATCTACCCTCCGTCAAAAAGGAATGTCGCTATCCATGTCCGAGAAGTTCGGCGCCGGCTTGCGGTTGGCCACGGCTACCTGACGATTACGAAGCTGCTCACGGTCAGGCTGCGGCGATTGGCGCTCTTGCTGCTCGCCGCCTTCCTGACGCCCGCCTAGCATCTGCATTTGCTCGGCGATAATGTCGGTGGCGTAGCGCTCGATGCCGTCCTTGTCCGTGTACTTACGAGTTTGCAGGCGACCTTCGACGTACACCGTGGAGCCTTTCTTGAGGTACTGGCCTACGATCTCAGCCAGACGGCCAAAGAACGAAATTCGATGCCACTCAGTGCTTTCCTTCTGCTCACCTGTGTTCTTGTCCTTTGACTTGAACGAGGTTGCGACAGCGATATTTGCGATGGCGTCGCCGCTCGGCATGTAACGCACTTCAGGATCGCGGCCCAGATTGCCGACGATAATGACCTTATTGACCGATGCCATAGTTAAAGTACCTTTCGTATAGTTAAGCTGCTTCCAGCATGTTGTGTTGCTTCTTAATATCGGCAACTATTCGATCCAAATACCGCCGTGCCGCCTGGACCTTGGTGACAATCTTGGCTTCGAGCTCCATATCGCGCTCATATCGAACGACAGTTACGCGCAAGGACTCGTCGATGTGGTCAACGTAGTGCAGTTCTTCCTGCTCAAACTTGATGAGTTCGTCAGGCGTGTTGACCATGCAGTAGGCCACCTCCCACACCGGCACGTTCCACAGGCGCATGTAGCCCCGGCACTGCCACTCGTAGAGCTTGTCAGCGCCTGCCGCAGCGGTGGCGGGAAAGGTAGCTAAGGACCACGAGGACTTGATGTCGATGCCCTTCACGCCCGGGACGATGATGTCGCACTCGCCTGTCAGGTAGTCGTCATTGCGGCGCTCGGTGTTCTTCGTGTAGTTCGTGAAGTGGACCGAGTTGTAGAGGTCGATCGACTGGTTCTCGACAATTAGACCTTTGTCCATGTACTTGCCGGTAACGACCTCGTGATAGCCGTACAGGAATTCCTTAGCGATGCTTTCAAGGTACGTTTTGGCACCAGCCGAAAGGCTCTTGTCCTTGAGTGACTGGAGAAGTGCCTTTTCATCGTCGGTGCGCTTCGTCTTGCGCTGGATCGCAGCGACTTCATCGGTAACAAACTGCTCATCAATGCTTTGAGCGTCGGTCATAATGAGGCCGAGCGAAGAACAGCGGAAACGGAACGTGCTGCTCATGCGATCTCCTTCTCAAGTTCTGCAACCTTCTCCAGTTGCGATTTGGTGAGTGCGAACCCGGCGCGCAGCTTCTCTACCGTGTAGGTACCAGCCTTGATCTGCTCAAGAGCCTTCGTCAGACGCTCGTCGTTGATCTTGGCTTTCTCGCGCACCGGAATGTTCGGGCGAATGCGCAGGCACTCGACCATCTCGTTGCCGAGCTTCGTAGTGCTGGCATACAGCGTGATCTGCTTGCCTACCCATTCCTCGATGTACGGGCCGTATAGCTTGTGGATGGATTTAGAGTTAGTGGCGTTGAGGATCATCGGCTTATGCCCCTTGAGGTACATAATGCTGTGGTCCTCCTTCTTACCGCCCATCATGGTGATGGTCTCAAGCTGTACAAGCTCGATGGTGACGGTCAGATCATTGCCGTTCGGGAGTGCATAGGCCCCCATGTATCGCGGATCCACCAGTTGCTTCCAGTGGGTGCGCTTTTCCTCTGCTGCTTGCTCTTCTTTTGCCATTTTTAGCCTTTCGCCCGGAGCTAAAGTTGGTGTCAATGGTTAGTCGGTTGCTTCTGCTCTTGCTTCTGCTGTTCTTGTGCTACCTGGTTCAGCCATTCTTCGTGCCACTCCAGCGTGTCAGCCGCGTCACTTCGGCTACCTTCTACGTAATCCCACTGTCTGTCTGCATGAGCGCGCATTGCCTCGCGGTGCTTTCGCTTCATATCTCCCTCCGTTATGGAACTTGAACCACAGAGCAAGGGGCTGGAGTCGAACCAGCTACGCTCCCGCGTCCATTCCCGCAATTGGTATGGCGTGTCTCCGTCCACGCCGCCCTTGCTCTGTGGTGCCTGTCTAGTTCCAGGCTGCCAGGGCATTTGAGATCCCACTCCCTCAATTTTGCTTACCCGAGATCAGGGCAGTCCGCTTGTTGTATGTCGGTAAGCGGCGATCCGTTGCCCTATTAAGCTGACCCGGGCGGCGGGCAATCTGGTGTCACACTTGCTCACCAGCTGCGGCAAGGTGCTTGGACAGCCGCGCAACATGCTGCTTGACGTAATCGATGTTGCGGTAGGCGCCACGCTCGGAACCGTAGCGAAGCATGCCCGGCGACAGATCGAAGCTGTGAGCGCAGTCAAAGCCGAAGTACCAGAGCGCAGGGTCTTCGCCACTCTCGCCTCGGCCATGCCCGTCGTAAGTCAGGCCGCCATGAACATCCGGATCCATTACGTCGTAGGCTTCGTCGCAAGACTTCGCATACAGTGGATGCCCCATCGGGACGCCAACGTAGCCGCACAGATGGCCGAGACTCGGATGACGCAGGATCGACGCATCGAATCCCTCGTTAGTTTTGAAGTTCTCCTGATCCGGCTCGCTACTCCATTCGCCCGCAGGCCATTTAGATGTCACATTCATGCTTCCTCCCTCAATGTCGCCATCCTCTGCATGACGATCCTGTGTATGTCTGCCCCAATGCTGCGGTAGGGGATCGTGTCAAACTCTGCTTCCCACTCTCTGCGCCGACGGTCGTCCTCTGCTTCGTACAAGGTGCCGTAGATATCGGCTTCCTGATCTGCTCGCCTGTCTCGCCGGGTGCTGGTGTAGTCAATCCATTGCATCGCTCCCTCGATCAGTCAGTTAAGCGGCAAGCTTCATTTCTTCGACCCGCTTGCAGACCCTGCGGAGCTCGGCCTCCTGGGCTTTTTCAGCAGCGGCCCTAGCAGCGGCCCTAGCAGCGTCCAAAGCAGCGTCCCAAGCAGCGGCCCTAGCAGCGGCCCTAGCAGCGGCCCTAGCAGCGTCCCTAGCAGCGTCCCTAGCAGCGTCCAAAGCAGCGGCCCTAGCAGCGTCCCTAGCAGCGTCCCTAGCAGCGTCCAAAGCAGCGGCCCTAGCAGCGTCCCAAGCAGCGTCCCTAGCAGCGAATAGTTCTTCATCGGTCGCATCGCCGTTCGCGTGTCGCTCTGCCACGTTCAGGGCCTGCTTGCTACGCTCGTCTTCCATCAGATGTTCAACCTGACGAGCGCACCACACAGCGAACAGTCGAATCTCGCGGTCATGGCCTTTCACGGCGTGCAGGCACCACAGAGCATCGTCTAGCCCATTGCTGTCGAGTACTTGGATGATCGACACCGGCTCGTCGTCTGCCTTCGTCTTATTCAGCGTGCGGAGCAACTTCGTCCAGCCATCGTGGCACGGCGAGTGTTCGCGGATTTCGTTCAACGTCGTGTACATTCAATTTCTCCCTAGTCGCTCGTCTTCAATCATTCGCCAACCCAACATCTGCCTAACTCGCTCTGGACTCGGTGGCGGTGTCCGCTCGTCTCGTCGCTGCTGCATGTACTGCCTGACTTGCTGCGGTTGCGGCTTTGGCGTCTGCGTCATGCTGCCCTCCGGTGAGTGCGGAATAGTTACGCGGCCTCGCCGTAGTCAGCGAAGAACGCCGCACGGAGCGCCACGCATTTGTCGACCAGCGCCTTGGCAACGTTGCGCTCGCCGCGTTGCAATGCGGCCTTCGCCTCTGCCTTGTAACGAGTGACCATGTCGATGCAATCGGTGCGCTGAGCTTCCTTCTTGCTTGCGATGCGGCCGTCTGCGGTGCGGTTCAGTTCTTTCATGTCTGCTCTCCGGTGAGTGCTGCGTTGTTTGCTGCGATGTGTGTATTAAACCATGGGTTTAATCTGCCTGTCAACCTCAGGTTGAATTGAAGTGAAAATTTTTTCGGGCCGAAGTAAA
>Ga0170475_114244606_pt1 | contig 11635 bp, 9 predicted proteins | sample Soicark_Litter_5_FD_111474 | JGI IMG/M metagenome (GOLD analysis project Ga0170475, IMG submission 111474) | Avena fatua rhizosphere microbial communities from Hopland, California, USA. Combined Assembly of 48 SPs | reverse complement strand
GTCCGCAAGATCGCACCGCACGGTGTCCACACGATCGTGGAGGTCTCCCCGGCGCAAAACGCCGCGCTCGATTCCGCCGTCCTCGCACTCGGCGGGACTGTCGCCATCTACGCCAACAATGGTGGGAACGAGATGGCATTGCCGATCCGGCCGCTCATGGTGCCGAATGCCCGGATCCAGTTCGTCCTGCTGTACACCGTCACCCGGGCCGCGAAGGAGCGCGCCCTCGTCGACGTCGAGGCTGCGGTGCTGGACGGCGCCGTGCGGGTTGGCGACGACGCGGGCATCCCCCTGCACCACTTCCCGCTCGACCAGGCCGCCGCCGCGCATGATGCCGTCGAGAACGGGGCCGTCGGCAAGGTCCTCATCGACGTTGGGGAGTGAGCGGCGGACTCCATACAGCGAGTAGTCAGAAGCTGAGCACCACATTTGGTGCGCAGCTTCTGACAGCGCGGGGGAAAGGATCAGCCCGAAGCCGAAGGGGAGAGCGAGCCCTGCGAGAGCTCCAGCGGATCGACGGGCCGGCCGGAGTCGACCAGGTCCTGCAGCGCATCCCCGTCGTCCCAGACGTTGACGTTCAGGGCCGCGGCGACGGCACCGTCGCGGAGCCAGAAGGCGATGAATTCCCGGCTGGTCAGGTCCCCGCGTACAACCAGGACGTCGGCGCTCGGGTCGGCCAGTCCGCGGTACTCGCAACCGAGGTCGTACTGGTCGGAGAAGAAGAACGGCCGGGCCAGGTACGGCTAGTCTGCGCCGAGCAGGTTGGCCGCCACATGTCTGCCCTGGTCCTTGGCGTTGGCCCAGTGCTCCACCCGGACGCGGCGGGGATAGCTGGGGTGTGCTTGGGCGGCGATGTCCCCGACGGCGTAGATGTCGGGATCGGACGAGCGCAGGGTGGCGTCGACCGCCACTCCACCGTCGGCCAGGTCGAGTCGGGCCCCTTCCGCCAACTCCACGTTCGGCCGCACCCCCACCCCGACGATCACGGTATCGGCGCCAACCACGCTGCCGTCCGCCAGTCGCACCCCGGACACGGCACCCTCGCCGACGAAGCCGGTCACACCGGTGCCCATGCGCAGATCGACACCGTGCTCGCGGTGCAGGTCGGCGAACATCGCACCGAGGTCCTCGCCCACCACCCGAAGCAGCGGCTGGGTGAGCGGATCAAGCATCACGACGTTCGAGTTATGCCGGCGGGCGGCGGCCGCCGTCTCGCAGCCGATCCAGCCCGCGCCCACGATCACCACCGACGCGCCGTCACGGAAGCGCTCTCGCAGGGCGAGGGAATCGTCCAGCGTGCGAAGGGTGTAGATGCCGCTCAGGTCCGCTCCGGGCAGGTCGAGCCGGCGCGGCGTCGCCCCGGTGGCCAACACCAGTTTGTCGTACGCGTACTCCTCGCCCGCCGCGACCACCATCCGCCGCTCGCGGTCGATCCGTGTTGCACGCGTGCCCGTCACCAGCGTTATCCCGGCGTCAGCGTAGTACGCCTCGTCCTGCACCCAGTCCGGTTCATCGGCGTCGCCCAGCAGCAGCGCCTTGGACAGGGGTGGACGCTCGTACGGCCGGTGCCGCTCCTGACCGATCATCAGCACACTGCCGTCGAAGCCACCCTCGTGCAGCGCCACGGCGGCCGAGGCGCCCCCCAATGAGGCGCCGACGATGACGATGCGGGAGGGCGGCGTTGTCACAGGGCTCATGCTCTCGCGGACGAGGTGGAAACGGGAAGGGTTCACGCGCCGTGAGCTCTTTTGGAGGACGCGTGCTTTGAGCCTTTCCCAGGCCGCGGGGTGGGACGGGCGGTCTTCGCCGAGCTCAGACCGCGTCGGTCAAAACGCGGCTTCTGGGAGGTCCATCACGGCGTTGTCAGTCGCCTCGGCGATGGCCCGTTCGCTCGCGAGCTTGGGCAGAACCGTCCGCGTGAACCACCGAGCGGAGGCGACCTTGCCCTCGTAGAAGTGCTGCTCGTCGTCCGGCAGCGCGGTATTGAGCTTGCGGAGCGCCACCTCCGCACCCCTGAGCAGCAGCCAGGCGCAGATGACGTCCCCCATTGCCATCAGCAGACGGGTGGTGTTGAGGCCGACCTTGTAGACGTTTCGCGGGTCGCCCTCGCGCGCACCGGGAGCGGCAGCGGTCAGGTTGTCGATCATCGACGCCACGATCGCGCCCACGTCGGTCAGTCCCTGCTGCAGCAGCGCCCGCTCTTCCTTCAATTGCCCGTCTTCGCCCAGATCATCAAGGCCGCCGCCTCCGGCACCGCCGCGACGAAGCAGGTCAGCCTCGCCGCCGATGAACGCGCGGATCTCCGCGGACAGGGCCGCCAGCGCATGGCCGCGATCTTTGACAACCTTGCGGAAGAACAGGTCCTGACCCTGAATTGCCGTCGTGCCCTCATACAGGGTGTCGATCTTTGCGTCCCGGACGTACTGCTCGAGCGGGTAGTCGGCGAGGAAGCCTGACCCGCCGAGGGTCTGTAGCGACTCGGTGCCCAGCAACACCCACGAGCGCTCCGACCCGTACCCCTTCACGATCGGCAGCAGCAGATTGTTGAATCGCTCGGCCTCGGCATCCCGGCCGCCCCCGAGCCGTGCCAGCCAGACCCGGTCCTGGATGCTCGCGGTGTACAGCACCAGCGCCCGCATCCCCTCGACAAACGACTTCTGGGTCATCAGCGACCGGCGCACGTCCGGATGGTGGCTGATCGTGACCCGGGGCGCGGTCTTGTCGGCCGCATCCAGGAGATCGGCGCCCTGCACCCGCGTCTTGGCGTACTCGAGGGCGTTGAGGTAGCCGGTGGACAGCGCGGCGATCGCCTTGGTGCCGACCATCATCCGGGCGTGCTCGATCACCTGGAACATCTGCGCAATCCCCTCGTGCACCTCGCCCAGCAACCAGCCTTGGGCAGGTACATCGGCGCCGAAGGTCAGCTCGCAGGTGCTGGAGACCTTGAGGCCCATCTTGTGCTCCAAGCCGGTGGCGAATACGCCGTTTCGCTGGCCGGTCAGCTCGCCGCTTTTCAGGTCGAAGTGGAACTTGGGTACCACGAACAAGGACAGCCCTTTGGTGCCGGGACTGCCGGCACCCTCGACACCGACCGGTCGAGCCAGCACGAGATGGATGATGTTCTCGGTCATGTCCTGGTCACCCGAGGTGATGAAGCGCTTTACCCCCTCCAGGTGCCAGGAGCCGTCCGGCTGGGGGACCGCGCGAGTGCGGCCGGCACCCACGTCGGAACCCGCGTCGGGCTCGGTGAGCGCCATGGTGGCGCCCCACTGCCGATCGATCATGTGCCGAGCGATCTGACGGTCGCGTTCGGTGCCGTTGATCCACAGCACCGTCGCGAACTTCGGCCCGGCACTGTAGATGTAGACGGCCGGGTTGGCGCCAAGCGTGAGCTCGTTGACTGCCCACTGCAGCGAGGGCGGTGTCGGCTGACCGCCCACGCCGCCGGCAGCTCCAGCTGGTACACGCCCGCGTCCATGTACGCCCGGTAAGACTGTTGGAACGCGTCGGGGACACGTACGGAGTGGGTGGCCGGGTCGAATGTCGGCGGGTCGAGGTCCGAGGTGGCGTAGGACTCCGCGAGCTTGGTCCGCGCCAGGTGCTCGACCTCGCGCAGCAGGGCCACGGCAGTGTCGTGGTCCAGCTCCTCGTACGGGCCGGAGCCGAGGATCCTGTCTCGGCCGAGGACCTCGAACAGGTTGAATTCGAGGTCACGAAGGTTCGACCTGTAGTGGCTCATCAGCACCCCCTGCGAAGAGTCAACCGAAGTTACTACTCAGTAACTTCCAGTATGCTACTGGCTAGTAACATCGACAAGGGCCGTGTCCGGAGCGTGATCTTCGGAGGGGCTGAACGGCTCTCCTGGTTCAAATCCTGCTCCTCCGCTGCGCTGAGTGAGTGCCAGGGAATCCGTGGCCGTGGCCAGGTTCGCGCGCACCTGCGGTACAGCGCCACATCGGGCCTGGAGGGGTTGGCGGGTTCGAGATGGTCAAGCCGAACCGGTCAGCGGGGCTCCATTGGGCGCCACGCCACGACAGCCGTGACCGGGTACGCCGGCACTGCGCAACCCGACGCACGGCCGACTCCCGCCCAACGTCAGGGTGCTCCGGAGGACTGGGGATCCGGCAGGCCAGCAGCCTTAAGGCATCGCAAAACCACGGTGTCGATCATTGAGCGGACCCCCCTGGTGCGTGGGGCGGGAGGGGCTAGATAATCCCTATGGTCACACCGGCGGCGCCGCGAGGAGGACGATGGAATGACTCGACTGGGTACGAACATCTTCGACTACAGCATCCTTATCATCTACTTCGCGCTCGTGGTCGCGATCGGGCTCCTCGCCCGGCGCGCCATCGCCACCAGCGAGGACTTCCTGCTCTCGGGCCGATCGCTCGCGGCATGGGTCACCGGGATCGCCTTCATCTCGGCCAACCTGGGCGCGATCGAGATCCTGGGCATGGCGGCCAACGGTGCCCAGTACGGCATCTCGACCGTTCACTTCTACTGGATCGGCGCCGTGCCCGCGATGGTGTTCCTCGGCCTGGTGATGATGCCGTTCTACTACGGCTCCCGGGTCCGAAGTGTGCCCGAATATCTCCGCCGGCGCTTCAACAAACCGACGCACCTGTGGAACGCCGGGAGCTTCGCGGTCGCCTCAGTACTGAGCGCCGGCGTCAACCTGTACGCGATGGCGATCGTCATCGAGGCCCTGCTCGGTTGGCCGCAGTGGCTGTCCATCGTCATCTCGGCGGGCTTCGTGCTGGCGTATATCTTCCTCGGCGGCCTGTCCGGCGCGATCTACAACGAGGTCCTGCAGTTCTTCGTGATCATCGCCGGCCTCATCCCGGTCGTGGTCATCGGGCTCAAGGACGTCGGCGGCTGGAGCGGGCTGCAGCAGAAGGTGCTCAGCCAGCCGGGTCACGAGAACCACTTCTCCACGTGGACCGGGACCCAGATCGGTAGCTGGACCAACCCCCTGGGCGACTGGTTCGGCATCGTGATGGGGCTGGGGTTCGTGCTGTCCTTCGGCTACTGGACCACCAACTTCACCGAGGTGCAGCGGGCCCTGTCGGCCAAGAACCTCTCCGCCGCCGAGCGCACCCCCCTGATCGGCGCATTCCCGAAGATCTTCATCCCGGCGCTGACCATCATCCCGGGCCTGATCGCGATCGCGATCGTGCCGAACCTCGGCCAGACCAAGGACCTGCCGTACAACGACGCCATCCCCCTCTTGATGAACCACTACCTGCCCAACGGCACGCTGGGCATCGCGATCGCCGGCCTGCTGGCCGCGTTCATGGCGGGTATGGCGGCGAACGTCAGCTCGTTCAACACGGTTTTCACCTACGACATCTGGCTGACCTACGTCCGCCCGCGCCGACCGGACTCGTACTACCTCAACGTCGGCCGCATGGTGACGGTCGTCGGCATCGTGATCGGCATCGGGACGGCGTTCATCGCCTCGCAGTTCAGCAACATCATGAACTACATCCAGACGCTGTTCTCGTTCTTCAACGCGCCGGTGTTCGCGACGTTCATCATCGCCATGTTCTGGAAGCGCACCAGCCCGTGGTCCGGCATCTCCGGCCTGGCCGCGGGCTTCTTCGCGGCGGTGATCTGGCAGTACGGCATAGGCCCCAACCTCGCCTACTTCCATGCCGGGCAGACCATGTCGGGCGAGCTCAACGCCCAGATGGTCAACTTCTATGGCGCGATCGTCGCCTTCGTCGTCGACGCCGTCGTCACCGTTGTGGTTACGCTGTTCGACAAACCCAAACCCGTGGCCGAACTGGCTGGGTTGGTTTGGGGGGTCCCCGATCCCGACGCCGGAGACCCGCACGAGGGCTATGTGCGTCGCTGGTGGGAGTCGCCGAAGCTCCTCGGCTTCACCGCGCTGGGCATCGTCTTGGTCCTGTCAATCATCTTCGCCTAAGGAAGGGGGACGGTCATGGTCCAGTACGATTCGGGAGAAATCGAAACCGAAGAGGAAATCGAGTCTCACTCCGCTGCCTTCAAGCTGTTCGACCTTCGGTTGCTGATCGGCGGCTTGTTCACGCTGTACGGCATCATGCTCACCATCTACAGCTTCTTCACCACTGCCGAGCAGCTGAAGAAGGCGGCCGACATTAACATCAACCTCTGGCTGGGGCTCGGCATGCTGATTCTCGGGCTGCTCTTCCTGCTCTGGGCCCGGTTGAGCCCCATCAAGCACGAGGCGGTCCACCACTTCCATCACGATGACGCCGCCGGCGAGCCCAGGCCGCCGATGCACTAACCGCGGCGGGCTGGGCGGGGCCTGCCCGTTCGGCCCCCTCAGTTCTGCCGGATTTGTCAGAGTCTCAACTTTTCTCCAGCCAGTTGAGACTCTGACAACTCCCGGGGCAGGTGGGGTCGGCAGGCGGTAGCGTGCCGGGCATGGGCGATGTGGAGGCCACTCGGGATCTGCTGTCGGACTTCTTCGATCGGGTCCGGGAGTTGGTCGTCGACCTCACCGACGGGCTGAGTGAGGAGGTCGCCACCTATCGGCCGGACCCGGAAGCCAACTCGATCGCCTGGCTGCTGTGGCATGCGGGCCGGATCCAGGACCACCATCTGGCCGATCTGGCCCAGGTGGAGCAGGTGTGGCACCGCTGGCGGGACCGCTTCGGTCTCCCCTTCTCACCGGAGGCCACCGGGTATGGCCAATCGCCGGAGGAAGTGGCAGCGGTCCGGGCCTCCGGGGAGTTGCTCGGCGGGTATCACGCGGACGTGGACGCGCTCACCCGCCGCTACCTCGACGGCCTCACCGACGACGAGCTCTCCCGAGTGGTGGACACCCGCTGGGACCCGCCGGTCACGGCCGCGGTGCGCATCGTCAGCGTCCTCGGCGACCTGCATCAACACCTGGGCCAGGCGGCGTACGTCCGAGGGCTCGCGGAACGCCGGGAGCGAGCCTGGAACAGCCGATCGGCCGCAGACCGCTAGGTCGGTCGTGGCAGAAGGAGCCGAACCCCACCGCTTCTACGGCGACCTTGCTGTCTGGTGGCCGCTGGTGTCGGCACCGGAGGAGTACGTGGAGGAGGCGGCCTTCGCCGCCGAGCTGCTGGCCTCCGGTGAGGGTCCGGTGCGCGAGGTTCTGGAGCTTGGCAGCGGCGGCGGCAACAACGCGTACCACCTGAAGAGCCGGTTCGCGATGACCCTGGTCGATCTGTCCCCGGACATGTTGGCCGTATCACGCGCACTCAACCCGGAGTGCGAGCACCACGAGGGCGACATGCGCAGGGTCCGGCTGGGGCGGACGTTCGACGCCGTCTTCGTGCACGATGCCATCGAGTACATGACCGCGGAGTACGACCTGCGGCTCGCCTTGGAGACCGTGGCTCTGCACTGCCGGGCGGGAGGTGTCGCCGTCCTGGTTCCGGACCACATCCGCGAAAACTTCGAGCCCTCGACCGAGCACGGCGGAAACGACGATCCTGGCGGTCGGGCCGTACGTTATCTGGAGTGGTCGACCGATCCGGATCCGACCGACACCACGACCACGACCGAGTATGCGTTCCTGCTCCGCGATGCTGCCGGCCGGGTGGAGGTCGCCCACGACCGGCACACGCTCGGCCTGTTTCCCCGCGACCTGTGGTTGCGGATGCTCGGCGAGGTGGGCTTCCGGGCCCGTGCCGTGGCAGAGATGACCTCCGAGGACCGTCTTCCGCGGGAGTTCTTCGTCGGCATCCGCACCTGACCTGCGGAGCGCGGACCGGAGGCTGCGTCCAACACCGATTAGCTACCCTCCTGAGGTGTCCTAGAAGGGGAGTGATGAAGATGCAGAGGGTCGGCGGAGCGATACGCGCTTGCCGGTGATGGGGGTTGGCCCTCCGGGTGCGTCGTGCAGGCGGGCACTCAAACCACCGCCGGCTGCGTCGGTCAAGAGCCGGGTGGTGAGCGCTGCGGGAGAAGGCCCGCCGTCAGCGGTCAGGTGAGCGACGAGAAGACGAACGCCTGTGAACCACTGCTGACGCATCGAAAGAATAGAACCATGGCTCTCGCGCCGGCCGCTGCGGTGGTCGCGGTGGATGCTCTCGCGCTGGCCGCTGCGGTGGTCGCGGTGGATGTGGGTAAGACGACGGCGGCGGTGCTGGTCACCGACGGGCAGTGGCATCGCCAGGGGACGACTGTCCAGCACCCCTACACCCGCATCGACCGGGACTACGACACCCTGATCGAGTCGGATGCGTTTCCTCGGTCTACTCCTTGGCCTTGAAATCTTTCGCTGACTTCAATACGGGCAGAGCTTCGTTTTCAATGCGCTCCCGGATACGGCGGGCGGGCGACGCAAGCAAGTATCGACGGTTCAGGAAGGAGAACATCCAGCCGAGTAGAGTCAGTGATACCGAAAGCAGTACGGTGATGTTGGCCAGCAGCGCTGGAACCGAACTCCATCCGATCTGACGAATCAGCAACGCGGAGCAGGTGACCAGAATAAGCGTCGGCGTCAGGGTCGCCGTCGCGCGGCCAATCTTTGCGGCGATCTTTTCTTCCTCCAGTCTCGTCTCGCTGTGGCGAAGCTGGTCGCTGAGCTTTTCGCCATCGACGCGCAGACGCTCATTTTCCATGGCTAGCTGCTCAAGGAGGGATCGGTCGGCCTTGCTCGTCGACACAGTCTCCACCTCTGGCCACTCCACGGAGGCTAGGCGCTGCAGGCCTATCGGGAACTCTCTCTCGGCCAGAATCAGAGCATGCGTTACCCGGGCAAGCCATGCCACACCGTTAGTGCCCGTATCGTAGCGAAGCCTAGCGCGCCGAAGAGCGGCGGCGCCGGTGGCGACATGTGTGGCTACCCGTGATCGGACCGTCGTCCCTGGTGTCAGCCGGACATGTAGCGCGATGAGCCCGCGCAAGATATCCGCAGTCACCTCGGCGGACATCCATCCTCGCTGTGGCACTGGGTCGAACTGATCGATCGCATCACAGACGATGCCGGCGACTTCGGCCACGTCTTCCTCTTCGCCCATGGCCAGTCGGGTCTGAGCCAGCAGTGCGACAGCATCCAGAATGCGAGCCACCGGTGCCAATGAGGTCCATGTCACTGGTCGGGGACCACACTTAACGATAATATCATGCAGGAACGTTACTGGCGGTGTTGCCGATACCTGTGCGAGTACCGCCTCGGTCTGCAGACCAACGTCATACTCACGGCTCGCTCCGTCAGCGCGCATCCATTGCACGACCTCCGGATCGACCGTCTCAGGGTAGCGAAGAAAGGCTAGGGTCTGCGCGAGGGCGAGACTCGATCCAAAATCCTCTTGATGTCGTGGGTCGCCGAGCCTTTCCACGATGGCTTCGCAAAGACTTCCAGCCTTAGAGTTGGGAGGGATAGCGAGCCGCGATTGTTTGTTGATCTCATCGTCCCACAGAAACGACAGTGCTGCCACGATATTCCGTAAGGCGAATGCCGACTCTAACGTGTCCCATCCTGTGACTGCGCGCAATTCAGCGTAGAGTTGGTCGGTCATGACGCGCTCTTCGTGACGCCCGACCGTGGCCGTAATCTCGTTCGTCGGATCTCCACTGTTTGCGGCAACTGATAAGACCGTACCGCCGTTGAGAAGGAACCTGTCGACCTGCTCGCGCTGGCGCAATTGATTCGCGTGCTTGGCCGAGACAAACAGTACATCGACGTTCGAAAGCAGCCACCGGTCCACATCCGGAATGCGCTCGTCCTGTCCTGGGGCGAGTCGCATGGCTGTTCGACCATCCGCATAAAGCCATCGCCGAATCAGCTCATTGGCAGTGCCAGTAGGATCACGCCAAACCAAGCGGCGCGGCTCGCCGAGACATACGTAGCGTAAGGCGTTCGCGAGCAGCGCGGTCGTCGCACCATCTTGGTTCAATCGGTGTCCCTGCCAGTCAAGAGGCAAAGTACAGAGGACAATTCGTTGCGGAACATACGCGTGGGTGCGAAGGAGGACGGGCCCATCCAAGCCGCCGAGCACGGGCTTCAGGGTGGAAGGAAGATCGGATTGTCGATAGGCAGTAAAGTACAGACTGGGCAACTCACTCCGGTGCTGGCACGTGCGCAGTTGGGCCAATTCCTCCTTTGTCAAATCACGCAGTAGCTCCGGAGCGACGTCTTGAGGAAACTTGAGCAACACGTCGATCGGCTCGACTGATGCAGCGTAGCCTTGGCCATGTGCTGACACTCGTGGACACACGGTCGGGCATAGGTCGTGAGGCAGCAGTGGGCTCAGAGATGAATCGATCTGGTGAAGGACGAGTAGGCCGCCGCCCGCAGCAAGATAATGGTGAATCCGAGTGGAGTGCCTACGCACTGCCGCAGAGACTTCCTCCGAGCGAAGAGCGTTGGAGGCCAGAACTATGGCAGACCACTCTGCGGGTTCGACATCCCGAAGCAGTTCGTCGGCCTCTTCGTCCGTGACCGCGTCAAAGGACAGGTGCGTGTAGTCGTCGGCGCTTAGGGCCTGGAGGCACCGTTCGAAGGTCGCCTGCACGTCGGCGAAGCGCTGTCTGGCCGCCTCTGTGCCGTCGAGCAGTAGGGCAAACTTGGACATGTCTAAGCCTTCGGTACGACGGTCATGGCAAGTTGTGGAGGGTCCGTTGATACAAGAGATCATAGTCCCGAGCCATAGTGGAAGCTGAGAAACGTTCGAGAGCGGTGGCGCGACAAACCTTGGGATCGAGACTGCCTGCAGCATTCAGCGCGGCGGACAGACCCGACACGTCTGCGCACACGAATCCTGTTCGGCCGTTCTCAACGATCTCCGCTGCGGCGCCTCGACGCAGTGCTACCACGGGCGTACCTGACGCGAGGGCCTCGACCAGTACCAGGCCAAAAGGCTCGCGCCAGGTCGACGGAAATATCAAGCAATGCGCAGCAGCCAGCAGGTCCTTCTTGTCGGCACCGCCAACCTCGCCAAGCCATGTAACACCACTACCTAGCTTGGGACGCACCAGTGAATCAAAGTAGACCTGTTCGCTTGGCGTCGTCCAACTCCCGGCGATGACAATCTCCCGGTCGGCCTGCCGTGCGGCGTCGATGGCCAGATGCACACCTTTGTTAATGTTGAGGCGGCCCAAGTATAGAACGTAGGGATCCTTATCTTGACTGAAATGATACTCGTGGACGGGAATTCCGTGGTGGACTGTGCCAAGCCACGGCAGGTGCGGGGCAGATTGCCGTTGGGCGTCCGAGACGGCCACGAGGTAAACCCAATGCGCAAGCGCCTCCCATGACGTTGAATAGGCCTCAGGACCCGACAGAGGGCGATGCACAGTCGACACGGTTGGGCATGCACGGGCCGTCGCCGTCAGTGGCCCGAGAAGCGTGTGGTCATGAACGATGTCGAGATTCAGCTTTGACAGCATCGTCGCTGCCCGAGCTACATGCTCAACTTCGATTAAAACCTCGGTTCCAGTCCCCTCTGGCTGGGGTTCGGAAAATGTGGCAAGGAAGTCACCACGTGTCCTGTGACGACCCGCGGCAACGAGCGTCACTTCGTGCCCACGGTCTATCAGCGCTTCCACCAAAGCAGCACATACCAGTTCCGTGCCACCATAACCGGACGGGGGTACCTCATAAAACGGCGGTGCGACGACGCCGATGCGAAGTCTGGATCCCTCACTCAACATGTGCCCTACACCGTTC
>Ga0170475_109193582_pt1 | contig 11635 bp, 1 predicted proteins | sample Soicark_Litter_5_FD_111474 | JGI IMG/M metagenome (GOLD analysis project Ga0170475, IMG submission 111474) | Avena fatua rhizosphere microbial communities from Hopland, California, USA. Combined Assembly of 48 SPs | reverse complement strand
CGAAGCTTTCGAACCAAATCACACGTGACACTCTTCACACAAGGCGATGCGAAGCTGTGTAGTTTTGCTGAGTCTGGTGGCCGCGGTACTCTCCGAAGTCCTCTCATACGATCTTCCAGAGTACCCACCGGTTCAAACCGATTCTGACCTCGCATCAGCAACCTCTGTGTATACGCGGTATGGAGTGGGTGGAGAGTACGAGGGTCGCGGAGCCTTGACGTGCGATGAGCTGGGCGAGCGCTATTTCACCACTTCAGCAAGACTCCAAGTGTTTGTGGACGATCTGTTGGTGTTCAACACGAGCACCAGCGGTGACTTGGCCTCCGTCCATGGCTTCCTGGATGAAACCAAGAGCGGGGGCTTTCCGTTGCGACTGGGCGTGTTCGAACATTCGACGTACGCATGTTTGCAACTGCAACTGCCAATTGGCTTCACTGTTCCGACTCACGGCCGCATTCGGATTGTTGGAACATTCGGTGATGCTCCAATGCAACACATGAGTTTCTCTGGTTCTCAATCATTCCAAGTTTCTGCAAATTACAGCGTTGCGGGCAAACTTGGCTCCCAAGTTGTCACCATGTCCACTGGGCCCTCGTTGGAAGAAGGAGCACATTTCATGGACTGGGCGAAGAACGATATTCCAATGTATCTGGTCTCGGAACCAGCTTCGAAGATTGCTCTTGCTCCAACTTCCGGAGTTGTGAATGATATCATGATGGACAAGGCGAGATTGTTCAAACTGGAGTTGCTCGTCCCCAGCACGCTGTACAAGGTACCAGCGCCACCTCAAGTCAAGGAGACAGGAAGCAACTATGCCCGCGTATACTTACCTCGCCAGGTGAGCAACGTTGTCAGGTCCTGGTCAGTCAGTTATGCCGGTGGCGATCAAGCGTTCTTCTCGAATCCGATCCTTGGTTCTCCGGGACAAGAACTGGAGCTCGATGGACTTGTTCCAGAAACCGTTTATCACGTTCTTGCTTGTGCCAACTATGAAATCAGCAAGCCAGATTGCTTTCGGTTGCTTGCAACGACAAAATCGTTTGTTGCGCCACCAAACGCGAAGTTTCGACCGTTTGGACTGGCTCAAACATTCCCGCTGAAAGCTGGTAACGGTATCGATGTCAACATCCCTGCTCGAAGATGCGAGCGGTGCGACCCATACACATCCGTCAAGCTGGTGCTGACCCGTCGCTCCGACGGACAGGAAATGTTCGCCAAGTCGTATTCCTTCGGAGGCGTGTACCGTGAGATCGGAATTTCCGTTGGCGACGGTTATGAAGCGCAGTTTTTCTACAACGAACCCAACGGCCCGTTCACACTGAACGAAGGATATCGATTAGGCCCAAGCCAATCGGCGACCGTTGGATCCGTTGGAGCCCCCTTAGCCATGCGACCTTCGCCCAACGCTCTCATCATTCGTGTTCCCGCTCGGTTGACTGAAACAAGTGTGTTGATTAATTCGGTGCAAGTGATTGTTCGAGATTCCCGCTCAAATGAGCTTCTGTTCAAAGGAACATTCAACCATGGGTTCGATGATTACAAGCTGGATCGCATTGGACACGCTGGCGCTTGGCGAGTGGACATGACAGCAACAGACGCGTCCAATCTGACCACGTCCTTTGTCCGCATCTTTAACCCTGCCGCGGAAATTCCTTCGGCGCACATGTTCGGGCCTCCAGTTGTAACTGTTCAACCATCGGGCGAGACGACCGTTGACATTCCCGCGCGCAGCCGTCCAGATACTGTTCCAGTGGACACAGTTTCCATCATTGCATTGGATCCTTTCACGCGCCAAAAAGTTGCCAACGGCGATCTCGAAGGTGCCGGACGAGCAACGCTTGCAACGCCCAAGGACAGTTCCTTCATTGTTAATACCGTTGTGACCGATCAATCTAGCAGCGAAACCGTTTACCAAACCCTGATTCTGACTTCAGAGGGAACTACGCCATTGCTGCCGGAGGTCGGCACTCCAACGGTCGTTGCTCGTAACAACATTTCTGTGACCGTTGCCATTCCTTCTCGAACATACGACAGTGAAACGCAATCGATGATCAACTCGACGGTTATTACTGTCACTGACTTGTTGACCCAGCGCATTGTCTTCGAGAACACTTATCCAGGCCCTGGAATGTTCGTAGTGCCAGTGGATTGTGTCGGAATTGTGTTCGATGTCTCTGTCACCCTCATCAAGAACACACAGCAGGAGGTGTTCAAGATAATGTCGCGTCCAACTGGTCTCCCGGGATACCAAACCACCGGAACCATCCTGACATTCATTCAGCAAGTTCTCTCGTTTCCGCCGATGCAACGGGTAGTGGTTCGTTTGCCTTCCGATACACCAGTTGACCAACCGACCAGCAAGTACGCTACCATCGACGTTCGAGATGACAAGGGAAATGTTTTGCAATCAAAGACTTCGCCGTTGGGACCCGATGTTGTTCTGGAAGGATTCCCGATCACAACTTCCCTTCAAGTCAACGTCACCTTCGACAACAAGGTTCTCAACTTCTCGTATCCAACGAAAGCGCTGGCCAAGCAGAAACTGGTTCGATCCACGACGGATGCGCCCGCTCGCCCTGTCCCGGACTTGCCCATGTACGGCGGCGTCTCGATTCTTCCATCGTTGGACGGTGCAATTGTTCGAGTGACTCGATACTTTTCGGAAGCATCTAGACGCAAGATCGAGAATGGACTTATCACTGTTACAACGTCTGTTGTCAATCGAGAAGGAACTTGTTCTGGAAGTTATTTGGGTCGCGGTCGTTATGATGTCTCCTCTTCCTCCGAGACATTCATTCCGTTGCCCGTTGGAATCGCAGCTGATATTTGCATCACGTTGAACAGTGCTTCGGGACCCACAATTGTTCGTTATCACGTTCCTCACGTTTGGCAAGGTGGAGCTCCAACGTTTTTGGCGTCCGATACATTCTCGATCATTCCATCTCATGAAGGCCAGTTGTTAGTTCGTGTTCCATTTGCAGCGGCGCTGAGCGCTGGCAACGAGCAGCCAAAGCTGTCGCCTATCGATCAAGCCGTTGTCAAAATGGTCTCCCTCCCCTCGGGCGATGTTCTGAGCACTTCCGTCTTTTCTGTTGGCGACAGCGTTATCTACAACCTTCCTGCGGTTGGAGACTTCGGACTCTCGTTTTCCTACGAAATGAATGGAAAGTCTGGAAAAACATTCTTTTCAGTTAAGAACAACAACGCCAATGTCAATTTGAACGAGCCAAGCATTCCCGCCATCGGGTATCCTGCATGCTTCTACGAGTTCGGTTACAACTCGGCCGTTATTATTGTTCCACCTTCGTTGACGCCGATGGGGCTAACGACCAAGTTTGTGACGTTTGAGATGCGGGCATTGGGACAAAAGGAAACGATTGCTTCTGGAACCATTAACGGTGGTCAGAGTCTTCGAGTGCAACTGCCATCAACTCCGGCATCACCCAAGGTGCAATCCCTTGTGATCGACTTTGTGATCACGGACGGCAAGGACAACGAGCAGCGCACGTCGACGCAAATCCAGCGTGTGGCGTCATCCGGTTTCCCGCCAATGCCGCCCGTTGGGTATCCAATGCTTCTGAAGTCGGTTACCAATCGATTAGTGTTTCGGGTTCCTCCTCGAATTTTCGAGAAGAGTCTCATCAAGGGATCCAATACTTCCATTGCCTACTGCGAAAGTCCTTCTCAAAGCATCTGGTACTCCATCACTCGTGGCGGCGGTGACACTGAAGTGCCAACGGATCTCGTGCAGCCCAACTCCTGCTTTCGAGTAACTTCTGCCGTTACAAACAATGACGATGTTCTTTGGCCGTTCAAATTCGACTTCCAGATGGCAACTGCCGAGCTCCCTCCTCTGGAAATCGAGGGTGTCGTCCAAATTGTTCCGTCCGGATCTGGAATATTCATCGTTCGCCTTCCCGTCAAAAGGCCCAATGAGGACATGAAGACGTGGGCTTCGCAAGCTGTGACGTTGAAGATCTTCGACAGTGAAAATAAACTTGTCGTGGATCAGAGTCTCGAGCGTGGCATGGACAACATCGTTACTACCCCTTGCTGGAAGCAGGATTGTCACGCTGTTATTTCCCGCCAAACGGTGATGGGAAATTCGATTGATCTGGATGCAATGCTCGGATCATCGTTAACCGTTTCCTACGCGCTTCCAACCGATCCAGATATTTTCACGACATCGTCGACATCAATGACGTTGAGCAATCCGATTGATCAACCCGTTGCAATCAGCATTCAAGAACGCGATTCTGGAAAGATTGTTTATTCTCAGAGCTTCTCGAACAAGGGTGGCAATGAAATCAATAATTTCATCGAAGGAAAAACGTACATGGCCACATTGTCGTTTAAGCGGGAAGGAAAAACCGTTCAAGTCGACCGTTACATCACGATGCCCCGGTTGGATCTTGGAGATGCGCCATCCGATTCCTTCGAGACCGCCGTTGTCAGCGCCGCAGATGCAATTTCCATCCAGATTCCGAAGCTTTCGAACAATAAGCTGATTATTCAGGCATCGATCCGAGTGTATTCTGAAGACCAGTACCAGGATGCTCGCTTGTCGGCGAAGGTTAACGGCGAGTCTGCGTTGATTGGTGAAATGGCAACGGCTTCCATGGATGATGACGATGACAGCGATTATCGGCCAACACCAACGCCAACCGTCGCAGCGGATCCGTTCGAGAACCTTCAACCGATTGGGCAACAGGAACTGAGCTATCCGTCACCCGGGGAGCAAATCACAATTGGCGATCTCGAAGAGAATCGCAGTTATCGTGTTGTTGTTGTCTTTACCAATGTTGCTGGTGAAACTGAGACGTTGCAAAAAGTCGTTAGAACCGGATCGATTCCGTTTGCGACCGCCAGTACCCATCGCGCGTATGGCAAAACAATGAACGCTGATGGAACAGTCTCGATCACCATCGAAGCAAAGAGTCCGCTTCCATCGAATCTCATTCGAATGATGATTGCTCACGAGCGGGAAGACGACCTGCGCCCCATGAAGGATTACGACGGCGAACCAATAACGAATCCGTTGACCATCTCGAACCTTCAACCCGGCATCCGATACCGCATCTCATGGAGCCTCATGTCTCAATCGTTGGAATTTTCCGATTCTTGCATGTTCGTAACGACCGATGCTCGTCTTGGCGTTGAAAACGGAGCCAAGGACCCCATGGTCCTTCGGGTCACCGATACTGAAATTGCGATCTTGCTTCCTCAGCTGCGAACAATCACCGGTTACCGAGTCAGCAAGGTTGTGTTCGACAGTAACGGTCAAGAATCCGATCGCATCACCATGTACGAAGGCCTTGGCGAACCCAGCAAGCGAGGAAACGTCTTCATTGCCCGCGCATTGACATCCGATTCCCAATACACATTTGTTGTGCAAGCAAAGACAGTCACCGGAGCTCTTGCCAATCCCTTTGTCATCACTGCCAGAACTGATGGAATGTTCCGTGCCTGTGCTCTTGGCCGCCCATACCAACCTTGGCCGCCACAACTCCTTCCAGATACTTTGACCAAATATTCGCGTCAAATGATGATCATGTGGCGTACGGTGGATTTTAACGACGGCAAGAACAATACCGCCTACCCGGTGACGTCATACACGTTCGAGTCCATGGTTCTCGGTTGCAACTACTCCATGGCCGAACCGCAATTCCAGATCATCCAGAAGGACATTCCAGCAAGTCAAACGTATTACACGTACACTCAACTGACTCCGGGTTACACTTACCGGCTTCGAATCACCGCAACGAATTTCTGGGGCGACAGTCCAACGGGCCAATCGATTGATTTAACCGTTCCAGCGGAGGAACCCGAGCCTCCAACGCCAATGCAGTTGACCAATCCGACGTCTAGAACAGCTGATTTCACTTGGGAGCCAAGCTATCACAACGGATATTTGATTGATTCGTTCCGAATCGATTGTTCGCCTGGAAACGCCGAGCCGGTGTCTGCCTACCCGTCGCAATTCGCTCCCAGCGAAGTCTACAAAACTGCATACGAAGGCCCAGCAACAGATACAATGAATGTTCGATTGTCGTTGCTAACTCCCGCACGAAACTACTCTTGCCGCGTTTTGGCGCACAACTACATTGGTTGGTCCAAGCCGTCTGTAACAACAAAGTTCTGGACCAAGAGCGATGTTCCAGAAGCTGTCGTCAACGCGCATGCCGAGAGCACCGGCCGTTACTACACGGAGATTGTGTTCGGGAAGCCAAGACACAACGGACTTCCGATTCTTGGATACTATGTCCAAATCAAACGGCCGGGGGCTCAGTTCACAACGCTCGCCGAGTGCGATGACATGAACACAACCGTTTGCCGCGTCGGCACATTGCTTCCGGGAGAAAATTATTTGTTCCGAGTCAACGCTGAGAATTGCGCTGGAAAGAGCGAATGGAGTCCAGTAATTTCCGTTAATGCCGTTAACGGACCCCCGAATCCAACGACTTCGCTGACACTTTCGTCGATCCAAGCTCGCACCATGACGTTGACTTGGCGAACTGGTCGGGAGAATGGAGCTCCGATAACCGCTTATGCCGTTGAATGCGACGGCGGTTATTCCTGCTTCACCGGCTCCTGGGTTCGCCCGAATGCGCCCCCATGCCAATACTCAGGAGATACCACGCTTGCGTCAACGGACAACGTGAATGACGAAGCGAACCGAAGCAAGTTCCGAATTGTTTGGACCAAGACAATCAGCGAAGGAGCCACGACAACCGCGACTCTGGACTCTGACGTCATTCGTCCGGCGACCACTTACCGTTGCCGCGTGTATGCGATCAATTCCGTTGGCTTCTCGAATAAGACCGACCCTGAGCTGTTCCGCACCGACGATTCTGTTCCTGATGCGCCCCCGAATTTCCGCGTCAAATCCGAAACATATGAACCCAATTTGAGCGCGGTGACACTCAACGTTGCTTGGAATGAGAGTGTTCCTAACGGCCAATTCATTCAATCGTATACGTTGTTCATCAAGAACGTGACTCGCGCCAAATCTTCTTCTGGAATGACATTGCGAACTCCAGTGGTTTCGACTGGTGATTGGATCCAATTGCAAAATTCCTTGAGCACAACGGCGGTTGTGCCAAAGCTGCGACCCGATTCGCAATTCTATTTCCGTGTTGTTGCCACCAGTTCCCGTGGCGTGGGCCAGGAAACCGTTGTTCTGTACAAGACTGTTCCGGGTCACCCAGAGAAGCCATTGGCTCCAACTCTCGATAGCAAGGGCAGCACTTTCCTGGAAATTACCTGTCAACCAACGGATGACGGGGGCTCCATGGTCACCCAATACGTATTGGAGATGGCACAAGGCGTGGCCAGTGCGGCGGAGAAGGGCGGAATTGCGAGTTTCTCTGGCTTCACTCCGATTTACCAGTGGACGTACGATGCGACCAACCCGGCACAGGGTGACGGATACAGTCACATTGTTCTGGAAGATCTGGAAGAGGGAACGGACTACAAGCTCCGTTGCATGTGCTCCAATGCCATCGGTGCGTCCGCTTACTCCAACGAGGCAACGTATGCGACCAGTGCTGCGGCTCCAGATGCTCCCGTCGTCCCTCGGCCGCTGGGTGAGAACTACCACACCGACTCCTCGCTTTCTGTGCTTCTGGCCCTTCCTGATGATAACGGCAAAACGATTGATTTGTGCACGTTGAGAGTGTCTGGTTCGTGGGAATGGGGCGCGGATGGCAATCCTCGTCCTGGTGCGAATGTTCTGGATCCTGCATTGGAAAATGTCGATGTGAACATGACAATATCCAGCCCATACCCTCAGGTCCTGTCGTTCAACACTTCGACCATCACAGTCTCCCGTCCCTGCACAATCTGCTATGGAGGCAACGTCACTGTTGCGCAGAAAGTTCTCCTTCCTGGACATTCGTATGCGTTTCGCTTCAAATGCCGCAATCAAGTTGGATTTTCCGACTGGAGCAACGCGCTGACGTTGCAAACGGACGGAAAGGCTCCAAAGCCGCCAACGGCCCCCGTTGTCACTCGCGCCAAGACATCGGCCGGGTTGCAGCTCAATCGTCCGTTTAGCTACGGGGCTCCGGTGACCCAGCACAAGGCTTTCTTTGCGTGTGTATCGGGTGGGTGCGAGCCGGAGCAGTGCGGATCCATTAATCCCACAACTCGTGTGTGCAATATTCCATCCGCAATTCCCATCAGCGCGTGCACCAAGCCCTGCGCTTCCACAACGTCTTCCTGCGAAACTTGTTCAGTCTCGAACATTCAGCCCGGAACAACGTATCGAATCTGGTCGCAATCGTATAACCAGTACGGCTGGTCGAATCAGGGAGCCGAAGCAACGTTCACAACGCTTCCTTCATTTCCCTTGGCTGTCCAATCGATCAGTACCAGCGGTGCAACACCAACGTCAGTGATTGTCAGTTGGCAGCCACCATTGTTCAATCAAGGAGCCGATATTATCGCGTATCGCATCCAGCTTGCTTGCGATCCCCTTAACACTGTCAGCGGTTGCCAGCCAATTGTCCCGAACACTGTCAACGGCCTGGCTGCGATCAGTCAAACTGCGCGCCAAACGGAGATCCAAGGCCTTGTGTCGGGTGCCAAGTACATTATTACCGTTAATGCTGTCAACAGCGAAGGAACATCTCCAGATTCTTCCATCGGTGTTCAGATACCCGGATCCCCTCCCACCGGCCTGCAGGCACCTCGCTTCCTCTCCTCCAGTGCCTCCAGCATTCAAGTCACTGTCTTCTCCCCGAGCATCTTAAACGCCGCGCTGTTACAACAACTCCAAATCGGTTATGCCGAAGCCGGAACCACAATCTGGACATACCAGAATGTAACTCCAGCAACCACCAGCGACTCCACGCAAGTGACGATCTCAGGCGTCGTGTCCACCAAACTCTACGTGGTGCGCATGAAGGCCAAGGTGGGCAGCGGGGCGTGTGACATTGCCGGCAGCACGTGCAGCAATTGGAGTGCGTGGAGCCAAATGTCCAGTGCCATGCGTACATCGGCTTCATGTCCCTCCAATCTCGGACGTGTGTGCTCGAACCACGGTGTCTGCGACTCGGCTACCGCTTCCTGCAACTGTGTCGGCAACTGGATGGGCTCCGACTGCTCCATTTCCGTGGACGTTGGCAAGGTTTGCATTTCCGAGAACAAGGGATCCGTGAAGCTGTGGGAAGCGTCATCCGCGGCCAACTCCGCCAGTTACACCGCCACGTCAGCACAAGTCGGCGAGTTTTTGCTTTATCGATCAACAGATCGCCCTTGGGAGCAGATTAACATTGTTCGTCAGTATGTGAGTGCTGCGATTGGAACCGGAGTTGGCATGACCGGTGTGGCTTTCCGTTACATGGGTCAAACAATTTCCGTTACCGTTGATCCAACGGACAAATCCAAGTGCGCGATTGTAACGCACAACTGTAACTACGTGATGCCCCAGTCCACAACCGACTACACCGCTTTCAGTTCTGGAGAAACCACCGTTAAGAGCTTCAAGGTCACCCGGAACTGCGGTCAACCGTTTTCGGACATTGTTATTAGCAATGAGATGACCGGAACTAAGATCACATGCAATCGATGGCCCAATCCGACAAATTCGAGCACAGCTGAGGGTTTCTTCATTTCCTGTGGTCTTCAGACAAGCAGACGCAATTGCGAGGGAATTCCTGGGTATATCCGATACTCAGACCAAACCCTGGCATCTGCGTCCAGCACATATCTGATTGCTTCCTTCACCTCGAATGACGACAACGCATGTTCGACCAGTTGCAACGCATATTCCTCATGCTCGCTATTCTGGTTCAACTACGAGGCAACCGGTGCCAACTGTTTCCTGTACACCGAGTCTGCCTTCGCGTCCAAGGCTGCTGCTCCCTTCAACACCGTGTACATGAAGCAGTCCAATCCTGCTTGCCATCTCACCCGCGCTGCAAGCACTGGCTTCTTGTCGAATTATCCAGAAGAATGCACCGTTAACAGCAACAAATACTATGTCCGCTGTTGTTCGTCGTCTGGAACAGGACCGGCGTACGTTTACTTTGGAAACACTTACTCGTACAACGACGCTGTCAGCACTTGTGCGTTCAACATGAAGGTGCTTTGTCCCGCTAGTGCGATTGCTGCGACCTCGAGCTTGGATGGATCTCTGAATTATCGAGTGTGGACTTCATCGACGATGACCGAGGCGGATTCGTCGCAATGCGCGTACGCATACGAGACCGGCCTTTGCGGTATCGACGGGTTCTCGCTCACAACGGCTTCTGGAATGACACCCCGATCCATCACAGCCGTTCCATCTGCCAGCAGTTTGTTCACAAATCCCGATGGGCAAGCTTGCGTCGTTACCTCCGTTCCAGCGGCACACCACGCCACCATGGCAGCGCACTCGCTGGTGCAAAGCGCATCGGAGATCGCACCCTTGGCCAACTGGGATCCCTCCATTCCTGTGCTTCGAAGTGACATTGTGGAGCCACAGCTGATCCTGGGCAACTCGGACGACGACTCGTCGCTTTTCCTGCTTTCTCTTGCGGAAGAACCCGAGCATGCCGATGCCCAATCTCCTCAGGAAGGCGAGGTTGCTGTTCCCGCCAAAATGGGAGGCCGTGTCGGTGTGATCGACCAGTCATTGCGCCCTGCTGGACACCAACCCTTAGCTTCCAGAAGATTGACGGTTGCCCTGGAGCGCCGAAATGCCGTTCAATCCGATCATGAGTCTGAGAATTTGCCGACAAATGGCCGTTTGGAACGAATGGAACCAACCGTCAGCGTTCGCAAAATCCCTCGTGCATTTGCCACCATTGCAACGACGACAACAGCACGCTCCTCGCCCGCGCTGGAGTCCGTGGCCCAGTCACAACCGCTTCCAGACTACGAGTCCACCACGCCGCTAACGGTTGTGGAAGAAAATTCGGAAGCGGTCCCAGCGGACAGTATGCAACGGATAGCAACACCCGATGGCCTTCACGACCATGTCTCGCTTCAACATGCGCTGATGACATTTGTATCGGCGCACACATCGGGTGTCACCAGTTTCCATCATTCCGTTTCCCACCCGGCGTTGCGATACCAGAATCATCCATTCTTTGATGTGCATCAACAACTGCTTGCCCAGCTGACCGCGACTGCGAATACAACAGCAACGGTCACAACGGTAACAACGGCTGCCACGTCATCAGTGTGTCCTGCGACTTGCTCGGCCTCCCTGTGCCCCATTGCCCAAACGAAATGCTCAACGGTGTCATTGTGCAAGAGTTCCTGTCTCTCGGACATTTGTTCTGGAACCAATGCAGATTCTGCCTTGACCGTTGCCTTGCAATGCGAGGATCGAACGCTCAAACTCACAAGCGACGCCGCCACTCAGCAAAGCGCATTGGAGAGTGAAACGTCAAGTTTCCAAGCAACGCTCCGAGGTACGCCGCTTTCGGAATGTCCTTCGTTTGTTTCTGGAACAGAGCCCTGGAATGTTGCTCCGTACGATCAACGAGTTGTGGCTTGGACACTCAATGCACTGGCCAGTGTGCAATCGGAAATCAGTCGTGCAACCGTTGGAAACTCGACTCTGTCGGCTTCTCGAAACGCAACATTTTCTTACCTTGAGTTTTAATGATAACCCCAATTGTGTTGATTGGGTCTTTGGATCGTG
>Ga0170475_123955988_pt1 | contig 11636 bp, 11 predicted proteins | sample Soicark_Litter_5_FD_111474 | JGI IMG/M metagenome (GOLD analysis project Ga0170475, IMG submission 111474) | Avena fatua rhizosphere microbial communities from Hopland, California, USA. Combined Assembly of 48 SPs | reverse complement strand
ATAACACCTGGGCGACACCCGCTCTGCAGCGTCCGCTGGAACTCGGGGCAGATATCGCGATGCATTCCGCCACAAAGTATTTCGGCGGCCACAGTGATGTGATGGGCGGAACTTTAATGTTCGCCAAGAAGAATGACTTTTACGAGAGGTGCCACCATACGCGCTCGATCATGGGTAGCGTGCTCTCACCATTCAACGCCTGGCTGATCCTGCGCGGGCTGCGCACGCTTTCCTGCCGCATGCGCGTGCATTGTGACAACGCAATGGTGATCGCCTCAGGCCTCGACGGTCATCCGGCGCTTTCGCACATCCACTACCCCGGGCTGGGCGACGACCCTGGCCACGCGGTCGCGAAGAAACAGATGTCGGCATTTGGGGGCATGATGTCGATCCGCGTGAAGGCAGGGCAGGATGCGGCGATGAAGATCATTTCGAAGGTGAAGGTCTTCACGCGCGCGACCTCGCTCGGTGGAGTGGAAAGCCTGATCGAGCATCGTGCATCGAGCGAAGGGCCCGGTTCGCGCACGCCGCAGGACTTGCTGCGGCTCTCGATCGGACTCGAGCACCCGGACGATCTGCTTGCCGACCTGAAGCAAGCACTTGGGAGCTGAACCACCAGCCGGAGCAGCGGCCATCCCCGGGATAGCTTCTTCTATCCAAGCAGTCATCGAACGAAGGAGGAGAAGCTTATGGTAGATCCAGTTTGTGGGATGGAAGTGAACGAGCAGAGCGAGTTCAAATCGAATGAAGGCGGGCAGACGACGTATTTCTGCTCCAACGAATGCAAAGAAAAATTCGAGAAGAACCCGAACGAGTTCATGAACGCCGCCTAGTCCGGCGTTAGAACAACAAAAGCCCGGCCATTTGGCCGGGCTTTTCAGTTCAAAGAGACTTACTGGCCGCCAGGGCCGGTCAAGCTGCCAACACTGCGGAAAAAGTAATCGCTCATGGTGATGGTGAGCATGATCCCCAGCCAGAAAAAGCCGGCAATCACGACCACCCGCGTCATGCGGCTGCTGTACTTCACGTGCATGAAGAACAGGATCACAAGCACAGCTTTCGTTACCGCAATCGTCAGCGCTACCAGCGAGTTCAGCGGGAAATGGGTGCTGAAGGCCTTCTCCATGTCAATCGTCGCGGCGTAGTACGTGGTGATGGTGAGCACCGTCAACGCTGCGAAGACCAGCAGATAGATGCGAACTGGGACTACGTGTTCCGACATTCCTTTTCCTATCCTATGTGTGGCGTCCGGTTGATCAAGTAGATCAACGGGAACAGGAAGATCCACACGATATCTACGAAGTGCCAATACAGCCCGAAGTTCTCGATGGGCGTGTAGTAACTGGAATCGTAACGGCCTTTCCACGCCAGCACGATCATGGGAATGATGATGCCGATGCCCACGATCATGTGGAGGGCGTGCGTGCCGGTCATGATGAAGTACAGGGTAAAGAAGATGAGCGCCGTGTGCTGATAGGCCGGGTTATGCGACACCGTTTCGGCGAATTCAGGAGTAACGCCATTGGGTATGCTCCCGGTTTTGTCCGGCTCCGGCACAAAATGGAAGTTAGCCATCCCCGGCACATGGTTCTCTTTGTACTTGTCGTGGTATTCCTTCGCCTTGATGCCGAGGAAGACGCCTCCCAAGATAAGCGTAGCGATAAGGAAGAACACGAGCGGCTTGCGATATCCAAGCTGCGCCGAGTGCACCGCCATGGCCATTGTGACTGAGCTTCCGATCAGCACCAGGGTGTTAAGGGCCCCCCACTTCACGTCGATAGAGCTCGACGCCATGGCGAAGACGGGGTAGTAGTTCATGCGGTAGATCAGGTAGAGCAGGAAGAGCCCGCCGAAGAACATGATCTCCTGCGCGAGGAATACCCACATGCCGAGCGAGGAGGCCTCTTTCTGCTGCTCCATGTCGTCGAAGTGGTGCTGCAGGTCAGGGTGATGCCCGCTGTGCAGTGCTTCTTCGCGCGAATCGGGGCTGATCACGGTCTCAGACAAAGGTGGCCTGCCTTTCGAGTTCCGGAGTGTAGATATACGGATCTTCCGTCACGATCGGAGTCTCTTCAAAGTTGTGTTTGTGCGGAGGCGAAGTTGTCTTCCACTCGAGTCCGGTTGCGCCCCACGGATTTGGGCCTGCGATCTGGCCGTAACGCAGGGACCATACGAAATAAATCATCGGCAGCAAGTATCCGATAGCCAGAATGGAGGCACCGGCGGTGGAGAGCACGTGCAGCACCTGGAACTCCGGCGGGTACGCTGCGTAGCGGCGCGGCATTCCCATGTAGCCGAGGATGAACTGCGGGAAGAAGGTGAGGTTGAAGCCGACGAAGACGATCAACGCCGAGAGCTTCGCCCACGCTTCCGGATACATGCGCCCGGTCATCTTGGGCCACCAGTAATGCAGGCCGCCGAGGTAAGCCATGACCATGCCGCCCACCATGATGTAGTGGAAGTGGGCGACGACGAAGTAAGTGTCCTGCATGTGGACGTCGAGCCCGACTGCGGCGAGGAACAATCCCGTGAGTCCGCCGATGCAGAACAAGCCGAGGAAGCCAAAAACGTACAGCATCGGCGTCTTGAACGAGATCGAGCCCTTGTACATGGTCGCCGTCCAAGCGAAGGTTTTAATCGCTGACGGGATCGCCACCAGGAAGCTGATCAGCGAGAACAGCAGCGCGGCGTAAATCGACATTCCGGCGGTGAACAGGTGATGTCCCCAAACCAGGAAACCGAAGATGGCGATCGCGAGGCTGGAGAAAGCTACGAACTTGTATCCGAACACAGCTTTACGGGAGAAGGTGGAGACCAGTTCGCTGATCACGCCCATGCCGGGCAGGATCATGATGTACACCGCCGGATGCGAGTAGAACCAGAACATGTGCTGGAACAGGACAGGGTCGCCACCCAGCGCGGGATTGAAGATGCCCAGGTGGAAGACGCGTTCCAGAGCGACCAGGCTTAGCGTGATCGCGACTACCGGCGTTCCAAGCATCATGATGATGCTGGTGGCGTACATGGACCACACGAACAGCGGCAAGCGGAACCATGTGAGTCCGGGTGCACGCATGCGGTGCACGGTCACGATAAAATTCAGGCCGGTGAGAATCGAGGAGAATCCCGCGAAGAAGATTCCTACGATCGCGGTGACCACGTGGGTATTGGAGTAAACCGAGCTGAAAGGCGTGTAGAAGGTCCAGCCGGTATCCACACCGCCTGCGACTATCGCGTATAGCGCGACGGAGCCGCCGATCATGAAGATGTACCAGCTCAGCAAGTTGATCTTCGGGAAGGCAAGATCTTTGGCGCCTACCATCAGCGGCATTAGGAAATTGCCAAGCGTCGCCGGGATGGAGGGCACCAGGAAGAAAAAGACCATCATGATGCCGTGCAGAGTGAAGAGCTTGTTGTAGTTATCGTGCGAAACAAGGTTCCCCGTCGGCGTGAGCAGATGGATGCGGATCATGGTGGCCATAAGGCCGCCAATCGCGAAAAAGAACGTGACCGAGATGAGATAGAGGAGAGCGATACGCTTGTGGTCTTTGGTCAATAACCACGAGCGGATGCCGTAATCCTCATTAATGTAATGCTCTTCCGGCATCGTGAACTGCGGTTCGACTTGTGCGACTGTTGCCATACTTTTTTGCCTACTTCTTCCCTGGTTCTGCGGTGTACGGCGCCTGCTGGTTCGGAAGGTTGGTCGCCCCCGGAACTGCGTTCGATCCCGGAGAAACGTTGACCGGCCCACCCGGCGCCTGTCCCGAGAGGTGCTTTACATACTCCACCAGCTGCAAGATACCTTCTTCGCTGATCTGTCCCTGGAAAGACGGCATGATTGGCTGAAAGCCCGCGACCACCTTCGCCGGCGGGTTCTGGATCGATTCGCGGACATAGCCTTCATCGGCGACGACCTTGCGGCCGTCGGAAAGCTGCACGGTCGAGCCGAACAATCCGTTCAGGTTCGGGCCGCGCGCGCCGGAGTCAGCGCGGTGACAGGTGCTGCAGCCCAGCTGCAAGAATAATTTTTCTCCGCTCGCGGCCATGGAACCTTCCCCGCCCCCGCCGCTCTGCCAACGTTCGTAGTCAGCTTGATCCATGGCGATGACCTTACCTATCATGCCGGAGTGAAGCGTGCCGCAATACTCGGCACAGAACAGGTGATATTCGCCGGCTTTCGTGGCGTTGAACCATGCGACGCTGTAGCGCTCGTTGCCGGGGATCACATCGTTCTTCACCCGGAACGCCGGAACGAAGAAACTGTGGATCACGTCCTGCGAGGTCATGATCATCTTGATATCGCGGTTGATCGGCACGTGCAATTCGTTGATCTCACGCGTACCGTTCGGATGTTCGAACTTCCACATCCACTGCTTGCCGATGGCGTAGACCTCCATTGAGCCCGCAGGCGGGCGGCTCAGATGGAAGTAGAGGACGCCTCCCCATACGAAGATGACCATTGCGATCGCCAGCGGGATCGCGCTCCAGGTGATCTCGAGCGGGATGTTGCCGTGGATCTGAACCGCGTTCGGGTGCTTCTCGCGGCGGTATTTCACCGCGAACCAAGCGACCAAGATGACCACCAGCACCGTAAAGAAGACGGTGACAGCAAGGATGAAGAAAAACAGCGCGTCCACGTGCGGTGCTACCGTGGAAGCCTGGTCCGGAAATAGAGGAACATTCATGTCTAAACTTTTCCAACGCCTTCCCGGCGCACTGCCATAAAGACAAAGCCGCAGATCAAGGCGACGGTCAACAGACCAGCCGCGCGCACCAGGCGCATGACTGCGACGCCGTACTTCCCGGTCGCGGGATCGTAGTGATAGCAAAACAGCGCGACCTGGTCAGCGATGGTGCCGATCTTGTTCTGCGAGGCATCCATGATGCCGAACTGAATGTCTTTCGACGAGTACTCGATGCCATAGAAGTAGCGCGAAACCTTTCCCTCGGGCGTCAATAGCACGATGGCGCTGGCGTGCGCGTACTGGCCCGACCTCGGATCGTAGGCATACTTCCAACCCACCGCTTTCGCGACCGCATCGATATTCTCCTTGTCGCCGGTGAGGAAGTGCCAACCCTGCTCGGCTCCGTGACGGCCGTAGCGGGCGAGCATCATCTTCTTCTTGCCCAGCGCCGTGCCGGGCGTGTCCTTCGGGTCGATGCTGATAGTGACCACATTGAACTCTTTGCCGACGTCGAACTTCACCGGCTTGAACGATGAAGCAGTCCCCTTAAGCACTTCGCTGCACAACATAGGGCAGGTGTAGTAGACGAGAGTCAGGATCACCGGCTTATCGAAGTACTGCTTCAGTACGACCGGCTGGCCAATCTCGTCGCGGAATTTCGCCTCCAGCGGCACCTGGCTGTTCAGCTTCTGGTCGACTCCGACGTTGGTCAAAATGGGATCAAGGCCTTGCGGCGGCTTGGCTTGCGGCTCGCTATAGAGCTGGGCGGAGGCGGACGCACACGCCATCAGCAGAATCGCTAACGCTCCGAATTGGTTTAGTTTTTTCATTCAATCAAAATTCTAAAATCACCTGACCTGCTGTGACGCCGGCTTTCCCGGCGGACTCTGTGCCGGCTTCTTCCCCGCTCCTCGAACCGGAGGCTTGGCGGTTGATGCTGCGGCCGCAACCGCATTAGCGCCTGCCGGACGCGCCGGCAATCCGCGTTGCAGCACCAGCTGCATCGCTTTATCGATTGGAATGCGCACGACGCCCTGGCTCTGGTCTACCCATTGATAGTGCGTGAGCTTGAAGTTCTCGTCGGCGATCTCTTCGCTCATCTCCGCCGCGTCATCTCTCTGCAACTGCGGCGTGGGGAACTCGTGCGCTGCCGCCTCGGCGGGCATCTTCATGCGGGCTTCCGGGACCATGGGATTCGCCGCCATGCGCGCCTTGTCCTGATGGTCTGCAAAGGCTTCCATTGCACGCAGACCACCCCATGTTGCGAGAGCGCAAAGGGCACCGAGCACCGCTAACCAGACGCCGAACGTGTAAATAGCGCGGACGTTCGCGTCGGAAGACTCGTGCATCACACCGGCGTTCGATGTGTAGTTCTCGTCGTGATTGTCGTGGTTCGCCATATCTTTAATGCTGGTGCTGAAACTGTTTTTCGCCAAGGTGCTCGAGCGCGGTATCCATTAAAGGATCATTCACCGGGAACAGCGGACGGCTGCGCAGCGTGCGCAGGAACAATGCCATCCAGAAGCCACCCATCACGGCCGCCGTACCCAGGTCGAGCCAGACGAACTTGAGATTGCCACCGTCGAAGTTCGGCTTGATGTACCAGTAAAGCTCCACATAGCGCATGAACATGATCAGCAGCGCGGTGACGGTGAGGCTCACGCGGTTCTTCTTCACGTCCTTCGACAACAGGAGCGAGAAGGGGAAGACGAAATGGAAGACAATGATGCCGACGGCGATGATGCCCCAGCCGTGATTCATGCGCTGCAGGAACCAGACGATCTCTTCCGGCAGGTTTCCTGACCAGATGATGAGGTACTGGGAGAACGAAACGTAAGCCCAGAACATGGTGAAGGCCAGCATCATCTTGCCGATGTCGTGCATGATGTCCTTCTTAAAGAACAAGGACATCGGCTCTTCTTTCGAGAGCAGGATGCACATGGCGGCGGCAAATGAGAGTGCTGACAGAGCCTGGCCGGCCAGGAAAATCATTCCAAAGATGGTGGAATACCAATCAGGCGAAAGCGACATGACCCAGTCGAATGAAGCGAAGGTCATCGTCAGGCAGTAAATGATCAACCCGGGCGCGCTCAACTTCTGGAACTTCAAACGCCACTGGCGATCGTTGCCGGGGGCGACGTTTCGCTCAGCCGCCCATCTAGCGAGCAGAGCGACCATCCCCATCCAGATGAAGAAATAGACGATGGCCCAAATGGTCCAGCGCGACTGCGTCAGGTAGCTGGTGAACTTCCACAATTGCGCCTTCTCCGGCGAGAGGGCATTGCGGAACGCAGGCGTCATCCAGTCGTAAAGCGATTTCGGGAAGATCAGGATAGGCAGGAAGAACAGTGCCATCAGAAAAATATTCTGCGCGCCGGCCAGGAAGATGCGCCGCGGAATGAAGCCCCACCAGCCGCCGACCATGTATGTCAGCATAAGCACGCCCATGCATCCGGCTGACAGGCCCACCCAGAACATAAACGCGACCAGCCAGGAGCGCATCAGGTGCTCGGGGCCGCCGGGAACAAATAGGCCGATAAGGCAAACCACCGCTCCGATAGCGCCGATGATGAAAGAGCGCATCTGGACGGTTGCCGTGCTCGCCGGCGCGACCAGCGAAGCGCGATCTAGATTGGTGTAATCAGCCATTCGTCTTTAAAAACTCCTACTTCGTCTGCTGGTTGTTCTTCGGCTCTCCCGGATAATGAGGCGACGGCATATTGTTCTTGCCTGGCGCTGCTTGCTCAGGCGTCTCCGCAGCTGGAGCATTGCGATTGCCCGCTCGCGGCAATTCGCTGGTGGACTCTGCGCCCACGTTCGCGAACGTTTCCTTCGGCCCGTAGATCTTCTGGCCTTGCGGCACCTCGGCGACGGTTGCGTGCTGGCTCAGCTGCAGTGCACGGATGTAAGCGGCGATGCGCCAGCGATCTTCCACCGAAACCTGAGATGAATAGTCCGGCATGGCTCCAAAGCCGTTGGTCATCACGTCAAAGAAGTGCCCGATCGCGTAATTGCGATACTTGTCATCGTGCCAATTCGGAGGCTGGCGGTATCCGCGGCGCACGATCATCCCGTTGCCGTCGCCCACACGCGAATGGCAGGGGGTGCAATAAATGGTGTAGCGCTGCTGTCCGCGCTCCAGGTCCTTTGCGGTGATCGGGAACGGGAAAACCGTGCCGTCTTGTCCGTTGATCTTTCCGGTATAGAGATAAGGATCCTGATCGCGGTTCGGCAGATTCTGGGGAACGGTGCCCTCGACCGGCATGCGCTGACTGCGGCCATCGGCAAAGAAATCAGACGGTCGCAGCGGGATGTACTTGGGCTGGTCGTGCATGTCCTGCCGGCAGCCAACGACAGCAAACGCGGCCAGCGACAATGCGAGCGCTCCGAATGTGCGCAGAGGATTAATACGGCACCTCCCATACATGATTCGGACGCATATCCTCCAGGAATTTGCGCGTGTTCGCCGCGTCGTACTGCTCGTCATTGCTCTCGATGCAGAGGTAGAACTTGTCGCGCGTGACCTTCTCGAAGTCCATGATGTTGAACAGCGGGTGGTAAGGCTGTGGCAATCCGTTCAGCGCGAACATTCCGACTACCGCCGACAACGACGCCGCGAGGATGGTGCACTCGTACGCGGGAACAATGAACGCCGGCCACGACGCAAGTGGGCGTCCGCCGATGTTCAGCGGATACTCCAGCGCCGAAACCCAATACTGGAGCGCAAAACCGCCCAGCATGCCAAGCAATCCGCCGGCCAGCACGATCATCGGCAGCCGGCTGCGATGGAAGCCGATCGCCTCTGAAACTTCTTCGATCGGGAATGGCGAATAAGCGTCCATGTGGCGGAAGCCTGCGGCATAGGCCTTCTCGGCGGCTTCCGTCAGCTCGACCGGGCTATCGAACTCGGCGAGTATTCCGTAAATGGAGTCGTTGATCACAGGAGCCTGACTCATAAATCCGCCGACGACATCAGATGGGCGTCGCCTCCCTTGGAAACTTTTGCTTCGGACAACAGTGTACGCACTTCAAAAATCGAGATCGCGGGAACCACACGCAGGAACAGGAACATCAGCGTAAAGAACAGGCCGAGAGTTCCGACGAAAGTGGCCCAGTCGATCGACGTGGGTTTGTAGAATCCCCAGTTCGAGGGCAAGAAGTCACGGTGCAAGCTGGTGACGACGATGACGAAGCGCTCCAGCCACATGCCGACCAGGATCACGCAGGAAACCAGGAAGAGCATGATCGGACTCTGCCGCACTCTGCGGATCCAGAGGATCTGCGGAGTGAAGATGTTGGTGGCGAGCAGCGCCCAATAAGACCACCAGTAGGGGCCGAGCCATGCGCGGTTGAGCCACATGAAGCGCTCGTATTTGTTGCCGCTATAAAAGGCAGCGAATGCTTCCATGCCGTAGCCGTACGCGACGATCAATCCGGTGGCGAGCATTACCTTGCCGGAGTTGATCAGGTGGCGCATGGTGATCAGATCTTCGAGTCCGTACAGCGCGCGGATGGGGATGGCGAGGAACAGCACCATGGCGAATCCGCAGTAGATGGCGCCCGCGACGAAATATGGCGGGAAGATGGTGGTATGCCATCCGGGCAAGATCGAAATCGCAAAGTCGAAGCTCACGACGGTGTGTACCGAGAGCACGAGTGGCGTCGAGAGTCCGGCGAGCAAGATGTACGCCGTCTCGTAACGCTTCCAGTGACGAGCCGAGCCGCGCCATCCCATCGCCAACATTCCGTAGATGAAACGCGGGACCGGATGCCGCGCCGTGTCGCGCATGGTGGCGAGGTCAGGCACCAGTCCTACGTACCAGAACAGCGCAGATACGGTTGCGTACGTCGAGACTGCGAAGACGTCCCAAACAAGCGGGCTGCGGAACTGCGGCCACGTGCCCATCGAGCTGGGATACGGGAAGAGCCAATAGGCTAGCCACGGGCGCCCGGTATGCAGCACCGGGAAGAGGCCCGCGCACATGACGGCGAACAGCGTCATGGCTTCCGCGAATCGGTTGATCGAGTTGCGCCAGCTCTGCTTCAGCAGCGCGAGAATGGCGGAGATCAGCGTGCCAGCATGGCCGATACCGATCCACCAGACGAAGTTGATGATGGCGAATCCCCAACCAACCGGGATGTTGATGCCCCACACGCCGACGCCCTTGAAGAAGAGCAGGGTGCATGCGAGCAGCAACAGCTGCAGCATGCCGAAGGTGATGGCGATACCACCGATCCACCAAAGAGGCGTGCCGCGGCGCAGAACAATGGACGTGATCTTGTCCGTGACCGAGCCAAAGCTATGGCCCGGCTCGATGACCGGAGCCTTCTCGACGGAGACCAGCTTGTCCACTCGTCGCTCGTCGAGTTCGTTATCGACCATGCCTTTGGGGGTCATGATTGTCCGTGCTCCACTTTGGTAGGTGGTCCGAGGGGCCGCTCGCCGAGCGCCGGATTCGGATTCACCACTGTTGCCAGGTACGTTGTGCGCGGACGCGTGTTCAGGTCCGCGAGCAATCCGAAGTTCCGCGGCTGCGCTTTCAGCTTGCTGACGCGGCTGTTCGGATTATTGATATCGCCGAAGACGATCGCATCCGCCGGGCACGCCTGCTGGCAAGCTGTCTTGAGCTCGTCACCGATGCGGGTGTCGTTCTCTTCGCTCGCGATGCGGGCGCGATTGATGCGCTGCACGCAGTAGGTGCACTTTTCCATCACGCCGCGGCTGCGGACGGTGACGTCAGGATTGTGCAGCAGCTTGAGCGAAGGTGTTTCGTAATCGGAGAACAGGAAGAAGTTGAACCGCCGGACTTTGTAGGGACAGTTGTTCGAGCAGTAGCGCGTGCCGACGCAGCGGTTGTAGACCATGTCGTTCAGGCCTTCGGTCGAATGCGAGGTGGCGGCCACCGGACAAACCACTTCACAGGGGGCGTTTTCGCATTGCATGCACGGCACCGGCTGGAAGTGCGCCTGGAAATTCTCTCCGTTGCCGGTGAAGTAATTGTCTACGCGGATCCAGTGCATCTCGCGTCCGCGGATCACTTCGTCGCGACCGACTACGGCGATGTTGTTCTCCGCCTGGCACGCCACCATACAGGTGTTGCAGCCTATGCAGGAGTTCATGTCGATCGCCATGCCCCAGGCGTAGCCCAGCGTGTTGGTCTCCGGGTTCTTCTCGTACTTGTACTCGTCCTGGTGATAGATGGTGAAATCTTTGCTGGGCTCGCCACCGTACTCTTCTTCGTTGTGCGCGTAACGCGGGTTCTTCGCGAACTCTTCCACCGTGGCCACGCGAACTGTACCGCGGCCTTCAATGTTGTGGTGCAGGTGAACGGCGCCGAACAGGTGTGACGATTTGCTCGACTTTGTGATCTTGCCGGTCGCGATGTCCGGCGCTTTGCTGGTGCGCAGCGTGTAGCTGTACCAACCCGCATCAGTGCCGAAGCGTCCGTATTTTTGGTGCCCGTAGCCGAGTTGCAGGACGATGGAATTGTCCGGCAGGCCAGCGGTGATCCAGATCGGAATCGTCAGCTTGCGATTTTCGGATGCGATGTCTACCTGATCGCCGCTGACCACACCCAGCTTTTCGGCGAGCGGAAAGCTGATGAGCGCGGCGTTCTCCCAAGTGAGCATCGTGATGGGCTTGGGCAGCTCTTGCAGCCAGCCGTTATTCGCGAAGCGTCCGTCATAGATATTGGGATCGGGACGGAAGAGGATCTCGATCTCACCATCATTCAGCGGTGCGCTCGCGGAAGACGTTGCAGCAGCTTTCGCGGTCACCGGCCGGAGCGAGCCGCCGGTGTTTTCCATGAATCCGTTGTGCAGCGAACGGCGCCACCAGACATCGAAGTCGGCGCCGGCGTGCTGCGCCTTCCAATAGTTCTGAACGATCTCGTAGCCGCTGGTGGCCGGCAGGTCGCCGAAGGGCGCCAGGAATTCGTGCGCGCTCTT
>Ga0170475_112304605_pt1 | contig 11637 bp, 8 predicted proteins | sample Soicark_Litter_5_FD_111474 | JGI IMG/M metagenome (GOLD analysis project Ga0170475, IMG submission 111474) | Avena fatua rhizosphere microbial communities from Hopland, California, USA. Combined Assembly of 48 SPs | reverse complement strand
CTGCACATCGATGCCGAGATGGGTTTTATACCAGGCGCGCATGCCTTCCGCATCCTTCGCCTTGAGGAAGATACCGCCGATACCGGTTACTCGTTTCATTCGTGCTCCGTATAAGAAATGGTCAGGTGCCAGAAGGATACCGCATCAGGCTTGTTCCCGGTCAATACACAAATACCTCATCTTCAACAAACTTTGGTTTAGTTGCTGCCGGTTAAAACATTTAGTTTCCTATCGAATATTTTCATGGCTGAGGCATGACCAAGTTGTCGAGCTCCTTGCCTTGTTCAATCGATGGAGAACAACCTCGACGGTTCCGAAAACAACAGCCGTGGCCAGATCAACGGCGCGCGGCTGGCGCTCTCGGGTGGCCAAGTGCAGCACAGGTGGCCAGTTCAATAGAAGACAATCACGACCAAAGAATGGAGAAGAAATGAACTTGCGTAAAAAATTCCTTGCCGCATCCATCGCCACCTTGCCGCTGCTATGCAGCGAACTGAAGGCTGCCGACCCGGCGACCGCCGGACTTCCCGCCGGTCCGATGATGGCCGGCCCCGTCGCGCAATCGAAGGACGTGGCGATGCTGCTTGCCAAGCTGAACGCCGCCCGCGTCAAATACGGGCTCGACCAGGACCACGGTTATCTGCTGACAGTCCAGCATCCGGGCGCAACGGGCACCCGGATCAACCGCCTTGCCCACACATACAAGGGCGTGCGCGTGTTCCAGTCGGAATCGGTGGTGGTCACCAACGACGCCGGCGACATTCTGAGCGAATCGGCGTCAGATCGGCGTAATGGTCTGGGCAGCGGACCTTCGGCCAACAAGCTGGCAGGACGTTACGCAAGCTTTAACGTGGCCCCGTCACTGTCGTCCGACGCTGCGCTCGACCTCGTGCTCAAGTCGATCGCGAAGAGTTCCACGCAGGCCGAACCCGCGCGCGTGGACCTGATTATTTACCCGATCGTCAAGAGCGTGCGCGTGCCGTCCGCCGTCAATAAGACCGACGCCGAGCTGAACGCGATGGATCTGGTTGACGAGGTGGCGGACTACGAGCTGGCGTACCTCGTGCAGACACGCATGGTCATCGGCGATAGGCCGGTGTTCCACGACACGGTCGTCAGCGCGCACGACGGCCGCATGATTACACAGTGGAATGCGCTGCAGTCCGCGACTGGCGTCGGCAACAGTCAGTACAACGGTCAAGTCCCCGTCAGTACTACCCAATCGGACACCACGTACTCGATGAAGGACCCGCTGCGTGGCGCGAACGGCACCTACGGCTCCAACACCATCACCAACGCCAACCACGGCAGCAGCGCCGGCGCCGTCTACACCAATAGCACGAATACCTGGGGCGACGGCCAGAACTACTCGGGCGGCTCGACTACCGACGCCAACGGGCAGACCGCGGCAGTGAATGCGATGTGGGGCTTGATGAATACCTACGACACGCTCAAGAACGTGCTCGGCTGGCACTCGTTGGACGGGCAAAACACCGCTACCTACATCGCGGCTCACGTCTATACGAACTACGACAACGCCTACTACAGCGACGCTTGCAAGTGCATGTTCATCGGCGACGGCGGCTCTTATTTCACGAGCCTGGGCTCGATTGACGTGGTCGGTCACGAAATGGGCCACGGCGTCACCGCGGCAACCTCGAACCTGACCTACTCGGGCGAGTCGGGCGGACTGAACGAGTCGGCATCGGACATCAATGGCGAGATGACCGAGGCGTACGCGCGTGCCGGCGGCACCGGCAACACGATACCAAACACCGGCAACGACTGGATGATGGGTAAGGAAATCAGCAGGAACGGCAGCCCGCTGCGCTGGATGTACAAACCGAGCAAGGACGGCCGCAGCCCGGATGCGTGGAGAAGCGGGATCGGCGGCCTCGACGTCCACTACAGCAGCGGCCCGAACAACCGCATGTTCTACTTCCTGTCGCAAGGGTCGAACGCGAGCAGCAGCAGCGATTACTACAGCCCCTATCTGACCAAGTCGCCGCTGGCGATGACCGGCATCGGCAGCGACAAGGCTTACCGCATCTGGTTCCGCGCGCTGACCACCAAGTTCATCTCGTCGACCAACTACGCCGATGCCCGCAACAAGGTGATCGCCGCCGCCCAGGAACTGTACGGCGCGGGCAGCAAGGAGGCGATCGCGGCGCAGCGCGCCTACGCTGCGATCAACGTCGGCGCCGACATCGATGAAGCGACGCCGGGCGGCCCTTTGGCGATCAGCTTGCAGCCGCAGAGCGTCACCGTGGCGCCGGGCACGACCGCCACATTCTCGGTCACCGCGACGGGCGGCACCACGCCCCACAAGTACCAGTGGATGCGCAACGGCGCCGACATAGCGGGTGCGACTTCGAACAGCTACAGCCTGACCGCGCAGAACAGCGACAACGGCGCCGCCTTCCGCGTCAAGGTCACCGACTCGGCCACTCCGCCGGCGACGGTCACGAGCAACGCCGCGACCCTGACCGTGTCGTCCAACACGGCGGTTCAGCGTGTTACCAACGGCAGCTTCGAGTCGGGCGCGGCCGGCTGGTCGGGCACCACCGGCGTGATCGGCACCTGGACCGATTATGGCCGGGCGCCGTACGATGGCAGTAATTTTGCCTACCTTGGCGGCAATGGCAGGACAGCCACCGAAACCCTGACCCAGGCGGTGACGATTCCGGCGAGCGCGACCTCCGCCCAGTTGACCTTTGCGCTGCATATCGATACCGCCGAAGCGGACGGCTCGACCGCTTACGACAGGCTGACCGTGACGGTGACGGACCAGGCCGGCACGGTACTTGGCACGCTGGCCACGTACAGCAACCTGAACCAGGCCAGCGGCTATCAGATCCGCACCTTTGACATGCTGCCGTACAAGGGCAAGACGGTGACGCTGTCTTTCGTCATGAACGAGGACTATTCGCTGCAAACCTCCTTCACGCTTGACAAGGTCAGCCTGATAACGCAGTGACAGCGCGTTTTCTAACTGAGGCTCACGCCACAACCCGTTCCGCGACTCACCGCGGAACGGGTTGTGGCCGGCCCAAGACAGCTTAGAACGTTTTCTTCAGTTGCACACCCACCGTACGCGGCTCATTCACCATACCCGTCAGGTTGTTAAAGTCAATCGCGCCGATCGATTGAATTTTGTTGGTGATGTTGCGCGCGAAAGCTGCCACTTCATAGCTATTCCACTTGTAGCCGACGCGCAGCCCGCCTTCCAGCAGCGACTTCGCCTTGTACTCCTTGGCCTCGTACAGGAACATGTTGTATGTGCTGCGATACGCCCAGTCGGTGTACGCAAAGAAGTCGCCGCTCCCAACCGGGGTGCTGTAGCGCAGCGTGAAGTTACCCTGCCACTTCGGCGCGCGCGGCAACGGGTTGCCGTTCAGGAGCTGGGTGAACGGGAAAGGCCCTGGGGTGCCAGTCACGGTGCATCCAGCCGCGCCGTTCGTGTTCGGGTAGTTTCCGCAGGTCTGCACGAACAGGTTGCTATCCTTGATCTCGGTGTCGTTGTAGCTGCCGCCGAACGACATCTGCAGTGAGTCGGACAAGAGCGCCTGGAAGTCCAATTCCACGCCCTGCCCTGTCACCTTGTCGGCGTTGATCAGCTGGTTCATATTGATCGTGCCGGAACCCGCCGTCAGCTGCTTGTCCTTGACTCTGTACTGGAATACGGTCGCCGACACGCGCGCACGGCGGTCAAACAGGTCTTGCTTGATGCCCGCCTCCACCGAAAGCGCTTTCTCGGCGTCCGCGAACGACGGCTTATCCGTCAGGCCAAACAGACGGCCCTGCATACTCGGGGCGCGGTAGCCCGTCGCAACGGGCGCGAACAGATTGGTGTCTGCGCTCAACGTATAAGTGCCGCTCGCATCCCAGCTGACATTGTTCGAACTGCTGTTCAGCCGGTTCAAACGGGAATTGGGAGGTTCAATGCGGGAGGCCGTAAAATCCTTCTTGTCGGCGGTGTAGCGCACGCCGCCGCGCAGCTTAAGCTTGTCAGTGAGGGCGTAGTTCACCGAACCGAATGCCGCCCATGACGTCGCCTCCTGGGTTTGAGTCGAGTATGCCGAATTCTGCGGATTGCCTGCCCTGAGCGAGTCGAAGCTGATGCTGTCGATCTGGATGTTTTCGTTGAAGTAGAATAAGCCCGCGATCCACTGTAACGGTCCCTTGTCGGTCGACTCGAGACGGACCTCTTGAGTGAACTGCTTGTGGTTCGGCAGCAAGTCGGCGGTTTCTACGACGAACGGAATCACGCCCGGGCCCATCGGGAGCGCATACCCGGCGCCGATCCCGCCATCGACGTCGCCACGGCTGTAGAACTCCGCACTTTCGTAGCCAGTGATCGAGTGCAGGGTCATGCCCGGCATATCCCAGCGCAGGCGCACGTTGGCGCCTTTGGTCTTGAGCGTCTGCTCGTTGCCGCCGTCGGTATTGTAGGTGCCGTAGTCAAAGCCGTCGACCAGCTCATTGGTACCCTGCTTCAGGATATTCGCGCGGAACAGGGTGGCGCTGCCGTGCATATCGCGCGCGTGTACATTAAACAGCGCGCTGAAATCGCTCGTCGGCTTAACCAATACCTGGAAGCGCGCGGCATGGTCGCCGTACCCTTCAAAACTCTTGGTGTACGCATTCGGATGGTGATTGAATACGCGGTCGTCGCGATTCTGCGTTTGCAGCGATAAGCGCGCGGCCACGGTGTCGCTGACCGGCAGGTTGACCGCGCCTTCAGCGTTGACGGCGCCGTAGTTGCCCACGCCCAGCGTAGCGTAGCCTTCGGTCTTGCCGATCACCGGCTTGGCCGAGTCAAACTTGATCACGCCGGCGGGCGAATTGCGGCCGAACAGGGTACCCTGCGGACCACGCAGCACCTCCACCTGGTCGACGTCGAATACCGGGAAGCCCTTGAGCATTGGGCTCTCCTGAACGATATCGTCAACCACAAGCCCAACCGGCTGCGATGCGTTCAGGTCAAAGTCGGTATTGCCCTGACCGCGGATGTAAAAACGCGGGAACGAGCGGCCATAGTCGGATTCGATATTCAGGCTGGGCGAGCGGCCGGACAGGAAGCGGATATCCATACCGCCAGAGGTCAGCACTTCGAGCTTCTCGCCTTTGACCGTCGTAATCGCCATCGGAACGTCCTTGATGTTCTCCGAGCGGCGTTGCGCCGTCACGATCACCGTTTCCAGCTGGTGTGGCTGTGCCTTGGTTTCGCCGCTAGCGACTTCCTGCGCGCCTGCCTGTAGCGGAAATGCGGCAGCGATGGCGACGGCGATCAGCGACCGCGTTGCTGCGGCCGATTGCTTGTTCTTGGTCATGCGGGTCTCTCTGTTGTGATTAATAAGGTTGCTATCGTTAGAATTCTTTCTAGCAAACATTAAGATGCTAGCACGGCAAGCTCGAACGTAAATATGTTGTTTATTTATACATTGTTGGCATAAATCGCAAAATGAACCGTATTTGCCATACATATAAGCCTGATGTCCGGTTCTGAAGCCATGCCTTCGCGACGTCCACAACCCGCACGTGGCGAGGGTTTCAAGAGATTCCGGTAGTTGTTGGGCGAACGCCACCGAGTCGATTTCTGCAAACACTTCGGCAAGAAAGCGTGCGTTGCTGACAGGTTCGCTCTAGACGCATGTTGTTGCGTCGTTACGACAATACGGCCTCTCCCTCCGCTATGAATCCCGCTGGTCCTGGCGGGTAGTCCGTGCTCGGCATTAGCGGCGCTGGTGCTAACCAGCGCGGCCTCCGCGCTCACGCTTGCTGATCAACGATAGCGTCCATACACCAAATCGAAGTTGAACTGTCGAGGAGATTGTCGCAGAGCGCATAAGCGAGCATGCGCCGAAGGCGGAAACAGAAACGCCGCAAGTCATGGACCTGCGGCGCGGCGACTTCGACCAGGCGAGGCGGTTGAGTATTACTACTTGTTTAAGAGGGCTGGCCGCATTCCTCATTTTTGGACAGCTGCTGCTCGCGGCTGGCGCTTTGGTTGGCATGATATCAAGGCACATCATGCTTGTTTAGGGCTTCTTCGAAAGATAGGCTTTTAGCCGATCGTGCAGTTTTTCCCCGTCCATAATCCTGGAGAACTCGTCCGGAAGTTCGACTTCGCGAATGGTTTCTCCTGGACCAGCTGCTAACCCAGCCTGCATCTCGCGGGGTTGCCTACCTTCAGCTACGGGCATTGCGCCGACAATCGTCCCATCAGCCTTGCTCACTATAATCATTTTCATATTACACCTCCACCCTGCAAGTTGTAGTAACACCAATTGGGCCCATCATTCCTGAACGTCACAAGGTAGGTGATGTACCCTGAGGTCTCATTTGCTCGGCCTGCTCCGTTGCCCACATCGTTGCTCCGGGCGTTTTGACATCGGCCGTTGCATACTGCGATCCCCGATTGTCGTAAAAGGTGTACCACCATGTCTGTACCCCGCCGGGGGCGATCCAGACCGGAGTCCCTGCATTATTAAATGCCATTTTTTCTCTCCTATAAATGTCGACGCAAACCGCGTCATGCCAATTCTAGATCGGCTGAGTACGCTTATGGATGTCAAAGGCATTTATTTTCGACTTGATCAAGTAATATAATGGAACCGATAATATTCACGCGCCAAGTCTGCGATTTTCTGGAGCGGAGTGTGAATTTATATGCAATCTAATATGTCATGCAATATTTCCCAAGCAGTCTCGGCAATTCATGCCATTCGAGGGAAATAAAATTAATTTGGCAAACTTTGTGCGTAGCACAATTTATCGCTGAAGCATGAACGATCGCTTCACCCTGCGCAGGAATCGAACGATATGCATTGTCAACCCAGAGAAAAAAAATGAATACACATAAAGCGCTACCGTCGTGAATATAAAAAACAGAAAAATAGACGGGTGTGGTTGGCCGCCAATCGGGACAGACAAGAGGAGATTGCCGCCTGCCACGATAATCATCAGGAATGGGAAATGGGTTGCTATCAGAGCAGTGCTTACCCCAGCGAAACGGCTATTCAGCCGCGCAAACAGCGTTCTACTCCAGGAGTGCACAGCCGGCGCACGCGGTTTGCGGTTGAACGACAGCGCGAACAGCGCGAACCCTAGTGCAAACAGGATGTCGAGAAGCATCCGCGCCCAAGGCACCAGTACATCGGGGAGTTTGGTGAGGTAGGCGCCGCCGACGCGCGCCATCATTAGTGTGATGAGGAAAATGGCTACACCCACGCCCAGCCCGATTCTGGCGCCACCCTGTTCGACTATCCGCGACGTGCGCAGGCCGATCATCCAAACAACGAGATAGCCGAAAAACTCCGGGGCGAGTATGGTTCCCAGTATCGTTAAGGCGCAGGCGATGACGGCGGCGCCACCGCGCCGTTGTTTGAGATACAGGAACAATGCGGCGAAAATCATGTAAGCCCAGCATTCATACGACAGCAGGTAGAGCATGGAATTACTGCCCAGGCCGGGCACGACGAAGCGCTGCAATACAAGCAGGTTTCCAATTAGGGATTCCAGGCTTAAATTGCCAGGTGCAAAATGCGAGAAATAGGCATACACGCCCGACGCTGCCAATGTTCCGCTACCGATCAAATCGAGCAAACCGCCGATCAGCAAGGCAGGCACCAACAGCGCATAGAACCAGACCGATTTGCGCCGCAAGTCCAGCCAAGGATCGGATTTCTGTTTCCAGCGCTTGTAGGAAAGCCCGCCCAGCATTATTCCGCTCAACGCCATGTAGACGACAAATGCCTCGTGCCCCAGGCTGGTGATGAAATAGAAAGCGCTCACGACAAGCCCTTTGTCATTCAGGTCTTGGTATTGCGCGAACAGAAAGAAGCGGACGTGGTAGATGACAATGATGGCAGTTGTGAGCCAACGTGCCACGCTTAGGAATCCAAGGTAGGACCTGTGCACTCGTTTGTCTCCAAAAAGTTACCCCGTATAAGAACGGGTACGTCGCACACAGTACCAGCCAGCACACCATCTGCTTTGATGTATAGACAACCAAGGCGATCCGATATAAATTGCTGCACTTTATGTCGCGGCCCGATCGCGAGCAGCCCGCGCCCGGAAGCGGCTGCGGCGGCTCCAAAATACCCAACCATAGAGAGCAGCGTTGACCACGATAACGGTCGCTGCCAGTCCGAACTGCACCTCGCGCGTCAACCTTGCGGGGTAGATCAGCCACAAGAGATAGTGTTCGATGAAGCCGCCTTCGTAGCCCGCCACGCCGGCCTTGCCACGCAGGTGGTTTTCTGCGTAGGTCAGCGGGCATCCCGCGCCGGTCATTTCAACCAGGAAGCCCCAGGCCACCACAGGTAGGTGCACTCCCATCATCCAGAGCCAGCGCGCCGCCAGCACAGCGCCAAACAAGACGAACAGGATAAAAACCAGATGCACGACCAGCACCGCGGTGGCGGCCAGTTCGTAGAACATGATCGCACTCTTCCCACAATCCTTACCGCCCTACTCTAACATCGTGGACCGCACGCCCACTTGCACGGCACCGGTGGCATCGGCGACGCCCTCGGCTGCCACGGATTCGCGCCCTTCCCCACGCACGCACTCCTGCCCGAAGCGGGCGAGGGTTCGCAATGCGGCGCGCGCCGATTTCAGGTAAAAAGCTTGTAGGTGATACACATGCCACCTGCTCTCATGCACTTCGAACCGGCATTGCACACCGCAATGCGCCGCGTGCTTGGCCAAGCGCGCGGCATCGGACAGCAGGATTTCCTGCTCGCCCACCTGCAACAACATCGGCGGCAAACCGCGCAAGCTGGTACCGAGCAAACGATGGGCCGCCACGTCCGCCGGACAGGCATACCAGCCGAGGGCCTGTTTGACCCAGGCTGCGCGGATCATCGGATCAATCGCTGCTTTCGAGGTCACGGTCGAGCCGCTCAGCGTAGGATCGGCCACCGGCGAAATGAGCAGCAGGCCTGCCGGAACCTGCATGCCGGTGTCGCGCAGGCGCAGCGCGAGAGCCAGCGCGAGCGTTGCGCCTGCGGAGTCGCCTGCAACGACGATTCGTTCCGCGGCATAGCCGCGTCTGCGCAGCGCCTCGTAGACGCATTGCGCATCGTCCAGCGCCGCCGGATACGGATGCTCGGGAGCGAGCCGGTAATCCGGAACCCAGACCGGCATGCCAGACTCCACTGAAAGCCGGGTCGTGATGCTGCGATGGGTCGCGGGGCTGCCCAGGCAGAAGGCGCCCCCATGCAGATACAGCACGACGCCTTCGCTCTCCTCCCGCCGCGGCGTCAGCACCTCGACCCGCACGTTGTTGACCGTCTCGCTTCCTTGCGTGACGCCGCGCACGCCACGCATCAGCGGGGCCAGCAGGCGCACGATGCGGCGCTGAGCCAGCACCCCGAACGGCGGGCCAACCAGTGCGCGAAAGCACGCGCGCAGAACACCGCGCTGGAAGGCGGCCAGCAGGTTTTCGGCCAAGCTGGGCGGCTGGACGACAACCACGCCGCCGACGCGGCCGGGCAGCGGCCGGGTAAAGCGGTAGGCATACAGGCTCGAAAAGCGCGTCAGCCAGCGGTAGGTCAGTGTGGAACCGGGCCAATTGGCGCTGTTGCGTCCGTTCGCGTCGACATACCAGCTCTTGCAGCTCGCCCATACCGAGCCGGCGAGGCGCCGCTGGATGTCCTGGTTGAAGCGCCGGTAATGCGCGAGGTCGGTCTCGATTGCCGCCGCCCGCACCGAGCGTAGCGCATTGTGACAACGCATCACGTGCGCGACCTGGCTCTCTAGCATGTACACAATGGAGTTGTGGCCGAGATTAGTGTTCGGGCCGTACAGCATGAAGAAGTTGGGAAAGTCCGGCACCGTCATGCCCAGGTAGGCTTGTGCGCCTTCGCGCCATGCGTCGTTCAAGTCGCGTCCGCCGCGCCCTACAATGTGCATCGGCGTCAGGAAGTCGGTCGCGGCGAAGCCGGTTCCATATATGATTGCGTCGACCTGATGATGCACGCCATCGACGGTTTCGATACCGTCCCTGGTGATGCGGCGGATGCCGGCCGTCACAAGTTCGACCTGTGGCTTGCACAGCGCCGCCAGGTAATCGCCCGCGAGCAGGATGCGCTTGCATCCTGCCGGGTAAGACGGCGTCAGGCTGGCGCGCAGCTCCGGGTCGGCCACCTTGGCCGCCAGCAGGCGGCGAAATTGCCGGCCCGCCGTCAATTCAAGCATCCACTTCAGACGCGTAAAGGCCAGCGCCCGCGACTCATAGGTCAGATAAAACCAGGCGCGATGCGCGCGCATGGCGAACGGGACGCGGCGAAACAGCGCCTTTTCCCATCGCTTATAGGGGCGGCCCGGGCGCGCAATGATGTAAGACGGGGTGCGCTGGAACACCAGCAGCCGGCTCACCTTGTCGGCGATCGCAGGCACGAACTGCGCGGCCGATGCGCCGGTCCCGATGACCGCAACCCGCTTGCCGGTCAGGTCGAAACCGTGGTCCCATCTCGCGGAATGGAAGGCGCGTCCCTTGAAGGAATCGGCGCCGTCCAGCCGCGCAAGCGCGGGCCGGCCCAGCAAAACGGTCGCGCTGACCAGCATGCGTGCGTGCAGCACCTCTCCCCCAGTCAGGTTGACGCGCCAGATCGCGCGGCCCTCGTCGTACTGTGCCCTGGCAACCTCGACGCCGAAGCGGATGTGCGGGAGCAGTTGATATTTGCTGGCGCAGTGGCGCAGATAATCGTGGATCTCGGCCTGGCGCGCGAAGGTGCCCGACCAATCCGGCTTGAGCTCGAACGAGAATGAATACAGGTGCGATGGCACGTCGCACGCGGCACCGGGGTAGCTGTTATCGCGCCAAACTCCGCCGACGTCGGCCGCCTTTTCGAGGATCAGAAAATCGGCGACCCCGGCGCGGCGCAGCGCAACGGCCATACAGATGCCGCCAAAGCCGGCGCCGATGATGATCGTCTCGAATGCCTTTACTCCGGCATCCCCGTCCGATACCGCCAGGGGCGGTTCTCCAGGTAAGTCGGCCGCTGTCATGACGTCTCCTGGCCGGAGCGTTCGCCGCTCCGCTATGTTAGATGATGTCAATGCTACCTGCTGGCAGCCATTGAATCAACGGCAAGAGATGGTCACGGGACGGCGGCGGCAGCCTTGGGGCCGCGCTTGTTCCTGGTCAGTGTGTGACCGCACCGGCAGCGGTCCGTCCTCCGAGGGAGATCGCGCTCATCTGGCGGCACTCGGCGGCGCAACGCCGGCAGACGACGGCACAGTCCTGGCAATGCTGCGCCTGGTGCTTGCCGCATTCTTCGCCACACATGTCGCAGATGTCCGCGCACGCCGCGCAGAGCACGCTGGCGGCCTCGCTGTCCCTTGCCATCACGCCGGCGGCGAGACGGCAGATCTGGGCGCAGTCGATGTCCAGCGCGATGCAGCGGGCCATCTTTCCTATGTCCTGCTCCTGCAAACAGGCGGCCGCGCATATGTCGCACGCGTCAGCACAGTCGTTGCACGCTTCAATGCAATTTGCATATTGCTGAGGCTTCCTCATCTTGTTCTCCTGTCAGAGTTTGATTAAAGAATCATCTTCTTCAGGAGAACAAGATGAGGAAGCCTCAGCAATATGCAAATTGCATTGAAGCGTGCAACGACTGTGCT
>Ga0170475_117490967_pt1 | contig 11639 bp, 3 predicted proteins | sample Soicark_Litter_5_FD_111474 | JGI IMG/M metagenome (GOLD analysis project Ga0170475, IMG submission 111474) | Avena fatua rhizosphere microbial communities from Hopland, California, USA. Combined Assembly of 48 SPs | reverse complement strand
CCAACCCGCGGAGGGCGGCTCGTCGTCGGTGCCTACGACCCCTACTCCTCTTCGGCGTAGCTCCACTGGCATCTCTCACACCTCGCGCTCGAATAGGGTTCCTGCTGCTGAAGATAGCCCCTCGAGTCGGAGTCATGGGCTGAGCGGCGATGACCATGCTGTTTCGGGTCCCAAGTCCGTCGAGCTGCGCCAGACCACGGTGCAGTCAACGTCCATCTATGAGCTTCTCAAACTATGTCCCACCGACATGCCGAAACCTTCACGGTACGAGTTTCTCAATCGCTTGAGAATATGCAAAGCCCTTTTGGGGTCGACAGATGACCGGCAATCGGCCTTGGCCGTCCGCCTGCTCGCCGTCACCAACCTGGCATACATTCACCCGGAAGCGACCTTCGTTGAGAAAGTTCTGAAGCAGGACAACGACGAGCCACGTAGGTACCAGCTCGTGTATCAGCTCGCCGAGTTGGTCCACCCATCGGCCGATGGAACCCCCGATACGCCCCTGAAGTTGCAGGCCATCGCGCTTGCAGCTTTGGAGTCCATCACCGTCATGCCAAACAAGTACCCGGAGGTGGTGGCAGCTCTGAACGCAAATGTCAATCACGGTGTCCTTCTGTACGTCATTAGGAAGGCTGTAGCAAGCATGAAGGAAGACTCTGCCGAGGCGGATGATGGGAAGGTGACCGATGCCGACCATTGGCGTGCGAGCCTGTTCGCCCTGACTCTGCAGATGGCCATGGCCTCTCGCATTGGTCAAGAGATGTCCTCTGCCGGACTTCTTGAGATCATGGTCGAGATTCTCAACATTCGATCCAAGACTGCGACTCGCAATTACAGCATGGTGCTTGCGTTCCTGGACACGATCATCTATGGCTTTAACGGCGCCTTCACTGTCTTCAGCAATGCGGGCGGTCTCGACGCCATATCGAATCTCATAATTGACACGGTCGCTCGTTCAAAAGAGCTCGTTGTGGCAGGGCAGGGAATGAAACCAGAGTTCCACTCGCATACGGTGGATTATGAGATCCCATTCTATCACCAGCAAGCGCTCAAGTGGCTCCTGAAGTTCATCCATCACATTATGACCAATGCCTTTTCGTTTGGTACCAACATCGATCGGCTGCTGAGGAACTTGGTAGACAACTCTGCTTTGCTGGGCAGCCTCCGCACCATTACTGAGGACATGCATGTCTTTGGTTCCTTGGTGTGGACCAATGCCGCCGGTTTGTTGAGCGACTTTATCAACAACGATCCGACCAGCTTTGCTGCCATCTCGGAATCGGGCATGATCCAAAGCTTCCTTGAAACCCTGACCGGCAAGCCTGTCACTCTGCCGAAGCCTTCAGACACGCCCAAACCGGAGCCGGAAGGGGAGGAAGGGGCCTCGCCTGCCTACACCGATGACTCGGTCACTTTGGAGAGCGATGAGCGGCCGCACCCTCCGACTCAGGAACTGCTCGAAGCACCTAGAGAACGGCTGGCCCCTGGCGTTCTTGCCTCCAACGATGCCATCAGCATTATTCCCTCTATTCTGAACTCCATCTCGTTGAACAACTCTGGCATGAAGATGATTGTCTCCTCCAATGCCTTCGAGGTCTACCTGGAGATCTTTGAGAGCCCGAACCATGTGCAGGTCCTGTCAGAGTCGGACTTGGCCAACGTTGTCGGCGGCAGTTTTGATGAGCTCGCCCGCCATCACCCGGCACTGCGACCGGCCATCTCCAATGCCATCCTTGATATGGTGGCCCGGGTCCTGCATCTTGCGAAAACCAAGTCCGCCAACGCAGGGTGGGGTGCGAAGATTTCGGTTGTCGACTCGAGCGGCAAGCCTGTTACCGCAGATGGCTCGTTGTTGGCCAGAGCGGAATCGCCGGCCACTACAGCCAAAGGAAAGGAGAAGGCCACCACAGAAGATTCGGATGTTGACATGGTCGACGTGAGCGCCACGCCCGCACAGCCTGTTGACTCCAACAGCAGCGCCGGGTCTGAGAATCGGAAACCTACCGGGCCGTTCCACGAGATCACGCCCTACATCGGGGCGGTTTCGTCATTCCTCAACGCCATTTTCCACAACTCCAGCCTCAAATCGTCCTTTATCCGTGACGGGGGTATAGAGTTGCTTCTGCAGCTGTCGGAAGCGTCTAGCTTGCCTGGAGATTTCGAGACCACCAGCGCGTCGCGCTCGCTCGCCCACGCGCTTGCGGCGGCGATAGAAGCGAGTCCCATTCTTGGCCTCCCATCTTTGCTCAACCGGATCCACACCGCCATCGATGATCTGGAGCCGCTGCTTAGCAAAAAAGGCGCGCAACCCTTCTTCGCGCCGTTTGTTGTCCCTCAACTCTCAATTCAAAACGACAAGGGAGAATGGGATCAGGGGTTGGTCCGCAAAGTAGCCGGCGGCACCCGAGTCGTGAAGGCTTTGGTCAGACTGCAAACCCTTCTCAGGACACTGTACCAGAGTTTTCCGTACTCATCGAGGCAGGCAACGGTCTCGATGCCGGCGGTCAATGTCTTCGACTACTTTATCTCCCTCATCAACCGCCTGGGACCGCTCCTGCGTGACGCCGCTACAGAAGACATGGCGCTTGCCGCCCTTGTCCCACAGCATTGGTTAGGGAACCAGTCGTTTACACAGGACGGTGTCGAGGTGGTCCCTTCGCCTCCTGCCCCCGCAGCTAGCGAGGAAACTAAGCCTGAAGACGCGAGTCTCGCCCTCTCCGTGGACAAGGCAGCAGAGGCATCGACTACTCCCAAGGAGCCGACTAAGGAAGAACGGTCCACAACTCGGTTCCAGAATTACTTCGTCATTAGCCGCCTTCTGAACTCACTGACACCGAGCACGCTCCCATTCTTCCAAACTATCGGAAAAGTTTTGCTGCCCAGGCGGGGCACTGATGCCTATCTGAGATCTCACCACTTGAGCATCGCCCAAACATTGGCGGAAACGATTCTCGAGCAGTTGAACCTGCCGCAGGAGCAGACGCTCGCGGTTCGAGACCTGCGGTACTGGGACGTCATGTTCGACGCACTGAATCAGATGTTGATCGATCCAACTCGCCAACCGGACCGCACCTCGGTTCAGCTCATCTTGCCTGTTCTGGTAGCTTTCAAGGACCGTGGTGGAATAGAGCTGCTGAATACTATGCTTCAGAGGTTTGCCGATGAGCTATGCAGCGATGCGCCTGAAAGCCAGGATGCTCAAAAGGTGCAGCTGATCACAGCCGGGATGAAGAAAATACTCGACATCTACCACGTTATTGTGAATGGCAAGAACGTCTATGAGTCGGTTAGTCAGACCAGCTTGTTCCCGCGGTCCTCGGACAGGAGCAGAGATTTGGGACACCAGCTCATTGTGGAGTTGAGATTGGCCATTCTTCCAACCGCCCGGAAGCTATGGGAGTCTGACTTCGCCGAAAAGGCGCCAACACCAGTTCTGAGCAAAGTCATTGATATCATCAAGACTATTGCGACCGCTGATCAGGAGACAAGCGCATGGCGGAAGACGGACAAGAACTCGCCGGTGTCTTTGTTCAAAAACCGCGAGCCCGTTCGGTTCAACTGGCTTGCCTATGTTGACCAAATCAAGAACCTGACCCGGGTAGGTTACGACGAGGAGCTCGCTCGTGAAGCCGTCTACCGTGCGAACGGGAAGGCCGACGATTCCGCGGAATATTACCGCGCTCACTCCAAGGGCCTGGCTGGCAAGCGTAATCCCATTCCTGAGCAGGATGCCTACCAGACCCCGCCATCGCCGCGACCCCAAGAGACTCGGGATGAGACCACAGGTCCTCCTGCGGCTAACCCTTCGGCCGCGGATCCCATGTCCTTGGACCCGATGAATAACTTCATTCAAGAAGCGATTGGCGAAGCCGAGGAACTTTCTGACGAATCCAACGATGACAGCCATGACGATGCGAGCCAAGACTCTGGGAGCCAAGACTCGGAGAGCCAAGGAGCAGCGGGCGCTTCCTCAGTGCCGACACAGGCCCCTGTCCCTCCGTCGGTCTTGTCTGAGGAATCTTCAACCCCACCCCCCATCACCAAGGACGACCTTGATAGGGAGAGGGCAGAAGTCCAGAATGACTTGATTGATCGCTGCCTGGATGTCGTCAGGACTCATCCTGACTTGGTTTTCGAGATTTGCGACCTCATCCAAGCCACAATTCTCAAGCCCGACAATGAGGACAAGCGGACTGAAGTTGGTGAAGTCCTCGCGAATGCTCTCATGTCCTTCGCTCCGAACGATGATGACGAAAAGCGAACAAACGGTCGTGGGATCTCAGCTTTCGCCCACCTGCTGTCACTTCTTCTCCAGAACCGGTCGTTCTTCAAGTCTACCCTGCCAACCCTGAAGCAGAACGTTGAAGAGTACCTTGGCTTTTTGAAGGTCACACCCACAAGCTCCCACGAGGAACTGCCATCATGGATTCCGTACATCCTCCTTATTTTCGAGATCCTGCTCTCGGACGACGAACAACCAGTAGAGGTCGAGTGGAAAATGCCGGCCAAAGAGGAAGATGCGGTCGAGCCGCTAGTCTGGGTGACCAAGGATCTCAGCATGTCAAGCGAGGACCGCTCCAGCCTGCTGACGGCAATCCTGGACATCCTCCCAAGAGTTGGCAAGGAGGAGTCCCTCGCAATCTCCGTCCTGCGGATCATCGTGATTCTCACGAGAGACCATGGGATGGCAAAGATTGTCGGTGAGAAGCGAAATCTGCAGCGACTGTTTGTCATGGCGAAGCAGTTGTGTAGTGGGGGCTCGGCTCGGCTGAACCAAGCCCACATCACCGACAACATCATGATCATTCTCCGGCATATAGTGGAGGATGAAGACATGGTTCGCAGATGATGGAGACGGAGATCAAGCAGTACTTCTCTTCAGCCCGGAACCCACGCGCCTATCACGATATTCAGAGCTACTTGCGGCATCTTTCCCATGTGGCCCTCCGCTCTCCGAAGCTCTTTGTTGATGTTACCTCGGACCTCACGAAGCTGAACGGTTGGTCGCCGATGTTGGACCCCGCCGTCCGCCCTTACACCCTGTCTCTCAAGGACAAGCCTGCGGAACAAGAGACCCCTCCCAATGAAGGTTCCGTCGGATCCGCCGTGCAAGCAACCGAGGGCTTAACCATCGACGATGTCAAGCCTTCAACCGAATCTGTCGACAAGGAGATGGCAGATGCGCCAAAGACTCCGTTTGAGTTGAAACGTCCTGTTCTTGAGAATCCCGACGGGGTGATCCACTTCCTTCTTTGTGAGCTGCTGAACTACAGGGAGGTAGACGACAAGGAGCCGGCAAGCCACCCTCCGAAAGACTCGGCGGCGGAAGCGGAATCGTCCAGTGTGAGCGGGGAGGCAACGCCCGCTCCGGACCAGCCGCCTTCTGAACAAAAGGATAAAGACAAGAAGGCACCAAAACCGACTTTCAAGGCAGAGGACCACCCGATCTTTGTCTACCGCTGCTTCTTGCTTAATTGCTTGGCAGAGCTGCTGCAGAGCTTCAACCGCGCAAAGGTGGAATTCATCAACTTCAAGCGGAGCGTACCGATCCAGACGAACACGCCCATCAAGCCTCGTTCCAGCGTTCTGAACTATCTGCTCAACGATCTCCTCTGCCTGGGACCCGCCGGCATTCCGATGGACTCGACCATCATCAAGAAGAAGCTGCCACGTCGACCCACGCACAGGCGGTGCTCGTGGCCTTGGTTGCTAGAACGCCCGAAAAGCCCGTCGACCGCCACCGCAATAGCTTTGAGTACGATGACGACTCTGACCTCTTGTTCGTCCGCCGTTTTGTTCTTGAGACCGTTCTCCGCGCCTACAAGGAAGCCACCACACCCGGCGAACCGATTGAAGTGCGCTACGGGAAGATGATGTGCGCCGCTGAGTTGATGAGCTTGATGATTGGCGAAAAGGAGAAGGAGACACAGCATAGGGACGCCCGTGCGAACGATCCGGCTGTCATTCGGTCTCAGATGCAACTCAAGCGCCTCATGTATGAGAAGGGATACCTCGCCGCCTTGACTGCATCCATTGCCGATATCGACCTTACATTTCCCAACGTCAAGCGCACGATCAAGTACATCCTGCGCGTCCTTCGGGCCCTGACAAAGACGGCCTACCAACTGAGTCAGTCAGACGTCATTCCGGTGACCACGACTGATCAACCCGAAGACGATTTCGCTTCGTCGTCCTCCCTCTCAGATCTGGACGATGACCGTGAGGAGACGCCTGATCTCTACCGCAACTCGACGCTCGGTATTCTCGAGCCCGGGCGCGAAGAAGACTTCTCCGATGAGGATGAAGATGACGATGATGCCATGTACGATGATGAGCCGTATGACGATGAACTGGAGTATGGCGATGAGATGTCTCAGGATGACGAAGAGAATCCCAGCGACGAAGACGACGACGAGTTGGGCGGAATGGGCCCGATCGAAGGCCTTCCCGGTGAGCCCGGCGTCGTGGAAGTCATCATGGGTGAAAACGAAGACATGGACGATGATATGGATGAGGAGATGGACGAAGACGATGAGGAAGAGCCCACCGACGAAGATGAGGACGACGAGGAAGAGGATGAAGACGAGATGGGCTCTGAGGATATGGAGGATATGGAAGACCGTATCGAGATCGTCGACGAGGAAGGGAACCCTATGGATGATGAGGGAGCCTCTGGCTGGGAGAGTGATACTGACGAAGAAGATGAAGCCGACGAGGAGCTCGGTTTCGAAGCGGGGGCGGCGCACGACATCCACGACGCACTCTTGCATGGACACGGCCTCGATCAACTCGGACGCATCCCCGATATTCTACGGAATGTTGTCGATGGCGGCGACGAAATTGATGCGGAGGATATGCAGGACCTCGATGAACATTACATTGACGACGGTGTTGATGATGACGACGAGGAAGAGGAGGATGAGGGTGAGGAAGATGAGGTGTACTACGACCCGGGCCACCACCACGATGACCACCCACCTCCCAATATGCCCTCGGGCCTCGGCTGGGATATCTCCCAGATCGAGCCCCATCACCGACTCCGACACGGAGGCGCTCGAAGCCCTTTCCCTGCTGCTCCGTTTATGGGCGGGCACCACCGCGATCCCTTGGGGCCCGATTTCCGAAGCTACTTCCGTCACGGCCACCATCGCCCGCCTCCGAATCCGACCGACGACGGTGTCAACCCCCTGTTGCTCTCTGGTAACCGAGCTGGGCAGGATGCTCCTCGGGTCACTGGTCAACATATGATAAGGCTGGGGTTCCCCGGTTCTCTGGTTGGACATGGTATCGATGCGCCCCTTGCCTTTATTAACGATCTGATGCAGAGTATTCCCCTTCCACGCGGTGGCGGTCCCTCTTTCAGCCTCCAGCTGCGCTCCGAAGGCCCGGCCGGAGAAGTTCGTCAGCTTAGTATCCCGGTCAGCATGACACAGCCCGGCCGCGAGCCCCGGTGGGAACCACGTCGCGAGGTGTATCAGGAGCCCCACCAAGCTGTCGCATTCTCCCCCGAGTCTACTGCTGAGAGGTGGCAAGAGGAAGCCAAGATGATCTTTGGCTTCAATCATAACGAAAAGTCCAAGTTGCTATCCACAGCGATCCTCGGCATGCTCACACCAGCCGCCATTCAGCGTGAAAAAGAAGCCAAGGCTCGCCAGGAGGAGAAGCGCAAGCGGGAAGAGGAACGCAAGAAGCGCGAAGAAGAGGAGCGCAAGGAGCGAGAGGCCAAGGAAGCCGAGGAGAAAGCGGCAAAGGAGAAGAAAGAGGCCGAAGAGCGCGAGCGCGAGGAGCGGGAGCGTGCGGAGGCCGAGGCTGCGCGCGCAGCGGAAGAGGCAGTTATCGTGGAGGAGCCGGCCGTCGAAGAACCCCAGGCTATGGAAGGGGTCGAGACTCACGCAGAGCCCCAGGAACCGGAACCACAGCCTACTCCGGCGGCGGAACGTGTCGTCACCACTATCCGTGGCGAGACCGTGGATGTCACGGAGCTCGGCATCGACCCTGAATATCTCGCCGCACTCCCGGAGGAGTTCAGAGAGGAGGTTATCGCCCAGACTGTGAGCACCAGGCGCTCTCAGGCTCGCGAGCAGGCGGTCACCGAGGGAGAGAATACCGAAGTCTTCCAGGAATTCCTCGAGGCATTACCGGCTGAGCTTCGTATGGAGATCGTTCAGCAGGAACGTCAAGAACGCCGTCGCCGTGAGCGCGAGGAGCAGCGGAGACTGGCCACGGCTACGGGCCAGGATCTCGGTCCCGTTGAGATGGATACAGCTAGCATCCTGTTGACTTTCCCGCCTGCTCTTCGGGAACAGGTTCTGCTAGAGCAAGGCGAGGACATCATGGACCAATTGCCCCCTGAGCTGGCTGCTGAGGCTCGCGCTCTCGCTCAGCGCCACCACGCTCATCGTGCCCCACCACCAGGGGCCCGTCCTAGGGAAGCTGCACGTCGACCCGAGGCAGCGGTTGAGACAAAGCCGCAGCGGCGTACCATTGTGCAGATGCTCGACAAAGCCGGTGTCGCTACACTTCTCCGCCTCATGTTCATCACGCAGCAGAGCTCCATCCGCAACTACCTGTTCGATGTGTTTGCCCACGTCTGCGAGAATCGCCAGAACCGGCTCGAGGTTATCTCCACTCTCCTTCAGATTCTCCAAGACGGCAGCACCGACATGGATGCTGTCGAACGCAGCTTCGGGCAGTTGTCCCTGAAGGCGAAGCAACCGAAGGACAAAGACCCCAAGACCCCCCAGAGCCTGAAGCGGACGTTCACCAACATCAGCGTCAACAACCAGATGTCCGGCAACTCGGAAGTTTCGCCTTTGTTGATCGTCCAGCAATGCCTCGACCTGCTACAGGAGCTTGCAACCAAGAACCCTCACGTTCCGTCCCTTTTCCTGACGGAGCACGAGACTGTGGCATCGACGCTGAAGCGGAGCTTGAGCCGCAAGGGTAAGGGCAAAGACGTCAATACCAAGGCCCAGAAGTATGCCATCAACTCGCTGCTGGCCCTCCTAGATCGGGATCTTATCATGGAGAGTTCATCGGTCATGCAACTTCTGGCGGATCTGCTCAACAAGGTCACGTATCCGCTGCAGGCCCTCGAGCGCCGGCGCAAAGAAGCCGAAGAGGAATCCAAGAAGAAGGCTGAGGGAGAGGCGAAGGAGGAGAAGGCTGAAGCAGGTGGCGAGAGCGGCCAGGCTTCGGAGGAGCAGCCTTCTGCGCCGTTGAGTGCCGAGTCAACCGCCGCGATCTCGGCTGAGGAACAACCCACGACCGAGAACAAGGAGAAAGCCGAAGCGGAGAGCTCAACAACCAAGGAGCCGAAGGCCGAGGACAAGAAGGTCCGGCAGCTGACGCCGCCCACGATCCCTGACCACAACTTGAAGCTGGTCATCAACGTATTTGTCGCGCGGGAATGCAGCTCCAAGACCTTCCAGAACACTATCTCAACAATCAAAAACCTGTCCAACATCCCAGGCGCAAAGAAGGTATTCGGCGAAGAACTTGTGTCTCAGGCTAGGGCTCTGAGCGAGAACATCGTGTCTGACCTTGAAGATCTACTTCCGCATATTCTCCGAGCGGAGACGGGGACTGAGATTCAGGGGATTGCCCTTGCCAAGTTTTCGCCTGGTGCATCGGAGCAGAACAAGTTGCTGCGGGTCCTCACCGCACTCGATCACCTGTTCGATACTAAGAGCAAGAAGTCAAACGGGGGCGCAGAAGGCGGCGAGGCAACTGACGAGACCAAGGAGGACCTCCTCGGCTCGCTCTATTGGAACCCCACCTTCGGAACCATGTGGGACAAGTTGAGTGCCTGCCTGAGCGCGATTCGGCAGCGGGAGAGCATGCTGAACGTCGCAACGATCTTGTTGCCGCTGATCGAATCTCTGATGGTGGTCTGCAAGAACACGACGCTGAGTGAGGCCTCTGCCTCACAGGCCGCGGCTGGGAAGGAGATGTTCCTATCCAGCCCGCCGCCAGACAACCGCATTGCCAGCCTGTTCTTCACCTTCACCGAAGAGCATCGGCGCATCCTCAATGAGCTTGTCCGACAGAATCCCAAGCTCATGTCGGGGACCTTTTCTCTCCTGGTTAAAAACCCCAAGGTTCTGGAGTTTGACAACAAGCGAAACTACTTCAATCGGAGCGTGCATGCGAAGACCGGCCAGCAGCAGAGGCCGCAGTACCAGCCACTGCAATTGTCGGTGCGCCGAGACCAAGTCTTCCACGACTCGTTCAAGTCGCTTTACTTCAAGTCAGGTCCGGAGATGAAGTTCGGTAAGCTTAACATCCGCTTCCACGGCGAGGAGGGTGTCGACGCCGGCGGTGTCACGCGCGAGTGGTTCCAGGTGCTTGCCCGCCAGATGTTCGACCCCAACTATGCGCTCTTCATCCCGGTTTCGTCAGACCGCACCACATTCCACCCGAACAAGCTCAGCGGTATCAACGATGAGCACTTGATGTTCTTCAAATTCATTGGACGTATCATCGGCAAGGCCCTCTACGAGGGCCGGCTCCTTGACTGCTACTTCAGCCGTGCAGTTTACAAGCGCATCCTCCGCAAGCCGGTGTCAGTGAAGGACATGGAGTCGTTCGATCCAGATTACTACAAGTCCCTTGTCTGGATGCTCGAGAACGACATCACGGACATCATTGTCGAGACCTTCTCGGTTGAGGATGATGAGTTCGGTGTGACCAAGGTGGTGGATCTCATTGAAAACGGGCGCAACATCCCGGTCACGGACGAGAACAAGCACGAATATGTGCGGCTCATTGTGGAGCACAAGCTTCTCACCTCGGTCAAGGAGCAGATGGAGAACTTCTTGAAGGGGTTCCACGACATCATTCCTGAGGACCTCATCGGCATCTTTACAGAGCAGGAACTTGAGCTGCTCATCTCTGGTCTGCCGGACATTGACGTCGACGACTGGAAAGCAACACCGAGTACCAAAACTACACGGCAGCATCCCAGCAGATCCAGTGGTTCTGGCGTGCGGTGCGCTCCTTCGACAAGGAAGAGCGGGCCAAGCTCCTGCAGTTCGTGACTGGCACGTCCAAGGTGCCTTTGAATGGGTTCAAGGAACTGGAAGGCATGAATGGCGTCAACCGCTTCAACATCCACCGCGACTACGGCAATAAGGAGCGCCTTCCCAGCTCCCACACGTGCTTCAACCAACTCGATCTTCCCGAGTATGAGAGCTACGACATTCTGCGCAGCCAGCTGCTCAAGGCTATCACGGCGGGAAGCGACTACTTCGGCTTCGCCTGAGACGGGCAGCACCTTGCGCGGTTGCCGCGGCAGGACAGGGGTATTGGCAGGGAGGGAGGGCATAAATTGCCCAACCTGTCAAGAAGGACATTGGTGTCTGATGTAGTGGGTTTGATTGCATTTGCAGGTGGACGGGCGGAAGGAGTGGCGGAAAAGCCGCATTGCGTTTACCAAGTGTAGATTTGATCATTTGTATTGTCTCTTCTCGGTTCTTCACCCGCCGGCTGCTTCTCAGCCCGGCCTCCAGTAGCGAGGGGGAAAGGCGGAGTGCAGGCCCCTTTTCCCCTGCTGCTTCTTGGTCTAGCGGAGATGGCTTGGTAGATAGATGATCGCGGATGTCCCTTAGGGGTGAAGCGCATATGACATTGAATCGGTT
>Ga0170475_116767591_pt1 | contig 11640 bp, 9 predicted proteins | sample Soicark_Litter_5_FD_111474 | JGI IMG/M metagenome (GOLD analysis project Ga0170475, IMG submission 111474) | Avena fatua rhizosphere microbial communities from Hopland, California, USA. Combined Assembly of 48 SPs | reverse complement strand
CCCCGCCTCGACGACCCACTCGCAGCTCACGCCGCAGGAGCAGGCGCTCTCGGGCGTCACGCCCGGCCTCGTGCGTCTCGCGGTCGGCATCGAGCACATCGACGACATCCTGGCGGACCTCGAGGCCGGCTTTCGGGCCGCGAAGGGCGCCTGACCACAGGCCGGGCCGGACGGCGGCGCACGACACGCGTGCTGCCGTCCGGCCTGGTCCCGGGACGTTCGTCCCGACCCGCGGTCGACCCGGTCCGGGCGCCCGCCTCCTGCGTAGATTGGTTCCTCGTGCCCGACGAGTACGCCCCCACCACGCCCGCGCGGGCGCACGCGAGCACGCGTGCCAGCCGGGTGCCGGTGGCGCAGCGGCCCCCGACCCCGGCCTCGTCGGCCTGGCGCGAGGGCGACCCCGTGGGGCGCCGCCAGTTCGCCGACCTCGGACCGTTCGCGCTCGAGTCGGGCGGGCGCCTGCCCGCGGTCCGGCTCGCGTACGAGACGTGGGGCGAGCTCGCACCCGACGGCTCCAACGCGGTCCTGGTGCTGCACGCCCTGACGGGCGACTCGCACGTGACGGGTCCCGCGGGGGACGGGCACCCCACGCCGGGGTGGTGGCAGTCGATGGTCGGACCGGGCGCGCCGATCGACACCGAGCGCTGGTTCGTCGTCGCACCCAACGTGCTGGGCGGGTGTCAGGGCTCGACCGGACCCGCGTCGCCGGGGCCGGACGGCACCCCGTGGGGCAGCCGGTTCCCGCAGGTCTCCGTGCGGGACCAGGTCGCCGCCGAGGTCCGGCTGGCCGACCTGCTGGGCATCCGCCGCTGGTCGCTGGTGATCGGGGCGTCGATGGGCGGCCTGCGCGTGCTCGAGTGGGCCGCCTCCGAACCGCAGCGCGTCGCGGCGTTCGCCGCGATCGCCACCTCCGCGCAGACCACGGGCGACCAGATCGCCAACTTCCACACCCAGATCGCCGCGATCCACGCCGACCCCGGGTTCCGCGGGGGCGACTACTACGACGCCGCGCCCGGTGAGGGCCCCCACGTCGGGCTCGGGATCGCGCGGCAGATCGCGCACCAGAGCTACCGGTCCGCGCTCGAGCTCGACGAGCGGTTCGGCCGCATCCCGCAGGGTGCCGAGGACCCGCTCGAGGGCGGACGCTTCGCCGTCCAGTCCTACCTGGAGCACCACGGCGACAAGCTCGCGCGACGGTTCGACGCCAACACGTACGTGACGCTGACGCGCTCGATGATCACGCACGACCTGGGCCGGGACCGCGGCGGCGTGGACAACGCGCTCGCACAGATCACCGCGCACGGCCTGGTGGTCGCGGTGGACACCGACCGCCTGTTCCCCCTGGCGCAGTCGGAGCGGATCGCGGCGCACGTGCCCGGTGCGGGGCCGGTCCGCGTCGTGCACTCCGACTTCGGGCACGACGGCTTCCTCATCGAGGCCGACCAGGTGGGCGAGCACGTCGCGGAGTTCCTGCGTGAACGGGTGCGCACGCACTGACGTCCGTTCGGCAGGATGGCTCCATGACCGCCACCGTGGCCGAGGCCGGCACCGCTCTGCACGCCCAGTGGGACCGCCTGCGCGCCTGGGTGGTGGACGTCGTGGACGACACCGTGGGCGACGAGCCGTCGGTCCTGGAGGGCTGGACGGTCGCGGAGCTCGTGGCGCACCTGGGCCGCGCGATGGACGCGCTCGCGGCGTGCACACCCGTGCCGCCGGGCACCGTGCCGCTCACGCTCGGCGAGTACCTGGGCACGTACGGCAGCCGCGCAGCGGACATCGCGACGACCACGCGCGAGCTCGCCGCCCAGGTGGCCGGCGACCCGGTCGCGTGGATCGACGCACGCGCGGCCGCCGCGTTCGCGAACCTCGACGAGCTGGCGCGCGAGGGCGACCCCGTGGTCCAGGCCCGGCGCGGCCCGGTCCGGCTGTCGGCCGTGACCGTCTCGCGCGTGGTCGAGCTCGTGGTGCACGGCGACGACCTGCGGCGCTCGGTGCGCCGGTTCGCGACCGCCGTACCCGACCCGGTGGACCCGGGTGCGCTCGACCTGGTGGCGCGTGAGCTGCTCGCGATCGTGGTCGCGCGCGGCGGGTGGGACCTCGAGGTCGTCGACGCGCGGCGCTGGGTGCGGCTCGCCGCGGGGCGCACGCCGTACGACGTGGACGAGCTGTCCGCCGCGCTCCAGGCCCGCTGGACGGGCGACTCGGTCCCCGACCTGGGGCGCATGCTGCCCGTGCTCTGACGCGTGCGCATCGCCCTGCGCACGTACGCGTCGGTAACGTGACGGTGTGATCGCCGCCTGGGTACGCGCCTTCTCGTCCGACGACCCCGTGTCGGGTCTCGAGGTCGGGGAGCGTCCCGAGCCCGAGCCGCGCGAGCACTGGTCGGTGGTGGACGTGCGGGCCGCCGCGCTCAACCACCACGACCTGTGGTCGCTGCGCGGCGTGGGGCTGCGCGCCGAACAGCTGCCCATGGTGCTCGGCACCGATGCGGCGGGTGTGGTCGACGGACGCGAGGTGGTGGTGCACGGCGTGATCGGCGGGCCCGCCGGGCACGGCGTCGGCCCCGACGAGCCGCGGTCGCTGCTGTCCGAGCGCTACCCGGGGACGCTCGCCGAACGCGTCGCGGTGCCGACCTGGAACCTGGTGGACAAGCCCGCCGAGCTGTCCTTCGTCGAGGCCGCATGCCTGCCCACGGCCTGGCTCACCGCGTACCGGATGCTGTTCACCGCGGGGCGCGCCACGCCCGGCCAGCGCGTGCTGGTGCAGGGTGCGGGCGGGGGCGTCGCCACCGCCGCGGTCCTGCTGGGTGCCGCCGCCGGCCTCGACGTGCTGGTGACCAGCCGGTCGCCCGAGCGCCGCGAACGCGCACTGACCCTGGGCGCCGCCGGCGCGGTCGAGCCGGGTGCGCGTGTGCCGCGCGCCGACGTGGTGCTCGAGACCGTGGGCCGCGCCACGTGGTCGCACACCATGCGCTCGGTCCGGCCGGGCGGGACCGTGGTGGTGGCCGGCGCGACCAGCGGCGACCCGACCGCGGCCGAGCTGACACGCGTGTTCTTCCAGGAGATCACCGTGCGCGGCGTGACGATGGGATCGCGCGAGGACCTGGTGCACCTGCTCGCGTTCCTCGCCCGCACGGGCGTGCGCCCGCTCGTCGACGCGACGTTCCCGCTCGCGCGGGCCGGCGAGGCCCTGGGCCGTCTGGCGGCCGGCGCGCAGTTCGGCAAGATCGTCGTGACGCCCTGACCGAGGCGGGAGGCGCGGTGCCCGACGACAGCACGACGACCGGCACGACGACCGGCACGTGGGTCGACGACGTGCTCGGTTCGGGCTTCCAGGCGCGCACGCTCGCGCTGGCCGACGACGACGAGGGCGAGGTCGTCACCACGCTGGTGCGCTACCGGCCACCCGCGGGGACGGCGCTGCGCCCGGCGCGCGCGCTGCTCTACGTGCACGGCTGGTCGGACTACTTCTTCCAGACCGGGCTCGCGGAGCACTGGCACGCGCGCGGCGTCGCGTTCTACGCGGTGGACCTGCGCAAGTACGGCCGCAGCCTGCGCGAGCACCAGACCCCCGGCTACGTCGACGACCTCACGACGTACGACGAGGACCTGGACGCCGCGCTCGGCGTGATCCGCGACGAGCTCGGTCCGCACGCCCGCGTGATGCTCATGGGGCACTCCACCGGCGGGCTCGTCGTCTCGCTGTGGGCCGCCCGGCACCCCGGCGCGGTCAGCGGCATGATCCTCAACAGCCCGTGGCTCGAGCTGCAGGGCTCGGGTCTGCTGCGCAACCTCAGCACCCCCGCGGTCGCGCAGCTGGCGCGCTTCCAGCCCAAGGCGCCCCTGCCCAACATCGACCCCGGGTACTACGCGCGCACCGTGGGGGCCGCGACGGGCGGCGAGTGGACGTACGACGAGCGGTGGCGGCCCACGCCGTCGTTCCCCGTGCGCGCGGGGTGGCTGCGCGCGGTCATGACCGGGCACACGCTCGTGGCCCGCGGGCTGCGGATCGACGCGCCCGTCCTCATGCTCGCGTCAGCGCGCACGCTCATCAGCCCGTGGTGGAGCGAGCAGATGCGCTCGGCGGACGTGGTGCTCGACGTCGAGCTCCTGGCGCGGCGCGCCGTGCAGCTGGGCCCGGTGGTCACCGTGGTGCGGATCCCCGACGGCGTGCACGACCTGACGCTGTCCGCACCACCCGTCCGCGCGCGCTTCTACGCGGAGCTCGACCGCTGGACGGCCGCGTACGGCTGGGCGTGAGCCGCGGTCAGAGGTGGCCGCGGCCTGTGGCCTCGGCGAGCGTCGGACCGCCGTCGCCCAGGCGCCACGCGCGCCACCCGTCGATCTCGGTGAGCGAGCCCGCGGCCGCGGCCGCGGCATCGCCCGGCTCGATGTAGGTGCGCCCGTCCGGCAGCTCGATCAGGCCGTCGTGCCGCAGCAGCGCGACGATCCGCTGGTTGCGGCGCTCGCGCAGCCACACGAGCGTGGCCAGCGCGCGGCGCTGCTTCGCCAGGATGCCGAGCTCCGGGTACGGCGTGGTGCGCGGCTCGACGGCGCTCGCGGGCGCGTCGGGCTCGGACCGCCCGGGCTCGACGGGTGCGGGCTCGGGCTCGGTGGGCACCGCGGGTGTCGGCTCCGTCGAGACCGCCCGCGCGGGCGTGCCCGACGAGCTCGCCGCCGTCCGCGGGACGCCACGTACGGGGGTCGCGGCCTGCTCGCCGCCCGCGGGCCGCAGCCCGCCCGGGGTGTACGGGGTGCTGGGCTGCGCGGACCACGGCTGCTGCGGCGCGGGTGCCGAGGGCATCGAGCGCGTCGAGGGGTTCGAGCCCAGCAGGTCGGTCACCAGCGCGCTCGACATGGGCGTCGCACCCGGCAGCGCGGTCGCGGCGCCCGACTGCCGCGGCGCCGCGTACGGCGCGGCGGGGTGCGTGCCGGCGGGCAGGTCCCCCGCGTAGGACGAGGCCGGGCGCGCGTCCTGGCCCTGACCGGCCGGGGTGGCGGGCAGCACGGACTGCCGGACCGGCGTCCGCGCGCCCGCGGGCCCCGGGTCCGCGGGCACGGGGGGCACCACCGTGGTGTCGTCCGAGGACCGGGCCGCGCGGTGCGGGACACCGGCGGGCGTGGCCGCGGTCACCGGCGGTGCGGACGGGAACGCCGACGTGGGCGGCAGCCCCGGCGCGACCGGCGCACCCGTGGACGTGTTCGGCGCGCCGAACGTCGCCGTCGCGTGCCCCACGGGCGACGGCGGCCGGCGCCGGTCCCCCTCGTAGGCCATCGCGGTCGCGAACGACGCCTCGGACGAGCGCACGAGCCGCAGCGCCGTGGGCTCGACCGGACGCCGCACGTTCTCGTGCCGCGCCAGCGGGGCGACCTCGAGCAGCCGGCGGTCGTCGGCGCCGCGCACGACGCCGAGCTGCAGCACGTCGACGTGCCGTCCCGGTCCGCGCAGGTACCCGAGCGTGTCCCCCGCCTCCGCCGCGACCTCCGAGCACAGCACGACGAGCCGCACGCCCTCGCGCCGGCTCGTCGTCATCCCGTACGCGACCTGCTCCCGGAACGCCGCGAAGTCCACCGCGAACCGGTCCGGGTCCGCGTGGTAGGACCGCGCCAGGTCCGTCGCGGTCATGCGCGCCGCCGCGCCCGCGTGCCGCAGGGCCGCGACCACCGCGTCGTCGTCGAGCACCTGCACCACCTCGACGACCACCGTGCGCCCCGTGGAGTCCAGCGCCAGCAGCTCGGGCAGGTCCGCGTGGTCGGGCGCGCCGGACCGGCGCCGCACCGGGAACAGCGGCTCACCCGCGATCGGGGCGAGGTGGTGCGTCAGGAGCGTGGCGCAGTCGTTCGCGAACGAGCCGGGGAGCGGTTGCATCGGCTGGACGAGGCGTGCGCGACCCTCGTCGAGCTCGAAGATGGGCATCCGGGACCCGGCCTTCCTGGGCGCGCTGGACTGCGCGAGACCCCTCGGAGTGTGGAGCTGCCGCGGCGACGCGAGCGTGTGCGCCCACACTCTCCCACGTCTGGTTGATGGTGGTCTGCCCGCCGGACGGGTCACGCCGCCGCGGTCCACACGTCCGGGTGAGTCAGCCCTCACTGGCCGCGCGCGCGAGCGCCGCCTCGACACGCTCGACCTTGCCGTCGAGCTCGCCCACGTGACCCGGCCGGATGTCCGCCTTGAGCACCAGGCTGACGCGGTGCCCGTGCCGTCCGACGGCCTCGGTCGCGCGGCGGACCACGTCCATCCCCTCGTCCCACTCGCCCTCGAGCGTGGTGAACATCGCATCGGTGCGGTTCGGCAGGCCCGAGTCGCGCACGATGCGGACGGCATCCGCGACGGCCTCGGCGACGGACTCGCCCGCACCGAGCGGGGCGACGGAGAAGGCGACCAGCATGCCTCCGACCCTGCCCGTCCGGACCCGTCGGTGCAACGTCGGTCCGTCGCGCGGACGGGTGTCGGTGGTCGGTGGTGGGGTGGGCGGATGGCGCGATGGCGGGACGTGGAGCGCGAGGCACCGGACCTCGCGGCCCTGGTGCGGGCGGTGTTCGGTGCGGGCACCAACAAGACGATGGCGACGTTGCGCGCGGACGGCTCGCCGCGCATCTCGGGCACCGAGCTCGCGTTCGACGCGCAGGACGTGACGCTCGGCATGATGCCGGGCTCGGTCAAGCTGCGCGACGTGCTGCGTGACCCGCGGGTCGCGGTGCACTCGCCCACGCTCGAGCCCCCGGCGGACCCGACGCAGTGGGTGGGTGATGCCAAGCTCGCGGGCCGGCTGGTGGAGGCGCCGCGCCCCGACGACGGGCCGCCGGGTGCCTACTTCGCGCTCGACGTGACGGAGGTGGTGCACACGCGCGTCGACGCGTCGGGCGAGGCGCTCGTCGTGACGTCGTGGCACCCGGGCCGCGGCGTGACGCGCGTCGAGCGGACCTGAGGGGTCACGCGGGCGTGCGTGCGCCGATCTTCGCCGCGAGCAGCTCGGCCAGGTGCACGCCGTGCACGCCCGCGAGCTGCTCGGCCTGCGTGCGGCACGAGTAGCCGTCGGCCAGGTACACGTCGCCGGGTGCGGCGTCGCGCAGCGCCGGCAGCAGCGAGTTCTCCGCGACCGCGACGGACACGTCGTAGTGGCCCTTCTCCATGCCGAAGTTCCCCGCCAGGCCGCAGCAGCCGGCCATCGCGGAGAACTGCGCACCCGCGTCGGTGAGCAGGCGCCGGTCGGGCGTCCACGTCATCACCGAGTAGTGGTGGCAGTGCGGCTGCACCACCGCGGTGACGTCGGACAGGTCGGGCACCTGCCAGCGGTCGCCGGGGCCGATCGGGGCCGGTGCGGTGAGGAGCTCCGCGAGCGTGCGGGTCTCCCGGGCCACGGCCACCGCGCGCGGGTCGTCGGGCAGCAGGTCCCGCAGGTCGGAGCGGAGCACCGCGGTGCAGGACGGCTCGAGCCCGACGATCGGGATGCCGTTGACCGCGAACGGACCGAGCACCTCGAGCAGGTGCTCCAGCTGGTGCCGCGCGCCCTCGAGCTGGCCCGTGCTGATCCACGTGAGGCCGCAGCAGGCCTGGTGGTCCGGCACGAGCACCTCGTACCCCGCGTCGCGCAGCACGGTCACGGCAGCGCGTGCGACGGACGGCGCGAGCGTGTCACTGAACGAGTCGGTCCACAGCAGCACACGCGGCCGCAGTCCCGGCTGGTCCTCGGCGGGGGGCGGCGCGTCGTCGGCGACCGTGACCTGGTCCGCACCCGAGCGGCGGACCCAGCGGCGGAACGGCTCGTCCGCGAACCGGACCATGGAGCGCCTCGTGTCCATGCCGCCGCCCGCGAGCACGGCCTTGGCGACGGGCCGCACGCCCAGCACCGCGTTGACCACGCGGGACAGGCCGGGCAGCCCCGTGATGAGCCGCGCCCAGCGCGGCAGCCAGCCCAGCGCGTAGTGGTTCATGGGGCGCAGGCGCCGCCGGTACGTGCGGTGCAGGACCTCGGCCTTGTACGTCGCCATGTCCACGCCCGCGGGGCAGTCCGACGAGCAGGCCTTGCAGCTCAGGCACAGGTCGAGCGCCTCGTGCACCTCGGGTGAGGACCAGCCGCGCGAGACGAGCGAGCCGTTGGCCATCTCCTGCAGCACGCGGGCACGGCCCCGCGTCGAGTCCTTCTCGTCCTTCGTGGCCAGGTAGGACGGGCACATGAAGCCGCCCGCGGCGGTCGAGTCGGCGCGGCACTTGCCCACGCCCACGCACCGGTGCACGGCGGTGGTCAGGTCGCCCGCGTCGTGCGGGAACGCGAAGCCCGTGGTGGCGAGCAGCGGCTTGGCGGCGGGACGGCGCAGGTCCGCGTCGATCGCGGCGGGCCGCACCAGCACGCCGGGGTTCAGCAGGTCGCGCGGGTCGAGAAGCGCCTTGAACTGCCCGAACACCTCGATCGCGCGCTCGGAGTACATGACGGGCAGCAGCTCCGAACGCGCGCGGCCGTCGCCGTGCTCGCCCGACAGCGAGCCGCCGTGCGCGGCGACCAGGTGGGCCGCGTCGGTCATGAACGCGCGCAGCGGGTCGCCCGAGCTCTCGAGCGGCATGTCGATGCGCAGGTGCACGCAGCCGTCGCCGAAGTGCCCGTAGGCCAGGCCGTCGACGCCGTGCCGGGCCATGAGCGCGTCGAGCTCGCGCAGGTAGCCGCCGAGCCGCTCGGGCGGGACGGCGGAGTCCTCGAACCCGGGCCACGCCTGCGCGCCCGAGGGGGTCCGTCCGCCCAGGCCCGCGCCGTCCTCCCGGATGCGCCACATCGCGGTCGCCTGCGGTCCGGGCGGGAACAGGCCGACCGCGGTGGTGCCGGCGTCCGCGGCGAGTGCGTGCGCGCGCCCGAGCGCCTCGTCGAGCGTGTCACCGCCCACCTCGACCATGAGCCAGCCCGCACCCGGCGGCAGGTCGGGGACCGCGGCGGCGCCGCGCACGCGCCGCACCACGTCCACCAGCCGCGCGTCCATGCCCTCGATCGCCATGGGTCGGTGCGCCAGCAGCGCGGGGACCGCGTCGGCCGCCGACGGCATGTCCGGGTAGCCGAGCACCACGAGCACGGGGGCCGCCGAGATCGGCACGAGCCGCACGGTCGCGGACAGCAGCGTCCCGACCGTCCCCTCCGTCCCGACCAGGGCCTTGGCCAGGTCGCTGCCCTTCTCCGGCAGCAGGTGCTCGAGCGAGTAGCCGGACACCTGGCGGCCGAACCGGCCCAGCTCGGTGCGCAGCAGGTCCAGGTTCGCGCCCACCAGCTCGGGCAGGCCGGGCACCACGTCGAGCGCTCCCGTGCCCGCACGCGCGGTCAGCCGCCGGCCGGTGCCGTCGACGAGGTCGAGCTCCAGCACGTTGTCCGCGGTCCGGCCGTAGGCCACCGCGCGGGGTCCGCACGCGTTGTTGCCGATCATGCCGCCGAGCGTCGCGCGGGTCCACGTCGACGGGTCGGGGCCGAAGCGCAGGCCGTGCGGTGCCGCGGCCTTCTGCACCGCCGCCATGATCACGCCGGGCTCGACGCGCGCGGTGCGCGCGTCGGGGTCCAGCTCCAGGATGCGGTTGACGTGCCGGGAGAAGTCGAGCACCACGCCCGGCCCCACCGAGTTGCCGGCGACCGACGTGCCCGCACCGCGCGCGGTGATCGGGGCACCGGCCTCGCGGGCGACCGCGAGCGCGGCCTCGACGTCCTCGGGGTCGCGCGGGAACACCACGACCTGGGGCACCACGCGGTAGTTCGACGCGTCCGTGGAGTACTCCGCGCGCCGGCGCGAGGAGTCGTCGACCGTGCCGCGGACCGCGGAACGCAGCGCCGCGACGAGGTCGGTCACCACGCGGTTCTCGTCGGCCAGGGCAGTCACGGGGGCATCCTCGCACCCCGGGGTCCCGGGCCTCCGGGACCTCCCGAGGACCGGACGCCGCACCCGGTCACGGGGCCGCCGGCACGGGTCAGGCGCGCGCGAGCGGGCAGCCCGCGCACGCGAGCGGCCGGGCGGCGGCGCGCTCGGGTGCGACGCACGTGCGGCACGAGTCGCCCGCGGCGGGCCGCGCCGGGAGCAGCACCCCGCGCCGCTCCCAGTGGTCGAGCGCCGCGACGACGAGCCCCGCGTCGAGCCCGAGCGTGCGCGCGACGCCGTCCACCGTGCCCCCGGCCCGCGTCTCGCGCAGCACGTCGTCCAGCACGCTCATCCGAGCAGCACCCCCACCCGGAAGACGAGCACCGCACCCACCCACGCGACGACGAGCCCCGCACCGACGCCCAGCAGCGTCCACCGCGCGCCGAACAGCCGGCGCTGCTCGGCCAGCGTGGCCAGGCACGGGCTGTAGGCCAGCACGAACCACATGAACGCCGCGGCCGCGGCACCCGCATGCCCGCCGGACGACTCCTCGAACGTCGCGCGCAGGCGCGTGCCCAGGTCACCGGGGTGCGCGGGGTCGTCGGGCTCGGTGACGGCGGCCGTCTGCGCGAAGGACCCGACCACGACCTCCTTGGCGACGAACCCGGTGGCGAGCGCCGCCGCGGCCTCCCACGTGCCGAACCCGGCAGGCTCGAGCACGGGTGCCACCGCGTGCGCGGCGCGGCCGTACAGCGAGTCCTGCACGGGCACGTCCGCGAGCGCGTGCTGCCCGCTCACCGGCACGGCCATGAGCACCCACACCACGGTGAGCGTCGCGACGATGATCCCGCCCGCCTTGCGCACGAACGCCGCGACCCGCACCCACGTCGACACCGCGATCGCGCGCAGCCCGGGGCGCTGGTAGGCGGGCAGCGCGAGCACGAGCGGCTCGCGCTGCAGGTCGCGGAAGAGCGTGCGACGCAGCACCACGCCACCCAGCACCACCAGCGCGACCGACGCGAGGTACATGCAGAAGATCGCGGTACCGGCGTGCGTCGGGAAGAACACCGAGGAGAGCAGCACGTAGACCGTGAGCCGCGCGGTGCAGGACGTGAACGGCACCAGGAGCCCGGTGAGCAGGCGCTGGCGGGCGTGCGGCAGCGTGCGCGTCGCGGACAGCGCGGGCAGGTTGCAGCCGAACCCGACCACGAGCGGCAGCACGGCCCGCCCGTCGAGGCCCAGCGCTCGCATGGCCCGGTCCGCGACGAACGCGGCACGTGCCAGGTAGCCCGAGTCCTCGAGCAGCGCGACGGCCACGAACATGAGCCCCATGAGGGGTGCGAAGGACAGCACCGTGCCCACGCCCGCGAGCACGCCGTCGACGACGATCCCCTGGAGCCAGTGCCACGGCCCCGCCGAGGGCAGCACGCCGCGCAGCAGGTCGGCGAACCAGCCGTTGACCGCGCGGTCGACCGCGTCCATGAGCGGTGCGGCGACGCTCGTCGCGAGCTGGAACAGACCCCACATGACCGCGAGGAACACCGGGACGCCGATGCGCGGGTCCAGCAGGAGCCGGTCCACGCGGTCGGACCATGTGCGCACGGGCTGTGCGGGGGTGGGCACGCCCGCGAGCAGGTCGGCCACCCAGCCGAACAGCGCGTCGTCGTCGGCCGCCTCGTCGAGCGCGACGCGCGGCGGGTCCGCGAGCGCCCCGGCCACCGCGCGAGCGAGCGCGTCCGTGCCCCGCCCGGTGCGCGGGTCGACGACCACCACGGGCACGCCGAGGCGCGCGGCGAGGTGCTCGGCCGGGACGGTG
>Ga0170475_122040981_pt1 | contig 11643 bp, 10 predicted proteins | sample Soicark_Litter_5_FD_111474 | JGI IMG/M metagenome (GOLD analysis project Ga0170475, IMG submission 111474) | Avena fatua rhizosphere microbial communities from Hopland, California, USA. Combined Assembly of 48 SPs | reverse complement strand
GGGCTTTCCTAAAGCCAAGGTCGCAAGTTCGATCCTTGCTGGGGGCGCTACAGTTATTCTCGAAGAACAACGCAAAAACGACGGTGTTCGTCGCAATCCGTGGCAACGCTGCGGTGCTCTCGGACAGGACCAGACACGACGCAATTGGACACTTCGCGACGCGGGCCGTGGCAACAGGACGGCAACGGGCAACGGAAAGCTCTGCTCTCCGAGAACCCCGCGCATTTCACGTCTCGATGCCTGCGGCTCTGAAACCACGCCTCGATCCGGGACCCGACACTCGGCCCGGGTCGCGCCAGCGGGTGGCGAATTGGTTTGTCGCCTAGGGGATGCCCCACGATGTACGCCTCGGAAACTACCTCGGCAACTCGGGAAACTCCAATCGATCGAGGAACAGCCAGCTGTCCGGGATCGAATTTTTCGCATTCTGCTTCATATGGGTGAGCCATTCGGGCCACCGTTCCCACGCGTGCTCGACGGAAATCCCAGCCCGCGCACAAAGGGCTCCTAGTGCGCGGCGGCTCGGGAAAGCGAGCGCGTAGCTACGTTCCAACGTCTCTCTCGGTTCGTGAAAGATGACGCCCGGGACACTAAAAAAAATTCGTACATTGCTCTGAACTGCAGTCGTCTGAGCGAACTCCAGAAACGACAATTGCCAGCGGTACGCCATAAGCGCCAGGATGAAGTCCAGCTCCCCGCCGAACAACGCTAAGAGCCAGGGCATCTTCTCCGGCAAGTCCTTGAGATACCGCCAAGCTGCATTCGCGTCGTCGCTGAATATGCGCGGCCAGCTAGTTACTTGATGCTCTCTCAACAACGCAGGTGCACCTGTTGTCGGCATGCGCAGCGCGGCAACATCGGCGACGAGCGCATCGTTGCCAACGGACGCTGCTGTGGCTCCAAGCAAATGGTGAATGGCGAAGACGCTCCACAACGGTGCTTCGACGAGCAAGGTCAACCCGCCTTGCTGCCAACCGGCGACATGGAGAACGTCGCGCAGCAACTGCACCGGGTCGCCGAGCGCAAGATCGGGAAACTCCGCGCAAGCGAGCGTTGACGCGAGAGTGACCCCCAGGTTGATCAGCAGCTCGTCGAACGCGCCCGTCCAGGTTTCAAGCGTTCGAGGGACGAGCCTTTCGTACTTCTGGCGCCAAGTAAGCATGACTGCTTGGACGCTGCCCCGTCGTGTCTTCTCGATCTCTCGCCAACTGATGGAATCGCGCCGGCTGAGAATGGATTTCGTCTGGGTGTACGCTTCGGCCGCGTCGGCGAAGCTCGGCGGCCCGTCAACTTGTCTCGAAGGGGCCGGCGGGACGCCGGCTATCTCGACGTGGAATGCCGGAAGCGCCGCTTTGAGTTGTGCAACACTTTGATAGCGGGCGTCGGCATTTAGCGCGCACGCAGTACGCAGAACCGTGTTCAAAAGTTCTCGCGTCGCCGGGCTAATTTCAGACGATGCCGGCACTTCGCGTGGCGTTGGCAAGTCAGGTGCTTGGCCGACGAGAATCCATTCGAGCGTACGCCCCAAGGAGTAAACGTCGCTCCGGACATCGCCTTTTCCGCCCATCATTATTTCCGGGGCGCGATAGTTGCGTGATCCTACGACTTCATGTGTCGCTGTCAGAGCCTCTTCGTTTGCTTCCTCATGCGCGATGCCGAGATCTCCGAGGGCCAGTCGGTATGGCTCGGAACCAAAAAAAGTGTTCGACGGCTTGATATCACGATGGATCAGGGCCGGCTGCTGAACGTGGAGAAACTCGACGGCGTCGCAGAGCTCGCGGAACAAGCGAAGGGCAAGGAGTGGGGCGCGCTGCAGCCACGGAAATCCGTCCAGCGAACCGTCAAATCTTTCGGTAACGTAGAAAGAATAGGTGAGCCCTGTTTTCGGTTCGTGCTTCCAATCGAGTTCGGAGTCGATGAGCGGGATAACGTGGCCGTTGTGGGACAGCCCCTTCAGCAACGCAACTTCGCGTGCAAACCTTTCTCGTTGCCGAGGCTCGGTTGCCAAGCAAACCTTGAGCGCTCGCGGCGGGCCGGGAGCACCCGAGACAAGTCGAACTTCCCAGACCTCGCCCTGTCCACCCGATCCGATGCGCTTTCCTAATTTCCACTTACCGAGAACTAGTCCACCCTTGAGCGTCGCGGCCATTGAGCGCACAGGTTAGCATTTCACTGCGGCCCTGACGGCACGTGTGCGCCCGGCGCACGACAGCATCGTCTTGAAGGGTCACTTCGCTGTGGGCGGCAGGCGGAGCTACAGCGCACTGCGTGCACGCTCCGGGTCAACGGCTACGCGACCTTTCGCACACGCAGCGAGCGCGATGCCGATCTCCTGAGGATGTTGGAGATCTCGAGCGGTCACGCCGAGCGAGCGACACTGAGGCGAGCGAATTGATGCCCTTCGATGACGAGTTGCGACGAAGACGTGCGAGATCGAGGGCGCGCCCCACCCGAGGAACTCCGCCGGGAGCTCGACGCGCGCCGTTCGACCTTCGCCCCTCCTCCCGTGGGAGCGCGCCCCACGGCCGAACACATGGGACGAACACGACAATGGCTGAGGCGGACGATCAGGCGAGACCGACCTTCAGGCGGTGTACTACCAGAGTGGTTTGCCAGAGGCCTGCTTCGCGAATGTGTTGACTTTACCGCCCGTTTTTGCGACGAGCACTTTGACGTGCTCAAAGAAGTCTTCGACGTGCGCTTTCTTGCACGATGACGCACTCGCACCGCGATGTGCGATTGCTCCCCGTAGCTCGATGTAGTGGTCCAGTTTCTTTTTCGCCTGCTCGACCGACATCCCTTTCCAGTGCCAAGCGTGTGAAGCGGTCGAAAGGCCAATCCCGTCCAGCAGCAGTGTGTCAATGGCCGCGCTTTTCGGCGAGTTCAGCCGACGGTTCCTTTCTGCTGTCAGTTCGCCAAGTCGTTTCGACACCGCAGACTTCCACCCGTCGCCTGCCAAATCCCATACAGCGAGCTCATGAGGCTTTGCCTTGAGGTCCTTCGCAATCTTCTTCTGAAGTTCCACTGGAAGACCGGTGTGGTCCGTCGCGTGCTTGACGATGTGGGTGAGGGCCTCGGCCGTGATGTCTTCGCAATATGCCTCCCAGATTGCCGTAATCAGTACAACAGCCGACTTGTTCAAAACCTCGAGACGGTGCCTTCGCCCCGGGCCATCGCCCCCATACTCAGTGTGGATCTCGAGCAGTCTCTCTATATCCTTCGCGTTGTCGTCGAAGGCCCTTCGCGAATTGCTAGCCATAGCGTTGACCATGGACCGTGAGAAGCATCTCGCTGCTATAGTCAATTTGTCGGTGTAGAATCACGCGGGAGCCCGCACCAGTATGGGGTCGCCGCAATTCCGGTGATGGTGCGATCGTGAGGCTTGATTGGTTCCAGGCCAAGGGTACGCTGGTGGGTCATGTCTGCTGCGATTCGCAAGTACCAGGTCTTCGTCAGCTCAACCTTCTCCGATCTGAAAGACACCAGAGAGAGCATCACCTGGGAGCTCCTCAAGAGCGACTTCATCCCTGTGGGCATGGAGAATTTTAGCGCTGAGGACGGACGTGGTTGGGACACCATCGAGCGCGCGATCGATTCTTCCGACTATTACGTGCTCCTGATCGCAGGGATGTACGGCTCGACCGACAACGCAACCGGTCTTGGTTGGACGGAGCGGGAGTACGACTACGCAAAGGCGAGGGGCGTGCCTGTACTTTCGTTTGTTCGGGATCTTGGATCGGTCCCAGGCGACAAGGTCGATACGGGCGACAAGCGAGCCAGGCTTGACGCGTTCATCAAGAAGGTAGAAGCCAGCCACCTGCGGGAGAAGTGGACCACCGAGGATGATCTCCGCGCAAAAGTGCCGATCGCAATATTGAAGCAAGCGAACCGCGACGAAGCAGACGGAAAGGCGCGTCCCGGCTGGTATCGGGGGCCAGTGTCTGGGGTCCCGCTCGACGAGATAGCGAAACTCTCAGCAGAAAACCGCGATCTGCGGGCGCAGCTCGCTGCCGCGCCAGGCGTTCCCAAAGTCCTGGCGAAGCTCCAGGCACTTCCGCAGTCGGCTCCTATCGATGTTCGCTGTTTGAGCCTGAACGGGGTCTACGATTCCGTGCTCAATGGCGCGTTCACGATCGAGTCGATTTCTGAGCCCGATAACTCACTACAGCTCAAGACATTTGGACGGGGCTCCGGCGCGGCCACCGTGGTGACATTCCCGATAGACAAACTCGATACGCTTCACAAGGGCACGACCCATTGGGAGCTGTCAGTGCGACCGTTTCGTTGACCGACGAGGCTGCTCGTGTGCCTCGCTGCGTCGAATCGACGTGCTACTCGCGCGCAAGCTCGCGACCGGTCACGCAGGGCTCCAAACGAATGGGCTCTGGCAGCTCTCTAGCTCTCTGACGCTAGCGACTTCCGAATCCCGCGGTGGGTCAGGTGCGCGGCGAGGTCATGACGCCGCGCCTCCGGGCGTCGGTTCTTCCGTGGCCTGACCGCTGGTGTTCCGTCACCTAGGCGACTATTCTTTTGGTGCCGTGGCACGTAAGCCCCCCCCCGTCGAGATCGAAAGGAAGCATCGGTGTGAGCCGTGCGCCTCGTATTTTCGGGGCGTGACGCCAGAGTGCGTCGACGAACTCTGGCGCGAGCACGCGGTGGTGGGGAGCGAAGACCTGTTCACGCGCCGTCTCTTGTTGCACTTGCCCCGGCTCGGAACCTACGATGGCACCGAGGAGTCGATCATCTCTGACGAGGCCGGCCGCATTTCGCAGCAGGTCTCGAAGAGTGTAGGAATGGACATGCAACGCGCGTCTGCGCCGATTGCGGTGCGTGACACACTGTTCGATGTGGTACCGGATGAGATCGCGTTCGAAGTGCATGAGCGGTTCCATTACCTCCAGAGTCGGAGAATCGACTCCATACACCTGGGTCTCTTCCGATCGAAATCGGTCAGTCTCAGATCTTTGCTCGCTCTGGCGACATTCTCTCGATTGGATGTCGCGAGCATCATCGGGACTCTCGGACCACCGCTGAGCGGCCCCGATGTCTGGGTGCTGTCGCGAATGTTCGCGTTCGCGGACGCTCCCGAGAACGCGCTGTCGTTTTTGATCAGCAGGTGTGTTCACCGCTTCCGGCGAGCTTCGTGCCCGCGCTTAATCCTCAGCTACCTCGATCCGAACCTCGGTTATCACGGAAGCACGTACCGAGCTGCTGGCGCTTATCTGTATGCAACCGAGGTTCATGCGCCATTCTTCTATCTCGATCGTGACTTTATCACCACGCGGGGGCTCTTGACGCGGTGCGGGACCGCAAAACCCGCGGAGCTGGCGTCTACGTTTGGCGGTCGATTCCAGTGCTCGACAGCCCCATTGCGGCCGCTCGAGGTCTATGCGGTCCCAGTGGATCGGAGATTGCCGCGAACTGCATGCTTGCAGTTCGGACTGAACGAACTTGTTCGCGAGGGTATGAATGCTCCTGCTATTTACCCGACTGCGTGAGGATCGTCCGCTCTACAAGCGCGACCTCCTTGATTTGAGCTGTCGTCCTCCGGGCTCGCTGGTCCAGTACAGCTATCAGCACAAGTACGTTGACGCCTCGCTACTGCAGGACGCCAAGGGGCGTCTGGAGAAGGTTAAGGCGCTGGTCGTGTTCATCGAAGAGGACCGCCCCGCCGGCGAGAAGTTGCAATCTGACGCGTTCGCTGCGGACGAACGAGCGCGCGACGCGGGTCTCAAGGGCAGCAGCGATGCCCTGAGACTGGCAGAGGAGGCGCGCAAAGCGTGGGCTGACTGGGCGCGCAAGGTCCAGACATTCCACCCCATCCGTGAAGTGACGATCGCCGCGGTGGAACAAGAGCCGGGCACGATCAACTTGAAGCTCGAACTTGAAAGGTTCGTCGACTACGGCATCCCCGATAGCGCCAGTCTATCGGTGAATTTTACGAACGCGGTAAAACAGCTCAGTTCCCATCCGTCCTTCCACCGTGATGAGGCGAAGCTTGTCGTCGACGCTCAGCTGTCGCCCAGCCTGTTTCCGCTCCGGCCGGCGGAGCGGCATGAATGGACTCATCTTGCCGAACACCTGGTGAAGCTTCGCGGTCTGGAACAGTCGGTGCTCTTTGTGGTTGAACCGGACGGTCACGGGTCGAGCAAGGCCCTGGGGAGCATCTTGCCAGCCGAGACGCGGGATAGGCCGGACGGCGACGGTCACGAGATGTACAGGTTGGCATCTGGTCGGCTGTACAAGGTGAAGCTAAACGTAATTTATGGCGCGACGGCGACGCGGACTCCTCCGACGATGCAGGTTCACGGTTCCGTGGCCGATGTGCTCGGTCCTGTGGTTCGCCAGCGAAATTCTGGCGAGGAGGCCGTCTATCTGATCGCTGCGCGCCCGTCACTGGTTTCATCGAGAGGATGGCTATGGGTCAGAGCTGACAGCGCAGCCGCCCACAGTTCATCAACGCTGCCCAACTCGCCCACTAGGGGGGAGGCCTATCGCTCGCCGGAGCTGGTGGCGTTCCTGGAGACGAAGCCGGGCTGGAGTCACCTCTCCGGCGTGGTCGCACTCTTCGTGATCGGCACGGTCATCGCGTCGCTGAGTAGCGAGGACGTCCAGCGTCTCGGCGCGGACAACTCGGCCGGGTTCCTCGCGCTCGTATCGAAACTTGTCGGGGCAGTGATGCTGGGCTATGGAGCCGTGCTGGGGTTCAAGCGGATGCCACCGGATCGCTGATCAAATGCTTCTTCCTGTCGCCCCGATCCCGAACGGAACATCAGCGATCGATCTCGTGAGTCAGATCGCGATCGCGCTCTCCGTGGTTCCAGGGCAGCCATGCCTGGAATTTATCTGGTACCGTCCCCGTCAAGGCGCCGCCGAGCGGCTCGGCATTAAGACCGACGACGCCGCGAGCCTCTTGAACGAGACGCGCGATCCAGCGTCATTGTCTCGGGTCGTGACGGAGCTGATGTCCCACCAACCGAGAGATCACGCTTCGACCTTCTCGCTGAATGCGGCTGACGCAGGTGCACGCGGGCTGGATGGGCCGCGACAAAACCTCGCGCCAGACATGGTGATCGGCATCACGTCCCGCGTTGTCACGGAAGACGGGCTCATAAGGCACCTCCCGCTGATGGACATGAAGGTGCCGCCAGGCCCAGGCATGGCGGAAGCGGTGCGGGACATCGCGCACGCAATGGGGCTCGACCACGGCGCGGTTGTTGAGAGCGGACGTTCGTATCATCTTTATGGCTTCCAGCTCATCGACCCAGCTGAGTGGGTCTCCTTCACTGCCCGAGCGCTTCTCGCGCAACCTTTCGTAGACACGCGATACGTTGCGCACCGGTTGCTCGCGGGGCGCGCCGTACTGCGCCTGACGACCAGCGCCCTGAAGCCCGTCGAACCCACCGTGACGTTGGTCTTTTAGACCGCCGCGGCGGAAAGCCCGTCAAGACTCGTCCCCCGCAAGGGTTGCCGTGCTGACCCGGCGCTGAACAGGTTTCCTGGACCCAGATGGAGTATGAATAGCCTCCGGTTCTTGGTTCGTGCGCAGCGACACTATTGTCGCTAGGATGCCCACCGGAGGACTTCGTCGACCTGGCAAAGCATAGTTTTCCTCAATTGATGCGCCGTTTTTCGGCGGCGGGCTTCAGCTCCGAGTTCGCGCGTCACGCGGTCTTGCCGGACTGGTGGGACGCTTCGTGTGCGGCGGACCCCGCTCTGCTTTCTGATATCGAGATTCGAGTTGCCCGGTTCATCCAGGCACCCTTGACCCTGGTTCAGGATCCGAAAATGTCGTTGGCACCGCCGCCGTACGCTGGCGCCCAGCTTCGCCGTGTCCGCGACATCAGCAAAGATCGCTTGGCGCCAGCGATCCACGCGGGGCTTCAAATCGCCGCCGCTGTTGTTCGAAATATGCGTGAGCCAGATCGTACCGTTCACTTGCCGTCCGTCGACGCGAATGAATGGCGATCATCGATCGTTCGCGAGGGCGACCGCCTCCTTCTCAGCGACGTCCTGCGGGACCTTTGGAAGCGAGGGATCCCTGTGGTGCACATAGATGTGCTTCCATCGCCGTCGTTTCAGGGGCTCGCTTGTATCGTCGAAGGGAGGCCTATCATCGTAATAGGTCATAGTCTCGATGAGCCATCGAGGCTCGCCTTCACCGTGATCCACGAGGTGTGCCACATCGTGAACGGGGATTGCCGCCCGAATGAGCCTGTCGTGGACGAGCAGGAGGGCGTGTCGGACGACCATGCCATCGAGACACGCGCTGATGAATACGCGATCGCGGCGCTTACTGGAGGCGCGGCGATCCCCATGTTGAACGTTGCCCATTTCAAGGACTTGGCGAGCGCTGCATCACGGATCGAGAAGACCATCGGCATTGATGCTGGCGCCGTCGTTTGGTCTTGGGCACGGCGAACAGGGGATTACGCGAAGGCCGCTATGGCGACGAAGGCCTTGTATCGGGCGAAGGGCGGCATGCGCGCCGTACGCGAGCAGTTCGAACAAAACATTGAAATCGAATCGGCTCCGGAAAGCGACCGAGCGCTACTGAGGTGCGTGTACGGCGAACAAAAACGAGATGCGCCTACTGGTTGATACAGACTTGTTTTGCAAGCTTGGCGTGGCGGGGTTGTTCGATCGGACTCTTGCGGCGCTGGGCATGGGCGTGCATGACTGTCGTCGACTTGCCGCGCTGCCTCACATGCTGCGCCGAGGTAAGTTGCCGAGTGTCTACGGGCGCGACGGATGTGCCGCGCTCGTCCCGGCCGCCGAGTCCATCGGAAGTGCACCGGCCGCATCGGCGAAGTGGCTCGAACCGCTGCTGCCGATTGCTGCCATCGACCCCGGTGAGGCTCAACTGTTCGCTCTTACGGCTGAGTTTGGCCCACTACTGGCCACGGGCGATAAGCGCGCACTTCGCGCCATCTCGAAGGTCTCGGCATTTCAGCAACCACTCGCACGGAAGATCGTCACGTTCGAGGCGTTGCTGCTGCGTTTGCTCTCGGAGATCGGTAGCGACGCATTGCGACGTGCGCTGTTGCCGCTGGCTACCGATCAGCTCGTCAAGATCTGTTTTTCACCAAGCAATCCCGACGCTGCGAGCGGGCTGCGATCCTACTTCGACAGCTTGCAGCGTGAAACCCAGCCGCTCCTGCTTTGGGACCCGGCCGAGGGAGGTTCGCCATGACGTTTGACGCGCATCACTATGTCCCGATCCTCAAGGTGAAGAGCGGCGAGAAACGCGCTCTGCGGGGCCTGACGAAGAACGTCGCCGCACGCGTAACGCCGCTGCTCGAGATCGTCACGACGGAGGGCAAGAAGAACCTCGCGAAACATATCAATACATCGTTCGAGGGCCTGGGTGATAGCGTCAGCCACTTCCAGCGGTACTTCTTAGACGCTCGAGAGATAGAGTCAGAAGGCCCTGACGGAGCTTCTGCCGTCTTCGAACGGGCCGCCACGCTCGTCACGCCGTTCGTACCAGTCACCGGAATCTCAAGAGAAGTCGATGTGACGGCGGCTCTCGCATATCGAAAACACGGAATCGCTGTCCGCCTGACCCGTGACGAGTTCGAGCGTGGCGTCGTTCCGAGCGCCCTTCCGAAATGGTTGGCCACTTCAAAGCTTTTGGCGAAGGAGGTTGACCTGATCGTTGACCTCGGGGCTGTCGAGGAAATGATTGTGGACGGAATCGCAGCGTTGTCGGCGGAGTTTCTTGCTGCGGTCCCGAACCACTCAGAGTGGCGCACTCTAACGCTCTCGGCGTCCGCATTTCCGCGGAGCATGAGCATCGTTGATAGAAACTCCCACGAATTCATCGACCGCAGCGAATGGCAGGCATGGAAGGCCGACCTGCACGCCAAGCGTTCAGAGCTGAAGCGGCTACCTACCTTTAGCGACTGCGCGATCCAACATCCCGATGGTGTAGAAGGATTCGATCCGCGAATCCATGCCGTTTCGGCATCCATTCGCTATACGACTCCGAATCGTTGGCTCCTCATCAAAGGGGAAAGCACGCGCCTGGTGCCGCCGACGGAGCAATTCCCTTTGCTCGCTGCTCAACTTGTTTACGGTCACCTGAAATCGAACTTCGCCGGTGTGCGTCACTGCCTCGGTTGTGAAGGAATGACCTCGGCCGCGAATGACGTGCCGAATTTGGGTTCACCGGACGTATGGCGACGCCTCGGCACTCTCCATCACATCACACAGACCGTCATTGAGCTCGACGGGCTGACCTGGACTTGAGTTGGAGTCGAACTGCGCTAGCGATTTCATCGAGCGCGTAGAGCTCGCAAACCCGGTCCCAGACGAAGCGTCGTGGTCGGCCTCGGTAGCCTCGCGCGCCGCCACGCGCCTCGACAAGCTCAACTGCGTCTTGGAGCCAGAGCATCTCGACCAGCGAACGTGCGTTGCGATCAGGATTCTTACGGCTCGGACGGCGCCGGCGGAGCAAGACAGCCCCCGATGTCGCGACTTCTGCCACCTGAATTTCCCACCAGTGCGGCAGCAGCTCCTCCGCGGCTGCCACGTACTTTGGGCCAACCACGAGTGTCGCACGATCGAACACGCGGCCATAATGCGCGACCTGTGCACCGAGGCGTCGTAGACTATCCCGATCCGATTTGATCTCGTATCCGTGAAGAGCGCCGTTCACGACGGCGACGTCCGCTCGGACTTGACCGCGGCACAAGCCCAACTCCTCGAAGAAGGCAGTATCCGGCTCGCGACGATGAGCAGCCTTCAGTCGGTCTAGCAGGGCACGGCGAATTTCAAAGTCGCCCGGGGACCAGTCGGGCTTTCGCTCCGCCGATTGCGCAACGCGAGTCTTGGGCTTTCCGTGTTTCGGCTCGATGTGAGCGAGTATTGTGCCACCTGTCACGTCTCCCGCATCCTGTTCGATGGCAACGGAAACGTCAACAATCTTGCGGTCAGGCAACGTCAGACCTCGGCCCGGAGCGGCAGGGGATCGAATTCGGCGACCTATACACACCGTGTCTCGGAACGCCGCTCCGTTGCGCCACGAGCGCAGAAAAATAGCTGGTCGGCGCCGAACGACCGTCAGACCTCGGAGCGGCGGCGTTCGATTTCTGATTTTATGATCTCGAGTTGTTCGCGAATCCGCCCGCCTGTTGCCTCCGCGTCGGGAGTTGCCCGCTCGTTGCTTTTCGTGGCCCACACCCCGGCGGCCACGGTCAAAGTTGCGAGCACGGCGGTCAGTAGCTGCAGATTCCGGGCGCTCGCGTCCATCTCGGCTCCTCGTTGTTCTCGGTCGAGCTCTTTGTTATGCCGAATGAGTCGGCTGATCTCTTCTCGAAGTCGGGCGTTCGCGTCGTTCTCAGCTGCCTCGGCGTCTCGTAGTTTCTGCTCGGCATCGCGTCTCGCGCGAGCCTCCGCTTGTTCGATCTCGAAAGCCGCGTCTTCGCGCGCAACGAGCTCGGCGTGCCTCTTTTGGTCGAGCAGCGATTCCTCGAAGTCGCGCTGCTTTTGTTTCTCGCTGCGACGGTTGATGGCTTCGTGAGCAAGCCGTTCCTTAAGTTTGAGCACCGCGGTCGCCTTGTAGTAGCCGACGCGCTGAATCGATCCGGGCCTGGTCCGAAATGTGGCGGCGGGCAGCTTCCCGCTACGCTCGTATTTTCG
>Ga0170475_108376013_pt1 | contig 11643 bp, 17 predicted proteins | sample Soicark_Litter_5_FD_111474 | JGI IMG/M metagenome (GOLD analysis project Ga0170475, IMG submission 111474) | Avena fatua rhizosphere microbial communities from Hopland, California, USA. Combined Assembly of 48 SPs | reverse complement strand
GGCGAATATGTCGAAGGTACAGGAAATATTATTAGTGTTCCGGTTGGTATGAGTTTATTAGGTAGAGTTGTAAATGCTCTAGGTCAACCTATTGATAATAAAGGTAATTTTCCTGGTTCTGAGTTAAAACAAGTTGAAGTTAAAGCTCCTGGTATTATTACAAGACAATCTGTTAATGAACCTATGATTACCGGTGTTAAAGCTATTGATTGTCTAGTTCCTGTAGGTAGAGGACAAAGAGAATTGGTTATTGGTGATAGACAAACAGGTAAAACTTCGATTTGTCTAGATGCAGTTTTAAATCAAAAATATGAAAATTCTAAAAATAAAAAAAACGCATTATATTGTATATATACCGCTATAGGTCAAAAAAGATCTTCAATCAGTAAACTTGTTACTCTATTAGAAAAAACTGACTCTTTACAGTATAGTATTATTGTTGCTGCTACCGCTTCAGAAGCGGCGCCTCTTCAATACTTGGCTCCTTATACAGGTTGCGTTATTGGTGAATACTTTAGAGATAATGGTAAACATGCTTTAATTATTTACGATGATTTAAGTAAACAAGCTGTTGCTTATCGTCAAATGTCCCTTTTACTTAGAAGGCCTCCAGGTAGAGAAGCTTATCCAGGTGATATTTTCTATCTTCACTCTAGATTATTAGAAAGAGCTGCTAAATTAAATAAGAATTTTGGTGGTGGATCTTTAACAGCACTACCTGTCGTTGAAACTCAAGCAGGTGATGTTTCTGCTTATATTCCTACAAATGTTATTTCTATTACTGATGGTCAAATTTTTCTTGAAACTAATTTATTTTATAATGGTATTAGGCCAGCTGTAAATGTTGGTCTATCTGTTAGCCGAGTTGGTTCTGCTGCTCAAATTCTTGCTATTAAAAAGCTAGCTGGTTCTTTAAAGTTAGAACTTGCTCAGTATAGAGAAGCTCTAAGTTTCGCTCAATTTGGTAGTGATTTAGATGAGACAACTAAAAATTTACTTTCTAGGGGTAATATGCTTACTGAATTATTAAATCAAAATCGTTTTACGCCTATACCTATTGAAAACCAGTTTGTTTTAATGTATTCTGGTATTAAAGGCTTTTTAACTAATGTAAATAACAAGGTTATAAGGTCTTATGAAAATGAACTTTTTAACAGAATTTCTAATTATTTTGTATTTAATACCAATGTAATTTTATTATCTAATAACGATTTCTATAAAAAAAAAAATAATAATAACGTTGTTGCTTTTTTTATTAGCTATTTTAAATTCATTACTACTAATATTTTTGGTTTTTCTTCTAGATAGTTTTTATTTCAATTTTTTAAAAATATGCTAAGCCTTTCTATTTCTTTTATACTCTTATCTCTATATCTTATACTTAATGTAATATTAACGGTTGCCTTTTTGACTCTTTTTGAAAGAAAAGTTCTTGCTAGTATTCAAAAAAGAAAGGGCCCAAATTGAACAGGTTTTTTGGGTATTTTACAACCTTTGGCTGATGCGCTTAAATTAATACTAAAGGAAAACCCCGTCCCTCAAAATGCTTCTTCTATTCTTTTTTTTGGGGGCCCGCTTATACTTTTGATTTTAAGTTTAAGTGCGTGGTTTGTTATTCCTTTTAATAATAGTGTTGTTGTTTCTGATATAAATATAGGTATATTATACGTTTTTATGGTTTCATCGTTAAATACGTTAAACATAATAGTTGCTGGTTGATCTAGTAATTCCAGATATGCTTTTTTAGGGGCGTTAAGGTCTATTGCTCAAGTTATTGCCTATGAGGTTGTTATTGGTATTATAATTATAAATATAATAGTTTTGAGCGGTTCATTAAATTTTTTAAAAATAGTTTGGTCACAAAAAGACTTGTGGTATGCTTTTGTCCTATGGGCTCAATTTTTCTTATTTTTCATAGCTATGCTAGCTGAAACTAACAGGCACCCGTTTGATCTTGCTGAGGCTGAGTCCGAATTGGTTTCAGGTTATAATGTTGAGCATAGTAGCGTTTTATTTGCCTTATTTTTCTTATCTGAGTATGCGAATATTATTTTGCTTTGCCACGTGGCTACCATATTATTTTTGGGAGGTTGGACATTACCTGATTTTTATTTTGCTTTGAAATTTTTTTCGCCTGAATTATATATGCAAATAGACGAGTTTTTTTATAATTTAAGAAATAATTTTTATTATTTTACTTGATTATATCACTCGCTGGTTTATATAATAAAAGTTTACATTTATCTTTTTGCATTCATATGGGTTAGGGCTACATTGCCGCGTTATAGATATGATCAGTTGATGCGTTTAGGTTGAAAAGTTTTTGTTCCGATTACTATCGGTCTCGTTTTCATAAGTATTTCTTTAACCATATTTTTCGATGGGTTTCCTTCAGAAAATGGTTATATAAATCATTTTTTTTCTTCGGATAGTTTTATATAGTTTTTAGTGCTATAGTGGGGTAGTTTAAGGGAAAAATGTTATCCTCCAAAGTTAAAGATAAGGGTTCGAGTCCTTTCCCCCCTGTAAATTATTATTTTTCCATATCTATATGCGCATTAATTTGAATTTTGGTTACGATAAATTACATTTAAAGGAGATTGTTATCTTAATACCTAAATACCATACTAACATGGTTTCTTTTTTAACACCTATTTTAGGTTTATATGGTATAAATGTTAAAGAATTTATTAATGAGTTTGAAATAAAAACAAAATTTATAGCTTTTGATGTTGTTATACCTACATCTGTGAAAATTTCAAAAATAAAAACATTTGAGATACGTTTAAAGACCCCCTATGTTATACCTTTACTTTCAAATTTGGAGGATTTTAGCGTAAATAAACCTAATATAAATATTTTATCGATTTATAAGGTTTCTTTAATAAAATCCCTGTCGGGTAACAGTTTTTTATTTAATTATCAAAAAAATATCTATACTTCTATTAGAAAATATATATCCTTGATTGTAAAAGGGGCTTTAGATATAAAAATTCCACGATCAATTTTTAATTTCTCAACTCCGTACGGTTCGAAAAAACTTAATTTTGAGTTTTTTAAAAAAACGTTGGTTAGTTTTGCTCAATTAAAAAAATTAATGTCCGGTAATTTTGGTGCCTTTTTTATCTTTAACAATAGTTCTGCCTACACCGTTAATTCATTGAAAAAGGTTTTAAGTATTTATAAAATGTCTATAGATAAAGTTAAGTCTAAATTTATATCGGCAATTTGTGGAAAGTCCTATTTTCGTGGAAATATTTTTTTTATTTCTTCAGAAAATTTTAAAGCTTACTCCATTTTCCATAAAGAGCTATATTCAAAAACATTTTCATCGAATTTTTTCCCTATTTATTGGCGGTTTAAGTCAAATTTAATTACGCGTCATTTTTATAAGGAAATATACACTAATTTTTCAGCAACAGTCCAGCACGCTCCGTTTTATATTTTGAAAATCATTTCTACAGGTTTATTTAAACCGCTTAAAGTTTTTAGCTATCGGTCTAAAACTTTACTATTTTTATTAAAATATCATTATGCCAACTTATCATCAAATACTCCGTAAACCTAGGTTAAAAAAAATTCATACTAATAATGTAAAGGCTTTAGAAGGTTGCCCCCAAAAAAAAGGCGTATGTGTTAAGTTGAGGATAGTTAAACCTAAAAAACCTAATTCTGCTCAGCGTAAAGTTGCAAAATTAAGGTTGTCTACTCGTAGAATGATTATAGCTTATATACCAGGTCAGGGCCATAATCTTCAGGAGTACTCTTCGGTTTTAGTTTCTGGTGGTCGGGCCCCGGATCTACCTGGTGTAAGGTATACTTTAATTAAGGGTAAATATGATTTTAGCTGGAAAGAAAGTTTTGACAGAAAAAAAAAATTATCTAAATATGGCTATTCAACTAAGAAGAAATTTTAAACGTTTTTATTTTAAAAAATTTTACAAGGAAAAAATAAAAAATTATAAAAAATTTTTAAAAAAATATAATTTAGGTTTTTACAGCTTAAAAAGAAAAAAAAGAAGGTTAAAGTTAAAAAAGAAATATTCAAAGGGAAGGCTGAAAAGAAAGCTTATTACTAAGAAATATTACAGGCGTCTTCTCCGTAGATTATATTTTAGGGCTTATAGAAGAAGGTATTTTTTTAAATATCTTAAACTTCGTGTTGAGTCTATCCGTTTAAAAAGGTATTTATCGAAATTTAAATGGCGTAATAAAAGAGCTAGATGAGTTAAAAAGTACAGGCGCGGTTTAAAGCGTGCTTATTATAATTTCTTGTTCAATAGGTCTCGCTTGTCTGCTCGTCATTACAAATATTCGTTGTTATTTTATAAACTACACGGTTTGTACCGTTTTCTTAAACATTTTGTAAAATTTAGCAGATTAAAGGCTATTTTAAAAAAATATGGTAAAGTTTTTAGGGATAAAAAAAAAAAAAAAAAAAATTTCATTGCGCTTAACTAAGACTCGTTCTGAAAAATTGTTATTTGTAAACATTTTTTTTCAGGGTGTGGTGAAGCAGGGTAAGAAAAAATTGGCTTTAAGAATTTTTTCTGATCTTTTTACTCTTTTAAAGTTTAAATATAAAAATAGGTTTTTAGAGAACTATTTAGTTTCGTTAGAAAGAATACGCCCTCTAATATATTATAGGGTAATTTATATAGGGGGGAAAAAATATAGAATCCCTGTTTTATTGTCTTTATCCAAAAGTTACCTTATTGCGGTACGTTGGTTGTTAAAAAATTGTAAACAAAACGGTAAAATAACCTTGTCTTTATTTAATGAATTAAATAACTCGGTAAAAAATGAGGGCCAGGTTATTAAATTTCGCAAAGATTATCATTTTGCCTCCTTTGAGAATAAAACTTACATTAGGTTTTTGAGGTTTTTAAAAAATGGGTTTTAAAGTTTTTAGTTATTTTTAAATTTATGTCATCTTTAGTTTGAAAGTATAGGCCGGTTAGGGGTTTAGTTTTTGGCACAAAAAAAATTTCAGGTAGAAATAATCAAGGTAGAATAACGAGGTATCATAGAGGTGGTGGTTGCAAAAAACTTATACGTTTAATAGATTTTAAAAGATATATTTGGAACATATTTGGTTTTGTTCATAGAATTGAATATGATCCAAAAAGAAATTCCTTAATAGCTCTAGTAGTTTACTCAAACGGCATTATGTCATATATTATAGCTCCGGATGGTTTAAATGTTGGTGATTGTGTTTTTGCTAAAGAATCGGTAGTGTTTAGGCCGGGTAATAGTACTTACTTAGGTGAAATACCTGTTGGTGTTAAAATGAACTCAGTTGAAATTTACCCTAATAATGGGGCTCAGTTAATAAGGGCAGCTGGTTCTTACGCTACTTTAGTAAGCAGATTTGAAAATATATGTATCCTTAAATTAAAATCCGGTGAGTTACGTCGTTTTAATTCGAAATGTATGGCAACTATAGGTTCAGTTTCTAATTTTAATTATATCTATAGGAATTTTAAAAAAGCTGGTTTTTACAGGCTTAAGGGTTGGCTTCCTGTAGTTAGGGGTGTTGCTATGAATCCTGTCGATCATCCGCACGGTGGTGGACAGGGAAAAACTTCTGGAGGTAGGCCATCTGTTACCCCTTACGGTGTTATTACAAAAGGTAAACCAACTAGAAAGAATAAAGATTCTAGATTAATTGTTAAAAGAAGAAAAATATAAATTTAAAAAAAAATGAGAGCTGTTTGAAAAGGTGTTTTTTTTAAGAATAATTTATACTTAGATAAATCTTCGACTATGCTAAATACTATGTTAAAAAAAAAATTTAATGTGTATGATGGCAAGTCGGTTAAATCTTTAATGATTGATAGAACAATGATTGGTTTAAAGATCGGGGAATTTATTTTTACCCGTAAAATGGGTGTTTTACATAAAAAAAAAGTTTTAAAAAAAAAAGGTAAAAAATAGATGGGTCATATAGTTAGTCCAATTTCTTATAGATTGTATAATATTCGATATTGAAATAATAATTGGTTTATTGCCAATCCGTTAAATTATTCATATATTTTAAATCAAGATATTTTACTTAGATTATTTTTTAAAAAAGTTTTTAGTTTTTATTTTAATATTACTTCAGCAGGTGTTATATTTGTTAATTTAAAGATTATCCGATCTTTTAATGACCTTTCTTTATACATGTATATACACGACGGGTTTTTGGATTTGTTGTTTTTTAATTTAAAAAAAAACCGTAAATTTGTAGTTATGCGGAAATTACTTGTAAGGAAATTTTATAGGAAATATAGAAAAATCGTTAGAAAAAAAAAACGCCTTAAGTCTATAAAGTTTATTAGATTTTTAAGAAAAAAACTAGTATTGAAATACGGTAGAAAACTTTTCTTTTTGTTCATAAAAAATAAGTTTTTAAGGTTTTATTGGCTTAATTTCAAATCACTTCTTTTAACTTATGTAAAAAGATTTTCGCCGAATAGTGTAAATAGAATTTACGTTTTTGGGTTATCTAAAATGAATGTAAACGCAAATATTATATCAGAATTTTTTTTCATAAGATTAACACAATACTACACTATTTGGGAAGTTTTAAAAAACATAAATTTTCTATTTAGAATTTTAATGAGAAAAAAACGTATGGTAAAGGGGTATAAAATTACATGTTCTGGTCGTTTTTCTCGAAAACAGAGGACAACTTACACTTGAAAATCATTTGGTAGTTTAGCTTTTAGTACAATTAAATCGAGATTAGATTATAGTTATAGAACTATTGCTCTAAAATATAGTTCATGTACGATAAAGGTTTGAATAAGGCTAGGTAAACGTAAAAAAAATTTCGTTGATTTTGTAATATAAATATATTTATATGAAATTTAAAAAATATTTTAAGATAAAATATAAAAATAATAAAATAAATCAATATGATTCTATACATTTTGGTGAATGAGGTTTAAAATCACTGGGCAATTGTAATTTAACAACCGAACAGCTTTCGGCGACAATTAAATCGATTAAGAGGGTTATTAAAAAAAAAAATTTTTTAATTATTAAGGCACTGCCTTTTTGATCTTTAACTAGAAAACCAAGGGACGTGCGGATGGGTCGCGGTAAAGGTAGCCCAACTTTAAAAGTTTACCCTCTTAGAGCCGGCAAAATTATTTTTGAATTTAAGGGTGTAAGTGAAGAGTTAGTTTTGAGGGGATTAAAAACCTCGGCTTTACGTTTACCTGTCCAAACTATAATAGTAAAAAAATATGATAAACGTACAGACTGTATTAAAAGTAGCTGATAACTCGGGGGCAGTATTTGTTAGTTGTATAAGGTTGATGAATTCGTCTTCTAGAATTGGTGCAGGAGTGGGCGATACCTTAACTGTCGTTGTAAAAAAAAATATTATTAAAAAAAATATTAAAAAAAGTAAAGAAATTAAAAAAGGTCAGGTTTGTTCTGCTGTTGTACTACGAACCCTGAAGGGTGTTAAAAGGTGGGGTAATTTTTTTCTGAGATCTGGTACAAACTCCGTTGCTCTTTTAAATAAATATTCTCTTCCAATAGGCTCTAGGCTGTTAGGCCCCGTGTTTCGTGAAGTTAGAACAAATTTAAAATTTGCTAAAATAATATCTATAGCCCAGGTTACTCTTTAAAATGAACAATAGTTTTAAGCTGTATAATTCTATTTTAAAAAACAATTTAATATCGAAATTAGACCTTTTTAATCTAAATGATTTGAATAACCCGGGCTATTTAGTTATTAGTTCTTCATTTAATACGTTTGGTAGCGAAAAAAATTTAAAAATGGCACGTTTATATAATTTAATTTTTTTTATAGCTGGCCAAAGACCGTTTATAAAAAAAATTAAATTTAATTACATTAAAAAAAAAATATTAAAAAATTTTATATTTTCGGTTCGTTTAAACTTGGTAAATACTTCAAACACGTACCTTTATTTTATAAATTTTTACTTATATTTTTTTCATATATTTTATCAGAAAAATATTAAATTTAATTTTTTTGACAACTGTTTTATTTTATACATAGACAATATTCAATTTTTTTTTAAAAATTACAATAAACAAAATCAAAAGACACAACTAAAATTTTTATTTAACTCAAATTTTAAAAAAAAATTGAATTTTTATACTTATTTAAATAACTTTTTTTTATTAAAACTAAAATAACAAAAGCATGAAATATCTTCTTATAAAAAACAAAAAACTTTATAAACTATTCTACAAATTTGAATTAAAAAAGCTTCAATATAAGTCTCTATTTTTTAATACTAAGCTGCCTTTTTATATAAGACAACAAGCCTTCTCCCATTTAACAAAAATTAGTAATAACTCTTCTTATATTGCGATAAAACAGCGATGTTTTATAACAAATAATAGTCGGTCAGTTTTAAATCATTTTAAACTTTCGCGGATTAAATTGAGGTTATTAATTTCTAATAATTATATAAATGGAGTTAAAAAATTACATTAATCATGCATCTATTGAGTAATATGGTTTCAATAATAAAAGTGGGGTATAATGCTAAACATCTACAGGTCGTTGTTCAAAACTCTAAAATTTGTGCTAACGTTTTAAATATTTTATATAGATTAGGCTACATAAGGGGTTATGTGCTAAAAGATAAAAAAAACATTATAGTTTTATTAAAATATTCAAATAATAAATCGGTTATAAGAAATATTGGCGTAGTTTCTACTCCAGGCAGACGTACATATTTAAAATATTCAAAATTAGATAATATTTTAAAAAGGAAAGACTCTGGTTTTCTTATTTTATCAACAAGTAGAGGCTTACTAACTGACGAGGAGTCTTTCCTTTTTAGGACTGGTGGGGAGGTTTTAATAAAAATAAGCTAATTATAAAAAAAATGAATCTATCTAAGGTATTTTATAATAATAATGCGATAAATCTAAAATTAATGAAATTGTCCGGAATTACGGTATTGTTGTTTGTTTTGTCTAGTAAAAAAATTTTATTAAAAATAAAACCGATTAACATTTCGAGAATTAATGACGGCGGCTTAACTTTATTTAATAACAAAATAAAGTATAATGAGTATTATAGTGTATTTAAAACAATAAATTACTATTTAAAGACTAGTGCGATGGCGTACTATTCCAATTTTATAAAACTTCATTTGGTAGGCTTAGGTTACAAGAATTTTGTGTTAAAAGACGAGTTATACATTTTAGTAGGTGATTGCAACTATATAGTATTTAAAATTCCAAATAATTTAAAAATTTACTGTAAAAAAAATCAAATTTATGTTTTAGGTAATAATCTGACTGATATTTGAAATTTTTCGTCAAACATAAAAAATATAAAAAAACTAAATTTTTATAAGGGTAAGGGTATTTTAGAATTTAAAAATTTTAAATTTATGAAACTTAAAGTAGGAAAAAAACAAAGATTTATGTAAAAATATGAAAAATTTAAAAACTTTTGAATTATTTAAAACTCTAAATAAAAAAAAAAATATTTTTTCGTCACTAAAAACTACGCACGGATTAAATACCCAATCTATAAAAAAACTAATGCTTTTAAATGGCATGCCCAAATCTGATCGTGTTTCTTCGATTACTCTGGAGAATTTTGAGGGTTTAAAAAATCAAGCAGAATTTTTCTATAATTTAGAAGAAAATAAAATCTTTAATAATATAAATAAAAAAAAAAAAATTAAAAACTACGCAGGAATGAGGCATATATTGAAGTTGCCGGTACGGGGTCAACGAACCCATACTAACAGCAAAACGCCCAGGAAATACTTAAAAAAGGAAATATAAATATGAAAATTATTAAAATACGTAAACCGAGAAAAATTACCAATAATTTAATAAGAAAAAAATTACCGTTAACTCAATATTGAATACGTAAAAAAAGAAGATTAAAGTATTTTAAAAATAAAAAAAAGTATATTAATTTTAAAACAAGATTAATTTTGTCAAAACGTAATTCAAATAAAAAAAGATACTTTGTTTTTTTTAGAAAAAACAAAAATAATATATTTATAACGATTACGGATGTTTTAGGTAGGGTTATTGTATCCCAATCAGCCGGTTCCTGTAAAATAAAAACTAAAAAGAAAAAACGATCTCCTGATACTATTAAAACTGTAGCTACTTCAGTTGCTAAAGTAGCAAGGTTAAAGAATATAAAATACTTGTATAAGTTTTATCTTTCTAGTAAACAAGTGAAAACAGGCAGGACTATTTTTGAGGCATTTAAAAAAGCCGGTTTATTTATTTTACAAGGTGTAATTATAAAAAAAAGACCACATTCTTTAGGTATGCGGAAAAAAAAGCCAAAAAGACTATAGATTTGTTTTGCGCTATCTATGTTATAAGGCGCTAATAAGAAGGGTTGGTATTTACCCCCTGTGCTATTTTAAAAATGTATTATTATTATATTTTTAAAATAAATTATCCGGTATTAACTGGAATTAAATTAGTAAAAATTTTTTTCTTAAAGGGCTAGGTAAAAATGAGGTGTTAAAATCAAATGGTGTTATTTTAAAAAATAAATAAAAAAGTAAAATTGAAAAAAATGGTAGGGGGTATGGGGGAATTCCCCCATAGGGGTGAATAGATACAATATAGAATTAAATTATATGGGTGCCCTATAGTAGTACAAGGTTTTGTAATAGGTCCCGATTTTTGAAAAACCTTCCAAGTGTTTTAATTTTTTTGGTGCTATTTTTAGTTGAAGTATTTTCGTATGCCTCAATTAGATAAAATATCTTTTGCAACACAATATTTTTGATTGACTTTATTTTTTTTTGGTTTATACTTTTTTAGTGTTAACTTTTTTGTTATTTTAGTTTTTAAAAACCTAAAATTAAGAAATATTATATATAAAATTTGGTATTTTTTTTTATACAAATTTGATTATTCCGAATATGAAAATAGGAATAAAAAACTTATACAATCAAATTTTTCTGAAACTTATTCCCTATCTTACGTTAAAATCTATTCTTTTATTTTAAAAAATAAAGTAGTAAATGAGCTCGAAAATATATTAAACAAAAATTTATTTTTAAATTTTACTGTTGATAAAATTAACAGCAACTATATTAACAGTTTTTTTTCTAAAAGTCAGATCGATAACAAGCTAGTAGCAAATTTAAATTCTTTAAATATTGATGAAATATAGCCTAATCTTTTTTTTTATTTTATTCGCAATAAACAATTTGTTACATTATATAAGCGAAAAGGTTATTATAGTAATTTTTATTGTATTTTTATATTTTCTTATGGGGTTTTTATCAACAGCGATTAATAATGAATTTAAAATAAAAATAGAATATATACTGAAAGACATAAATATGTACATGAACGTAGTTTTTAATTTTTTATATATTAACAAATTATTTTATTTAAATTTAAGATCTCTTCGCGAAAATTTTATGTCGTTAAACAAAGTTATCAGCAAAAAATTAAGGATTTTGAATTCAAATTCTTTATTAAATAAAGCTGCTAAAACTACCAAAAAAATCGTTATATTTAATTAGTATTATTAACATTCTCGACAATGACGCTAGAGTATGTTTACATCTTTGCATTTTTTTGAGGTGCGTTTTTTATTTCATGTTTATTGATTTTCCTATCTTACTTTTTAGTCTATCAGGAATCAGATATAGAAAAAAACTCGGC
>Ga0170475_107807819_pt1 | contig 11643 bp, 12 predicted proteins | sample Soicark_Litter_5_FD_111474 | JGI IMG/M metagenome (GOLD analysis project Ga0170475, IMG submission 111474) | Avena fatua rhizosphere microbial communities from Hopland, California, USA. Combined Assembly of 48 SPs | reverse complement strand
GGTTGAGGCCCTCGATGGCTTGGGATGCCCCGCGGCCCTGCCCCTGCTGGAGACGCTGTCCGAGGTGGATCGGCGTCCGGGGTCGACGCCCCCACGGGCCATTGTGGGAGCCCTGGGTAAGCTGGCCGCGCAACCCGGGACAACCGAACGCTGCGGTTGCGAAGCGTTGCTCTCGGTCCTGAAGCTCGCGAACCCGGTACGGCGGTATTGCAAGAGCACCCACCGGATGGTGCTGGAGGAGCTGGGGCGTCTCACCTGCCCGGCTCGGGACCGCGTGATCTGCGACTATTTGTGGAACATCCGGACGGTCTCGCCGTTGAAACAAGTGGTGTGCGAGGGCGACACAGTGAACGACGTCTTCGACTTGCTCGCAGTGGTGCGTCCCTGGATGAGCGAGGCGCGGATGGCTGCCTGTCTCGAGGGAGGGAATGGGTCATGACTTGCCAGACAACGTCGTCCCGCAGAAATCCAGGCACTTCGAGACATAGGCTCGCGCCCCAGCGGGCGGCTGCGGCGCTGATGGCGGCGTGCCTGGCGCTGGGTCTCATGACCGGAGAAGCACGCGCCGAAGACCCATGTGCCGGAACCAGCAACGCCTTTACGGTGCTGAACTTCTCGTCACGCACGCTGGAAGCAGAATCGTGGGTATTTGGGGAGATGCCCTCGCGCATCCAGAAATGTCAGGACCGCGATCTTGCCAAGCAGATCCGCGACGGTCGCGATCTGGATCAGCTCCTGAACCGCAAGATCGTCTTGGCGCTGATAGAGGTGGGCGACGAGATTCGGTACTACATCATCCCGACCGGGCTCAGCCTGCAGCCTCCTGCCGAGAACCGGTGCCTCGATAGATCTGCGTCCGCGCCAACGCCGCCCCACCCGCGGATGGTTCGGGCGGCGGCCAAACCTGACCCGGCAACCGTCTCGCCAAGCGTCTCGCCACCGCTGGCAGCGTCCGAACGCTGGAAGGCGTTGCTGGGAGCCGCCATTGCCCTCTATGAAGAGCGCCGGTTCATTGCCAATCCCTGCGCGGGCGATCCGCAGGCGGCCGTGCGGCTCATCAACCAAGCGCGGGCCAGCCTGTTGGAGACGGCCGCCGATCCAGGCGAAAGGACGCTTCACGAGCGCCTCAATCCCCGCGATTTGGTCAATCGCGCCACGGCCGGCGGCTGCGGTCCGCGCGATTTGAACCGACGTTTGCTGGACGATCTGCATGCGACCACAGGGACCGGTACCGGGCCCGTGTCTGTGCTGAGCGCAGGTCGGTCTTGAGGTGCGCACTGTCTCCATTGACACGGGTTGCCGTGGTGATGGCAGGCGCCGTGGCTTCGGTGACCCTCGCGGTGCGCCCTGCTCCGGCGTCGCCCCCCTTGCCTGTGGATTCGGCGATGGGGGGCTCCGGACCCGGGCCGGCCATCCCCAGCTCCGCCGTCGCCGCCAATCGCAGCGGCAGCGGACCGACGGCTTCAGCGACGCCGCCCGGTTGGATTGCGGCCCTCATATGTCCCTTTGGTCGCAATGACCGGGACGTCGCCGCCGGAATGCCCGATCAGCGGTCACATGTGGTGCCCGCCTTAGAGAGGGCGCTCGGCGAATTGACGAACCGCCAACTGGTCACCATCGTGACTGAAGAGGGAGGCGCGTGCGCCGCCCTTGGACAGGGGCACGGACTATCGAGCGGAATGGCGGATCTTGCCCTGGCGGTCGCGCCGACGCGGAGCTCTGACTCACGCTCGCCTTCCGCATGGATGGGGGTGCAGCTTCGAGGACCGTTGACGGTCAAGGTCTTGGGCCGAGTCTTTACAGGCGACATCACGGAGGAGGCGCTTCCCCTAGCGCCGGAGCGCGAAACCGAGCTGGTCACGGCCGTGGCGGAGGCACTGGCCTATCTCAGGGCTGCGGCCGCGGCCAGAACGGACATCGCGCCCGAAGTCCTGCGCAAACGTGCCCTCGACGACCTGCGTGCCGTCGACAGCGAAGCTCTTGCAGCCGAGGCTCCGCGCCTTTCCGCCGTCATCAAGCAGCTTCGTGCCCTGCTACTCATGGACGGGCCGTGCGAGATCGACTCGCCGCTGGACCTGTTTCGCGCAGCCGCTCGCCTGGTCCCCGACAGCGCCAAAGCCCGCACACTGGTTGCGGTGTCGCGCCTCAAAGAGGCCTACGAGCCCAACGCCTGCACGACCCTGGCGGAACGAGAGCTGCAAGAGAGCCTCGAGCTCGAGCCTTGGCGGGACAGCGGCGCCGACAACCTGGGGGTGCTCTACGAGCTGGTCTCCCATGCGCGTCCGCCGTCGGGCTCGGAGCGCGAGGTCTCAACGACCCAAGCCAGCAGGCGGCTCGACACCATCTGGAAGGACGCTGCGCCCTTGCCGCCGCGGGCCTTAGAGATGGCCCTCGCGGCGTCCTTTTCCTCGGCCGTCGATAGGACCACGGGAGCGGTGGCGCCCGGGGCCCGCATCGAGCTCAGCTACGGACGCGACGGCACCGGCTTTGCCGCACGCGCAGGGTTGTCGTTGCTCTGGACGCGCGAAGTGCTGCTGGAACAGCAAGACAATCCGGTCCGCCGTGGGCATGTGCGCTGGACCCGCCTTGGGCTCGATCTTGGCGGGCGGTACCGCCTGGTCGCCCGCCCTGGCACGTACGCCGAGGCCGCGGCCGCCGTGGTGATTGCCCCCGTGCTGGCAGCCGGAGACACCTTCGACCACGACCAGAGCAGCCTCGGCGCCAACTTCGGGGGCATGGCAGCGCTGCGCCTCGGGCAACGCATTGGGCGATTGAGCCTGTGGCTGGGCCTGTCCGCGTCGTACTTCCTGGGGCGTGACAATCTGCGATTGAGCGCCGATGGTGCGAGCTCTGCGCAGCTGCCTTCATGGGATGTGGCCGCGCTGGGTGGCATGTCGATGTTCTTTTGGCTGTGACAACTAAGTCCATCATGCGAGCAATTCCGCGACCGAGAGAACGTCCAGACCCAGGAGCCCTGGATCGCATCCGCGCCTCGGCGGTGATGTGGTTGGTGCAGGCCCTTGCCCTAACGGTGGGCTGCACGGACGGCCTCAAGGTGGGAGAGTTCTACGCTGACGTAGGAGGCGGCGAGGACGCCGAAGTCCACACCGACGCGACCGACGCCACCGACGCCGAAACGGGGGCCGACATGCCGGTCGATGCCCAGGCCATCCCGGACGCCCGGCCCGTTGCCGATGCGCCTAGCGAAGCTGCGCCGGGAGGCGACGCCCTCGGGCTTGCGCAGCTGTCGTTCGATCCGCCGACGGTGACCCTCGACTGCAACCAGAACCTAACCTTCACGGTCGCGCCTACCGCGGTGGGCTTGATCAACCACGGGGACGCAATCGGCGACCTCACCGTGGCCATCGAGGGAAACGACGCGGTCGTCTTTGGCTTGAAATCGCGCTGCAACCGCACGCTCCTTGCCGGGATGACGTGCACGAGCGATCTCTCATGCGGTCATCAATGCGCGGGTGCAGCGACATTTCTCGCCTTCCTCACTGCGAGGAGCGGCAACGCGAGCGCCGGAGCCGTCATCACCGGCCGGTGTCCATGAGGGACGGGCGTACGGCCCGCAATGGGAGGACCTTAGAAATCAAGGCGACGGCCCTCCCGGGGTTCCAGGAGAGTGCTTAGAGGAAACCCTCGACCAGCTGGCTTTCACTGCGTGAGCCTTGCCAGCCGCCGGCGCGTCGTCTCCGCCATCGCAGCGAGGGGCGCGTCGTGGCGGGCGTTCGCCATTCCTTCGAAGGCGTTCAACAGATTGTCGATGGAAACCCGCTGGTGAGCATTGATGCGCTCCTGGTCGCTGCATTTCCTATCGCCCGAAGCACCCAATTGGCGACATAGAGCCGGCCCACCTTGCTCCCTGCGGTGAGGAGCCGATCGATATCGCCTGGGCGAGGCTCGGCCTCCGCGGCTGCGGCAAGGGCAAGGATCAGACCTTCGTTGTCAGAGTGAGCCAGTGCATCCCGCGACACGGCCCGCCCAAGCACGAGTTGCCCCAGGGAAACTCAGGCATCGTATGTCCAGGCATTGAAACAACCGCCGGACCATTACGCAACACGGTTTGCGTGTTGCCGCCTAGAGAACCTTCCCATATACACCGAGGCCAAAGACGAAGAACATGTTTCGTGCGCCGTCGCCATGCGAATGCTGATCTGTTTTCGACAACGCGCGGGACTTGGATTCTTCCCGACCCCTGGGCGGCAAAATCGTTCGTCGCGACCCATTCCGTGGACTCATTTCAATGACAAGCTGGAAACTTCTGAACCTCGAACGTTGTCGGTGCGAAGTCCGGAAAGCAGGTCGAGAACGCACGCGAGTACCGTTCGCATGACGGCTGGAAAGCCCTCGTAGGTACTTCTGTACCAAGAGCTGCCCGCCGAATTGTGGTGCCATGTCGGAAGAGGTGACCGATGAGCACCGCACCACAAGACAGTCTATTTGATGTCACGATCACGGCGCAGGCCCAACCTGCCGCAACTTCTCTGCTCGAAGAAGCCCTGAATTCCTGCCACCAAGCGCTCGCCGCCTCGGCGCTGCGTTTGACAGGGAATCATTCGGACGCAAGGGATCTCCTGCAAGACGCTGTCGAGCGCGCACTCCGATCCAGGATGAGCTTGCCCACTGTCGTCGACTGGTGTCGGTGGCTGCTGGTGACCATGCGCCATCGCCACGTCGACAATTTTCGCCATCTCAAGACAGTGCGGCGAGCAATTTCCCAGCTAAAGGAAGAAGGGACCACATGGTGCGACGAAGCCGCCTTCCTCGGATGTTCTCAGCTACCCCGCTGGCGACGGGTCGACTCGTCTGTGCTCGACGAGGCCATTGCACGTCTCGATCCCGGCGCACGGCAAGCGATCGAGCTTTGGCTCGCGGGCCGCTCCTTGCTGGAGATTTCCATAGACCTGGGTACGCGGCCGGCGACGGCGGGCACGCGTCTCTTTCGAGCCAGGGCAAAGCTTCGGCTCTTGCTCGGCGCACTGGAAGCAGAGGTCTCCCCAGAATGGAACCGTCCGGCCAACTCTCAAATGCCACGCCGAGGGGGAAAGGCGACCGGCCCGAATCCCCGTGCTCACATCAAAGGCAGAATCACCCCTGGCGCAAGTGGCGAGGCAGGCGCGGCAATGAGTGGCGGCTGCGACGATGCTTGGCGCGCGGTTCGGTAGAAGAGAGAGAGAAGATCCTGCGATCGCTGCCGGTCCGAGCCACCTGGCGGCTTGCCCTGCAGCGCTTCGAAGCTGAGCTCGGAGCGGCGGGAGATCCCCGCCTTTCCAAAGACCCTCACCAGGGTGTTTCTGACCGTGAAGACCGAAATGTTGAGCAGGACGGCGATCTCGGCATTGCTCATCCCTCGGCTGGCGAACACCGCAATTTCGCGTTCGCGGCGACTCAGCCCCTGCTCGTCCGCCCAAACTTCGACGGGATCCCGGCTTGACTGCGGCGCCGTCAATCTGGCCATCGCATCGCCCAACTGAACAAGAGGCGCCACTGCATCGATAAGGGCCAACTCCCGATCGTTGAAGGGAGGCCCACTTCGTCGTTCGAGATTGAAGCCCAAGAGCATGCCATTGCGCATGCTGGATCGTACGGCGACGTGCTTGACCTCGTGCGGCTTCAAGATCTCCCGAAAGACAAACATTTGCCCCCGACGGGACGGCCCCCAGATGTCGGAGTGACGGCGCGCTCGGTTCATATAGGCGCCGAGCTCTTGCACGGTGATTTCACTGAGGCAGCGACCGATGCTGGCGCGCAGCCCTTCACCGTCGTGCCCAATGACCCCCCCTTGCGAATCGCGGGTCGTCCCCACCGTGCTGGCGACATAGCCGGTATCGTAACCAACCTCCCGCTGCAGCCAGACCATGACCGCGGCCCAAAACTCCCGGACGCTCGGACCCTGGGCAACGAATTCCGCGAACTCTGCGGTGCGCCGGATTTGGTCTAACGTCAAATCACCCACGCAACCCTCCTCAGGAAAGAAGCAGGATTTATCACGGCCATTGGCGATGCTGTCAAGCCGAGGACCCGGCGGGCGCGATTGGAAACAATGGCGACACACAACCGTGTCCACCCACCTGGGAGGATCGAAGGCCCCTCCGTATCGTCGCGGACTCGCTCGGCCAGCGAAAGGCTCGCGGAATGATCAGCTGCTCCGACGTTCCCAAAGAATGGCAGCCAGGTCCGACCTCTCTTCGTTTCGCTACCTCTTGTTCGTGTTGGCAAGCATTGGACTGCCGCTCGCCTCGTTGGCCCCAGCCGCGGCGTATTCCCTGAAGACCCACGAGCAACTCACGCGAGCGGCGATGGCACAGCTCAATGCCTGCCGGGGTGCGCTGTCGCCAAAGGAGGGAGTGGCGCTGGCCGCCCAGGGCGTTTGGGGTGACAGTGCAATCGAAGCGTTGGTCTCGTGCAACCTCGGCCAAGATCGCCTCACCAAGAAGTTCACGGTCTGGCACTTCTATTCTCCAACCCGCGTGCCCAAAGGTCGATGGACGCAAGCCAACTTCGTCGCCGCCGAGACCCGCCTCGACCATTGGTTCTCCATCTTGGTGGCAGCATTGGGGAAGGACGAGACCACCCCGGCGCAGGCGTGGGGCCTGACCGGGGCCATCATTCACTACCTGCAGGACGTCACCACGCCACCCCACGTGATTCCGGTGTTTCACCCCAGCCCGGTCTGGAACGGCGACAACTTCGACGACTTTCCCTTCGAGGACGAGGCACCGTCTACTGACGTCACCTATTGTCGAGGTCTTCTCGAGGGACGCGTCGATTTGCCGACGCTACTTGCCGCCACCGCCGCGGCGACCAAAGAGTCGCTGTCTTCGCCTCTTACCTGGCAGGTGGTTCGTGGCTCCCTGGAGGACGTTCCTCCCGATTGGAGTCTGTTTTGGAACCAGGCTGTCGACGAAGATGGCTTCGGCAGCTACGGGTGCGTGGGCGACAAGTTCGGCGAGGAGCGCGTCGGCTGCAAGGGAACGAAGATTCGAATCCTGCCCGAGACCTACACGGCTTTCGCAAGGGCAAGACACAAGGCAGCCCTCGAAGCCTCGGTGCAAGCGGTGGTGTTCACCCAGCGCGTTCTAGGATCGGCTCCGAAGGGAGACACGGTGACTTGCCCGCTTCCGCAACGGACGCACGACGAGGAACACGTCCAGATTCAGTGGATGAAAGATAAGCCTGTTCGTTCCAAATAAGACAACCCGGGATCTCCCGCGACGAGTGCGTACCGGTGATTTAGCCTACGACTAACCCATGCCTGTCCCCCGCCGCCTGGTCGCACCCATCTCTCACCTCTACGCCCGTTACAACGGGTTCATGCTGGGCGCGTTCGCGGCAGTGGCACGGTTGCCGTTCGCGTCGGCACGCTATGCATTTGTCCGTGGAAGGATGATGGACTTCGGGAAGAGACCGGGATGGCGGTAGATCTGCCGGCGAACCACCAACGTTTCTCGGTCGAGGCGGACGCCCTCGGTGCCAATAGAGGGGGAGCCACGGGGCCCTGGAAAATATCTGTAGCGAGGGCGAGAATGGAGCCCATCCGATGCCGAAGCCACCCATCGCCGAAGGCGCGACCGAAGCGGTCGCAGCCGCCGAGAACGACCGTCGCCAGAGGCGGCGGTTCACCCGCGAAGAGAAGCTGCGCATCCTCGCTAAAGCCGCGCGCTGCACGGGCCGAGGTCAGATGGCGGCCCTGCTCCGGAAGGAGGGCCTCTATAGCTCTCACCTGTCCATGTGGCGGCAGCAGCTGCGTGAACATGGCGAGGCGGGCCTCGACGCTAAGGCAGCCGGCCGCAAGCTGACGCGCGACCAGCGTGACCGTCATGTCGAACAGCTCGAGCGCAAGAGCGCGAGGCTCGAGCTCGAGTTGATGATCGCCCGAAAGTTGGAACTCGCGGGAAAAGCGCACGAGATTCTCGGTGTCCCGCTGCCGAGTCTCGAAGACGGCGAGAAGCATTGATGGAGCTTCTCCGCGCGCGCGACACGGTGATTCCATTGAAGCCGGCTTCCCACGTGCTCGGCTTGGCACGAGCCACGGCGCGCCGGCGACTCGCGCCTCCAATGCAGAGGCCGCAACCGGCACCGCCGCCCCCCCCCGCAAGCTCACCGAGCCTGAGCGGCAAGCGGTTCTCGAGGGTCTGCACTCCGAGCGCTTTCAAGACCAGCCTCCAAGGCAGGTCTACGCCGAGCTGCTCGACGAGGGCACCTACCTCGCGACGCCGCGCACAATGTACCGCCTGCTGGCCGCTGAGGGTGAACTCCGCGAGCGCCGAGACCAGCGAGCACCGCGCAGTCACGCCATTCCGCGGCTCGTGGCCACCAAGCCACACGAAGTCTGGTCATGGGACATAAGCAAGCTCGCCACGTACACCCCAGGGGTGTTCCTGAACCTGTACTTGGTCCTCGACCTCTTTAGCCGCTATCCCGTCGCTTGGATGGTGGCCGAGCGCGAGAACAGCGCCCTCGCCAAGCAGCTCATCGGCGACGCCATTGCGCGGTACGAGGTCGCCCCAGGCAGTGTCACGATCCACAATGACCGCGGGGCCCCGATGACCTCGCTGGGCTTCATTGATCTCCTCGCGGAGCTCGGGGTTCGACGAAGCGCCAGCCGCCCGCGCGTCTCCAACGACAACCCCGTTCTCGGAGGCCTGCTTCAAGACCGTCAAGTATCAGCCCGACTACCCGGGCCGCTTCCGCGACGTCGCCCACACCCGCCGCTGGTGCGCGGACTTCTTCCGCTGGTACACCCATCAGCACCGTTAGTCTGGCCTCGCTCTTTTCACATCTGCCGACGTCTTCTTCGGCCGAGTGCAAGCGGTCGCCCCCAAGCGACGAGCGGCCCTCAACGTCGCTTATGAGGCCCATTCCGAGCGCTTCGTCCACGGCCGCCCTTCGCTTCCACTCCCGCCGTCCGTCGTCACCATCAACCCCATCGATCCGGGCGCCGCCCTGCAAACAGGCGCCGACCTTCTCGCCGAACCCGCGCCGCTTCCCATTGCTTCATGGATTTTGAAAAGGCCGTGGTTCAAACCCGTTGACACCTTCCGGACGCACATCTGGCACGGCTCCTCTCGAGCGTGCAGCGCGTTCCGCCTTTCCCCTAGATCAGATGCCAGCGCTACTGCAGAAGAAATCCGCGACCCGATCGTTGCCTTGAATGTTGGGGCGCAGGTTCACGAGACCCACCCAATCCAATCGAGTTGTGCAGGCGACACCTCGAAGAGCTATGTCTCTGAGACCTGCGCTGCACGACCTCCATCGGGTACCCGATTGGCTTTCACGGAGAGAGGGTGAAGCGCAGCGCCTTCTCACGCGCAGACAGTCCGGCAATCGGGCGGAACGGCTGCTCTATCGCCAACAAACCAATGTCAATCTGCGGGACTGGAGCGAAACGATGGCACCGTCAGCTTCAACTCTGAATTAGCCGGCCGTGGTTGAAGAGCCAGCAGAACCCGCTGGAACTGCTCTTCAAACAAAGCATTGCTTTGCTCCCAACCCTCGAATTCACCGGCCGCTCGACTTCGAATGGCAGAGGCCAACCCGTCGCTCCACTCGCGGAGCAAGTAACCATCGAGATCTATCGGGATGATGATATCCAGGCTTTCCTTACGCTCGCGCTCTAGCGCCTTGTGGATTTCATCCTTAACCCACCAGCTAGTTAGTGAGCGCCGCGAGCAACAAATTAATAGCCGGTCATGGACACGGATTGCTTCGTTTATCGAGTCTAGAATTCGATCGCCGGGATGAAGCTTCTCGCGATCAAGCCAACATCTGATCCCACGACCCTGAAGCTGATCATAGAGGCGGCGTGCAAATACCTCGTCCTCTCGACTGTACGAAATAAAGACAGAGTACCATTGAATGGGTTGTCCCACGAGCGTGCGGAACAACTCAAGCCAATGGTCGCGCGCGCCGCATCCGCGTAGAAAGTGCTCGAAGTTCGCAAGACCTGGACCGTCTCCGGCAAGACCCGCTGCGGTGCGTTCAATAGTCATTGTTCCGATGTCGCACGGTCCCTGGTATTCGAGATCAATGAGAGAGGCTGACGAAAGGTCAACATTGCAAAACGCTGTATCCCAAACCTTCGCACCGTCCAGCGTGCTCCGTCCAAGCTGAGCGCCGCTGAGGTTTGCAACGCACAGGTCGGCGCTCGCCAAGTTTGCTCCCGCGAGCATCGCGCCGGCGAGATTTGCGCCAACTAGATTGGCGTTATTCAGTTGCGCGTCGTGCAATGAACAGTCAGTGAATACACAGCCCTTCGCCTCGGCACCTGACAGCTCGGCTCGCTCCAGATCACAATTATAGAGCCGAGAGTACGAGAGCTTACTATCTGTCAGGTTTGCATGATGGAGCGAAACATCGCGAAAGTCGCGGCCGACCAGGTCGAGATGCGATAGATCTGCGCCGGAAAGATCAACCCGGCCAGGATTGCTAGCGCGCCATGTCAGCCAATCCTCTCGACTGCGTCGCAAGGCAACGATTGCGGCTCGACTCGTGGTCATCTTTGTTGCCCAGTTTGCCCTCAAGGATACCGCCGTTCAGGTTAGATGAAGCAGCCGCCAATGCGTTGCCGGCAGACTATTCTGCGGGTGAGCACGAATTCGAGGTGAAAGGGAGAGGCTGGCCATTGAGTACTGTATCACCAAGACGATTCGATGCGACATGGGCGACAAGACGAGCGAGGTCTGCATCCTAAGAGCGACGACGGCACGGTGCAATGAGCGGGCTGGTGTAAGCCTTGTGAACCGCCCCGGGTTTTCCGGAGGCTGATTTGCGCGAGTCGCGGCACCATCGCCTGAGCTTGCTTCTTCTGATAGTACGCCGCTTCGAACTCTGCCGGTGGCACGTGGCCAATTGGGCCAAGAAGGCGCCGGTTGTCCACCCACCCGAGCGTCGCCATCTCGATGGCCTCGACGTTGCGCCAGGGGCCCTGCCGGCGAATCAGCTCAGTCTTGTAGAGGCCCATAACCGTCTCCGCCACGGCATTGAAGCCCCTATGGGTCAAGAGTCGCGAGGAGGACGTCATCCGGTCGCGCGGGCTCGATGGCAATCTAGCAGCGCACCGAAGATCTCTCGGGCCACGAAGCGCTTGAGGCAGCGGATGATGTCCTTCTTGGTTAGGCCCTGTGCCGTGCGTCGGGCGACGTAGTTCATCGTGGGCTGATGCCAGCGCATGCGAACCGTCACGATCCGATAGAGCGCGGCGTTCGCTTGGCGATTGCCGCCGCGAAAGAGTCGGTGTCGATGGGTGATTCCGCTCGACGCTGGAATTGGGCAAGCGCCACAGAGTTTGGCGAAGGCCGTTTCGGATCGAATCCGTGTCGGATTGTCGCCCGCGACGATCATCATCTCAGCCGCTGAGTCGGGCCCGATGCCAAAGGCATCGCGGAGCGTGGGCACCGCGGTGATGTCGTCGATTCGAACCCGATATCCCGCTCCCCTGTAGGTGCGCGAAGACTGGCGCGTCTTCGGGTTGATCGCTAACCGCATCGGACTGTCATGCCAGCGCCTCGGCGAACAGAGCCAAGAGCCGAGACCATGCCAGCCCTGCCTGGACAGGGTCGTAGACCTTAGTGTCGAGCGAGCACCAGCCGTGCCGCGTGCCCGCGTACACCTCGATCTCGGCAGGGAGATTCGCTT
>Ga0170475_105852708_pt1 | contig 11646 bp, 10 predicted proteins | sample Soicark_Litter_5_FD_111474 | JGI IMG/M metagenome (GOLD analysis project Ga0170475, IMG submission 111474) | Avena fatua rhizosphere microbial communities from Hopland, California, USA. Combined Assembly of 48 SPs | reverse complement strand
GATCGATCCTCTTGTGCAATGCATTGTCTATGGCACACTTGTGCTCGTGCAACGAAGCAAAGGAGCTGCCGCATGACCTTGCAGAGCCACCTCGCCGAGCTCGAACGCCGTCACAAAGCAATCGACAGGCAAGTTGAAGAGGAAAAGCTCCATCCGGCATGTGACACTTTGAAATTAGCAGAACTGAAACGTAAGAAACTGCAGATCAAGGACGAAATGGCCCGCCTGCAAAGCGACTGCCAAACGCTGCATTAAGCCAAGCACCGGCGAGGCCCCACAGGTGAGCGACCAGCTTGGCGGCTGGTCGGCGAGTCGAGCTATCGAAGTAAAGGGCGCTTGGAGCGCCCGCTCAAGCGCGTCGGTTCCTCACCGGCGCGCCTATTGTTTGGACTAGCGCCGCCGGTCCAACAGGAAGGCGGCCGCGCTGACGGCGGTCGCGAGCGATATCAGTATCAGCCCGAGCCCAAGGGCCAGCGCCAGGTTGCCTTTGCTGGTCTCGAGCGCGATTGCCGTCGTCATCGTGCGCGTGTAGCCGCGGATGTTGCCGCCGACCATCATGATCGCCCCGAACTCTGCAATCGCTCTGCCGAAGGCGGCGAGATAGGTCGTGACAAGTCCGGCGCGCGCCATGGCCAGCAAGATAAGGACGCTGCGCTGCGGGGACGCGCCATCAATCGTCAGGCTGTCGCCGAAACGCTCCCAGAAGCCGGCCGTCGCACGATGCGTGAGCGCGATCACGATCGGCAACGTGAGCAGCGTTTGCGCGAAAATCATCGCGGCAGGGGTGAATAGCAGCCGTAAACCGCCCAGCGGGCCCGATTGGGACAGGACAACATAGACGGCGAGGCCGACCACCACCGGCGGCAGCCCAAGAAATGCGTTGGCGAGAACCAAAGCGACGGTACGTCCGGCAAACCGGCGTACCGCGAGATAGGCGCCGAGCGGCGCGCCGATGACGAAGGCAGTCAGGCTTGCCGTCAGACTGACCTGTAGCGAAAGGAGAACCGCCGCGTAGAGATCAGGGTCGCGGCTGCCGATCAGACCGAGCGCGAGCCGGAAGGCGTCGATGAAATCCTGCACTCAGCTGCGCGGCGTATCGCCCAAGGGGAAGAACAATTGTTCGCCTTTGATCCTGTATGAGGAGATTGCAGCGCGGCCGGCTTGCGAGGTCAACCATTCATGCCAACGCCGCGCATCATCCGCCTTTACGTTGGGGAATTTCCCCGGATTGACGAGAATGCTGCCATAACGGTTAAACAGCGCGGCATCGCCTTCGACCAGAACCTCAAGCGACCCCCGGTTGGCGAAATTCGCCCAGGTGGCGCGGTCGGTCAGCGTATAGGCATTCAGTCCCGCAGAGGTGTTCAGCGTCGGGCCCATGCCTGAGCCGAGCTCGTGATACCAGCCGCCGCCGGCTTTTTGCACATCGATCCCGGCTGCTTTCCAAAGCCGCAATTCGAGCCGGACGCTAGCCCAGGAAAACCGCTTCCAGCTCGTCGATCGCGACGGCACTTCGCATCTGCTCACGCTCGATCACCGTGTGACGCTGCTGCCGAGCGAGCTGCGCAGACTGTGGCGCAGCGGCGCGCCGGTGCTCGTTGAAGTGCGTGATGCACCGGGACTCATTGGAGCGGTCGCCATGTCCATTCAGCCGCTGTCTTCGACGGAGTATCCGCAATGAAAGGCCGATCGCCTGCGAGGAGGCTGCAGCAATTTCTTGAGGACTGGTCTTTGCCGCGGCAACTCCGGGGCGCCGATCCCATGTCGAGCGCTGCGCAGAGCAGAGAGTCGCGGCTGCTGCGCCCGCGGATCGAAGAAGCGGATGCGATCGGAACGGGTGTATGTCCGTATTGCGCGGTCGGTTGCGGTCAGCTCATCTATGCAAAGAACGGGAAGGTGATCCAGATCGAAGGTGATCCGCGCAGCCCGATCAATCAGGGAACGCTATGTCCGAAGGGCGCGGCGACGTTCGGCTGGATCACCAGCGAGCGGCGGCTCAATCACACGCTTTACCGCGCGCCGTATTCGAACCACTGGGAAGTGGTGTCGCTCGAATGGGCGATGGACCGGATCGCGGAGCGGGTGAAAGAGACGCGCGACGATACCTTCGTCGAACGTCTTCCCGACGGCACGACCGTCAACCACACGCTGGGGATCGCGACGCTCGGCGGGGCGACGCTCGACAACGAAGAGAACTACCTCATCAAGAAGCTCTACGGCGGCGGTCTCGGCGCGGTCTATATCGAGAATCAGGCGCGGGTCTGACACAGCTCATCCGTGCCCAGTCTGGGCGCGAGTTTCGGACGAGGGGCGGCGACGATGCCGCAGTGGGATCTCGCCAACGCCGATTGCATCGTGATCATGGGCTCCAACATGGCGGAGAACCATCCGGTCGCGTTCCGTTTCGTCATGGAGGCGAAGCGGCGCGGCGCGACCGTGATCCATGCCGACCCGCGGTTTACACGAACCTCCGCGCTCGCGGATATCTACGCGCCGATCCGCGCGGGCACCGACATCGCGTTTCTCGGCGGCATCATTCGCCACATCCTCGAGAACGATCTGTGGTTCCGCGACTACGTCGTCCATTACACGAACATCGCCACGATCATCGAGGACGGGTTCCGATCGGCGACGGAGGGCGAGGGCCTGTTTTCCGGCTGGGACGAAGACAAGCGCAAGTACACCTACGAGTCCTGGCAGTACCTCGGCGAGGAAGTGCCTTCGTCGCTCGCCGAGCACAACGTGCATACGACGGAGTCGTGGAGCGAGCACCTGAAGCGACGCGCCGGCCAGCCGCATCCTGAAGACCCGAGACTCGAGCATCCGAACTGCGTGTACCAGATCCTCAAACGGCACTACGCACCCTATACGCCGGAGATGGTCGAGCGCGTGACGGGCTGTCCGCGGGACGTGTTCCTTAAAGTCGCGGACGCGCTCACCCGCAATTCGGGGCGCGAGCGTACAGGGGCGTTCTGCTATGCCGTAGGCTGGACGCATCACACCACGGGCGTGCAGATGATCCGCGCGTCGGCGATCATCCAGGCGCTGCTCGGCAATATCGGCCGGCCGGGCGCGGGCATTCTCGCGCTACGCGGCCACTGCAGCATACAGGGCAGTACCGACGTGCCGACTCTGTACAACCTGCTTCCTGGCTATCTGCCGCAGCCCCATGCGTTCAAGCAGCATGCAACGCTCCACGACTACATCGAGCATGAGCGGGTGCCGAGCGGCGCCTGGCAGTCGTTTCCTAAATATGCCGTCAGTCTGCTGCGCGCGTGGTACGGCGAGCACGGGACGCAGGAAAACGGCTGGGGCTACGAATGGGTGCCGAAGATCGTCGGCGATCATTCGCAGCTCCCGATGACGCTTGCGATGCTCGACGGCGTGATCCGCGGGCTCGTCATACATGGCCAGAATCCGAGCGTGGGCGGTCACAACAGCCGCTCCGTCGTGCAGCGGGGGCTCGCTAATCTGGATTGGCTCGTGATACGCGACTTTGCCGAGACGGAGACCGCGTCGTTCTGGTATGCGGGCGAGCTCGTCAAAGGCGGCGAGCTCAACACGGCCGACATCAAGACCGAAGTGTTCCTGCTGCCCGCCTGCATTGCCGCGGGCGAGAAGGAAGGCTCGTTCACAAACACGCACCGGCTGCTGCAATGGCACGACAAGGTGGTCGATGCACCCGGCGACAACCGGTCCGACCTGTGGTTCGTCTATCACCTCGGCGCGCGGCCGAAGAAGGTCTACGCCGGCAGCACAGCGGCAAAGGATGCGGCGATCAACGCGCTCACGTGGGACTACCCGGTCGAAGGACCGCGCGCGGACCCCTCGGCCGAGGCGGTGCTGAAGGAGATCAACGGCTACACGTGGCCCGAGCGCAAACTCGTGAGCGGCTATAAAGATCTGAAGGACGACGGCTCGACCGCCTGCGGCGTGTGGATTTACAGCGGGGTTTATCCGGAGGAGGGCAATAACCGCGCGCGTTCGCGCAAGCCGGATGGTCCCGGCGGGCCGGGCACGCACCTCGACTGGGGATTCTCCTGGCCGAAGAACATTCGGACGCTTTACAACCGCGCCTCGGCGGACCCCGAGGGGCGGCCGTGGTCGGAACGCAAGAAGCTCGTCTGGTGGGAGGAGGGTGCAGGCAAATGGCAGACACCGGATGCGCTCGATTTCGAGGAGACCAAGCGCCCCGATTACACGCCGGACTGGGCGAACAACCCCGAAGGCCTGGACGCGCTCAGCGGCTGCGACCCGTTCGTCATGATCGCGGACGGCAAAAGCTCGCTGTTCGTACCATCGGGACTCAAGGACGGTCCATTGCCGGCGCACTACGAAGCGGTGGAATCGCCGGTCCGCAATCCGTTCTACGCGCAACAGGCGAATCCGGTGGCGAAGCGCTGGGAGCGCGCCGAGAATCCTTACCATGACGTGGGCGACCCGCGGTATCCGTACGTCCTCACGACCTATCGTCTGACCGAGCATCACTCCGGCGGAACGCCGACGCGCTCGGTCGCAGCGACCGCGGAGTTGCAGCCCGAAGGATTCGCGGAAATCCCGGCCGAGCTTGCGAGCGAGCTGGGCATCCGCAATCTCGACTGGGTCGTGCTCTCAACGGCGCGCGGCGAAATCGAAACGAAAGCGCTCGTCACGGCACGGCTGAGGCCGTTCGAGATCGACGGCCATCGCATCTTTCAGATCGGGATGCCATGGCATTTTGGCGGCGCAGGATATGCCACCGGCGCGAGCGCCAACATTCTGACGAGTGTCGTCGGCGATCCGAATACGAGCATCCACGAAGGTAAGACGCTCACGTGCAACTTGCGCAAGGGGCGTTTGACTTCGCGGTCCACGGCCGCGGCAGCGGGAGGCGTCCAAGCATGAACGTGTCCGCGCGTGCGCTCGAGCATCCCGAATCGCGGCTCGCGCATGTGATCTCCGACGAATCCGAGCTCACCGCGCAGACGCGCATCGAGCCGGGTAAGCGCTATGGCTTCTTCACCGATACGACCGTGTGCATCGGCTGCAAGGCATGCGAAGTCGCGTGCAAGGAGTGGAACGCATTGCCTGCCGACGGGCTCAGTCTCACCGGGATGAGCTACGACAACACGGCGCGGCTGTCGGCGAACACGTGGCGGCACGTGCTCTTCGTGGAGAAAGTCGCTGACGGTGGATCGCGTGCGACGACCATGAAGCCGTTCCAGAGCAACTGGCTCATGATGAGCGACGTCTGCAAGCACTGCGCGAATGCACCGTGCCTCGAGGCATGCCCGACAGGCGCGCTCTTTCGTACGGAATTCGATACGGTCGTCGTGCAGCAGGACATCTGTAACGGCTGCGGCTATTGCGTGCCATCGTGTCCGTTCGGCGTGGTGGAGCTCTCGCCGGAGGATGGCAAAGCTCACAAGTGCACGCTGTGCTACGACCGGCTCAAGGGGGGACTCGAGCCCGCATGCGCGAAGGCCTGCCCGACCGACTCGATTCAGTTCGGCGAGATCGACGTGCTCGATCGACGCGCGCACGATCGCGTCAATGAATTGCACGACATGGGGGTTGCAAACGCCTATCTCTATGGCACACCCGGAGCGCCGGGCGCCACGGGCGGACTCGAGCGGCTCAACGCGTTCTTTCTGCTCACCGACAAGCCCGAGGTTTATAACCTCCCGCCCGCACCGACACGCGGTTCGCAGCGCGCGCCCCGAGGCTTCAAGGCCGGCATCGCGACGGTCGTCGGGCTCGCGCTGGCGGCGATCGGCCTCTTCAGCGGACTCCGCGAATGAACCTGACCGACACCGTGTCTCTGACAAGAGCACCGTCCTGCGAACGGGAGAACTACTATGGGCTGCCGGTCGTCAAACGCAGCCCGTGGGACTGGAAAGTCGCGGGTTACCTTTTTGCGGGCGCACTCGCCGGTGGGGCGCAATTGCTCGCCGGCATCGCATGTCGCTTCGGCGGCGCGCGCATGCAGTACGCCGTTCGTAACGCGCGCTACCTCGCACTCGCCGGAGCGGGCGCCGGCGCCGGTCTGCTGCTGCGCGACTTGAAGACGCCGCAGCGCTTCTACAACATGCTGCGCATCTTCCGCCGCACCTCGCCGATGTCCATCGGCAGTTACGTTCTTGCGAGCTTCGGTGCGCTGAGCGCGCTCACCGCGCTGCGTGAATGGCGACACCCCGCGCGCGGCGCAGCGCTCGCCTCACAGCTGCCAGCGGCGCTGGTTGCCGTCGGGCAATGCACGTACACGGCGCCGTTGCTCGCCTCCAGCAGCACGCCGCTGTGGGCGGTGGAGCCGGAGTTGCTGGCGGCGCGCTACGGCACGTCCGCGATCGCGCTTGCCGCAGCCGCGTTGTCGCTAATCGAACAAGCGGGTGGACGTTCCGCGGCGGCGAAGAGCCTCGATGCGCTTGCCGTCACGGCATCGGCCGCGCAGTGGCTGGTCGTGCACGAGGAGACCGCCCGTTTGCAGCGAAGGGAAATCGACCCCGCTTCGGGCGCGCCGGAAGCGCGTGTGCGTCGACGGGCGGCGAACGCGCTGACGACAGCCGTGCCGCTCGCCTGCGCTGTCATCGGTGTTCTCACCCGCTCGCGTGCCGTGTCCATGATCGGCTCGGCAGCGATCGTGATCGGCACGGCCCTGTCCCGTTACTGCGACATTGCCGACGGTAACCGCTCGGCCCAGGACCCGGATGTGTATCTGCGTTTCACGCAGGCCGCCGGCGGCCCGCACACGAGCAACGCAACTCATGAGTGAAGACGGTTTCGATCGCGAGCTCGAGCACGCTTTGGAAGCGCTGGATCGCCTATTGCGCAAGCATCCCCGCGACATCGAAACGGATGTCGTGCAGGCCACGCGTGCCCTCGTGCACCTGCGCGATCGCCTGATTGCATTGCGCCGCCACCCCGGTAATGAGGGCGTGAGCCGGACGCTCACCGACGTGAACGCAATCATCAGCGAAGTGATGGGTGGGCACTATGCGATCGACGGCGTGCGCTGGAAGAGCATCGAGGACGCGCGGAACGCCCTCGGTGCGCTGGCGCCGCGCCCATCGCGTTCCGGGCACACCCCGAATGCAGCGCCGCCGCCGGCCGGCATGAGCGGGTGAAGCGGGCGAACGGCGGTGCCGCAGGTTTTTAGTAAACCGCAGACACTGCTGGTAAAGCTCGTGCTGCTGGCACTCCCCGTACTCGCACTGATCGTCTACGCAGTCGCAACGCAGCGCATGTCCGGACCGATCGATGTGAATGCCATGCCCGAGCAACCGATCCCGTTCAGTCACAAACATCACGTAGGCGACGATCGCATCGACTGCCGCTACTGCCATACGTCGGTCGAAAGCGCCGCCTTCGCCGGAATGCCTTCGACCAGGGTGTGCCTGACGTGCCACTCGCAGCTCTTTACCGATGCGCCGGTATTGCGGCCGCTGCACGAAAGCGCCCGGACGCAGACGCCGATCGCATGGAAACGCGTATACGACCTGCCGGGATTCGTCTATTTCGACCACAGCATTCATGTCGCGAAAGGCATCGGCTGCGTCGAGTGCCACGGCCGCGTCGATCAGATGCCCATTACACGGCGTGACGCGCCGCTTACGATGCAATGGTGCCTCGGCTGTCATCGTGATCCCGCGCCCCATCTGCGTGCGCGAGAGCGCGTGTTCGCAATGGTCGAGACGCCGGCGCTGCACGAGGACGGTGACGCACTCGCACGCGAATACCAGCTCGAGAGCACGCGGCGTCTTACCGACTGCTCGACATGTCACCGGTGAACCGCAACGCGGAAGCCGACGGGATCATTTCATGACCTATGACGCAGACAATCCGACCCTGCCGGCGGATCTGGTAGACCCGCAACGCCGCCGCTTCCTGCAATTGATGGCTGCCTCGACCGCACTCGCGGGTGGCGGGTGCGGCGGGCCGTCCCCGGAGTGGATCGTGCCGTACGCGGATACGCCCCCCGAGCTTGCGCGCAGCGATCCGCTGTTCTACGCGACGGCTTACACGCGCGGCGGCTACGGCTATGGCGTGCTGGTCGAAAGCCAGTTCGGCCGCGCGATCAAAGTGGAAGGCAATCCCGATCATCCGGCAAGCCTCGGCGCCACCGATGTGTTCGCGCAGGCCTCGGTGCTCGAACTGTGGGATCCGGAGCGTTCTCACGCGGTGTACGGCGGAGGCACGATCACCACGTGGAGCGCTTTCGACGCGGCATGGCTCGCGGTCGCCGCGCAGCTCGACCGGAACCGCGGTTCGGGCCTGCGGATCCTGACGGACACTGTCACGTCACCTACCTTTCACGCCCAGTTGCAGCGCCTGATCGGGCGCTACCCGGAGGCGCGCTGGCACAGCTACTCGGCCGTGGACCCGGCGCATGCGAGCGAAGGCGCGCGCCTCGCTTTCGGGCGGGCGCTCGAGCCGGTGCACAGACTGGACCGCGCGAGGGTTATCGTTTCGTTCGATGCCGACTTCCTGACCGACGGCCCGGGTGCGGTGCGTTACGCGCGTGCGCTTGCGGACCTGCGCAGGAACGGCGCCGCGCGCGTGAGGCTCTACACGCTGGAAAGCACACCCGGACTCGCCGGCGCGATGGCCGACGAGCGTCTCGCGCTGTCCCCGAGCGAGATCGAGCGCGTGGCCTGGCGGGTGGCTGCACTGCTCGGGGCGGGGCCGACATCGTTTCCTGCGTACGAGCCTACGGCGCGATGGGAACGTGCTATCGCGGCAGCGCTCAAGGGCAATGCCGGCGCGTGCACGATTATGGCGGGTGCGCGACTCACTCCGGAAACCCACGCGCTCGTGCACGCCATGAACAGTCGCCTCGGGAACGCCGGGCGCACGGTCGAGTACATCGCACCGGTGGCGCCGGAGTCGGCGACGCTGAGCGCGCTGGCCGACGACATGCATGCCGGTCGCGTGAGCGCGCTCATGCTATTCGGCGTCAATCCGGTCTACGACGCGCCAGCCCCGCTTGAATTCGCGAGCGCGCTGGAGCATGTTCCGTTCAGCGCGCACTGCGGTCTCTACCACGACGAGACAGCGCTCGGCTGCAGGTGGCATCTGCCGCTGCCGCACGACTATGAGCAGTGGAGCGATACGCGCGCCTACGACGGCACGGTGACAGTCCTTCAGCCCGTGATGAGGCCGCGCCACGATGGGCGCTCGGTGCACGAGCATCTCGCGCGCATGGCGGGCGACGCTGCGGGTGATCCGCGTGAAATCGTGCAGCGGACCTATCGGGCGGCCGACGAGCGCTTCGACGCGCGGTGGCGCGATTACCTGCGGAGCGGGGTGGTGCCCGAGACCGCGTTCAGGCCCGTAACGCCACAGACACGCGGCGCGATTGCGCCGCCGAAGCTCGTCGATGCACCGCTTGTGGCGGTATTCACGCCATCGGCGCGCACGTACGACGGGCGTTACGCGAACAACGCATGGCTGCAGGAGCTGCCGCATCCGATGACCAGCCTGGTGTGGGACAACGCCGTCATGCTCGGCCCGGCGACGGCGCGCGCACTGCAGATCGCGACGGGAGATGTGGTGCGCGCATCGGTGGACAGCCGCACCATCGAGGCTCCGGTTTACGTCGCCCCGGAACATGCCGAAAACGTCGCGACGCTGCCGCTTGGCTACGGCCGCCGCGCAGTGGGTCACGTCGGAGCGGGCGTCGGCTTCGACGCCTATCGTCTGCTCGGCGCGACGATGCACCCGTCGCTGTCGCTCGAGCCAACGGGTGCTCGCCATCCGCTGGTCGCCGCTCAGGTGCACATGAGTACTCACGGCCGCGATCAAGTACGATCGGCCACGGCGCGGGAATTTGCCGACAATCCGCATTTCGCGCAGGACGAAAAGGTCGAGCGGACGCCCGAGCATTCGCTGTATCCGGAATACCCGTATCCCACGTATGCATGGGGCATGGCGATCGACCTCAATGCCTGCATCGGATGCGGCGCCTGCACGATCGCGTGCCAGGCCGAGAACAACATCCCCGTTGTCGGACGCGACGAAGTAAAGCATGGGCGCGAGATGCACTGGATCCGCGTTGATCGTTACCGTCCCACGGACAGGCTGCCGCAGGGTGCGTTCATGCCGGTGCCGTGCATGCATTGCGAGAACGCGCCGTGCGAGCCGGTGTGCCCGGTCGCGGCGACGCTGCACGACAGCGAAGGCCTCAATCTTCAGGTCTACAACCGCTGCGTGGGCACGCGCTTCTGCAACCAGAACTGTCCGTACAAAGTGCGGCGCTTCAATTTTCTCAAATACTCGGATTCGGTTGCTCCGGGACATGAAGGCGCACGCAATCCCGAAGTGACCGTGCGTCACCGCGGCGTGATGGAGAAGTGCACCTACTGCGTGCAGCGCATCTCGCGGGCTCGCATCAATGCCCAGAAGGAGGGACGGCGTGTACAGGACGGCGAAGTCGTCACGGCGTGCCAGGCCGTCTGTCCCACCCGTGCGATCCATTTCGGGGATCTGCACGATAAGCAGAGCGAAGTGAGTACGGTGAAGGCCTCGCCTCTCGATTACGCGCTGCTCGCCGAGCTCAACACGCGGCCGCGCACGACATACCTGGCACTGGTGCGCAATCCCGACTCGCAACTCGAATGAGCGAAGCGCACCAGCCGGTTTCGCACGACATCGGTGTACTGCGCGCCGGGTGGACGTACGCGAGCATCACGGACAAGATCGCCGATGCGATCCTCTGCGGCCGGTGGACTGCGCGCTGGTGGGTTGCGTTCGCTGTGACGTTCGCCGGCACGGGTGTGTTCTTCTTCGCGATCGGCTATCTGTTCGTCGTCGGCGTCGGCATTTGGGGCGTCAACATCCCGGTCGCATGGGGGTACGCGATCGGCAACTTCGTCTGGTGGATCGGGATCGGCCACGCCGGGACATTCATTTCCGCGTTCCTGCTGCTGCTGCGTCAGAAGTGGCGCACATCGATCAACCGCTTCGCCGAAGCGATGACACTGTTCGCCGCCGGCATAGCGGGGCTGTTTCCGATTCTGCACCTCGGCCGGCCCTGGTTCTTCTACTGGCTCGTGCCGTACCCCAACCGGATGGAGCTCTGGCCGCAATGGCGCAGTCCGCTGGTGTGGGACTTCTTCGCGATCTCGACCTATCTCATCGTGTCGCTCGTGTTCTGGTACGTCGGACTCATTCCGGATCTCGCGACCCTGCGCGACCGTGCGGCGACGCGTGGCAAGCAGATGGTCTATGGCCTGTTCGCGCTCGGCTGGCGCGGTGAGGCCCGGCACTGGGCGCGATACGAGAGCGCATACCTGCTCCTCGCCGGACTCGCAACACCGCTCGTGATATCGGTGCACAGCGTCGTTTCGCTCGATTTTGCGATCTCCATCACACCGGGCTACCACTCGACGATCTTTCCACCGTATTTCGTCGCGGGCGCGCTCTTTTCCGGATTCGCGATGGTGCTCACGCTCGCGATCCCGCTGCGGCACTACTTCGGCCTCCAGCAATTCATCACCGAAGTGCACCTCGACCACGCGGCGAAGCTCATGCTCGTGACGAGCCTCATCATCACCTACAGCTACGGCGTCGAAGCGTTCATGGGTTTCTACAGCGGCAGCGAGTATCACAGCTACATGCTCGAAGACCGCTGGACGGGCCTCTATGCGCCGGTCTACTGGATGATGTTCG
>Ga0170475_107170039_pt1 | contig 11647 bp, 8 predicted proteins | sample Soicark_Litter_5_FD_111474 | JGI IMG/M metagenome (GOLD analysis project Ga0170475, IMG submission 111474) | Avena fatua rhizosphere microbial communities from Hopland, California, USA. Combined Assembly of 48 SPs | reverse complement strand
GCGCCGAGTGAGAAGCCCACTCCACTCGCTGCGTCTCTTGTTCATGGTTCCATCCTCGCCCACAAAGGAGGTCAGGTGCTCCGCCCACGACTGGTGATCACGATGTCCGCCCTCGCCACGGCGATCGCCGCCATCGCCCCGCCGCTGGCTGCCCAACGGGTGTTTCTCTCACCCACCCTGGGGGTGTATATCCCCACTACCGAGCTGGTAAAAGCGGCCAACGGTCAAGAGTTCAAACAGGAGATCGCCGTGGCGGTCGGTGGCCGTCTGGGTCTCAATTTCACACCTCGTTTCGGCATCGTGACCTCGGTGTCCTACGTGCCGAGCAGTCTCAGATTTTCGTTCAACCAGAACGAAACCAAGACCGACGCCAATCTGCTCTTCGGGTCTGCCCGCGCGAGCTATCAGCTGATTCCCTTCACCAGTCCGGTATGGCTGGGTCTGAATGCGGGTGCCAGTCTGGTCAAACGTGGTGGTGACGCGTACGCCAACTTGGAAGATAAGACTGACGTGGGAGGCGTCGTCGGTGCGACGGTCGGCTTCAGGCTGGGCAGCTTCCTGAGCTTCTACGTCGCGGCCGATGACTACATCTATGGAACGACGTTCACCGATCCGGGAACAGCTCTGGACGAGAAGCAGACCCAAAACGACGTCCACCTCTCCCTTGGCTTCGGGGTGCCGCTCAACAAGTAACGGATGGGATAAACTGCCGGAGGTTAGTCGCTTAGGAGGAAGGCCTGAAAGGGATAGAAGCTCCGCAGTGAATCGAATTCAGGGTCGGAGTGGACATCTTCGTTGTCCGTATCGTCGAAGACCAGCGGCCGACCCTGAAACCACGCCGCACGCAAAAGGTCCACGGCCGCGGCCCGGTCTCCCAGCGCCGCCGCTATCCGCGCCCGAGCGTAGGTAGCGCTTCCGAAGAGATACGGCGCTGACAACCCGGCCAGCTCGGTCATCTTCTGTCGGGCTGCGGTGGTGTCGCCGGCGTGAACCGCTGCGGTTCCCAAGCGGCCGAGCAGGATGGGCAACTGGGGATGGCGCAGAAGGCCAGCCGCAAAGAGGGTCCGGGCCGAATCCCAGTGGCCCACCGCTCCCTGGAGATCGCCTTCGAGCAGCGTTGCCACCAGGCTGGTGTCCTGCTGGTCCTCTGACTGCAGCTTCAGAACCTCGGTCAGCCACTCATCCGCGGCCTGCTGGTGGCCATGCGCGCGAAGCTCCCGCCAGACATAGAACGCCTTCTGCCGCTCGCCGATGGCCGGATCAGGATCGTCACGAGTGATGCGCGGGAGCTCGCGCCGCAAGGCGCCAACATCACCTTCGGCCGCCAGCGCGAGGAGCAGGTTCAGGTGGGTCCCGAAGAGGTCGGGAAAGCGGCGCAATGCAGCCCGGGCGCTCAGTACCTCGGCCTTATGGTCGCCCAGCAGGTGCAGCGCCGGGGTTTCATTGAGCCAGTAATAAGGACCAATGAGAAGGAGGCCGCGGTCGGGATCGAGCCGGGACTGAATATTCAGTGATTCCCGAGGCCGATTGACGAAGAGCGCGCTACTCGCAGCCAGAGTGTAGCCCTCGACCGATGCCGGGGTGAGGTTCATCAGCTCGCGCGCCGCCCGGAGCCGCGCCCACAGATCGCCCCGAAGATCGGCCTCGAGCACGGACAGCACCGCGCGCTCGGCTGGGGTGAGTATGGCTACCTTGTGTTCCAGCTGGTGGACCAGGGTGTCAACCGCCGGCCAGTCTCCGACTTTGGTCTCCACATAGGCCCGCATCAACAACGGCGTCGTGTACGCGCTGTCGAGCAGGGTTGCCCGTCGGAGCCGGGCAAAAACGTCGGCGACATCGTTACGGAAGAAGCTCTCCCACGCCTTACTCACCTCGGAGTACGCCTCGTACGAGGGTGGCTGTCCCAGCGCGGCGGAAAATCCGCGGCTGGTGGTGTCCACCGCCGACGCAACAGCAGCCATCACCCTCCGGCCGAGCTCCGTGATCAACCGTGAGGGGTCGGAAACGCGACTACTGACCGGCGGCATAGCGCGGATGATCTTGCCGCTGCCGGCGTCGGTCACTCGCATAAGTACCCGCAAGCTGTCGCCGTCGCGGTAGAGGTCTCCCGAGACCACGGTACCGGCTCCGGTTTCCTCCGCCAGGGCCACGGCAGGATTCCGGTCTCGCAGAATCGCGGGAATGCCGGTCACGATTCGCCCCGCGATAGTCGAGGTGCGGGGGTCGACCACCTCGAACTCGGTGGTGCGCATCAGCCCCTGAGCGATCCAGTCGGCGGCCATGTTCCCCAGCCCGGCCAACGCGGTATCACCCGTCTGATTCACCAGTGGCGCAATGACAATGCGGTTGGGCAACAGGGCAGGGGTTCTACGGGTCAACAGGGTCACCAGACTCGCCCGCCGAGCCGCGGGGATGAAGGCGAATCCGACTCCGAGCAGCAGTGCCGCCCCGACGGCTCCCAGGAGCAAGCGCCGCGGCCAGCGGGGCGGTCGCAGGCCAGCACGGGACCGATGGTACTGATAGGCGAGCTTGGTGCCGGCGCTTCCACGGAAGTTCGGTTGGTGGACTCGCGCCGCCTCGCGGTGAAGCGCAGCTCGGCGCTCTGGGGAAAGCAGGTCGTAGGTCACCCGGCCGATAATCTCGTGGGTGAATTCGTAGGAGCCGTGCGAGTCGGCCGATTCTCGAACCAGACGCCGGGCAATCAGCTCTTCTAGCGCGGTGGCGCTGTCGTTGGGACGAAGACCGGAGACGGCGAGAACCAGGTCGGCATCAAAGACTCGGCCCAGCACTGCCGCCGCTTCGAGCACGCGGCGCGTCTCGGGTGCCAATCGCTCGAGTCGCCGGGTGACAGCCTCCCGCACACTCGCGGGCAGCGGCAGCTGCCCGTTCTGTGAACCGGTGAGCTTCCACGACCCTGATTCGGTTGGGGTCAGCAGCTCCTCGTCCACCATCGCGGCGGTCAGCTCAATGGTGTAGAACGGGTTGCCGCCGCTCTGCGAGTACAAACGCTGCGCCAGCCGTTGCCGGTCTCCCCCCGGTAACTCGAGCATGGATCGAAGGAGCGCCTCAATGTCATGGGGACCGAGCGCCTGCAGCTTCAAACGGCGAACGTGGAATTCGGATGCCAACTCGATGAATGCCGATGACGGCTCATGGTCGCCGGTCCTGGCGGTCAACAGGAACAGGACCGGACTCGAGATTCTGGACAGCACCCCCCTTAGTAATCGGTGGCTAGCGGGGTCGGCCCGGGGCACATCCTCCACGTAGACAACCACCGGCCGCTCTCCACTGACGGCGCCGAGGCCGTCGAGGATGGCATCCTCCAGGGACGACTGACTCCCGAGTGCATCGGGCAACCCAGGGAAGCGGTCTCGGAGCAGCGGAGCGGCTCGCGCCAGCTCCGCGAGGGTTCTGGCTGAGGCGGCAGCGAGTCCTGGTGCCGGAGCCAGACTCGCCACTGTGTCCTGAATCAGCATGAGGGGCATGCGCTCGATGGATTCGTGGCCCCTTCCTCGCACCACGAACGGCGGCATCCGCTGCTGGGCCAACCGGCGGAGAAACTCCTCGCAGAGACGACTCTTGCCAATGCCGGCTTCCCCCTCGACCAGGACCACGGCAGCGCTGCCGCTCAGCACGCCTTCCCACTGGCCCATCAGCTCGGCCAACGCGGGGCCGCGTCCCACCATGTCAGGGGTGAACAGGGCGGCGGATCCGGGAGTCGACGCCCGGACCCTGGAGGCATCTCGCTCCAACAGCACACCCAACTGAACAAACGCCGCCGACGGCTCCTGCCCCACCTCCGCTAACTGACGACGGCTGGCGGAGAACCGCACCAGTGCCTCCGCCGTTCGGCCGCTCAGGTGAATAAGCTCGATCAGCCTGCGGTGCCCCTCTTCGTCAAACGGTAGCAGCGATATCCATTGGCCGGCCCAGCCTATTCCCTGGGTCCAGTTGCCGGTGTGGTGCGCGCCCTCGATCAGGTGGGATAGTGCCAGACGAAGCCCCCGACGGAGCCCCTCCCGCTCGGCTTCCAACCAGGATCGAAACTCCTCTCCCCCAGTGCCCTCCAGGCCAGTGAGGAAATCCCCTTCCCACCGCTCCAGTGCCTGCTGCCAGCGAGCGCCGGTGAGGTCCTGCTCGAAGGCCGCAGCATCCAGCAGCACTGCACCGGGGGCCAGCCAGACCTTGTCCGGTCCGGCTTCGAGGCCCACCCCGACAATTCGTTTCAGTTCGGAGAGTGCCTGGCGCAATGACTGCCGAGCCTTGGTCGAATCCCGCTCGCCCCAGAGGAGCTCCGCCAGGTCGGCGCGGCTGACCGAACGGGGGGAGCGGCGGGCCAGGTAGCTGAGCAGCGTTAGCTCCTTCCGGCGGCTCGACAGTCCGGCCTCCGAAGCGCCCTGGAGCCGAAGCTCACCGAGAGTGCGAAGCTCGAGCATGTCGGAGAGTCAATTAGCCCAGGAACAAGTACTTGACGGTGACCTTGACGGAGAGTCGCGGGGGCGGCGCTAGGATGGGGGCACGCAACGAGAACATCGCACCAACCCGGGTTGGGCGATCCACTCCAGAACCACGCAACGAGGCACTGCGATGACGGCGCATGAGCCCGATGGTGAGGGCGAGGGGCGTGAGCGCTTCGAGTACTTCATGGTGCGGGTCACGCGCTCAGCGCGCGAGCCAGATCGGGTGGCCGGGCTGGTCGAACGGCTGGGCTCCGGTGAGAAACGGAGCTTCGACACCAGCGAGCAGCTGGCCCAACTGGTCGGCGGCAGTTTTGCCCCCCAGGAGAACATGCAGTCCGGCGAGAATGCCCGCAATGCCACTGCCGCGAGCAGCGACACGGCGGATAGCAACCGCAGCTAGGGAGGTTCCATGCGTTGGATTCGTCTTGCAGTCGTGCTCGTCGTCGCTGGTCCATCGATTGGCAGCGCCCAAGCTGGCTCCGCCGCAACTGCCGGTGTTGCCGCTCAGGACACCGCCCAGCCGGCACCGAAGAAACCAGGCGGGCTCTTCCACAAGAAGTCGGGCCTCTTCGGCAAGATGAAGGGCCTGGCCGAAAGCAAAGTCGTGAACAGTGTGGCCAAGACGGCGCTGTGTACCGCCGTCCCTGGCGGCTCCCTCGTCGCCAGTGCGCTGGACGCCAAGAAGGCCAAGAGCGCCAAGGCCGCCACCGGTGCAGCGGCAAGCGTGGCAACCGGTTCCACGGGCAGCTGTATGCCGGGAATGGGATTGGCAGGGATGGGATTGGCCGGGAAGGCCGGCGCCGCGGCCAGTGTGGCTGGCGTGCTGCCCGGGGTCGGAGTTCCGGGCCTGCCTACTACCGGCCTGCAGGGTGCGGCGCTCTCGGCGGCCCAACTGAACCAACCGGCGGGCATGCCGGGCGGAATGGTAGTAACGCCCGAGCAGCTGAAGCAGATGGAGGAGCAGTACCGGAAGATGGGCATGAAGCCGGAGCAGATCAAAGCGATGGAAGCGCAGATACAAGCACAGCAGGTGCCGATGAGCGCGGCAGGGGGAATGACGGACCAAGTGGCTCCATCGATGCCTGTCACACCTGCGGCCCCGGCAGCGCTTTCAGTCGCCGCAGCCGGTCAGCCTGGTCTGAGCAGTGAAGCGGGATTCCTGGTCGTCCGCGGACTGGCCTGGATGCCTGCCACCGCCGTGATCCGCCCCGACGCCCAGGCCAGTTTCGGCCTGGCCATGCGCGATCTTGCCTCAGCAGTCCACCAATCGGGCAAGCACTACAAAGTGGTAGCCCGGGTCGAGGACCAGGGGAAAAAGACACTCACCCGCAAGCTGTCTCAGCAGCGCGCCGCCGCAGTAGTCGCTGGTCTGGCGGCGCAGGGGATTACTGCAGCGCAGGTGAAGGCAGGTGAGGGAAGCGCTGACAAGGACGCGCGAATCCTCCTTCAGGAAACGAAGTAACCACGCTGGTACTCAGGAGGGCGAGGTATGCCGCACGTCAGACTACGGGTTTTGCTCGGCTCGACGCTTCTCGTTCTGGGGCCGGCGCTACAGGCGCAACAGCAGGTGCAGATGATCGTCACCGCCGTACCCAACCCGGTGCCGGCTGGCAGCTGCGCCGGTATCCTGGTCGAAGTGCGCGACCCGGCGGGCCAGCGTCTGGCCAACGTGGACGGCATTCAGCTGTATCCCAACTCCTACGACTACTCCGTCCCCAACGCGACCGATTTCTCCTGGCGCAATGGCGACCCCAACTCCGGGTATCTCTGCTCGCGAGCAGGGGCCGAAGCTGTCAGTACGCCGGTGATCGCGACGATTCGGGGTACCGGCCACTTCGGATCAACGGTGCTTGCAATCCAGCCCGGTCCGGCAGCACAGGTTGCAACCGCCACCCCGGCGGCGGCTGCCCCCACACCGGCTGCGGCCTACGCCCAAGGCGCGCCCGCCGGAACATCGGCTCCTGGTCAGCCCTACGTCCCTCCGACTCAGCCCGGGGTCCAGCCTGATCCAGCCGCAGCCCAACCAACATATGCGCAGCCGGGCGCGCCGGTCGCCGCGCCTGCAGGTCAGCCTTACGCCCCGCCCCCAGCGGGAGCTCAGCCGGTGGCGACTGCTGCCGGAGCTGCACCGCCGCAAACCGGCTACCAACCAGGGAGCGCACCGACGCAGCCCACTCCGGCCGTGGCTTACCAACCGCCCGCTCCAGCTCCTCAGGCAGCGCCTGCCCCTGTCCCTGTTCCCGACAAAAGCGTCGGCGGGTTCTTCAAGAAGATGGGCAAGCGTATCAAAGAGCGGGCCGCTGAGGTAACCACGGCCACTGCCGACAACCTGGCTGCCTCCGCCACTCATCTCGCGGATACTACGCTCCAAACCGGGAGCGGCCTGGTCACCGGGACTGTTGCGGGCGCCAGCAACATGGCGCAAGTGACCGTGGGTGGAGCAGGGAAGTCGCTGTTACCCTCTGCCCTCCGGATGGACGGGAGCTCGGACAACCTCTCCCTCGCCATCAATTCGGGGCGGGCGGTTCTTCGGGAAATGCGATTCGATCCGGCGACTGGCCAGCTCACACCGGCATCACTGGAGCTGGCCCATCGGGTTGCGAACGAATTGAGAGGGAAACCAGCGAAATGGGTCATCGAGGCGTATGTGGACCCCGCGCCTGGCGATCAGCAGCTGTCAGAATATCGGGCCGGCCTCGTCAAAGCGGTGCTGATGCACTTCGGGGTGCCGGGAGAATCCCTCATGGCGCTGGGCTATGGACCATCCAAGCTCGAGCCGCTGGTGCCGGCGGATGGTGGCGCTCCGACGGCGGCGCATATCGATATCGCTCAGCGAGCTGAGTAGCTCAACCAGTCGGCAATCGAATTATCCGGATGCAAAGCCACAGCTGACCAATTTCACTGCTCACTTCGTTTAGGAGTCCATTCATGCGCGTACCTGCCGGCCTTCCCATCGTCCTGGGCTTGTGTTTGTCGGCCACTGCCGGGCTCACGACCGCCGGGTTTAGTCAGGCTCCCACTGTTGAGAATCAGCCTCGGCTGGCCGCGCCGGCCCGCGGAGCGACCCTTCAACCGACAACGGCAGCACCGGACGCGGCAACGCCGGTTACGCCACCCCCGGGGCAGCCGACCACCGCGCCCGCATCCGATCCGGGCGCCACGCCGGCTCCCACGCCAGTTACTCAGGTGAGCGGACCGGCTGCCGGGATAACCCAGCTACCCAACTCGACAGCAACGTCGAGCACGTCGAGCAGTTCGCAGGCCGCAACCGGGGCCTACCGCGGCTTCGCGGCGGCCAGGTATGCCCTCGAGCTGGACGGCATCCAGGCAGGATCCCTCAACAGCGTCGAAGGCGGGACCCCCACGGCCGACGTCGTTTCCGAGCGGCCGGGACCGGACAACAGCGTTGCGAAGCACATCGCTGGGGTGAAGTACGAAGAACTCAGCTTCTCCACTGGGCTGGATTCCAAGCCGCTGACGGACTGGATCTCGGCCACGCTCAAGAGCCAGCATGTCCGCAAGAACGGGAGTGTGATCGCGGCTGACTACGACGGCACCGCCGTAAGCCAGATCGATTTCTTCAACGGAATCCTCAGCAGCGTCGGCTTTCCGGCTCTCGATGGCGCCAGCAAGGATGCCGCCTATCTGACGGTCTCCGTCGCGCCGGAGTACACCCGGCCCAAAGCGGCGAGCGGAAAGACGTCCGTCAGTAGCTCCAAGATCCAGAAGAAGTGGATGCCGGCGAATTTCCGGTTCGAAATGGCGGGGCTCGACGGGAGCCGGGTGAATCACATCGATGGGATCACCATCGGTCAGAAAGTCGTGGAGAACGCGGTCGGCGAACAGCGCGATTACGAGAAAGCTCCAGCTGCTCTGGAGGTTCCCAACGTGAAGCTCACCCTAGCCCAAGCATATGCCGGGACCTGGGCCAGTTGGCTCGATGATTTCGTGGTGAAAGGCAACAACAGCAACGACAAAGAGAGAAATGGGTCGATCGTGTATCTGGACCCGAGTCTCAAAGTGGAGCTGGGACGGCTCAACCTCTTCAACTGCGGCATCGTCAGGTTGGCCCCAGTGAAGGCCCAGGCCGGCAGAGAGAGCATCCAGCGGGTTCAGGCGGAGCTCTACTGCGAACGAATGGAGTTCGAGGTGAAGTCATAATGAGAGCGAAGACACGCAAGGAGCTTGGAGTATGACCCGAACGAGACGAACGGGAACAGTTGCTGTCCTGGCTTTGGCGCTGCTGCTGAGTGCTCTGGAGGCGCAGCAGCCGGCTCCAGGGAATCTGAAGGCGACTGCCACAGGTCCAAGTAACGTCAACCTGACCTGGACTGCTCCTGCCGGCGCAGACGGGTACGTCGTGCAGCGAGGCATCGGCCAAGCGACCCTCCAGCGACTGACGCCCGACAAGATTATGGCGACGGCGTACACCGATGCCACTGCGCCCGCTGCGACCGCGCTGCGGTACCGAGTAAAAGCGTTCTTTCCTGGGGGCGCGACCTCGCTCAGTGCCATCGTCAGCGTCACGACGCCAAGTGCACCGAGCAACACTGCAGCAGCCGGTCAGCCGAGTGCGCCGCCGCCAGGCCAGCCCACCTCCGAGCCGACCACCACGATTGCTGGGGCCCAGCCAACCACCGCCACCGGCGCCACGCGCGAGCGGTACACCGCCATAGCGCCGAGGACCACGCCAACGCTCACCGTGGTGGAACCGGCACCCGGGGCCGCCTCGGCCCCTGCCACTCCAGCCGCGGCCGATCCCAGCGGCGTCAGCGCCAGTCTCCAGGGCGACAAGGTCACCCTGAGCTGGCAGGCGGTTCCAGGAATTTCCTGGTATCTGCTGGGCGGCCCGGGCATGGGCCAGTACGGGGAACGGGTCCAGGGGACGAGTTTCACCTTCAATTCTCCGGGGCCGGGCCAGCATCAATGGACGGTGGCGTCCCTGCAAGGGCAGGACCAAGGACCCGTCAATAACTGGGTCAACTGGCCCAAGGCGACGCTCTCGATTGCTCCCGCGCAGGTCCATACGGCGCGTTACCGGGTGACGATGATAGGCTTTCACGTGGATGAGGAGAGCACCGACGACTGGTGGAGCTGGGACGGGAAGGGAGACGAGGTGTACTTGGCGGCGTACTTCGGACTTAAGGATCGTGGGACGAATAACGTCTCGCTTCACGGCCACGTGCAATCGGTCATATACGGCGATGTCAACAACCTTCCCGGTCGAATCCAGGCGGGGAGCGGCAGCGGCTTGGGCGGGCTCCGAACGGGTGACGCCTATCCCGTCAATGCCGGATCGACTCTCCCCGCTGCTGGTCCAGAAGCCGACCGCGTCCCCTTGCTGGTCTGGGAAGGCCCTCTGACCGACGGTGCCGACGAGCTGCTCGTGGCACCGTCGGTTTGGGAGAGCGATCGGCAGGTGGCACCCTTCATCCGGTGGTGGCAAAAGCTGGATCAAATCATCCCCGACGTCTTTAACGATGAAGCCGTGAAAGGGGATCTCACCACCCCGAACCCCAACGCGGTCGTTGCCCGGGAATTGGACCTCGCGTTCGTGGGGGCCGGGGCCGATCGTCCCTTCGGTGTGAGGCCAGCCGGCGCCGTCCCTTGGATGCGCCAGCAGGCAGTCGTGCTCACTCGTGAGAAGATCGAATCAGCGTTGAGCTCTCCATACCGGGTTGGCGGTGTGGCGCCGGGGGTCATTCCGGTGACGTTCACCGATTGGCGCGACGATCGTATCGGAACCGGTGGAAGCTACACGGCGTATTTGCGGGTGGAGCGGGTGCCCTGATGCGCCGTATGTGCGGGAAGTCTCTCTATGGTCGGTCGCTGGTTCAACCGAGGGGGCACGTGGTTATGCGAGTAGACCTGCAATCGAAGCTGAGCGGTGCAATCATCTTGATGTCGTTGTGGGCAGCCCCCATCGAAGCGCAGCAGCCAGCACCAGGCAATGTTCAGGCGATTGCGAGCGGCCCCACCACCGTGAAGCTGAGTTGGACGGCACCGGCCGCCGCGAATGGCTACGTGGTGCAGCGAGGCATCAGCCAGAATGCACTCGAGCGGCTGACCCCGGACAAGATCACCGCCACGGCTTACACCGATGCCGCTGCGCCGGCTGCGACCGCCCTGCGCTACCGGGTGAAGGCGTTCTTCGCCGGCGGGGCGACCTCACTCAGTGCCATCGTCAGCGTCACCACGCCAACTGCACCAGCAACACTGCATCAGGGAATCAGCCGAGCCAGCAACTCGCGGGCCCACCAATTGCGGCCGGCTCGTCGATAGCCAGGGAGCCTCACCAGGGATTTACCGCCGTCCCGGCGAGCCCAGTTCTGGCGACGCCCAGCAGTGCCCCGGCGGCAGCAGTCAGCGGCCGATACCGGGTGGTCGCCAATGGTTTCAGCGTGGTCCAGCAGGCGCACAGTAATCACGATGACGTGTACGGCGGGTTTGTCATGCTGCATTTCAACCGCCAGACTGGTGAGCTCCTGGATCGTGATGGCCGGCATACCAACGTTTTGGGCGACATCAATGGCCGGGTTTTCGGCGAGACCGATGGCGGCCCCTTCCCCCGGCTTCATGCCGGCACCGCCAGTTCGTCCGGCGGTCTGAAAAATGGCGATAGCTATCCTGACGCTGCCCACGCCCGCTTCCGGGGCCAGGACGGTATCCCACCAAATCGTCAAACCTTCCCGTTCGAGATCTGGACCGGAGATCTGACCAACGCCAGTGATGCGATCGTCATCCTGCCGACCATGTGGTCGCGGGACGGGAAAACCCAGTCCTACGACGATTGGCAAAGTAAAGAGCTCTCGGCCGGATCCCAGATCTGGTATGACCAGGCAGTGCAGGGGGCTCTCCGCCAAAACAGCCTCGGCGTGGTCGCTCCTCCCAGTGCCCTCACACCCAACAGCAATCAACAGTTCAACCAACTCGCGAACGTTGTCGGCGCAGCTACACTGGGTAGCTTGGGACAACCCTGGGCGTGGGCGTACGTGATTTCGCAAATGGATCCGTCAGCTCATGATTTCCCGATCGGAATTGATCCCCAGGCGAAATCCCTCCCCCGGCGAGCCATCGTGCTGACCCGCGAGATGATCGAGCAAGCACTCAACAGTCCCAAGGTGCCGCTCAACTCAACCATGGTGGTCCCGAACTATCCCGCGTGGATATTGCCGTATCTCGAGGCG
>Ga0170475_124835276_pt1 | contig 11648 bp, 10 predicted proteins | sample Soicark_Litter_5_FD_111474 | JGI IMG/M metagenome (GOLD analysis project Ga0170475, IMG submission 111474) | Avena fatua rhizosphere microbial communities from Hopland, California, USA. Combined Assembly of 48 SPs | reverse complement strand
GTCATTACTTCTCCTCGCACGGGAAATGTCTGCTCAGTTGCTGTATTGCAAGTCCTCAATTGAGACAGAGCCAAGATTTGCGTCTCGTCTCGCTGGACCGGATGATCGGTGCCTCTGCTTGTGGGAGGCAACATGAGGCTCAAGGACAAGGTCGCGATCATTACTGGCGCTGGTCATGGAATGGGCGAAGCCGAGGCCAGGCTGTTTGCGGAGGAGGGCGCCAAGGTTGTTGTTGCGGACGTGCTTGCAAAGGAGGGCGAGGCTGTTGCCGCAGACATCTCTGCGGGCCAGCGCACGGCGCGCTTCGTCCAGACGGATGTGACCTCGGAGACCGATTGGCAGCGGCTGATTGCGGCGACCGTTGCCGCCTATGGCAGGCTCGACATTCTGGTGAACAACGCGGGGATAAGCGGCAGTTCGGTCGGCGACGCGGACCAGTTGGACGGCTGGCAGCGACTACTGGCGGTCAATGCCACCAGTGTGTTTCTTGGCACCAAACTTGCCGCCAAGGAGATGGCGAAGACGGGTGGCGGATCGATCGTCAACATCTCATCGATCATGGGTATCGTGGCCAGCGATGAGAGCCACCCCGGCTATGCCGCGTCCAAGGCGGCAGTGCGCAATTATACCAAGGCTGCCGCCTGTCGATACGGTCCGCAGGGCGTGCGGGTCAACTCGGTGCATCCCGGCTTCATGCCGCCGATGCTGAACGCCACCAACGCAGCCGGACGGGATGCAAAGATTGCTGACACGCCCCTGCGCCGGTTGGGCAAGCCCGTCGAGGTGGCTTACGGCGTCCTGTTCCTCGCATCGGACGAGGCCTCGTTCGTCACCGGGGCCGAACTGGTGATCGATGGCGGCTATATCGCGCATTGATTGACGACAGCTGCGTAAACTGCGCTGCTACGAAACCGTATCTAACGAGGTCGCCTATGTCTGAAGCTGTGCTCTCCAATGCGGAAAGCCAGAGCCTGCACCGCATTGCCGGCATGATGATCCCCGCCAGCGAGGAGTTTGACACACCCGGCGCCGACGATCGGGTCATCTTCGCTGACATCGTGGGTTCGCTCGGTCGCGACATTGGCGATGTGCGCGCCGGCTTGGCTGCACTCGCAAAGCTCGCCGGCGGTAGCTTCGCGGACCTCGATGAAGAGCAGGCGGCATCGGTGCTGGAGCAGTTCCTCGCATCAGGCAGCGCGTCGGCATCGATGCTGGGGCGCGTGATCCTGCAATGCTACTATCGGGATGACCGTGTGCTGCGATCGTTGGGACTGGAAGCGCGGCCGCCTTTTCCAAAGGGCCACACGCTCGAGCAAGGCGATTGGTCGCTGCTGGATGCCGTGCGCGGGCGTCCGAAACTGTGGCGCGATGATCGTGAGGTGCTGCGATGACCCGGAACGATATGGTTGACGTCCTGATCATCGGTTCTGGAGCCTCCGGCGCCGCTGTCGCATGGAGCCTGGCGGAAACCAGAATGCGCATCCTCTGCCTCGAGCAGGGAGACTGGATGAAGCACGCCGACTTCCCGAGCAACGGGCACGACTGGGAAGCACGCCGCTATGGCGATTTCGACATCAGCCCGAACCGGCGGGCGCGTCCCACCGATTACCCGATCAACGACGAAGCATCGCCGATGAAGGTCGCAAACTTTAACGGCGTGGGTGGCGGAACGATCTTCTACACGGCGCACTTCCCTCGCATGCATCCTTCCGACTTCCGGTTGCGCTCACTCGATGGCGTCGCCGACGACTGGCCGATCGATTACTGGACGCTGGAGCCGTTCTTCGCGGAAAACGATCGCATGATGGGGGTGTCCGGGCTTGCCGGCGATCCTGGGGTGCCGCCGCGCGATCCGCCGATGCCGCCGATCCCATTGGGTAGGACCGGCACGATTTACGCCCAGGCGATGAACAGGCTGGGCTGGCATTGGTGGCCCTCTGACACCACCGTTGCGACGACCGAGTATGATGGGCGAGCCGCGTGCATCAATGTAGGACACTGCACACCTGGCTGCGCGCAAGGCGCCAAGGCCAGCACCGACATCACCTATTGGCCGCGCGCGTTACGTGCCGGTGTCGAGTTGCGCACGCGCTGTCGGGTACGCGAAATCACCACCAACGAACACGGCATGGCGTCGGGCGTCGTGTACTACGACGCCGACGGGATCGAACGCTACCAACCGGCAGAAGTGGTCATCCTGGCGTGCAATGGCATCGGCACACCGCGTCTACTGCGCCTCGGCGCGTTTTCCCAACGGGTTGGCCAATTCCAGCGGACTGGTCGGCAAGAACCTGATGCTGCACCCCTGGCCGCAGGTTACCGGCTACGTGGAAGACAAGGCGGATGGCAGCCGTGGTCCGATGACCTGCATGTGGAGCAAAGAGTTTTACGAGACCGACCCATCGCGTGGCTTCGTACGGGGCTACACGCTGCAATTCGCCCGCGGCACCGGGCCGGTGAACGAGGCGGTAACCAGCGTGGCGGCCGGACGCCTGCCGTGGGGCAACGATCATCATCGTGTCTATCGGCGATTGCTGGATCATCGGCTGCAGATCGGCGTCGCCTGCGAAGACCTCCCGGAGGAGCACAACACGGTGACACTTGATCCGGTGTTGAAGGATGACCACGGCATCCCAGCGCCACGGATCGATTATACCATCAGCGAGAACACCAGGCGCATGATGGAGCACGGGATCGCGCGGGCCGAAGCGATCCTGACCGCTGCCGGGGCCAGCAACCTCTATGCCTCGCGCACGGCGCTGAACAGTCCGGGGCATCTGCTCGGTACCGCGCGGATGGGCAATGACCCCGAACAGTCGGTCGTCAATGCATGGGGCCGCTGCCACGATGTGAAAAACCTGTTCATCGTCGATGGCAGCATCTGGGTCACGTCGGGCGGCGTGAATCCAACCTCTACGATCCAGGCTCTTGCGCTCTACGTCGCGGACAGCATGAAGCAGCGTCTGGCGACATTGTTCGACTGAACGGTTCTCCGCTCAGCGCTGCATCTGCATCATCCGATCCATCGGCACCATGTTCTGATTCAGGTGGTCCATGATCCACAGCGAGCCTGCGACGACCAGAACGACGATCAGAATGCCGAAGGCCAGGGCAAGGATGTTGTTGGTGTTGTCCGGCGCGGTGGTGATGTGCAGGAAGAATGCCAGGTGAATGCCGATCTGCGCGATCGCCAGCACGGCCAGCGCAATCGGGATGCTTGGTCCCCAGATGAGGCTCGTGCCGGCGACATAAAACGAAGCGATCGTAAGCAGTGTCGCGAGCACCAGGCCGAGTAGATAACCGCCGATCTTCTCCCGGACGGTCTCCTCGGCTGCGTCGATGACGCCCGGTGCGACATCTGCGCCGTCGGGCTCAAGGTCCTCTTGCCGCCCGCTCATCGGCCTTCTCCGATCAGATAGACAATGGTGAACAGGGCCACCCAGATGATGTCCAGCGTGTGCCAGAACAGGTTGAAGCAGAGCAATCGGCGCTGGATGTTGGGACGAAAGCCTTTGACAAAGACCTGTGCCATCATCGTTCCGAGCCATAGTAGCCCCGCAGTGACATGGCAGCCGTGCAGGCCGACGACGGCAAAGAACGACGACAGGAACGCGCTTGTCTCCGGCCCCGCGCCGGTATGGATCATCTGCGTGAACTCGTATGCCTCCAATGCGAGGAAGCATGCACCGAGAATGCCGGTGACCAGGAGCGACACCTGGGTCCAGAGCTGATTGCGCACACTGCTCGCGACGGCAGACATGCCGCAGGTGAAGCTGGAGGCGAGCAAGAAGGCTGTTTCAAGTGCGACCCGCGACGGATCGAACAGGTCACGTCCCGATGGGCCCCCGGCCGTCGCCGTCTGCAGCACGGCATGTGCCGCGAAGAAGGCCGAGAACATGACGATGTCACTGAGCAGGAAGACCCAAAATCCGAATCCGACGATAACCCGCTTGGACGCCGGTCCTCCTTCGCCGCGCCCTGTTGGGAGGTCACGTCCCCCGCCACCATAGCCGGGCGCGCCATAGCCGCGTCCGAGCCGATACGGATCGATGTCGCGGCGGTGGCGCTGCGGCAGCGCTTCGCTGCTGGTACTCATGCCGGCTCTTCGGCTCGCGCATGCGCGTCAAGCCAGGCCTGTCGCGCGCCGCGGCGCTCGCGATCCAGGCGCGCGACCTCTGCCGCCGGAATGACGTATTCGTCCACGTCACGCCAGGCAAACCAGACAAAGACGACGTAGGCCGCGACGATGCCAAGCACCACCATCCACCAAATATGCCAGATCGCCGCGAAGCCGGTCATGGTGGCGAAGAACGCGGTGATAACCCCGGTCGGGCTGTTGCGCGGCATCTCGATGTCTTCGTACTCCGGTTCAGGGGTCAGATGTGCGCTCTCGATCGCGCGCCGCTTGATCTCCCAGTACGGCTCCTCGCCATGCACATTGGGCAAGACTGCGAAATTGAACGGAGGTGGTGGCGACGATGTCGCCCATTCCAGCGAGCGCCCGTTCCACGGATCGCCGATCTCGTCCCGAAGCTCGTCTCGATGGAGAATGCTGACAACGAGTTGTGCTACCTGACAGACTGCCCCGGCCAGCAAGATCAGCACACCGAGGACTGCCACCAGCATCCAGGGGCGCCAGGCAGCCACGTCGTAATGCTGTAGCCGGCGGGTCATACCCTGCAGCCCGGCGGCATAGAGCGGGATGAAGGTGACGTAGAAGCCGATCAGACCCAACCAGAAGGCTGCCTTTCCCCAACCTTCATGCAGTCGGAAGCCGAATGCTTTGGGGAACCAGTAGGTGAGGGCGGCGAAGCCGGCAAACAGAACGCCGCCGATGATCACGTTGTGGAAGTGCGCAACCAGAAACAGGCTGTTGTGCAACATGAAATCCGCAGGCGGCACCGCCAGCAATACGCCGGTCATACCGCCGATCACGAACGTGACGATGAAGCCCATCGCCCACAGCATCGGTGTGGCGAACCGAATGCGGCCGCCGTACATCGTGAAGATCCAATTGTATACTTTGACCCCAGTGCCCACTGCGATGACGCTGGTCGCAATGCCGAACGCGGCGTTGACATCGGCCCCGGCACCCATGGTGAAGAAATGGTGCAGCCACACCATGAAGGACACCACGCAGATGAACAGCGTCGCCATCACCATCGAGCGGTAGCCGAACAGGGGCTTGCCGGAGAATGTCGAGAATATCTCGGAGAACACGCCGAATGCCGGCAGAACGAGGATATAGACTTCCGGATGCCCCCAGACCCAGATGAGGTTGACGAACATCATCATGTTGCCGCCGGCAGTATTGGTGAAGAAATGGAAATCGAGATAGCGGTCCAGCAGCAGCATCCCCAGGGTGGCGGTGAGTACCGGGAATGCCGCGACAATCAGCAGACTGGAGGCGAGCGCCGTCCAGCAGAATATCGTCATCCTGAAATAGCCCATGCCGGGGGCGCGGATCTTCAGAATTGTCGTGACGAAATTGACGCCCGTCAGCAAGGTGCCGACACCAGAGATCTGCAGCGACCACAGATAGTAGTCGACGCCAACACCGGGGAGGTACTGCGTTTCCGACAGCGGGGGATAGGGCAGCCAACCCGTTCGTGCGAATTCACCCACCACCAGAGAGACGTTGACCAATAAGGCTCCCGTTGCCGTCAGCCAGAAGCTGGTGGAGTTCAACGTGGGAAAGGCAACATCACGCACGCCGAGTTGCAGCGGGACCACAAAGTTCATCAAACCGATGACGATGGGCATTGCCGCAAAAAAGATCATGATCGTGCCATGGGCACTGAATATCTGGTTGTAGTGCTCGGGCGGAAGATAGCCGGGCGCGTTAAAGGCGATGGCCTGCTGTGACCGCATCATGAGTGCGTCGATGAATCCGCGCAGCAGCATGACCACCCCGAGCAGGATGTACATGACCCCGATCCGCTTATGGTCCACGCTGGTGATCCAGTCGCGCCACAGATATGGCAGATAGCCACGTACGATAACCCACGCGATCACAGCGAGCAGGGCGAGCAGCACCACGCCGCCGGCGACGAGTGGTATCGGCTGGCTCCACGGGATCGCGTCCCATGTCAGCTTCCCAAGCATCTCAGTGCTCCGCTTTTTCGGCGCGCTGCGAGCCCGGTCCCGGTTGCGGCGGGATCTGCTGGGTCACGACAGCATTGAACAGCGCCGGATCGATCTGGCTAAAGGTGAATGGTTGGGCCGTACTCTGCTTGGCAAGGTCAGCGTAACCGGCGCGATCCAGTGCTGGCCCCGTCCGCCGAACGCCCGCAACCCACTCAGCAAACCCATTCTGCGGGACCGCGTGGACGACGAACTTCATGTCCGGAAAGCCGTCGCCGCTGAATTGCGCCGACAGGCCGTTGTAGTCGCCGGCCCGGTCTGCCTGCAGGTGCAACTGCGTTATCATGCCATTCATCGTGTAGATCATGCTGCCGAGTTGCGGGACGAAGAACGCGTTCATCACGCTGGCGGAGGTCAGGCTGAAGTGGATCGGTATGCCCACGGGCAGAAAGAGTTGGTTCACGCTGGCCACACCCTGGTCGGGGTAAATGAACAGCCACTTCCAATCGAGTGATACGACCTGCACCTCGAGGGGCTTGTTCTGCGAGGCGATCGGCCTTGCAGGATCGAGATCGTGCGAGCCTATGTAGATAACCCCCGCCAGGAAGCAGATGACCAGGATGGGAATGGACCAGACGATCAGCTCTATCCGACCCGAATAAGCCCAATGTGGCTGATACCGTGCCCTGGTGTTCGATTCCCGGAACCACCAAGCGAACACCAGCGCGGCAACGATCGTCGGAATGACGATCGCTGCCATGATCTCCAAGGCATTGAACAGGATCAGCCTGTTTGCTGCTCCTATCGGGCCATGCGGCTCCAATACGCCGCCTGAGCACCCGGCCAGTAATGCCGGCAGCACGGAGAAGGCAGCCCAGGGTAACCTGTCGCGCACGCTGCGTTGCATCGAGCTATTGTGCACGCCTGATGAATTCGCGGGACAGCAGCGGCACGTCGGAACCGCACTTCAGACTGAACAAGTTGGAAATTGTGGCACGGAAAGCACACCTACGAACAAGGTCATCATCGCACCGCCGGGTGACAGGATTCAATTGAGCGATCTAGATGCTGCGCCAGCGGGTCCTGGCGAGCGCCAAGATCAACATCGCAATCGCGCCGACAAGCCGATCAAAGAACAAGCCACTGCCGAGTCGGATATCACCGATGACATAGCATGCGTGAGTGCGAGATGGGAACCAATTGGGCTTCCACTAGTTCTCAGACTGCATTGACCTTGGTCGGCAGCGCGAGGCTTGAGTGAGCGATGCGCCGTCGGCGCAACTCAATCGGGATGTGTGCTTGCAGGCCGATCTCCAGCTCTAACCAGGTCCGCGGCCTACCCGGATTGCCGATCTGTTCGCTGATCAGGACAGCCGAGATGGCGTGGGCTGGACTGCTGACGGTGTCCGGACAGGGACAGGCATTGGGCGCTAACGCCATCGCAACCAGTATATGCTGCCACGGCATTGAAGGATCAGGCCTTCTCGCTGCAGCATTTCCGGGCTGATGCTGATGGCTGCCCGTCTGACCCCGAGCATGGTGGCCAGAAACGCGCGGGTCACCGGCAGCACAGCACCTGGATGGGAGTGCAGCTTGAGCACCCAGCGTGCGCAGCGTCCGTCGAGCGAAAGATGCGCGTTGCAGACCGCGACAAGCTCGGACTGCGCGACACCGATCTGAGCTGCTGCAGGTAAGTCTCCTGCAGAGCCGGCTGACGCTGCATGGCCAGTCGCACCGGTCCGGACGAGATCTACAGCAGCCTCACCGACAATATCGCGCGAAATTCGCACGCGTGCGAACCGGCGGCCAAGGGCAATGCGATCAGCGTGCCTGCGCCCAGCAGCTCAACACAGGTTGGTGGCGTCCGATCCAGTGCAACGGAGACTGCGACGACACCTGATGCGCAGATAGCCGCTCGGTGGCTCCTGGCGCTTGGCGACGATCGCGCCATTCTCGCGCATCGCCGGGATGCGCGCAACCGAGCGCCGTTCGTGACAGTCAGTCCGCGCTCGCCGGCACCAGCGTGCTGTCCACCGTGCCGACGCCATTTCCCGTGTCCGCATCGGTCAGCACTCGCCAGGTCCCGCCCGCCAGAACCTGCGCCGGTCGGAACCGCGACTTGTATGCCATCTTGCGGCTTTCGGGTACCCAATACCCAAGATAGACATACGGCAGGCCCAGGCTGCGCGCGCGCTCGATCAGCCACAGGATCGCATGTGTCCCGAGTGAGCGCCGCTCCAGTGCCGGCGCGAAGAATGAGTAGACCGCCGAAAGCCCGTCTCCCAGCCGGTCGGCCAGGCACGCACTCACCATCCGATCGTCCGGATCACGGAATTCGACGATGAAGGTCTCGATCGGTGTATCTTCGACCATGGCGCGATAGTCATAGAAGCTCATGGTCGCCATATCGCCGTCGCCGTGGCGAGCGCTCTGGTAGCGCTGGAACAGCTGGAACTGCTCGGCGGTCGCACGCGCCGGAACCTCGAAACCCTCAAGCGATGCGTTGGCGCGCCAAATGCGGCGCAGGGTCCGGTCAGGCTGGAAATTGGCCACCGGGATACGGATAGGGATGCAGGCCTGGCAGGATGGGCACACCGGCGCATAGGCGATGTTGTGACTGCGCCGAAAGCCAGCGCGCGACAGCCGGTCGTGCAACCCATCGGCATCGGGCCCGGTGATCTCGGTGACCACCTTGCGCTCGGTGCGGCCCGCCAGATACGGGCAGGGCAGGGGGGCGGTCGTATAGAAGAACTGCGGCCGGCGCGGCGGTTTATAGCTCATGTGTAGGGCGATCCGCCCTGCATGTTCCAGGAGCCGAAGCCTCCGGTCAACGCCCGCGTGCGCGCCACGACGAGGCCGCTTGCGAGGTCATGCAAGGTGCGGTGGCGCACCGTGAAGAGCGCGATCAGCAGCAGCAGTCCGGTGGTCGCAAGCGTCAGGTAGAACACCAGCGTGTAGACGAAGGCCTGCGCGAAGCTCGGCGGTCCCAGATCGTCGTTGCGGCGCACCGCCAGTCCGAGTGCCTGCTGGCCAAGGGTGGCGGACCACGGCCCGGCGACGAAGAACAGGTGATAGCAGATAGGCACGAACGGCAGCACGCCCAGCAGCGGCATGCCGATCCCCAGCGTCAACACGCCGAACAGCAGCAGCACAAGCCACAACGCCGCCACGAGCAGTCCCACCAGCAGCACGTCGAGCAGCCAGGCGAAGATGCGTCGGGTCATCACGCCAGCGGTGAGCCAGCCATCGTCCATGGGAGAGGGGCGGTAGATCATGGGGTCAGCCTGATGGTTGCAGTCGTCGTGCCAGGATTTGGCCCGAGCGTGATGGTGGCGCCATCGCGCCAGCGAGCCAGAAAGTCGCGCGCGTGCCGGCTGAGCAGGTTGCCGGACTGGCCGGGCGCCACCACGAACAACGAACGATCGAGATCGGCAAGGTCATAGACCCCTCGATACTCCGCCCCATGCACCGATTGGAACTGTTTGTAGGCGGGTCCGCCGCGATTGATGGTGCTGTCGTCGCCGGGGCTCTCAATGCTGAGCGTTCCAAGCGTGCCGAGGATCGGAATTGGGCGGAGGATGGGATGGGCAAACACCGCCGGATGCGCCTCGCCCCATCGCCACCTCGTTGGATCGCTCCCGAAGCGGCGCGTCAGATCGGCAACGGCATCGTCGAGTGACGCCTGCAGGAGCGCAGTGCAGTCGCCGCCGCACCAGTGCGCACCCGAGGGCGACAGCACGTACGCAACGAAATCCAGAAGTGGTCCACCATCCACTCGCGGAATTTCGGCCTGCTGCAGCACCATACCGTAGAAGAACTGGATCCAGGCGTTAAAGATCAGAGGCTGCGGCGCGTCCATCGCCATGCTGCCGTCCCAGTCGCGCAGCAGCGCCTGCGCCCGCCGCGAGGTGTCGTCGCTGATCGGCACGGACAGCAGCGCAGGCAGGACCTGTCGTGCGAATGCGGAGTGCACATCGACCTGCATCCGCGCAAAGTCGGCCGCTGTGTGCTTGTTGGAACCGGCCAGCAGTTGGCGGACGCGCTGGGCGCGCCAGTCGCCGAACCAGTCACGGCCGAGAAATACCGGAAAATCCGCCGGCGCGATGCGGTCGTTGGTGTTGACCAGCCGGCCGCTCTCAGGAGCGACGTAACGCGGCAGCTCGTCGACCGATACCCAGCCCGTCCAGTCATGCGAGCCATCGCCCGATATCGGAGCGGAGCCATCGCCGGCGCTCCGGACCGGCACCCGCCCCACCACGAAAAGCGCGATCCGCTCGCGGTCCGCCACCAGCAGGTTCTGCACCGGCGCGGTGATCATTGCCGCAGACGCGCGCGCCTCGTCGACATTCGCCGCCTGGTTCAACGCCAACAATCCGGCGGCAGCCGTATTGTCCGGTGCCAGATTGGCCATCGAGACGGCCAGTATCTGCTGCGCGCCAACGAGGTCGCTGATGACCGGGCCATGCCGAGTTTCGCGGACCGTCAGGACCTGGTCCGGTTCACCCCGTATTTTGATCCGCTCTTCGCGCACCGAAAAAGGGCGGGGGCCGTCCGGGGTCTGATAGTGGCCGTCGCCGGCCGGCATCTCGATGAATACGTCCTGCACATCGGCGCCGGTGGTGGTGAAGGTCCAGGCGATATGGCCGTTGTGGCCCAACACCAGGAAAGGCACGCCAGGTGCCGTGGCGCCTGCCAGCACGCCGCGCGGTGTCTCGATCCGCGCCAGGTACCAGATGGCGGGAAACCCGAACCCCAAATGTGGATCACCGGCGAGCAACGGCGCGCCAGTCGCCGTATGCCGCCCGTCCACCGCCCACTCATTCGATGCCGTGTGCGGCAAAGTGAAGGGCTCCGGAAAACGCGGCAGCACGTCCAGCAAGTCGTGGGCTGCATAGGCATGCTGGTGGGTCGGTGCGATGCCGGCCTGCGGTCTGCCCTCGCCAGCCACTGACGGCCACAGTTCGCCAACCTTCTCTCTCGGCAGCCGCGCTCCCAGCGCGTAGCGCGACAGCTCGGTGCGCCAGTTCAGCGACAGCATCAGCCCCATCGTTTCGCCCCAGAGCAGGCTGTCGATGGGCTGCCAGGGCTCCGGTTTGCCCAGGAACAGGAATTCGTGAGCGCTGAACCGGCCGCGCTCGGCGATCCAGGCGTTCACGCCGCGGGCATAGGCCTCCAACATGGCGCGGGCCTCTTGCGGGAGTGCCTCGTAGCTGGCGAGCGCCTGCCGGCGCAGCCCAAGTGTACGCATCGTACGGTCATAGTTCAGCGTCGCTTGGCCGGCGATCTCGGACAGGCGGCCGGAGGCGGCGCGGCGCATCATCTCCATCTGGAACAGCCGGTCACGGGCGTGAACGAACCCCAGAGCGGCGGCGCCGTCGATAGCGCTGGCCGCGCGAATGCGGGGAATTCCGTCAGCGTCGAAGCCGATATCGACCGGCCCGGTAAGCCCAGGGATGCGGCTCTGCTGCGAACGCGGCGGCAAGGTGAGCCAAAGCACGCCGGTGACGACCGCAGCCACTAGCAACACGATGAACCCGATGCCGGCCAGCAGGCGACGGAGCAGC
>Ga0170475_128615447_pt1 | contig 11652 bp, 9 predicted proteins | sample Soicark_Litter_5_FD_111474 | JGI IMG/M metagenome (GOLD analysis project Ga0170475, IMG submission 111474) | Avena fatua rhizosphere microbial communities from Hopland, California, USA. Combined Assembly of 48 SPs | reverse complement strand
GTTCATGCAGGCTTTCTGAGATTTCCACAAATTCCCTGTTAATTCCCTGTTCTGCGGACAATTTTGCGGAATTTGGGCAAAATTTCATGATTTATGCTGTCGTAGAGCAAAATTCCCTGTTTTTTTCCCTGTTCCAGGAAAATTTGGGTCAGTGCCGCCGGAATCACGAACACGCCAAGCCGACTCTCCATCCCGCAGTGTCTCCATGGTTTGACACAGGCGGAAAGCAGCATTTAAGTTCGCAGACAGTTCGGAAGGAGTCTCGATGCACCGAGCTGTCCGTTACTCTTTGTCTCTGCTGATTGCGCTTCTTACCTCGACCGCCGTAGGGCAGGATGTTGCCTCATTTGAAAAAAAGACCAGCGTAAAAACACTCGCGAATGGGCTAACCGTGGTCGTTTGCGAACGTCATGAAGCTCCCGTGTTTTCCTTCTACACGCTTGTAGACGCTGGCGCCGCCCAGGATCCCAAGGGCGAAACCGGCATGGCGCATATGTTCGAGCACATGGCTTTTAAAGGGACAACCACTATTGGCACAAGCGATTATGCCGCCGAGAAAGTCGCGCTGGAAAAAGAGGAGGCAGCCTATCTAGCTCTTCAACGCGAACGTTTGAAGCGCGTAGGACGCGATCCGAAGAAGGTGGAAGAGCTGGAGAAGGCGTTCGTCCAAGATCAGGAAGACGCCGACAAGTACGTCAAGAAGAATGAATTCGGCGAAATCATCGAGAGCCAGGGCGGCGAGGATCTGAACGCCACCACTGCGGAAGACGAGACGTCATACTTCTACTCCATGCCGGTGAACCGATTGGAACTCTGGGCATATTTGGAATCGGAACGCTTCTTGCATCCGGTGCTGCGTGAGTTTTATCAAGAGCGCGACGTCGTCTACGAGGAGCGCCGCATGCGCACCGATTCAAGTCCTATCGGACGCATGATCGAACAATTTGTGGCGGCGGCCTACATTGCACATCCGTATCGCAATCCCGACGTGGGATGGCCCTCCGATCTCGAAAGCCTCACCAGAACCGATGCTCAGCAATTTTTCGACAAGTATTACGTAGCGTCGAATATGACCATCGCGGTTGTAGGCGATGTAACGCCCGACCAGGTGTTCGCCTTGGTGGAGAAGTACTTTGGACGCCTGCCGGCCAAGCCCAAGCCGGAGGATCTGCACACAGTGGAGCCTCCGCAGGTAGATGAGCGGAACGTCAGTATTCCTGAGGAATCACAACCTATTTATCTCGAAGGCTACCATCGTGGCGATTATCGCGATAAAGATGACGCAGTTTACGACGCGATTTCTGACCTGCTCTCCGAAGGACGGACCTCCCGGCTTTATCGCTCACTTGTGCGCGATAAGAAGATCGCCGCCACAGCCGTAGGTTTCACCGACTTCCCCGGTGTGAAGTATCCGAGTTTGTTTGGCTTCTATGCAGTTCCCATTCCGGGGCATACGCCCCTGGAGCTCCAAGCCGCCTTCAAAGAAGAGGTTGACCGCATAAAGACGCAGGACGTGAGTGATGCTGAGCTCGATATGGTGAAGACTCGCGCCAAGGCCAACCTCATTCGCGGCCTTGGAGAGAACAGTGGACTCGCTCAACAATTGGCCATCTATCAAGCCCGTTATGGCGACTGGCGCGAGTTGTTTTACAACATTGATCGGCTCCAGAAGGTCACGAAGCAGGACATACGCCGTGTGGCCAATAAGACGTTTACCCCGACGAATCGCACGGTGGCCATAGTGCAGACGGTTGCGCCGTCAGCGGCTGCTGGTGGACCGGGAGGTGAGCGATGAAACTCTTCGGCCGATTTCTTTCCCTCACCATGATCGCGCTCTCCACATGTCGTGTGTCGATCGCACAGGAAAGCTGGCAGCAGGTCCCGATTCCACCGCTCGCGAAATTCAAGCCCCAGGAACCCATGCGGGTGCAGTTGCCCAATGGCATGGTCATCTTTCTTCAGGAAGATCATGAGCTGCCGCTGATCAGCGCCACTGTTTTGATCAAAGGCGGCTCAAGTTCGGAACCGGCGTCGAAGGTTGGACTGGTCTCGATTTATGCGTCTACCTGGCGTACTGGGGGGACCGAGAAGAAGACGGGCGACCAGTTGGATGACGAACTCGAGTCGATTGCAGCCCGTGTGGAAACCGGCGGCGCTACCGATACCACTTCCGTCAGCTTCAACTGTCTGAAACAGAACTTGGACCAGGTATTCCCTGAATTTATGGACGTGCTGGAGCACCCTGCGTTCCGCCAAGACAAGATCGATTTAGCCAAGCGGCGACTCAAGACCTCCATTGCGCGGCGCAACGAGGAAATCGGGAGTATTGCGGGCAGGGAAGCCGCCAAGCTTGGGTACGGTCCAGACAGTCCTTACGGGCGTGACATCGAGTACTGGACCGTAGACGCGGTCAGCCGACAAGACTTGGTGGACTGGCACAAGCGGCACTTGGCAGCCAACAACATCATCTTCGGAGTGGTAGGCGACTTCGATTCCAGGCAAATGGAAGCGCGGCTGCGTGAAGCCTTCGGACCATTGGCCAAGGGCACGCCGTACGATCCTCCCAAGATTCCCGTTCCAGGACCCAAGCCCGGCGTTTATCTTGCCGAGAAGGACGATGTGAACCAGAGCGACATAAGCATGATCGGCCTTGGCATTCGCCGCGATAGTCCCGACTATTTCGCCGTCCGTGTCATGAACGAGATTTTTGGCGGAGGTTTTTCTTCGAGGCTGTTCAAGAATCTGCGCGCCACACAGGCGCTTGCCTATTCAGTGGGAGGCGGCATCGGCGCCGGCTATAACCATCCCGGACTGATTGATATCAGCATGGGCACCAAAAGTGCCTCGACCGCCAAAGCCATCGACGGCCTCTACAAACAGATCGACGACCTGCTGAACAATTCGCCCACCGAAACAGAATTGAAGCAAGCCAAGGACTCGATCCTCAATGGCTTCATCTTTGCGTACGACTCTCCAGACAAAATTCTGAGCGAGCAATTAACCTACGAACTATACGGTTATCCAAAAGATTTTCTTGAGCGCTTCCGTGGTGCCGTAGAAAAAGTAACCGGCGCCGATGTGAACCGCGTGGCCCGCAAGTACATAGACAAGCGCAAGCTCGCGGTGTTGGTAGTAGGCAATCCGAAAGAGTTCGACAAGCCGCTGACGACGTTCGGGCAGGTGACGAAGCTGGATATAGCGATTCCTACAGCCCCAGGGGCGCCCCCCAAAGCGGCGGCGGGGGGGAAATGATAACTTTCACGCGGAGACACGGAATCGCGGAGTCCCTTTCAACCTTCTGGCTGTTCCTCCGGGCTCCGTATGTCCCGGGCAACTCAGAGTAGAATTTCCGCAAACAGGAGAAACCGATGGAAGCTCGGCTGATCGTTGCTGCTGTAGTTTTTGGGGTGCTTGCATTTGCCATGCCCGCGCAAGCGAAAGGCAAAAGCAAAGGCACGACTGTTCAAATGAAGAACGCCCAAGGAGACGACGTGGGCACCGCGACGTTGTCCTCAGCGGGCAAGAAAGGCGTCAAGATCAAGCTCGACCTGAAGAATCTGCCCCCGGGAGAGCACGCCATCCATGTACATCAGAATGCGAAGTGCGACGGTCCCGACTTCAAGTCCGCGGGCAGCCACTTCAATCCCGATGGCAAGAAGCACGGTCTGGACAATCCAGAAGGCCATCACGCTGGCGACATGAAGAATTTCACCGCTGACGCTGACGGCACGGCGAAGACCACGGTCAGTGATCCTGACGTGACGCTCGGCGATGATAGCCACTCAGTTTTCGCCAATGGCGGCACAGCGCTGGTGATCCACGCAAAGGCCGACGACATGAAGACGGACCCAGCCGGCAACGCCGGCGACCGCATCGCTTGTGGAGTAATCTCGAAGTAGCAGACGGCGCCGAGGTAGCTCGTAATCAGTCCTGCGACCGGCTCAAGCCGCCAGCATCCAATGTGTTAGGCTTTTTTATGGACCTCTCCCGCTGAAGGCAGGGTGTGCCCTGCCTGGCGACGTGATGTGATGTCCCCGCCTATGCCCTTCGGGCCAAAGGAACAAAGCTTTTGATCGGAAAGCTCATCTCTAAAGTGATCGGGACGACCAACGAGCGCGAGCTTAAGCGCTTATGGCCGATCATTGGCAAAGTGAAGGCGCTCGAACCCGAGATGCAGAAGCTCTCAGACGCGGAGCTTCGGGCCAAAACCGACGAGTTCCGCCAGCGCATTCGCGAGTCCATGCAGCGCGCGGCTCCCAATGACATAGAAGCCGAGCCGGAAGAGACATCCACCAAAGCCAAGCGCGATCCTGTTCTGGAAGAGGCCCTGAAAGAGATCCTTCCCGAGGCGTTCGCGGTCGTACGCGAGGCCGGCCGGCGCGTGCTAAACATGCGGCATTTCGATGTCCAGTTGATCGGCGGCGCGGTGCTGCACCAGGGCAAGATTTCGGAGATGAAGACGGGTGAGGGCAAGACCCTTGTGGCTACTCTGCCCGTCTATCTCAATGCGCTCGCCGGACGCGGAGTACACGTCGTCACCGTCAATGACTACCTGGCTAAGCGGGATTCGGAGTGGATGGGTAAGCTCTACACGTCCCTGGGACTCTCAGTGGGCGTGATCGTTCACGATCTCGATGACAACGAACGTCGCGAGGCCTACGCCGCCGATATCACCTACGGGACCAACAATGAGTTCGGGTTCGACTATCTCCGCGACAACATGAAGTTCGATCTCAAGGACTGCGTGCAGCGAGGCCATCATTTTGCGATCGTCGATGAAGTGGACTCCATCCTTATCGACGAAGCGCGTACACCGCTGATTATCGCCGGAGCCAGCGAGGAATCGACAGACAAGTACTACAAGGTCAATCGGATCATTCCCGCTTTGGAAAAAGGCGAAGAGATTCAGAAGAGCATCGAAGAAACCGTCTTCACTGGTGATTACGCAATCGACGAGAAGCATCGCACGGTGACCGTCACCGAAGATGGTTGGGAGAAGGTTGAGAAGATGCTCGGCATCGGCAATATCGCCGATCCGGAGAATTGGGGATGGAAGCACCACGTTGAGACCGCCATCAAGGCGCACGCGCTTTATCGCCGGGACAGCGAATACGTTGTCAAAGACGGCGAAGTGATCATCGTCGATGAGTTCACAGGCCGCATGATGCCCGGCCGCCGCTGGTCTGATGGACTGCACCAGGCGGTGGAAGCGAAAGAAAACGTCAAAATCGAGCGCGAAAACCAGACGCTCGCGACCATATCTTTCCAGAATTACTTCCGCATGTACGCCAAGCTGGCAGGTATGACGGGTACAGCGGAAACCGAGGCTGCGGAGTTCGAGAAGATCTATAAGCTCGAAATCGTAGTCATTCCAACCAATAAACCGCTGTTGCGGCTGGAGAATCCTGATGTCGTTTACCGCACAGAGAAGGAGAAGTTCTTCGCCGTTGCGGACGACATTCAGAAGGTCAGCGTCGAGCAGCGTCCGGTGCTAGTCGGTACAACTTCGATCGAGAAGTCAGAGCGTCTCTCCGAGATGCTGAAGAAAAAAGGTGTGAAGCACTGGGTGCTGAACGCCAAGCAACACGAACGCGAAGCCGAGATCGTGGCGCAAGCAGGGCGTATAGGTACAGTGACCATCGCCACCAACATGGCTGGCCGCGGTACCGACATTCTTCTCGGCGGCAACGCGGAATTCCTGGCTAAGCAGGAGTTGCTGAAAAAAGGGCTTGCCCGCTCGGTCGGTGCAGCTGCCGGAGAGCTGGCGCCCATCGCCGCTTCCGCGAACCTTACGCGCTTCTACTATCAGAATGCTGAGTACGAAGTTGATGCGCAGCAGTGGGAAGAAGCACTGGCACGTTTCCAAACTGAAATTCAAGCGGAACACGACAAGGTTGTCGCCGTCGGTGGGCTGCACATCCTTGGCACAGAACGGCACGAATCGCGCCGCATCGATAACCAGCTTCGCGGACGCGCCGGTCGCCAGGGCGATCCTGGGTCATCGCGCTTTTACCTCTCACTCGAAGATGACCTCATGCGCATCTTCGCCAAGGAGTGGGTGTCGAACCTGCTTCAGCGGCTGGGAATGGAAGAAGGCATTCCCATCGAATCAAAGTTAATCTCGCGCCGCATTGAGGCTGCACAGAAGGCGGTCGAAGCACAGAACTTTGAGTCTCGAAAACACCTGCTCGAGTACGACGATGTGATGAACAAGCAGCGCGAAGCGGTGTATGGCTTGCGCCGCCAGTTGCTCGAGGGCTTGGATCAGAAGGACTTGATTCTGGAAGACTACGTTTCCAGCGCGGTGGGTGATCTCCTCGACCAGTATGCGCCCGCCAATATTCACGCAGAGCAGTGGGATACCGCAGCGCTGAAACAGCAGATCTTTACCCGTTTCGGGGTAGACCTCGCCGCGGAGGGTGTGGACTTTGACCGGCTCAATCGTTCCGAACTGGGTGATGCGATCTTCGCCAAGCTCAAAGGACGTTATGAAGCAAAAGAGAAGCTGATAGGGCCGGATGCCATGCGTTATCACGAGCGCATGATCATGCTTAGCGTGCTCGATGGACAGTGGAAAGACCACCTGCTCAGCATGGACCACCTCAAGGAAGGCATCGGCCTTCGTGGATACGGACAGCACGATCCGCTCGTCGAATACAAGCGCGAGTCGTACGAGATGTTTGAGGCGATGATGCAGCGCTTCCAGGAGGAGACGGTCCGCTATTTGTACCTGCTGCAAGTGATCGAAGCTGAACCGCAGCGTCAGCAGGTCACCGCTGCCGAGGGCTTGACGATGGACGGAGTGCCGTTCGATCCCACTCGACCGGTGGCTCCTCCTCCCCAAAATGGGAATCGTCGGGCCGCGACTTCGATGGACGATATGGAACGCGAGTTCCGCCGCAAGAAAGAACGTGAATTGCAGGCGGCTCGGATGGCAGGAGCTGGCGAGAGCGACATTCAGCAGCGCCGCGTGGGCGACAAAATCGGTCGCAACGATCCGTGTCCGTGCGGATCGGGGAAGAAGTACAAAAAGTGTTGCGGCGCGTGAAAGAAGCTTTCCGCCGTCAGCATTCATCGATCATGGCTTTTCGTGACCACAAAACCTGCGCCTCTGGCCCTTTTCTGCTTGCCTAGTCGTCTCCGTCGCTGGACGAAACCCTTCACAACCCGCAAAATAGAAAGTCGCCCGAAATGCAAACCAACCAAGGAGAACTATGTTGATTACTGGCGAAGCCATCCGCATGATGAATTTTGTTGACGATATTTCCGCTACTTTGCGCCGCATTGCCGCCAATATTCCCTTCATGACGGACGAAGAACGGAAGCGCTTGGCCGACTACATGCGAAAGTCCGAGCCCAGCTACGCCGGGATGATCGAAAAACTGGAGAAGGGAAGCTGAGAGTGGCTTCCGTCAAGACCATAGCCGTCATCGGGGCCGGTATTATGGGGCGGGGAATCGCCCATGTAGCCGCTTTGGGCGGCTATCGCACCATCTTGGAAGACATCCTGCCCGCCAGCCTGCGCAAGGCGGAAAGCGAAATTCGCGCCAATCTGGATAAGGGTGTGGAGCTCGGCAAGCTAGAAAAGTCGGCCGCCAATGCCGCGTTCTCACGCATTCACTTCGCGGGCAGTGTAGAAGAAGCCGCACGCGAAGCGGATCTGGTGATCGAGGCGGTCCCCGAGGAGATGGATTCCAAGATCGAAATCTTCACTCTGCTCGACAAAATCTGCCGGCCGGGCACCATTCTAGCCTCGAACACTTCGTCGTTGAGCGTCACGGAAATTGCCTCTGTTACTTACCGGCCGCAAAAGTGTGTGGGAATGCACTTTTTCAATCCTGTGCACAAGATGAAGTTGCTGGAGGTCGTTCGTGCGCTCGAAACTGACGATGAGACCATCGAAGCGGCCTCTGAAGTAGGCCGGAGCATGGGGAAAGAAGTAGTTGTGATCAAGGAATCGCCCGGATTCATCACTAGCCGCATCAACGCAATGATTGGTAATGAGGCGTTTTACATGCTCGGAGAAGGCATTGCCTCGGCCGAGGATATCGATAAGGCCTTGAAACTAGGTCTAAATCATCCCATGGGGCCATTTGAGTTAGTGGATCTCGTAGGTCTCGACACGCGCCTGCATATCCTCGAATACCTGCACAGATCCTTAGGCGAGAAATTCCGTCCGGCTCCACTGCTGGTGCAGCACGTCAAAGCGGGACGGTTGGGCAGGAAGAGCGGACGGGGTGTCTACGAGTATCCCGATGGGCAGAAAAGTAAAGAAAAGTCCTCCGAAGCCAAAACCAGCCACTAACATTCTCGATGCCATGGAGTCTATACGCTGAAGGCGTCGTGTCTCGTCAGGAACCTCTCTGGCTCCGTTGGGTTCAATAACTTAGCTTCCATCCTGGAACCGAGCCATACCCGGGCACGTACACCATGAACAGCATGCAGCTTTTGTTCGACATCTTTGGCCAGACCGTCCGCACGCTATGGGCGCACAAATTGCGTTCCTTTCTTACCATGTTTGGGATCGCGTGGGGAGTTGGCTCGCTCCTGTTGCTGGTAGGGCTAGGCGAAGGATTCCGCACGGGACAGCGTAAGCAATTGGCCACCCTTGGCCAGGACATCATCATGATCTGGTCGGGTCGCGTGCCCGCGGCTGAAGGAAGCGGTACCGGGCAGCGGCCGTACTATCTCACCTTCCGCGATTATCAAGACATTGTCCGCGAAGCCAAGCATGTGCGCAACGCTGCTCCCATTATCAATCGCAGCGATATTCGTGCAGTCAGCGACGTAACCAATGCCAACGGTCAGGTCTTTGGCAGCACTCCCAATCTTAACCAGATTCGCTATATCCCAATTGGGGAAGGGCGTTGGCTGAACGACGGTGACATGGCGGAGAAGCGCAACGTCGCTATTATTGGCGACGAGATGTCCCGCAATCTCTATCCCGGCACAGCGGCGCTGGGAGCGACACTGCTCTTGAACGGAATACGTTTTCAGATTATCGGTATTGTTAGCTCGATCGGTGTACACGAAAATAATTCCACGAATAATCGCGTGTACATCCCCTACTCGACAATGCACCAATATTTTCCTCTGATTAATGTAGGAGAAACTCCGGACGCGCTATCTACCATTAACTATCAACCTGATACGCCTGACGATCACGATCTTGCAAAAGAGGAAGTGCATCGCGTGATCGGACGCAACCACCAATTCGATCCCAAGATGGAGGGAGCGATTGAGGAGTGGGATACGATTCAAAGCCAGCGCATGGTGGGCAAAATCTTTGACGCTATGAACGGCTTCCTTGGGTCCGTTGGGGTGATCACCCTGGCACTGGGCGCGATCGGCATCATCAATATCATGCTGGTCTCCGTGACCGAACGGACCCGCGAAATTGGCTTGCGCAAAGCTGTAGGAGCCACGAATCGCAGCATCCTTACGCAGTTTTTTTTGGAAGGCATAATCCTCACACTGATGAGTGGCGGCATAGGGATGGCAGCCGCCGCAGCGCTGATGGCTGCGCTCGGAACCTTACCTTCCCCTCCCGGATTCGATACTCCCAAGCTAGTACCGTCGTCGGCGGCGCTGGCCATTGGGTGTCTGGCGCTCGCTGGTCTGGTCGCGGGACTCTATCCCGCGCGCAAGGCAGCAATGCTTCAACCTGTAGAAGCGTTGCGGAAGGAATAATTATGGTTCGCGATCTTCTTGGCCAGGCATATGGGGCGATGTCGCATGATCGCCGTCGCACCACTCTGACGATGTTGGGGATGGCTTGGGGCATTGCCACTGTAGTGCTGCTGTTGGCGTATGGGGCAGGCTTCGGTCGCGCGATCAACGCGATCTTCGCCAATTGGGGAGCGAAGGTTATAGGTGTTTTCCCCAACCGCACATCGCTTCAGGCCGGCGGCACCAAGGCGGGTTCCAAGATTCAGTTTCAGCTCTCCGACGTGGAGTACATCGCCAGCACGGTTCCACTGGTGAAACACATTAGTCCGGCCGCATATAAGGACGTGCCAGTTCAGTTTGAAAACCGCACGTTCACCATGCCCGCGAATGGCTATTACGCCAACATTCAGAAAATTCAGAACTACCCTGTGGATTATGGCAGGTTCTTTGACGATCACGACAATGACACCCGTGCTCGCGTGGCGGTGATCGGCTCCGAGGCGAAAACCAAGCTTTTCTCCGGGCGTTATCCGTTGGGAGAGAAAATCCGCGTAAATGGCATCAGCTTTGAAGTGATCGGCGTGCTTACTGCCAAGATGCAGGAGGGAGGCAACGACGACGCCAATCGTCAGGTGCTGATCCCATTCAACACCATGGGGGACATCAAGGACATCAAGTACATCGATGGCATATGGCTGGACTACGACACTTTTGCCTTTGCAGGCGTAGAAGAATCCGTCCGAGCAGCATTGGCGCAGCTTCACGGTTATAACGTCAAGGACCGCCGAGCGGTGTTCCTGTTCAATGCGATGCAGCAGGTTACGCAATTCCAGATCATTACATTGGGACTTAAAGTTCTGCTCGCCTTCATCGGCGCCCTCACGCTCGGCATTGGCGGAATCGGTCTAATGAACATCATGCTGGTATCCGTAACGCAGCGCACCAGGGAAATTGGAGTGGAGAAAGCGCTGGGTGCCCGCCGGAGGCACATCCTCGTGCAATTCCTGGCCGAGGCGCTCACCATCACCTTTGCCGGCGGGGTCCTCGGAATTGCTTTAGCTTACGCAATTTCGTTTGGTGTCGGCCGAATCACGTTCTATAGCGCTATCGCTAAGAACGCCGAGGCTGCCGACATTCGCCTGATCATCGATCCTATGACGCTGGTTGTGGCGACGGTGATTCTCGCGATTGTCGGAATTGTCAGCGGGATGGTTCCTGCGATGAAGGCAGCGAATCTGGATCCAATTGAGGCACTGCGGTACGAGTAAAGCAGGAGTTGCTCGCTCTAGCTACAGCAACAACCAAACCCAGCAAGCAGCTAGGTGCCGGCAGCTTTTTCTACTGCCCCACCGTCTCCCGCTTGTACGGTTGATTCAGGTATTTGCGCGCTTCTTCCAGCGCGCCCTGAGTGTTGTCGTTGGTCTGCAACGCTTGGCGATACTCATTGGTCGCTCGCTCGCGCTGGTCAGTGATGTCAAAGATCTTCCCCAGCATTATATGACTCCAGACTTCGGTCCATTTGGGCTCGCCATCGCCGTTGAGAGCTTCACGGTAGGCGTTGGCCGCTGACTGATAATTCTTCTGCAAGAAAAAGACCTCGGCGATACGATAGTGGGCGAGCGAGCTCGCATGATTTGCGTCGAGAGCCTTCTGATACTCCTTCAGCGCCTCTGCTAGATCCCCTTGCGCTACGAGTTGCTGCCCGCGAAGAATTGCCACGCGCACGCGCAGCTCCGGGGAGTTCTTGAGAACCCAGTTATTCGGGTCGAGTACTATACGCCGCGGCTTCCCGAACGTGTCGACGGAGTAGGTCGATTGTGTGCCAACCACGTCTATGCGCTTCATCTCGCTCTTGCCATCGGTATCGACTCGTACTTCGAGAGGCATGCGGAAGAGGTCGAGATCCTGATTAATCTGGCCAACGATGCGAAACCCTTTGTTGCTTCCCAGGCGATACGTCGTGTACTTGTTCTTGAATTCAGG
>Ga0170475_110662821_pt1 | contig 11652 bp, 11 predicted proteins | sample Soicark_Litter_5_FD_111474 | JGI IMG/M metagenome (GOLD analysis project Ga0170475, IMG submission 111474) | Avena fatua rhizosphere microbial communities from Hopland, California, USA. Combined Assembly of 48 SPs | reverse complement strand
TTTGCCAACTCGATGTTCGAGCCGCTATGGAACCGTGACCACGTCAGCAGCATCCAGATTACGATGGCGGAGGATTTCGGCGTCCAGGATCGCGGACGATTCTATGACGAGACCGGTGCCCTGCGCGACGTGGTGCAGAACCATATGCTGCAGGTTCTGGCACAACTGACAATGGATCCGCCAACCGGCGAGGAACATGAGGCGTTGCGCGACCAGAAGTCAGCGTTGCTGAAAGCGGTGCGTCCTCTGGAGGTTTCCGACATGGTTCGGGGGCAATATGTCGGGTATCAATCGGTCCCTGGGGTGCGTGCCGGATCGACTGTCGAGACGTTCGTCGCGTTGAAGCTATTTATTGAATCCTGGCGCTGGGCCGGAGTGCCAATCTATATTCGTGCGGGCAAAATGCTGCCGGTAACGGCAACCGAGATCATGGTGCAGTTCAAGCGCCCGCCACGGGAAACGTTTGACGAGTTGGTGCCGGTGAGTTCCGGACATGTACGCATGCGCATCAGCCCGGACGTGAACATTGCCATGGGCGTACGCGTGAAGCTGCCTGGCGAGCGCATGGTCGGTGAAGACGTTGAGATGCTCCTGACCGAGCATGAGCCGAACCTGATGCCGCCGTACCAGAGATTGCTCGGTGACGCGATGCGCGGCCTTGGCGAGTTGTTCGGACGCGACGATATCGTCGATGCTCAATGGCGCATCGTGGAACCGGTCCTGGATGACACGACGCCCGTCTATCCGTACGAACCGGGGACCTGGGGACCCGATGAAGCGCAGGCGTTGATCAGGCCGGACGGGCCCTGGCACAACCCCAATCCTGCCGCACAGACAGCTGAGTGAGGAGGCTGAGATGAAAGCGACAGAACAGCTCCATGCACTGGGTCAGAGCCTTTGGCTGGACAATATCACCAGAGATCTTCTGACCAGCGGCACCTTGCAACGGTATATCGATGAGCTATCGGTGACCGGCCTCACCTCGAACCCTTCGATTTTCGATCACGCAGTCACGCACAGCAAAGCCTATGATGAGGAGATCAGGCGGCAGGCAAGCTCTGGCAAGACCGGTGAAGCGCTGTTCTTTGAACTGGCGATCCAGGACCTGACCAAGGCTGCCGACATGTTTGCGCCAATCCATAAGCGCACTGCTGGAGTGGATGGCTGGGTATCGCTTGAGGTCTCACCGCTGCTTGCTCATGATACAGCAAAGACAGTGGCTGATGCTCGTGCGCTGCACGCTCAGGCCAAACGTTCCAACCTATTCATTAAGATTCCTGGAACACTGGAGGGTCTTCCTGCCATCGAGGAGGCCATTTTCGCTGGTGTGCCGGTCAACGTCACGTTGCTGTTCTCGCGCGATGACTATGTACGAGCCGCCGATGCGTATACGCGAGGTATTGAGCGACGTGTCGCCGCGGGTCTTGATCCGGATATACGGTCTGTTGCCTCGGTGTTCGTCAGCCGCTGGGACAAGGCAACGTTAGAGAAGGTTCCACAGGAGCTTCGCGATCGGCTTGGGATAGCAGTTTCGCAGCAGACCTATAAGGCATATCGGGACTTGCTGGAATCCGAGCGTTGGCAGCGACTGGACGGTTATGGAGCGCGACCGCAGCGGCTGCTGTTCGCCAGTACCAGCACCAAGGATCCGCAGGCATCCGATGTCCTGTACATCAGCGCGCTGGCGGCCCCGAACACGGTGAACACCATGCCGGAAGAGACCCTGCTCGCGTTCCGCGAGCATGGGTCGGTCGACCAGGCGATGCCGCGCGACGGCGGTGACGCCGAGCAGGTACTGGTAGCGATCACGCGCGCCGGCGTCGATGTATCTACGCTGGCGAGGCAGCTGCAGGACGAAGGGGCCAAGGGGTTCGTCGACTCCTGGAAGGAGTTGCTGGCGGCCATCGAGACGAAGAGCAAGGCGCTGACATAGACGCGACGGAGGGAAACCCATGGCAGCTCAGTCGAACCAGACGCCGGCTTGGCAGGCGCTTGCCACGCACTATCAACAGATCAAGGACGCGCATCTGCGACAGCTTTTCGCGAATGATCCTGGTCGTGGCGAACGGCTCACGGCAGAAGGCGCGGGGCTTTATCTCGACTATTCAAAGAACCGCATCACTGACGAGACCGTGCGATTGCTGCTCGGGCTGGCGTCAGAGCGCGGGGTGGCTGAACGCCGCGATGCGATGTTCCGTGGTGAGAAGATCAATCTTACCGAGCAGCGCGCCGTGCTCCACGTGGCGCTGCGTGCGCCAAAGGGAGCACAAATCCTGGTCGATGGCCATGATGTCGTGCCTGATGTGCACCAGGTGCTGGACGCCATGTCCCAGTTCGCCACGCGCATTCGCTCCGGCGCGTGGCTGGGCCATACCGGCAAGCGCATCCGCAACGTCATCAACATTGGCATCGGCGGCTCCTATATCGGGCCGGAGATGGCCTATCTCGCGCTGCGTCCATTCAGTGAACGCTCGATGACGTTTCGCTTCGTCTCCAACGTCGATGGGGCCGACTTTACCGAGGCGACGCGCGACCTCGACGCAGGTGAAACGCTGTTCGTTATCGCGTCCAAGACCTTCACCACGCTCGAGACGATGACCAACGCGGCGACCGCACGCAAGTGGTCGGTGGATGCATTGGGCTCGGACGCGGCGGTGGCTAAACATTTCGTTGCGTTATCGACGAATACCGAGGCGGTCCGCAAGTTCGGCATCGATACCGCGAACATGTTTGGCTTCTGGGATTGGGTTGGCGGCCGCTACTCGATGGATTCGGCAATCGGTCTGTCCACCATGATTGCCATCGGGCCTGACGGCTTTCGCGACCTGCTGTCGGGCTTTCACGTGATGGACGAGCATTTCCGCACGGCACCGCCCGGGCAGAATCTGCCGCTGCTGCTTGGCTTGTTGACTGTCTGGTACAATGACTTCTTCGGGGCACAGACGCTGGGCGTGATGCCCTACTCGTCGCATCTCCGACGCTTTCCTGCCTACCTGCAGCAGCTGCAGATGGAGAGCAACGGCAAGCATGTCGACCTGAAGGGGCACGCTGTAAGCGCTCAGACCGGTCCTATCGTATGGGGAGAACCGGGCACCGACGGGCAGCACTCATTCTACCAGTTGCTGCACCAAGGCACGAAACTAGTGCCTTGTGACTTCATCGGCTTCTGCCATCCGCTCAGCCCGCTTACCGACCAGCATGATCTACTGATGGCCAATCTGCTCGCTCAGGCCGAGGCGCTGGCCTTCGGCAAGACTGCGGATGAACTCACCGCGGAGGGTTCGCCAGCCTTCCAGACTCCTTTCCGCGTGACCGAGGGCAATCGACCGAGCAACGTGATCCTGGCGGACGCCCTGACACCTCATAGCCTCGGCGCGCTCGTGGCCTTGTATGAGCACAGCGTGTTCACCCAAGGCGCGATCTGGGGCATCGACTCCTTCGATCAATGGGGCGTCGAGCTAGGCAAGGTTCTGGCACAACGTATCATTCCTGAACTTGCAACATCGGCCGCGCCCGAGCTTCGGCACGACAGTTCGACCAATACCCTTATTCGCCGGTTCCGCGAGCGTCGCTTAATCAGTGCTTCACGGTAGAGGCGGAGTAGATATGTCGATTGCTCCGGCCAGGGTGGCATTGAACGCATCGTCGCTCATTGAGCGTGTCAGTCCCTCAGCCAAAGCGCGCGAGAAACTTGCGATCATGCCATGATTTTTGGCTAGGCGCTGGCACGCCTCCGCTCGTGTATACCCACCTGAAAGCGCGACAACTCTGGCTATCCGCTCATGCTTGATCAGCGGCGCATAAAGGTCCGAGACGTCCGGGATCGTCAGCTTCAGCATTACCTGACGATTACGCGGCAGTGCATCCAACCCGCGCTCAAGTTCTGCCAACAGAATCGCCTCGGCGCCAGCCTTGTCCGGGCTCTTGATCGAGACCTCCGGCTCCAGAATGGGCATCAGTCCATGGCGATCGATCTGCGCGGCTACCTCGAACTGCTGCGCAACAATGGCAGCGATGCCCGCTTTGGAGGGCAGATTGATGACCGAACGCATCTTGGTGCCAAAGACACCAAGTTTCGCCGCACGCGTCAGGAGCGGGTCGAGTTCTGGCATCGGCCGCATCAGACTGACGCCGTCGCTTTCCGGCTGAAGACCCTTGTCCACTTTCACGAAGGGGACGACGCCACGCTTGTTCCACAGGAAGGTTGGTACCGCCTCCCCGTCCACGTGGCCATCCATCGTTCCCTCAAACAGGATGGTGCCAATGACTTTTTCGCCGGTAAATGCGGGCGCTGTCATCATACGGACGCGGTAGGCATGCATCGCGGCGAACATCTCAGCGTCACCGCTATAAGCATTGTCCGGAACGCCATAGAGGCGTAGTGCACCAGGCGTCGATCCCCCGCTTTGATCAAGCGCGGCGATGAAACCGCCCTTGCTGGACATCTGCTCAGCCATCCTCTCATTGGTCATGATCGGTGCCCTATCTCCTGGTTCAGCCACTATCTGCGTCAGTTCTCGGCGATTGACAATCAGTCTCCTCCACTCCCAAAAGACTTGCAACCAGGGAGGGAATTCATGAAGCGATGGATGCTGGTGGCCACATGTTCCTGCGCGGTTGCGATCAGCGTAAGAGCGGTTGCCGACACCCCGGGCGTCACTGCGACCGAAGTAAAGATCGGCAATACCATGCCGTACAGCGGACCAGTGTCCTCATATAGCCCTATCGGCAAGCTGGACTCTGCATTTTTCAACATGGTCAATGAACAGGGCGGGGTAGCGGGGCACAAGGTCAACTTTATCTCGCTGGACGATGGTTACAGCCCACCGAAGACGGTCGAGCAGGTGCGCCGGTTGGTGGAGGCAGATCAGGTTGCCTTCCTGTTCAATACGCTGGGAACACCGACCAATTCGGCCATCGTCCGCTATGTCAACCAGAAGAAGGTGCCGCATCTGTTCGTTGCGACCGGGGCGGCCAAGTGGGGCGACAACAAAGAATATCCCTGGACGACCGGTTTTCAGCCGGACTACCGGACCGAGGCGCAAATCTATGGCAAATACATTCTGAAAGAAAAACAGAATGCCAAGGTCGCTGTCCTGTACCAGAACGACGATTTCGGGAAGGACTACCTGAACGGCCTGCACGCAACGTTCGGCGAGCGCTACGGCAAGATGGTGACCGAAGCGACCTATGAGCCAACGGATCCAACCATTGACAGCCAAATTTCCAGCTTGCAGGGATCCGGCGCCGATGTGCTGGTCGTAGCTGCTGCACCGAAGTTCGCCGCCCAGGCGATCCGTAAAGTGCATGACCTGAACTGGAAGCCAATGTTCTTCATGAGCAATGTGTCGATATCTGTTGGATCGGTGATCACGCCGGCTGGCGCGGACAATGCGATCGGGCTGATCAGCACCGGCTACCTGAAGGACCCTACCGATCACCAATGGGACAATGATGCCGGCATGAAGGAATGGCGCGGGTTCATGGCGAAGTACATGCCCGGCTCGGATTTGACCGACAACAACTACGTTTACGCCTACGCCGCTTCGAAGCTGATGCTGCAGGTGCTGCAGCAGTGCAATGGCGACTTCTCACGGGAGAACGTGACGAAGCAGGCAGAGAACCTGCATGATGTCGAACTGCCGACCGTGCTGCCTGGCATCAAGGCAAGCACCAGCCACACGGATCATCGGCCAATCAAAGCCATGCAGCTGGAGCGCTGGGACGGCAAGACATGGGTACTGTTCGGTGACATTATCGAGGCCGGCTCCTAACCCTATCCGCCCCGCCTACGATACCTGACGCCAGAACGGGCTGCGGTTGCGTACAGGGTCGAGCAGCGACCAATCGCCCTGCTCGACCACGTGGCCTTTCGGAAAGGGCGGCCGCACCTCCAGGCCGAGTGAAACCATCACCCGATCGTCGCGGTAATAGCAGAGCAGTATGATCCGGCTGAGCACGCTGACCGGCCGCCCGCCTTCGGCACGTAGCCTGGCCGCCACTTCGCTGCGTCGCGCGGCATCAAGAGCGCCGAACGCGCCACCGGCGAGCGTCTGCAGTTTGGCCAACGCAGCAAGCACGTGGTCGCGGTCGCGGCCAATACTGTTCACGATGTCAGCAAAGATAACGTCGTCATCTGCGCCGGGTACGCCATGCTTCGCGCTGGCCGGAATGATCATGCCCGCGAGGCAACGGAGATCGGCAATCTGTGATTGGGTCAAGGTCTGGTCGTTCATGCGCGCTTCAATCGAACAGAGTCGCCAAGCGTTGCTTGATACTGTCGGCGATGTACAGCGCCAGCGCCTGGATCGTAGAGGTAGGATTCACGCCGCCGGATGTTACGAAGATACTGCCATCGACGATAAAAAGATTCTTCACGTCGTGGCTGCGTCCCCATGAATTCACCACGGATCGTTCTGGATCGTTGCCCATGCGGGCGGTGCCAAGCAGGTGCCAGCCGCCGTAGACAACGGGCCGAACGGTGTGCACATGTCGCGCACCAGCCGCGGCAAGGATCTCCCTCCCCCCATCGAGCGCGAAGTCGAGCATGCGGTCGGTATTTGCACCGATCGTGTAGTCGATCCTTGGCGCCGGGATACCGTGACAATCCTTCAGCACCGGATCGAGTGTTACCCGGTTATGCTCCTCTGGCAGGTCCTCCGTGCAGATGCCGACCGACATGCGGTGACCGACAAGGCCGCGAAATGCATCGTGATGCCCCTCGCCCCACGGCACCAAGCCGATCGCCTCGGCGTTGACCGCCTCGGTGCCGATACCGATCGTGCGATTGAACTGGAAGTTGAAACCGCGCACAAAGCCGCGCGAACGGTCGGTCTCGTAAAACTCCTGGCTCCACAAACAGAGCGGTGGGCCTCGATGTCCGTCCATCGGCTCGTCGACATAGCCGACAACGTGCGCCCAGGGATGGAACATCAGATTCTTGCCGACCAGCCCGCTGGAGTTGGCGAGCCCGTTGGGGAAGCGGCCCGAGGCGGAATGCAGCAGCAGCCGCGGGGTGCCGACCCCGTTGCACGCCATGATAACGACTTCGGCCGGCTGGAACTTCTCGACACCGTCTGCGTCGTAGTAGACGGCACCCGTCGCCATCCCGTCTTCACCTGTGATGATCTCTCGCACCCGGCAATGGGTGCGCAGCTCGACGCCGGCGCGGATGGCATGCGGCCAATACGTGATGTCGGTGCTCGCTTTTGCTCCTTGCGCACAGGCCGGCGTGCAGTGACCGAGATTGATGCAAGGCGCGCGACCGTCATATTCGGTGGTTGCGATCGCGCTGTCCGACGGCCACCAATGCCACCCAAGCTCGTTCATCGTTTTCGCAATCTTGGCCCCCGTGTTTCCCAACGGAAGCGGCGGCATTGGTGGCTCATGTGATGGATACGCGGGGTCGCCCGCGAGCCCCGAAACACCCGTCATGCGGTCGTTCTCGGCGAAGAACGGCTCGAGCGTCGCGTAGTCGATAGGCCAGTCATCGGCCACGTCATCCAGCGTGCGGACCCGAAAGTCAGACGGATGCAGCCGCGGATAATGTGCCGTGTACATCACGGTCGAGCCGCCGACGGCATTGAAGTTCACCACCTTGATAGGCGAGTTGTCGTCGTTGATTGGATAGTCGCTGGGTCGCTGGCGGATGTTCGGACTGGTGGCGTAGTCGCTGAATACCCGCGCTTCGTAGTCCCGCCCATTGGACGGGTAGTCTGACTGTTTCATCCAATCGCCCTGTTCGAGACACAGGATGCGCATCCTTGTCTCGGCAAGGCTCCAGGCAACGGCAGCGCCCGAGGCGCCGGAGCCGATGATGAGAACGTCGACCTTGTCCTTCATGGCACCCTCAGCCACGCGAGATCAGGAACTGCTTGTTGACGCAATTATCCAGCCGCCCATCGCGCAGATAGCGCGCCGCCGTGCGCGAAGCGAAGGCGCGATTGTCGCGCATGCTCTCCGGTGTGTAGAAGGCTGAGTGCGGTGTCAGCACCAACCGGTGGCGGATCCAGTCCTCGTTGCTCTGCCAGGCGGCAATCAGGCGGGATTGCGGGTTGGCCGGCTCCTGCGGTAGCACATCAAGCCCGGCGGCAAGCACGGTGCCGTCCTTCATCGCATCGTAGAGCGCATCGATATCGACGATCGGTCCGCGCGCCGTATTGATCAGGATCATACCGCGCTTGGCTGCGGCGAAGGCATCGGCCCCCATCAGGTTACGCGTCTCCGTCGTCAGCGGCGCATGGATGCTTACAAAATCGCACTGGCCCATCAGCTCGGCCAACGTATCGGCGCGCCGGACGCCGATCGCGAACTGATAGCCGTTCGGCTGATAAGGGTCATAGAACACCACGTCCATGTCGAACGCCTTGGCCCGGCGAGCCGCAGCCGTGCCGATACGCCCCATGCCGACGACGCCGAAGGTGCAGACCGACAGTCGACGGCCGAATGGGTTGTGCGCGGGGCGCCAGTTGCCCCGAAGGTCGCTACGCAACTCCTGGTCATGATAGGCGATACTCTTGGCCAGCGTCATCATCAGCGCGATCGCATGGTCGGCCACCTCGCGCGTGCCGTAGTCGGGGGTGTTGCAGACGGGGATGCCCAGCTTGCCGAAGCGCTCGATGTCGACATCGTCGTAGCCGACGCCATACTTCACGAAGATGCGGCATTTGCGCAGCTTGTCGATGTACTGCGGCGGACACGAACCGACGACGGCGTCAGCATTGGCCCACTGCTCGTGTGTAACCTCCGTAGCACTGGCGCAAAAATCGGTCTCGAAGCCCGCGCCGATCGCATCGCTGGCCACCGGCGCGAGTTCGGCCGGAAGGTTGGGCCAGAGAATGCGCATCGCCATGTCGTTTCCTCGTCGCGTGTGTTCCGCCGCATAGTGCCATCACTGCGCCAAGATGGACACACATGGCATACTGGCGGCACGCTGGGCCGTTGCAATCGATGGTGGGACGATGACCGACAGTGCCGGCAGAGACCGCATCCGAATGAGCGTTGCCGAAGCACGCGGTCTTGGCGAGGCAGCGATGCGTGGGGCCGGATATGACGGGGACGAGGCGCGCATCTTGACCGACCACGTGCTGGACGCGGCACTGTCCGGGTACGAGTATTCCGGCCTGCCCAAGCTTCTGAATGTCGTGGACCACCCGGATTTCAACCTGCCGCGGCGGCCGATCGCTGTGCTGCGAGAGACCGGGGCAACGGCACTGCTGGACGGCGGCAACAACACCGGGATGGTTGCGCCTATCGCGCCGCGGAAGCGACGATCGCACGCGCGCAGGCAAGCGGCCTCGCGATCATTTGCCTCGCCAACACCTGGATGACCGGGCGGAGCGCCTATTACTGCGAAATGATCGCCCGCGCCGGCCTGGTTGTCATCCATACTGTGGCGGCGCCGCCCGCTGTGGCGCCATTTGGTGGCACACGACCGGCTCTTGGCACGAACCCGATCGCCTTCGGTTTTCCAACCGATGGTGATGCGCTTGTCATCGACATGGGAACATCGGCGTTCATGGGCACCGACCTGCAGTTCCGCGCCCGTCTCGGTACCCCGATCCCGGAAGGCCTCGCACTAGGACCGGACGGTCAGCCGACGACGGACGCAGCCGCCGCACGGCGCGGTGCGCTGCTTCCCTTCGGTGGACCAGCGGGCGGCTACAAGGGCTTCGGCCTCGCCCTGGCAATGGACGCCCTGGGTGCTCTGACCGCCGCAGCAAGGCCGGCGGATGACGTCAGCGGCTATCTGTTCATCGCCTTCAAGCCGGACCTCTTCGTGCCAGCCGACGAATATCGGCGCGAGGTAAGTCGACGGATCGACATGATCAAAGCAACGCCGCGGCAATCGGGGATCGAGGAGATCCGTATACCCGGAGAACGCGGCTATCGCACCCGCGCGCGCCTGATGCGCGAAGGGATCGAGTTCGACGTGAAGATATACGACGCGTTGAGACGCCTTGCCGAAGGCAATCTGGATCACGGCCTGCGATGACCAGGCCGCATCTTGTCGGATTTCGGTGCTGAATTTCCGCGGTGCAGAAGGAAGCAATGACATGATGATCGTTGACGCACAGATCCACCTCTGGGCCAAAGGTAAGCCATCCGCACATCATCGTCAGACGCCTTACCTGAAGGAGGAAGCTCTGGCGGCGATGGATCAAGCTGGCGTCGACCGAGCGGTGATACATCCAGTGATGTGGGATCCTGACTCCAACGAACTCGCCGTTGAAGCGGCGCGCACGCACCCCGATCGCTTTGCGATCATGGGCTGGATCTACCTGGATCAACCGGAGCAGCGCGCCCTGCTTGAGACCTGGAAAAGGCGGCCAGGGATGAAAGGACTGCGGTTCTATTTCTCTGATCCAAGATCGCAGTCCTGGCCGGATGATGGTACACTGGAATTGCTGTTCCCTTTGGCCGAGCGCCTGAAAATTCCTGTTTCGCTGCAGGCATCCGCTTTCCTGCCGCGGGTCGGAGACATCGCCGAACGATACCCGGGACTGAAGATCAGCATCGATCACATGGGGGTTCCGCGCGCCACCGAGGGTGCGGACGCGGCCTACCGCAACCTGCCGCAACTGCTTGCATTGGCGAGACATCCCAACGTGGCAGTAAAGGCAACCGGCCAGGCCGGTTACGCTCTGGATCAGTATCCGTTCCCCAGCATCCACGACGCGCTGCATCGGGTGTTCGACGCATTCGGTCCACGACGAATGTTCTGGGGCACCGACATCACCCGCATGCACTGCACGTGGCGCCAGTGCATCACATTGTTCACGGAAGAATTGCCCTGGCTGAAGGGTGCTGACCTGGACCTGGTCATGGGCCAGGCGTTCTGCGACTGGATCGGCTGGGACACCGCTGGCGCGTAGGACCCCAGCGCGTGCGGGCTTGGCGGATTGCCACTGCTGTTTGGATGGCCTTGGCCAGCCCAGCTTGCGTGCTGGCGTCCACACCGACGGCGGCTGTCTTTCCCTTCGCCTTTATCGACAGTAGCCCTGAGCCACCGCGCGCTGACGAACTTGCTCGACTGCATAGCGCGCGGGAAGAGCTTGGTCGCCTACTCGCTCAGTCGCATCGCTATTTGGTCATCGAAACAGCGTCCGCCGAGGCGAAGGCAACCGGCTTCGACTTGGTGAATTGCCAAAGCTGTGCCGTCGCAGGAGCCAAAGAACTCGGCGCCGATGTGGCCGTGATCGGATGGGTGCAAAAGGTCTCGAACCTCATCCTGAACATCAATGCTGTGATCCGGTCCACAGCAACGGGCGACATCCTTTCGGCTGGCAGCGTCGATATCCGCGGCAACACTGACGAATCCTGGACGCGCGGCGTACGATATCTTGTCGCCAATCGATTGCTCGCCGCGCCGAAATAAAGCGGGACGGGCCGCCAGTGTTGCCGGCCCGTCCCCTTCGTCAACGCGCCTTGCTCAGCTCAGAAGTCCATATCGCCCATGCCGCCCATGCCACCCATACCCCCTCCAGGCGGCATCGCGGGTGCCTTCCTCTCGGGCTTCTCGGCGACCATGGCCTCTGTCGTCACCAACAACCCAGCAACCGAGGCTGCATCCTGCAGCGCCGTCCGCACGACCTTTGTCGGATCAACGATCCCCGCCTTGACCAGGTCCTTGAACTCGCCGGTCTGCGCGTC
>Ga0170475_115789103_pt1 | contig 11654 bp, 3 predicted proteins | sample Soicark_Litter_5_FD_111474 | JGI IMG/M metagenome (GOLD analysis project Ga0170475, IMG submission 111474) | Avena fatua rhizosphere microbial communities from Hopland, California, USA. Combined Assembly of 48 SPs | reverse complement strand
CATGAGCCGCAAGGGCGACTGCTGGGACAATGCCGTGGCCGAGAGCTTCTTTGCGACGCTCCGAGCGGAACTCATCGACCACGAGCACTACCCGACCCGAGAAGCCGCGATGAAGTCTATCGGCGACTACATCGACAACTTCTACAACGTCGAGCGGCGCCATTCTCACCTCGGCTACCTCAACCCCATCGAGTTCGAATTACGATCCCAAATTCAACAGCAAGTGGCATAGTCATGCTGTCCACGGGAACGGGGGAGCTTCAGCACGCTGAATCAGATCTCTGCGCCTCGGCGCCAGATCTTAGCTCCTACCTTTGTGGTCGTGGGTGTCGGGGTTTCAGCAAACGATCCAGATACTGCGCGACCTGCGCTGGCGACCTAGCCGGAAACCTCGTCATCACGTGCGCTGCGATGTCGTCCCAGCAATTGTTGTGTACCCAGGTGCCAAGCGCGCCAACGCGCATCCCGGCGTCGCTGATTGGTCAGCCGCTGAAGCGCTCACGTCCGTCGACTTGCTCATCCGCTCATCCTCGACGACTTTGCGCTCGAGCCCATGAGCAAAGAGGAGAGCAAGGATGTCTATCAGCTGTTCCTAGAGCGCACCGGTCGCGGCTCGATGATCATCGATAGCAACCGCGATACCGCCGAGTGGCTCGCGATGTTCGACGACGTCCTGCTCGCTCAAAGTGCCGTCGACCGCTTCAAGAACGCGGCCTAGACTTCGTCATCGAGGGCGAATCCTATCGTCCCAGGCTCAAGCCCAAACTCGACGACGCAGACCCGCCGCGAACAACCCTGCCCACAAACCGCGCCTACACCCCCGATCCCGACGCACTCGATAGACCGACCACCATGCCGAGTCGGAGCCGCCTGGACGGGTGCGCTCCGACTCGGGCTGGCTGCATGACCCTGCAAAAAAAGTCGCGAGCCTGCCTGCCGCGACCAGAGATTCCGCGATCGACTTCGCTCCCGATACGAGGCATCCTTCCCTTGGTCGTTTCGACACGCCTCTCTGGCCGCATGACCCTGCAAATCGGGTGGCTGCATGAGGGTGCAAACTGGCATGCACCGCATACGTTTAGCCTGTTAGTGCTCCAAACCTTTCACTTAAAGGTTTCCCAAAATTTTCTTCCACCAACCACGAAGTACGTATCAAAGAACTCTCCGAGGTTCGTGCCAGCAGGAAGCCAATCCGCACGCGGATCCAGGGGAAGCGCAACGATAACCTGACGACGCCCATCTTCAGAAGGAGCGAGAACGAGCAACTCTTGGTCGCCCAAGAACTCGCCAATCACGACGTCGTCATCTTTGAATTCAAGAGGCCTGGTTGCACGTTCTCGAGCACTTCGCGCTGCACTCGCCATTGGATCAAGAAGGACGAGTCCCCATTGACCGTAATCCACGTCCTCAAACAACCGCGCCTGCCGGCATATCGACCATAAGTCAATCAACTCGGCGGGCAGGTCCAAGCGACTCCACGCGGCAGCGATCTCTTCGGGTGAAGCGGGACCTGACAATACGGATGCCAAGCGGAGTGGGTTATCCGCGTGAGCGATCGTGGCTTCGTCTCGGTACCTCGAAAGGGCACTAGCGACGGAACGCATCAGTAATCCCTCCACCAAGCATTGAAGTCGTTTTGGTGAACCGACCGCTCAACCGGAACAAGGTTTTGGAAATCGTTACGTCCTCCATATTCGCGAGGGATTATATGATGAATGTCGTAGTTCGCCCAGCCCCCGTCCGGCGTTGGCAGGCCTCGGTCGTACCATTCCTTGATGTATGCCCCGCGTTCTGCGAAACCCCACGGAACGCGCTGATCGACCGGGACTCGACTCAATCCGGGCGGCGGGGCCGGGATTAGTGCACCGGTGCCAGGATTGCGCACCTCTGGATAGGGTCGTTGAATTCGATTTATCGGCCCCGGGCTGGAGTGCACGCGAGGTGTGTCGCCTGTCGCGTTGAAAAGTATGAATACAACCCATCCAAGCATCCGCCCGAGCACCGAGCCAGGCCCCGGCCCCTCTGCGATGAAAGGCAGTGGCTGCTCTCCTGGCATTCCTGGAGGCCCTTCTCCAATCGGCGCTTGTCCGGGAGAAGGACCATAGCCTGGTGGCAACCCAGTTGGTGGCGGAGCTATCCGAGGTCCGCCGTTGCCGAGTCCTTCGGAGCCCAATGAAACGCCAGCCTGGAAGTGAGCCGCGCCTGGTGAGAAATCTCCATTGAACGAGCTCGGCGGGGCGGCGTTAGCAGATCTTGGCTGCCAATTCTCGCATCCAGCAGGACGACCACTGCCGCACACCAAAATCTCGCCCCCGCCCTGATAGGTCTGGCCCGTGTCCGTGCTGTTGGGATAGCCCTCCGCGCCCTCCGGCGGCGGGGTATACTTGGGTGGCGGACGCGGTGCATCGTCGTCGTCCTCGTCCTCAGCATATAGGCCGGTAGGATCGGTAAAGCCGGTGGGCGAATTGAAGACGTAGCTGTAGCCATTGAGCCCTTGCGTGTTGAACAGCGCGACCAGCGCTGGATCGGGCTGCATGAAGCGTCCCACATGTTGATCGTAAATGCGGCCGCCCATATTGGTGAGTCCGAGCTCCTCGTCGAACTCGTGCCCGGTGTACGTGGTTCGCACGGTGCGCGCGAGCGAATCAGAAGACTCCCAACTCACATCCCCCGATGGCGTGCCGATACTGCTCCACTGGGGCGAGCCGTGGTCGCCACCGTCCTGATCGCGAATGATTGCGGGTGAGCCCTGTCGATCGGCATGGATATATAGGACGGCCTGATCCGTGATGGTGCCGCCCTGTTCCCCGCGCACAATCTGAACCAGCAAGCCGCCCGGTGCGTGAACCTTGTACACGTGCTCACGCTCTTCACCTGGGAACGCACGCGGGCCGTTGGCTGAAGGCTGAAAGCGCTCATAACCATCGAAGTACAGACGGTCGCCCAGAGCGGAGTGCTTCCATACCCGCTGCTGGTCCGCATCGTACGCAAAATCTACCTCGCCCTGTGGACCCGCGGAGGCGTCATCCAAGAGCACCCGCTTCGGCAAATGAAAGCCGGTATGCTCGAAGGTTTGTGTCCCACCAACCACTCCAGCCCCGCTTCGCGTCCAGATGTCACCGTTGTCTTGGTACTGATAGTCGATGTCACGCGCGTTGGTGACGCGATGCGGCCCAGCAGGATCGTCGTACGAGTAAACATCCGGGCCTTGCTCTTGGACATTTCCAGAATCGGAATAAGCCCACCTCTTGATGTACGAAGGAGGACCAGACTGAGTCGTTTCTGTCAGCAGCCTATCTGAAGAGTCGTAGCCGTAACCGATCGCCGAACCATCAGTCTCATCGGTCGCAGATAGGAGGAGCCCGTCCTTGTAGTGATCGAACGTAACTTGGTGAAGTGTCTGATTGCCGTTCGGCTTGGGCGTGACGGTCTTGAGGCCATTGAGATAACCGAAAAGCGGATCATAATTTCGGGTTGTGGTCGTCCTGTCACCAGCCGTCTCGATCGCGGGCAGCGACCCCTCGTACACACTGGTTAGACGCCAAAACGTCGCTCGCACGTCGTTTGGATTGCCATTCACATCGAACAGCTTGTCGAGGTTGCCGGCGGCATCATAATGATAGCCGACACTGAAGGATTCCCCGAGGCTCTCCGGGTAGTCGACTTGACTGAGCAGATTCTGGTCATTGTACGAATAGCCGGTGACGAATTCTTCGTCATTTGCTTGGCCGGACAGCGACGCGGGAACCGTTTGGTGAGTCGCTGTCGGGAAGCCGCGATTGACAGTGCCGAACAGGCCGGCGGCAGCCGCTGCGGGCGAGTCGACGGCATCCGCCTCGAACTCGGTCCTGATATGGACACCGTCCGGACTGATGCTTTCGACCAAGTTACCAAGCTCATTGCGCCGCGCCGGTTGGTCGCAGGCTGAGTCGAAGCAAAAGCGGGTTGGTCCATCAATCGAATCCGCAATTTGCGTCAGGCGCCCAAGCGTATCGTATGTGAATGCTCGAACGCGCTGCGAGGCGTCCTCGGTCACACTCTGGATTTCGCCGAATGCATCGTACTCGTAGGTCCGAGCACCCCTGTCCGGGTCCTCGATGTGGTGCATCCGCGAAAGGCTGTCGTATTCGAGAATCGTCTCGTTGGAGTCCGGATCAGTCACCCGGATCAACTTGTTGAACAAACCGTACCGGTAGGTTGAAGTAGCCGCCCCCTGGCGAACTCGGGTCACCTTCCCGCGCTGGTTGAAGACCGAGAACCTCCGCGAATTGTCGCGGGGTGAGGTCACGCTCGAGAGAGTCACCTCCGACACCCCGTCTGGACACGTTGCTGCGGTGCAGTTCACAGCAGAGGCGTAGCCACGCTTCTCAGCCACCCCATTGAGCGACTTGGAGATGAGCCGACGACGATTGTCGTACGAGAATTGCGCGCCGCCTTGTGTGGTGTCACCGTCCAGGTGCCGGCGGCTCTCGCTACTCAGCAAGCCGTCTTGACCGTACACACGCTCGACGAAGACTTCCTTCCCCTGAAGCCCCTTCCAGGTAGAAAGAACAGGTCGTCCAAACGCGTCCAGATAGGTGGTTTGTGCCCTCCCGCCAGAGTCCGACACGTCCAGCACCTGGACTGTGCGAAAGTCCGTACCCACCGCGCTTCTGCCGGGAGCGTAGCGCCGAGTGACGACCCCCGATGGCCCTGCGGTCATGAGCAAGCGACCGAATCCGTCGTAGGAGGTTTGTACGATTTTCTCGTTCGCCGCCATCGTGATCGGCAACCCGATGCTCGGATCGTATTTCGCGTTCGTGACTTGGTTGAGCGAGTTGGTAATCGTCTCGGGAAATTGCTGGCGCTCGTCGTAGACTACCTGGATCGCTCGCGACTCCTGCTGCGTCCCGGTATCGCTGACATCGAACAACTCGACCGTTCGAACGTTGCCAAAGTCGTCCGGCGTGAACACGAGCCTTTTCGCAGAAATCGATGTTCCAGTGTCGATCGACCTGAGAATGCCGTGATCGTCGTAGTCATATCCGGTGACGATGGGAGCGCTGTTACGGGTTCCGCTGCCGCCATGAAACCCCGAGTAGACCGTGTCCCTTACGGTTCGCGACAGAGGCAGCGAGATCAGCCACGACGAGCGGTAATCGGTCCGATAGGGGGAGTCGACCTTGCGGCGAGCCAGCATGCGGCCCTGTGAGTCTTTCTCTGTCCTTTGCGAAAATACGACATTCCCAAAGCCATCCGGAGTGTACTCATCGATGGTCGTGTAGAGCGTTTGGGGTTGCTCGCTCCCCTCCAAGCTTTCGCTATGAGTGGTGGTGCGATTTTTTAGGGAGACCATCGGCCGGCCGCCGTCCGACGTCCCGACATCCCACTCTTGATCGACTTGTACCACACTCTTGGCGGGGCTCGCCTCGAGCTCTGACTTGTCAGTATTACTGCTCTCGACGCTCTTGATGAGCAAACCAGCCTTCGGGAACATCTTACGATCGGAATCGTAAGTGCTATTGTCGTACTCGAGCTCGGTCTCCCCGACCAGAAGACCATTGCCATCGAAGCTCGTGATGTGTCGCGATTCGAAGCCGAGCACGCCCCTGCCGAATGCACCGCGCCGAGAACGCTTATAAGAAAATTCCTGCTTTGCCTCGGTCCGGAAGGAATGCGGCGTCGAACTCCCCGTGAGCGAACCGCTCGACGACACGGTCTCACTGACGACGACACCCACGTTTCGATCGCAGCGCGCCGGCCAATCGCACTTGGTCGACCATTGGGCATCATATGCAGCGGGGTCGTAACTGATTGCGGTCCGGCGCGCTTCGCCGTCGGTGATGCCCAGCAGCAAGTCTTGTTGGGCCGCGCTCGACAATACCGTGTACGTGTGGGAACTATGAGGAATGGCCAAGTCCGGCGCGCCGTCATTGTTCAAGTCCGCAAGGATGAAGCCGTGCGGGATCATCGCCTTGTCAGACTCGGCCGGGACGGTTGCATACGTGCTCGCCGGACTCAGCTTGCCTGTTGGGGAGCCGTACTTGACGAAGACGGTGCCCCCCGGCTTGTCAGCGAAGAGCAGGTCCTCGCAGCGGTCGCCATTCACATCCGCTACCTGCACATCAGGCGCGCTGATCACGGGGTCATTGATGGGCTGAGTGAAATAGGGCGCGAAGCTCCCGGCTCGGTTGAGCGCGACCTCCGTGGAATTGACCACGATTTTCGCCCCGTTCGGTAAAGACACCGTTCCGGAATCGAACTTGACCAAGTCTCGCAAACCGTCGCCGTTCACGTCGGCGAGCACCGCAAGATTCTTTTGAACGTCGCGCAGCGACGGTCCGTCGATGATTTGCCACTTGGCGTCGGCCGGATCCGTAAACCCAGACAGGAACGCGTTGTCGACCACCAAATCCGAGCGATTGTCGCCATCGACATCGTAGCGCGTGATCCCGCCGCAGCCGATGTCTGGTTTCACCAGCTCAGGGAGCTCGTGATCCGTGGTCTCGAATCCGCCGGCGAGCAGACCTTTATAGAAACCTGCGTGTAGTTTCGTCGACTGATCCGTGGAACAAAGGAATAGATCCTGAATGTCGTCTCCGTCGACGTCGATTCGAACGACTGGAACGGAATGACTCAGCTTGGCATACGTGATCGGCCCAGGAGTTTGCTGGGGCCGATCGTTACCGTTCCCACCGTACCAGAACGCAGCATCGAAAACCTGCGGCTGGCCGTACCACCAGTCCTTTTCTACCCCCGCCTGGATTTCATCGGATTTAGAATGGTAGGCGTACCAAGTGCACTCCCAAGAATAATCCGGAGCGCAGACGGTGCGATCATCCCCCCAGTGCCACCACCCCCAGTTCCACGCGTTTTGATATAGTTTCCCTTGGGAATTGAAAGTGTACCGTGGATCCCCCAAAGCACCGAAGCTCAGATTGGTCTGAGCAGTAAAAAAGGCGCGCCCCTGGTGTGGGCCACCTTGGCTCATGATGCCGTTATTCGCGAGCGACAGATCAAGGTAGCCATCGCCGTCGTGATCGAACGCGCGTAGTATCGGAAATGCGGGAAATACTTTGAACGGGGCCTGCTCCGGCGGTGCGAAGGGCACGCCGCTCATTGGCTGTGGCGGCGCAGGATCGGCATAATTGAAAACGGTCGGCAAGTGGCAATTCTTGTTGCCGGAGAAGTATCCCGTCGCGCATTCGTCGATGGAGCGAAGTCGCTCGGCCGAGGTGTTCGGCGATGTCTCGTAGTGCAGCGAATATTGATGCACCTGCTTCTTGCCAACGTACGTCGTAATGAAATCTAGGAGCCGAGTGCGGCGAATCTCGATGCCTCCGCTCGCATAGCCAACTAGTGGATCCGGGCGGCCGCTGGTGTAGCTGAAATCAATGCGACGATCGTGCTTTAGGCCCCCGTGGGTGTTCGCGCCGTAAGTAATCGAATGCGGGACCGCTTCGACCACGTCACATCCAGCGTAGGGGCAATCGGTTGCCTGGTGCTGTTCGTAACTAATGTCTATCGTATTGCCGGAGCGATCCTCTTCTCTCGCCAGACCCCAGCTGTGAATGGTCGCTTCCGAGCTATCCGGGTTGAAGTGCCAGGTCAGCGGCATATAGCTGCGGATCCGACCGCTCTTCATGTACACCGTGAATCCCGCGACGGGGAACGTCGGCTCGCCCGCGCGCGGGGGGAGGTAGGACCCCTCGATCACTCGCAGGAAGGTATCTACTTCCGTTCGGTAGCCCGGATCGTCGGCCCCTTGCGTCAGTCGCTGACCGTCCATGCAATAGGCGTCTTCACCGAGCCCGGCTGGCGCTTTGTCGACGCCGTCGACAGCCAGGGTCTTGCCGCAGATCGAGATGACACTCAGACCCGACAGGCTAAAGCCCACCCCGAGGTACCCATTGGCTTTGCTGCTCAGGTAGTTGAGCGCAAGCGACGGGGCCACTCCGGCGCGACCCGGCGGCACGGCGATCGGCATCGAGTAGTGAGCCACGCCCCGGTCCGTGACTTCGAAGCTCCCTGGGATGGCTCCGACTCCGAAGTTTATATTGAGGTCTGGGAAATTTACCGGCGGATACTTCACCAGCACCGGCAGGTCGAACTCCTTTTTCCGGAACGGAAGGCCCAAGACCCGCAAGTGGTCTTGTGGAGCCGGAGCCCAATGATTGTCGATGCAAACCTCATCTGGATGAGCGCTGCTGTCGCTGCCGTCGCCGCAGTCGACGCCGTACGTGGGGTCGGTGCCCCAGTCCATCCCAGCGCAGGCCGTGCCCGGCACTTGGCAGGGACCACACAACGCTCCCGACGGACCACAATGCTGGGCCGCTTGAATCGGATCGCGGCAGATCGTCGGCACACAAGCTTTGATGCCGCCGCTGGCGATGCATGAATAGTCCGGCGGACATTCGATATCCGCCACACAACCCACTTCAGCGCTTGCACACAAACCCTTGCAGGTACTTCCGCAGCCGTCGCTGACGTCTGCGTCACCGCAGTGTTTGCCAGCGCAATTGCGCGTGCACGAGCAGATGCCGCACTCCGCGTCTGTCGAGCCGCAGCCGGTGGTCGCTGCTGCCGTTAGACACGACGGCAGCTCGCAAATGTTGCCGCTCAGCCCGTAGCGCCAACCGTTGTCGGTGCCACAAACGTAACCTTGATTACAATTCGAGCTGTTGCTGCACGGCTTGTTTGGGCCGGCCGCGTCGGTTCCCTTGATGCTGATGTTGTCGATGGCCAGCGCTGGGGCTTCTTGCCCATCGTTCGAGGTTAGCGAATTGATCGTGTAATTCCACGCCAGATAAAATGGTAAATTACGTGGGATGTCGACCACGACTTCAGTCGGCGGAACGTTGATCGTCGCTCCCGGCGCCGGATCGTAGAAGTCATGCACGCTGTCGGGTGCGAAGGTCGTGAGAAAGCCTGGCCCGGCTGGGTTCCAAGTGGTCCCGTCGAAGGATGTGTAGAGCTGCAGGCGGAAGCCCGCGCTGTTGGTACCGGAGCCGTACCTCTCTACGTCGTAGCCGACTGTGAGGCTTCTGATGTCCTTGTCTGGCGGCGCCCGCAGCGCGACGTACAAATTGCCGCTCTTCGTGCCACCGCTGCTCACGGACGTGCCGGCCGACAGCCAACCAAGCGCGCGATCGCTCGAATTTTCCCAATAGTTGGCAGCCTGGGGCGAGGCGACGCCAGCGCCGAAGTTATAGATCCCGTTGCTCGCCGTCGCCGGCAACATTGCACCCGCGCGAAACTCGGTCTTGGACGTGGCTGCAGCGACTGTGCCCACGGTGCGCGGATTGGCCTGCTTGTCGATCCTCCAACCCAAAGGCGGCACGGCGACGTCCGCAGTGCCAAGACCGTTGAAATCCTGAATCACGGGCGCCGCGGTGGGGATCAGGACCGAGCCATCGAAGATGAAGGGGCGCGTCGCTGACGCGCCGCTCAGCGATGCCTCGCCGACGCGGCGTACGAGCACACGCACTTGGTACGAACCCGCCGGCAGAGAGCTGGTAATCCAGTTGACGCTGCCAGTGCCGAACCCGGGGGCAACTTCATGCCAGGTCGTTTCGGTGTCGGAATTCAGGTAGTCGAAATGAAACTCAGCGGCTCGGTTATCCGCGCAAGTAGCGGTGGCACTGAGCGCCACCGGTGTACCCACGATTTGTGGGCTCCCCGGGCTGGTCGACACAGCCGCATTGCTGCAAACCGTGAGGGAGCCGGTGAACGGCTTCCAGGTCACACCCGTGTTGCTGCCGGCGAGTGAGCCGGCGATCAGTGTGCCGTCGAGTGAGGCGCTGCTCATCGTGACGGCTGCGCTGACCGCCAGCAGCGTGCCTTTGACGCCGACCGATGTCACTCGCACTGTGGTCGCTTGCGGGAAGTTCCAGACCAAATGACCCGGCGTCAGCGCGCCGAGCGCCAGACTGGCGGTATCGAACGCGGCGCTGGTGCCGGTGACGTTCACGATTGCGGTGGACGTCGCGGGCACGGAGAAATTGAACTGATCTCCGGCAGCGAGCGCTGCGCCGTCGACACTGAAAACGTTGCGCGATGGGTCCGTGCCGTTGAACGTGAACACGGTGCCGGTCGGTGAGATAGCGGTGCTGCCGTTGGCAGCGAAAGCGGCCAAACTCGTGGTGGTCAGAGCGAGTGCAGCCTTCTCTGCCACGAAGTCGAGCGGCGTTGCTTTGCGACTGACGCCTTGCAACACGCTCACGTTGTTGAGCGAAAGCGTCGTGCCATACACGAGATCGCGCTGAAGGTTGCCGCTGGTGCCATTGAAGTTGCGCCCCGCAACCGCGCCGATCGTGCCCGCTGCCAGAGAGTTGTAGCTGAAATTTTGGCTTGCAATGTCGCGCCCAGCAGCCACCGGCCCCTCTGCCGAGGGTGCCAGTGACAAGTCTTGAAAAGCGAAGGCGTTGTAGTTGACCGTTCCACCGAACGAATACCCCGGCACGACCGGATGCACGCTGATGTCGATGTAGTTCAGGTTGAGGTCGCCCTGAACGAACGTTGCGCGCACGACGTGTGCCCCTGCGGTCAGACTGACGTTCTGAATCCTTCTGTCGTCGAATGCGTTGTAGCCGGCGTTCGGCGAGGTGACGGTGCCGATCGCCGCACCGTCCACGCTGAGCTGCAACGTGCGCCCGGCGGTTGCCGAAGCCACGCGCGCGGTGAAGTCGAACAACCCGGACTGCGGAACCGTGACGTCGTACTCCAGCCATTCGTTTGCCGTGGCCCAGCCAATCAGGCATCCACCAGACATATCGCTGGTGCTGCCCATGTCTACGCCATCACCGCGATTGCAGCCCGTGCCGGAATTTGAAGCAGGGGTACTCTCGAACGCGCGCTGGTAGTTTTCTGCCTCGATGCGCTGCGGCAAGGTCAGCGTGCCCGGCGTGACGTCGATATAGTTGAGGTTCGTATCGCCGGTCTCGAACAACACGCGGAGCGTGTGGTTGCCTGCGGTAAGCGCGACGTCGTTTATCGAGCGATCGGCAAAGGCCGTCCAGCCGGCGCTCGGGACAGCTTGCGAGCCGCCGACCGCCACGCCATCTATAAGGAGGCGAATGGTTTTTCCGGTGGCATTGCCCGCCAAGCGTGAAACGAGATTAAACTTTCCCTCGCTTGCGACCTGGAGCGAATACTCGACCCATTCTCCCGCTTTAGTGTACGCCACCCCGCATGTCGCGCCGTTATCACTAACGGTCTGCTGATCGACGGGCCCGCTGCCACAGTTGCCTTCGTGCAGCGTGTCGCTGTCACTGAACGCGGTGAAGTCGATCGCGCGCACGCGGAAAGGCACAGCCAAAGTCAGCGCTTCCTGAAAGGAATTTGCTGTCTCGGAATCGCCACTTGCGGAGCACGCCGCAGCCACAAGCCCCAAGCTGACGAGGCCACCCGCAAAACCAAGACCCGCTGCCCGCCGCTTCGACATTGCTCTCGCCTTCCCGACTTTTCGACGCCCGACCCAGACACCGCGCACGCTTCGCGCGGTGTTGGGTTAGTTACACTCTTTAGGGTTACTCGTGCAACAACAACTGTAGTGGTGCTCGCGCTGAGCATTGACCGACCGACAAAGCTGAGCTCGAGGATCGGCGACGGTGTTTCTATTTGAGAACATGCTGCACGGCCTACTCGTGTCGTCCAAAGTGACAGGCGGTTTCGTG
>Ga0170475_133785967_pt1 | contig 11658 bp, 12 predicted proteins | sample Soicark_Litter_5_FD_111474 | JGI IMG/M metagenome (GOLD analysis project Ga0170475, IMG submission 111474) | Avena fatua rhizosphere microbial communities from Hopland, California, USA. Combined Assembly of 48 SPs | reverse complement strand
TCATGCTCAGTCCCACTCAGCGAGCCGCCAAGCGCAAGGATCTCCAAGGCCAGCAGCAAAAGCTGGAGCAGCGCACTCAGGAGCTGCAGCAGAAGGCGGCCACCCGGGAGCGGGAACTGCTAGATCCGATTCAGACGAAGGTCAACAGCGTAATCGAGGGCGTACGCGCGGCGGGGAACTATGCCATGATCTTCGACGTCAGCGCCCCCAACAACGGTATCGTTACCGCGGATAAATCGCTGGATCTAACTCAGCGCGTCATCCAGCAGCTCAAAGCGGGCAGCTAGTCGCGTGACGGCTGGTGGCCTTACCGCGCAGGCGGTCGCCGATCTCGTCGGTGGCCGCCTGATTGGTGACGGGGCCGTGCGGATCGACTCGATCCGGCCGCTGAGCCGGGCCGGTCCCGAGGCCCTTTCCTTTGCCGTCTCTTCACGGTACGCCACCGATCTCAGCACCTCCCGCGCCGGGGCCGTTCTCATCCCGGAAGAGTTGGCCGCCGGCCCAAGTGGCCCTTCCGCTCGAATTGTCGTCCCCGACCCCTACAAAGCGCTGGTCCGCGTCATGGGTACCCTGTTTCCTCCGGGCACCCAGAGCTCGGGTATCGACTCCTCCGCCCGGCTCGGCGCCGGAACCCGACTCGGCCCAGCCGTGTCCATCGGTCCCTACGTTGTGATCGGGCGAGATGTTCAGATTGGAGCCCGCACCAGACTGGCGGAGCATGTCTCCCTCGGCGACGGCGTAGTGGTGGGCGATGATGCTGTGCTTGGTCCCGGCGTCGTGTGCTATGCCGGGACCCGGCTCGGTCATCGGGTGGTGCTCAAGGCCGGAGCGGTCATCGGTGGGGTCGGATTTGGATACTTGTCCGACGGCACCGGGCACAATCGCATACCGCACCTCGGCGGCTGCGTGCTGGAGGAGGATGTGGAGGTTGGCTCCAATACCTGTATCGACCGCGGGAGCATTGACGATACGGTCATCGGACGCGGTACCAAGCTCGACAATCTGGTCCAGATAGGCCATAACGTGCAGATCGGCGAGCGGTGCCTGATCATGGCCGGCGTCGGCATTGCCGGCAGCACGCGCATAGGCAACGATGCAATTCTGGCCGGACATGTTGGCGTGACCGATCATCTGATCATCGGCGACAGGGCCAGGATCGCGGCCAAGAGCGCCATCTTCGGCGATGTGCCGCCGGGCGCCTCGTTCAGCGGGCACCCGGCGCGCCCGCACCGGCAATTTCTGCGGGCCCAGGCGGCGATGTACCGGCTTGCTCCGATAGTGGACGAGCTGGAAGAGCTTGCGCCCAAACGAGGCCGACATGCCTAGACGCACTGTTGCGCACGACGCCTGCGTCAGCGGAATCGGTCTTCACACCGGCTCCTATGTTTCCGCCGTTTGCCGGCCTGGTCCGGCCGGCCAGGGAATCGTGTTCCGGAGAACCGATCTGCCGGACCACCCTACCATTCCCGCCCGCCTGAGCATGGTGCAGTCCACCGAGCGGCGCACCGCGTTGGGAGAGGGAGAAACCATCGTTCAGACGGTCGAGCATCTGCTTGCGGCCGCGGCAGCGCTGCAGCTGGATGACCTCACCATCGAGCTCGATGGTCCGGAACCCCCGATCGGGGACGGTTCCTTCTCGCTCTATCTCAAGGCGCTGGCAGACGCGGGAATCGCGGAGCAGCCGGGAGATCCGGTGGTATACCGCATCCCCACCGCCTTCGATCTGACGGAAGGTGACTCGTCCTACGTGGGGGCGCCTGCTAAATCCCTCCGGATCACTACTACCATCGAATGGAATCACCCGCTGATCGGCCGCCAGACCGGCTCGTACGACATGACTCCCGGCGCCTTTGCCCAGGAAATATCGGAGGCACGAACCTTCGGATTTCTCCGTGAGGCAGAGGCGCTGCGGGCCAGGGGATTGGCCCTCGGCGCTGCTCTCGAGTCTACCCTCGTGCTATCGGACGATGGCCTGGTGGGGGGATCACTGCGCTGGCCGGATGAGTTCGTGCGCCATAAGGCTGGGGATATTCTGGGTGATCTGGCCCTGATCGGCGGGCGCATCGAAGGGCATATCGTGGCCACAAAGCCGAGCCATCAGGGTAATATTGCGCTGGCCCGCTGGCTCACCCGCACCGGTCAACGCGTGGGAGGGGTTGTGATGGACATCGGCAGGATCCTGGACGTCATTCCGCACCGGTACCCATTTCTCCTGGTAGACCGGATCATCGAGGTCGAGGGTACCAGGCGGATCGTGGGGATCAAGAATGTGACCATCAACGAGCCGTTCTTTCAGGGCCATTTTCCGGGCCATCCGATCATGCCCGGAGTGCTCATCATCGAGGCCATGGCGCAGGTCGGAGGGATGCTGTTGCTGGGCACCATCGAGGATCCCGACCAGAAGGTGGTCTACTTCATGTCGCTCGACAACGTGAAGTTCCGCCGGCCGGTTCTGCCCGGAGATCAGCTGCGGTGCGAGCTGGAGATGCTGCAGAACCGGGGTCGAACCTGCCGGATGAAGGGGATGGCCTATGTCGAGGGCCAAGTGGTGGCCGAAGCCGAAATGATGGCACGGGTGGTGGATCGGTGAGCCCGAGCGTTCATCCCACGGCGCTCATCGACCCTTCGGCCGAGCTGGGCAACGGAGTGGCCGTAGGCCCATATACCATCATTGGACCCAACGTTATGGTGGGCGACGGCTGCCGGCTGGGGGCCCGGGTAACGCTTCAGCGCAACGTGCGGCTGGCGGACGATGTGTATGTGGGAGACGGCTCGATCCTCGGCGGCGACCCGCAGGACCTCAAATATCAGGGCGAGGAGACCTGGGTCGAGGTGGGCGAAGGCACCATTATCCGCGAGTACTCCACGATCAATCGCGGCACCACCGCCACCTTCAAGACCACGGTCGGGGCGCGCTGCTTCATCATGACCTACGTGCATCTGGCTCACGACTGCCATGTTGGTGACGAGGTCGTGATTGCCAATGCTACCCAATGTGCCGGTCACGTCACCATACACGACCGGGCCATTCTCAGTGGCCTGAACGCTGTCCATCAGTTCGTCACCATTGGCACCTACGCTTTTGTGGGCGGAGGCTCGCGGGTAAACCAGGACATTCCGCCCTATGTGAAGGCGGTAGGGAACCCGATGGAGCTGTACGGGCTCAACTCGATTGGCCTGCAGCGGGCTGGATTCTCGGGAGAGACCGTGGCGGCGCTGAAGCGTGCCTATCGTCTTTTCTTCAACTCGGACCTCAATCTTTCGCAGGCCATGGAACGGGCCCGCAGTGACCTTCCACCGCTCCCCGAGGTCGAGCGCTTTCTCGCCTTCGTGGAATCCAGTGAACGAGGTGTCCCCGCGTGAGAACCAGGCTCCCGGTTGGCGTCATTGGCGTAGGTGCGCTGGGCCAACATCACGCCCGGCACTTGGCGGGGTTGAACGAGGTGCGTCTGGTTGGAGTCTGCGACATCGACGCCGGTCGGGCCGCGAAAGTTGCGGCCGAGCTGGGAACCACCGCCTTCATGCAGATGGACGACCTGCTGGCTCGGGCCGAGGCGGTGACGATCGCGGTCCCTACGCCGGTACATGCGGAGGTGGGCCTTCGTGCCCTGGAGCTCGGGGTTCCCGTTTTGATGGAGAAGCCTCTCGCGGCGACGCTCGACGAAGCCGACCGTCTCATCGCCGCCGCCCGCCGCCGAGGCCTTCAGCTGCAGGTCGGACACATCGAGCGCTACAACCGGGCGCTGCGGGCCGCGGAGCCGTATCTGGACGGTCCTCGGTACATCGAGAGTCAGCGGCTGGCTCCCTTCCAGCCACGGGGCACCGACGTAGCAGTGGTCCTGGACCTAATGATTCACGACCTTGACCTTGTTCTTCATTTGACGGGCGGCGGCATGGCCACGGAGGTGAGAGCATCGGGTATCTCGGTGCTCTCATCGCATCTGGATCTGGCGAATGCCCGGGTGGAGTTCGCCAACGGCGCCGTGGCGCAGGCAACGGCATCCCGGGTGGCTCGAGAGCGGACTCGTCGGCTTCGGCTCTTCCAGCCCAATGGCTACCTGTCGCTCGACCTGGCCAGCGGCGGCGGCGAATTCATGCGTGTACGCAGCGGCTGGCAGCCGGGAACCGGGCGGGAGCTGGCCGATGTGGTCGAGCGCATCGTCCTGGAGGCTCCCGAGGCGGATGCCCTGGCGCTGGAGCTTCAGAGCTTTGTGCACGCCGTTCGGGGGCAGCGGGAGGTCGTGGTTCGCGGGGAGGAAGGCCGCGCGGCGCTGGCGCTCGCGCTACGGGTTGCCGACGCGGTCCGAACCCAGCCGCTGGCCGCTTCCACCCATTGATGCTGCAGCGGGGCACGCCTCGCATCTTCGTCTCCGCCGGTGAACCGTCTGGAGACCTGCATGCGGCCCCCGTGGTTCGTGCGCTCGCGGAGCGTTATCCCGGCGGAACCATAGAGGCCCTGGGCGGGTCCCACATGGAAGATGCGGGGGCCACCATTCGTTATCCCATGGAAGGGCTCGCAGCATTTGGCGTGGTCGAGGTCGTCACCAAAATCCGCGCCCATTATCGCCTGCTGCGCGCTCTGCAGGCAGACTTCAGAGTCGGGCGATATGACCTGGCCATACTGGTGGACTATCCCGGTTTTCATCTCCGGGTAGCGGAAGCGGCCCACCGCGCAAGCACCAAGGTTTTGTACTACATCGCTCCTCAACTCTGGGCCTGGCGACCGGAGCGAGCCCGGCGGCTCGCGGCCGCAGTGGACCGCCTGGCCGTGGTGCTGCCGTTCGAACAGCAGTTCTTCAACGGCCTCGGCGTCAGGAGCGATTATGTGGGTCACCCACTGGTTGACCGCCTCGCGGGCCCCACCCGCCAAGATGCCAGGACCCGTCTCGGGATTCCGGCAGGGGGGCGTACACTGGCAATCTTTCCCGGGAGTCGGAGCCAGGAGATCAGGAGACTCTGGAAACCGTTTCGAGATGCGGCCTACCAGTTGCTCAGGGACGGAAGTTGTGATCGGGTACTCGTAGCCGGGACCGCGGACGGTGTTTATCCCGATCCGGATGGCCTCGAGATAGTACGAGAGGACACCGCAACCCTGCTGGCCGCCGCCGATGCCGCGCTGGTGAAGTCGGGAACCACAACGCTCGAGGCGGCGCTGGCGGGAACTCCAATGGTGGTTGCCTACAAGGTTCATCAGCTCAGCTGGAAGGTGTTTCAGCGGCTACGAACGGTGAAGTGGGTGAGCCTGGTCAATTTGGTAGCGGACCGAGAGGTTGTGCCCGAGATTCTGCAGGACCGGGCTTCGGCCGACGAGCTGGCTGCGCAACTTCGGCCCTTGCTCGATGCCGCCGATCCTCGAACGGTCCACCAGAAGGAAGGTCTGGCTCTGGTGCGGGAACGGCTTGGCCAAGCCGGCGCGTCGAACCGGATTGTTGCCATGGCGGGAGAGCTACTCGCCCCATGCGACTGAGGCTCTCACCCCGGGCAGCGCGCCTCACGGCGGGTCCGGCCATGAAGGTCTTGGCCTCATCCTGGCGCATCGAGGTGTACCACGAGGAGCGCTGGCGCCAGATATATCAGGCCCGCCGAGCCCACGTGTACCTGCTCTGGCACGAAGCACTGCTCCCGCTGCTCTGGCACCACCGGGGGCAGGGAGTTGCCATCGTGGTCAGCGAGGCGAGGGATGGCCAGTATCTTGCCGATTTTGCCACCTCACTGGGTTACCGGGCGCTCTACGGCTCGAGTACTCGCGGTGGCGCTCGAGCCTTGCTGGCAGCCGTGCGAGAGCTCCGCGCCGGCCGGTCTGTGGCTTTCACGCCGGATGGACCACGAGGGCCGCGGCGCGAGCTCAAACCTGGCGTCATTGCAGCAGCGCAGCGGGGGAATGCCATTGTTATTCCGGTCCACGCCGAGTCGGATCTGGCCTGGCGGTTACATTCTTGGGACCGGTTCATGATCCCCCGGCCATTCGCCCGAGTGCGGGTCACCTATGGAATCCCGTTCGAAGTCGATCCAGGAGACGATGGGTTTGCCAAAGGCGTCGCCCGCGCTTCCGCCAGCCTCGCTCAGCTCTCCCGGACGGACGCATGGCCCGCAGAGGCGATAGCCATCGCGTAGTCCGCTGGCTCTGGACCAGCCGGAGACCGGATGCCAGACTGGTACGGCTGGCACTGCTTCCGGCCTCTGCTCTGTGGCGGGGCGTCATGGCCGCGAGAGAATCCGCCTACCGGCGGGGCTGGCTCCAGGTGCACGACCTGCCGCTGCCTTCCGTGGCCATCGGGAACCTCACCGTGGGGGGGTCGGGCAAGACACCGATTGCCATCTGGACCGCGCGCCACTACGTGTCTCGAGGTTTGGTCCCCGGCATCCTCCTGCGCGGGTACGGCAATGACGAGGTTCTGGTGCACCAGCATGCCGTGCCCGAGGCGCAGGTGGTCGCGGATCCGGATCGAGCGGCCGGTGCCGAGCGCGCCCTTGCCCGGGGAGCTCAGGTGCTGGTACTGGACGACGCCTATCAGCGGCTGGACGTTCGCCGGGATCTGAACATCGCGGTGGTGAGCGCCGAGACTACGCGCGCGGTTCGCTGGCCACTGCCGGCGGGGCCATGGCGCGAGGGTCTCGCGGCCCTGGAGCGGGCGGATGCGGTGGTCGTGACCAGAAAGCGGGCCACGCCCGAGGCGGCTCTCAGGCTGGCAGCCGATCTGCAGACCAGGATCAAAGGGCCGGTCGCGATCGCGCATCTGGGTCTGCAGTACGTTGAGGGCATGGTCAGTGGTCTTCGGCACCCGGCATCGAGCCTGGCTGGAAAACGAGTGGTGGCGGCGTCCGGCATAGCGGACCCGGACGCGTTTGTCGCGCAAACCAAGGCCACCGGCGCGGCGGTGCAGGTGGCCACCTGGAAGGATCATCACGACTACCGCGACGAAGACGTGGCCTGGCTGGCTCATGCCGCTCGGCGGGCGGATCATGTGGTGATCACCCAGAAGGACGCCGTAAAGCTGCGGAACCGCTGGCCCAGCTCGGTGCCGGAGCCGCTGGTAGCAATGCTGGACTTGGAGTGGGAGGAAGGCGGCGATGACATTGCCGCTGCGTTGGATACCGTCGTCACCCCCGTGGAGCGACTGTAAACATCTTTCGGAGCGTACCGGAGCGATATGACCACCGTCAGCCGTCCCAATCAAGACCTCATCCGTCCCGATAAAGACAAGTTTCTGGCCGAGGAGAATCCATTCGAGGCGATGATGTCACGCTTCGACTACGCGGCTCAACGGCTGAGCCTGGACCCCGGTTTATACAAGGTGCTCCGCAGCCCGGAGAAACAGGTGATCGTCTCCGTACCGATTTTGCGGGACAACGGCGATGTGGATGTCTATACCGGCTATCGGGTGCTCTACAACACATCGCGCGGCCCGGCCAAAGGCGGTATCCGATTTGACCTGAACGTGACGCTGGATGAAGTGAAAGCGCTGGCCGCGTGGATGACGTGGAAGTGCGCCGTGGTGAACATTCCCTTCGGCGGCTCCAAGGGCGGCGTGGTCTGTGATCCGGCCAGCATGTCCAACGTCGAGCTGGAGCGAGTTACCCGCCGGTATACCTCTGCCATCATCGAAGTCCTGGGCCCCGATTCAGACGTTCCCGCGCCCGATATGAATACCAACGAGCGGGTGATGGCGTGGATCATGGACACCTATTCCATGCACAAGCGGCACACGGTGACCGCCGTGGTAACCGGCAAGCCGGTCGAGATGGGTGGTTCGCTCGGGCGACGAGAGGCAACGGGTCGCGGATGCATGATCGTGACGCGCCAGGCCCTCAATCGCCTCAGAATGCCGGTGCAGGGCACCCGCGTGGCCGTCCAGGGGTTTGGTAATGTGGGCTCGGTTTCCGCCGCACTGATGGAGCAGCAGGGCATGAAGATCATCGCGGTCAGCGACAAGTCGGGTGGGATCTATAATCCCAACGGACTGCGGGTGCGCGAGGTGATTCAGCACGTCAGGCAACACCGCTTTCTGAGCAGCTATCCCGAGGCCGAAAAAATCACGAATGATCAACTGCTCACGCTGGATTGCGACGTGCTGGTGCCGGCCGCGCTGGAGAACGTGATCACCAGCCACAATGCCGCCGACATTAAGGCCCGGATCATCTGTGAAGGAGCCAATGGCCCGACCACCGCGGGCGCGGACAAGATCCTGGAGGAGAACGGCGTCTTCGTCATTCCCGATATCCTCGCCAATGCGGGAGGCGTAACCGTCAGCTACTTCGAATGGGTGCAGGACCGGGGGGGATACTTCTGGGACGAGGACACCGTGAACCAGAGACTGGAGCGGATCATGGTGCAATCCTTCGAGGAAGTCGCCTCCATGGCCGGCCGGCACGGCATCAACATGCGGATCGGCGCCTACATGCAGGCCATCGAGCGGGTAGCCGCGGTGCACCGCCTCAGGGGGATGTATGCCTGAGAAGCGGGGAAGCGGGGAAGGTTGTAGGCGGGGAACCGCAGCCGGGGACCTAACGCATGGACATCGAGATCGTAGCGGTCGGGAAGTTGCGGCCGTACTATCGTCAGGCTGCTGACGACTACATTCGCCGGCTGCGCCGATACGCTCACGTCCGAGAACAAGAGGTCCGCGAGGCCAGCCGGGCTCCCAACACCGCACTCCAACGAGGTGAGGAGGCGGCCAGGCTGGAGGCGAAGATTCCCGACGGCGGTACGGTTGTCGCCCTGGCCCGTGAGGGTGTGGGATGGTCCAGCCGAGAGCTTGCCCGCCAGATGGAACGCTGGCAGCTGCAAGGCCGTTCGCTTGCGTTTCTGATAGGAGGCTCCTCCGGTCTCGATACTTCGGTGATCGGACGGGCGTCAGCCCGCTGGAGTCTGGGGCCGCTTACGTTTCCCCATGAGCTCGCCCGCGTGATTTTGTGCGAGCAGCTGTACCGGGCCTATACGATTCTCCGCGGAGAGCCGTACCACAAGGGAGTCTAGAGGCACTGGCTGACTCTCGACTCGGCGGCACCCAACTCATGACCGAATGGTTCGAAGAGTGGTTCGGTGAAGACTATCTCAAATTGTATCCTCATCGTGACGAAGCCGATGCCGCCCGTGCTGTGGCCCTCATCAGCCGGTCGGTCGGCCTTCGCCCAGGGTGGCGGGTTCTGGATGTAGCCTGTGGTGCCGGGCGACATGCCAGGGCATTCGTGCAGGCCGGAGCCTGTTGTTTCGGGCTCGATCTATCGGCGACGCTGCTGCGGCTGGCTCAAGGCATCACCACGGCTCCCCTCATTCGGGCGGACATGCGCCGGCTCCCAGTCCGTCCTGCTTCGATGGACCTTACGGTCAATCTCTTTACCAGCTTCGGGTACTTCGAGCGCGACGCCGAGCACGCGCTTGCTCTGCGCGAGATGATCTCCACCTTGCGCCCCGGAGGCTGGTTCGTAATCGACTTCCTGAACCCCGCGTCCGTTCGGCGGCAGCTGGTGCCGCAGGAAACCCTGGAGCTGGACGGATACACCGTTCAGGTCACCCGGTCGGTGTCAGCCGATGGCCGCTACGTGTGCAAGCGGATCCAGGCTCCAGCCGGTCGGCAATATCTCGAAAGGGTACGGCTGTTCGAGCCCGACCAGATCTCCGATATGGTCGAGAGCTCCGGGGTCCGGATTCGGCAACGTTATGGTGACTACGATGCCGCGCCGTTTACCGCCGGATCACCCCGCTCCATCCTCATGGGGCAGGTCTCGTGACCTTGCGCCTGGTACCGACTCCGCTTGGCTCGATCGCGGAGTTTCCATCGCCTAGAGAAGGGGCCTTCGATCCGGCGCTCGCCGACGCCTTCGTGGCCAGCCCCGCCCGAGACAGGGCCCTGGCCCGCTTGCGCGAGCCCGGCGCCTTGGTGGTGACCGCCGGCCAGCAGCCAGGATTGTTCACCGGTCCGCTGTATACCATCTACAAGGCACTCTCGACTGCCGCACTTGCCCGAATAGTTGAGCGGCAGTGGCAGCGGCCGGTCGTCCCGGTTTTTTGGGTGGCGGGAGACGACCACGACTTTGCGGAGGCGAGCCACACCAGCTGGATCACTGCCGAGGGCGCCGTGCGCCACGTCTCCCTTCCGCCCCGGGCAGCGGATGCGCCGCTCACACCGCTCTATCGCGAGCAGCTGGGCAGCTCGATCTCGGAGTTGCTGGATACGTTCGCAGCGGATCTCCCCGCATCCGAGTTTCGCACCTGGACCATCAACTGGCTGCGGCAGCATTACCGACCCGAGGCCAGCCTGGCAGCCGCCTTTGGCGGAGCATTGGCTGAGCTGCTCGCCCCGGCCGGCATCCTCTGCCTGGACAGCACTCATCCCGCGGTCAAACGAGCAGCGGCGCGCCACCTCATTCGAGCGCTGGGACTCACACGGGAACTGGATGCGGATCTGGAGCATCGAAAGCATGAGCTGATGACCGTAGGAATGGACCCCGGAGTTCCGGTTGGAGAGGGTGCCACGCTGGTTATGCTGGAGGGGCCGATGGGGAGGGATCGGCTGCTGCTGGACGACGGCAGTTATATCGCCCGCCGAGGCCGACAGCGGTACGATCTCGATGCCCTTCAACGGATTGCCGCCGCCGAGCCCGAGCGGCTGTCGCCCAATGTCCTGCTCCGCCCAGTGGTGGAGAGTGCCCTGCTGCCCACGGTGGCCTACTTGGGCGGCCCGGGTGAGCTCCGGTATCTCGCCCTCACTGTTCCGATCTACGAGCGGATGCGGGTCCCTCGGCAGACGGTTCTTCCCCGCTGGTCCGGAGTCATTGTCGAACCGAAGGTGGAACGGGTTCTGGACAAGTTTGGCATCGACCTGTTCGAGCTACTGGAACCTCCCGGGTCCCTCGAGGCGCGCCTCGTGCGGTCTCAGCTGCCAGATGCCGTGAGCCGCACGATGCAGTCGCTCCGGGAAGAGCTGCTCTCGGGCTATGACACACTGGCCCGGGGGGCGGCCGAAATCGATCCCACGCTGACCAAGTCGGTGCAGGGGACCAAAAATCAGGCGCTTGCTGCGCTCAAGGACGTGGAGAAGAAGCTGGTGCAGCATCTAAAGCGCAGGCAGGAAGTCGAGCTGGGACAGCTGACCAGGGCTCGTGCGCTCGTCCTCCCGGAGGGGCAACCACAGGAACGGCTCCTTACGGTAGCCTCGTTCCTGGGACGTTATGGCCCGACCTTGATGGAGGAGCTGAGCGAGAGCATCGAAGCGTGGTATGCCGCGGCCCTTGAAGGGGCCCTCCACCCGTCGTAGACTCGACCAATGTCGGTGATTGCGTTGATCCTCCTGGTGGCACTCCTCATCCCTATCATGGGCATCGTGGTGGACTCTCCCATAGGACGGGCGCTGGCTCGCCGACTGGAAGGACCCCAGCAGATTCCACCGGCGCTTTCGGATCTGGCCAAAAGGGTGGAGCTGCTGGAAGCCGAGATCGATGATCTGACGCGGAGCGTCCAAGGTCTGCAGGATGAGAACGCATTCCTGCAGCGCCTGATGGAGGACCCTGCCCAGCGCCGCCCAACCCTTCCTCCCCAGCCACGGCCCTGACCTCCAAGCGGGCTCGTCCTGCGGCGATGGTGGCCGCCGGAATCCTGCTGAGCCGCATCCTCGGCCTGGTTCGCAACCGGGTCTTCGCCCACTTCTTCGGCACCTC
>Ga0170475_102426654_pt1 | contig 11662 bp, 12 predicted proteins | sample Soicark_Litter_5_FD_111474 | JGI IMG/M metagenome (GOLD analysis project Ga0170475, IMG submission 111474) | Avena fatua rhizosphere microbial communities from Hopland, California, USA. Combined Assembly of 48 SPs | reverse complement strand
TGACGGCTTCGAGCGGTAATCCGAGCATATCCGCCGCGACCTGTGTCATGATAGTATAGGTGCCCGTGCCGATGTCTGACGTGCCGGAACTAACTTCGGCTTTGCCGTCCGCGGCCAATGCCACCCGAACACCGAACTTCACTTGCAGCGCTTCCCATACGCCGGTCGCCATGCCCCATCCGACAAGCTGCTTTCCGTCGCGCATTGACCGCGGCTCGGGATTGCGCTTGTCCCAGCCGAATGCGGTTGCTCCTTGTTGATAGCACTCGCGCAGCGCCTTGCTCGTGTAAGGGATGTCCGCATTCTGGTTACGTTCGGAGTAGTTGACAAGCCGCAGTTGGACTGGGTCCATCTTCAGCGCTACCGCAAGCTCGTCCATCGCGCATTCGAGCGCATAGACTCCGCTTGCTGCCCCGGGCGCACGCATGTCGCCAGGCGTCGGAAAATCGAGCCGCACGAGCTTGTGCCCATACCTTGCGTTGGGACACTTGTAGAGTGCGCCTGACCAGATCGTATCCTTCCGAGCGAACTCTTCATGCTGCGACGTCATCGCGATCGCCTCATGCATTATTGAGACGAGCCGGCCATCGGCGCTGGCGCCAAGTGCCAACCGCTCGATCGTGCCCGGCCGATAGCTTAGGGTGTACATTTCGGCGCGAGTCAGGACGAGGCGCACCGAGCGCTTAAGATGCCGCGCCGCCAGCACTGCGAGGAGCACCTGGTATTGCGGGCGAAGCCCAGCCCCGAACGCTCCGCCTACGTAGGGTGAGACGACGCGTACATCCTCCGGGTTCAATTCAAATACGCCAACGACGTGCCGCTGGACGTTCTGCACACCTTGCGTCTTGTCGTAAACGGTGATTTTACCGCCGCCCTCCCAAGACACCGTCGTGGCGAATAGTTCCATTGGATTGTGGTGCTCGATCGGGACGTAGTAATCTGCCGAGTGCCGGACCGGGGCCGCGTTAAAGGCCACCTGTGCATCGCCGCGCGGTTTCGCAGGCGTAAGCGCGAACGCGTCGTCGCTGAGCGGAAACGCCGTTTCCAGCTTATCGTGGAGGTCGGTGGCGCTCTGTTGCTTGGAATACTCGACCCGCACAAGCGTGGCTGCAAAACGCGCCGTATCCGCATCCTCTGCGACAACCAGCGCGATCGGTTGCCGGCTGAACTTGATTGAATCGTCGTAGAGCGGCCGGAATGGTGATCCGCCGGGCGCGACGTCGTCCATATAGGCACTATCACCGGCCGCCATACTCGGGCGGTTCTCATGAGTCAGAACGTCGATGACACCGTCAACTGCGAGTGCCTCACTGGCGTCGATTATTGCGACGCGGCCCTTGGCAATCACCGACGAGACAATGCTGGCGTAGGCAAGTTCGGCGGCACTGAACTCTGCCGCGTACTTGGCCGCGCCGGTAACCTTCGCCGGTCCGTCGACGCGAGATGTCGGTGCACCGATATAGTTGAACATGGATCCGCTAGTTTGATTGTCTGATGCGGCAGCACCCTGGCCGGCCCCGTAAGCCGACTCTTCCAGTCCGAGCATGCCAAGTGCGGTCGCGCCCTGCAGCACACCGCGGCGGCTGATGTTCGTTGCCATCTTTCGCCTCACAGTATCGTCTTGTTGGACTGCGACTGCGGAGTGCCAGCCGCCGCCTGCCGAAGCGCGCGCACAATCCCGCGGCGTGAGAGCTCGATCTTGAAGGCATTATGCTCGAGGCCCTTGGCATCGCGCAGAAGCACGTCGGCGGCACGGCGAAAGACTTCATCGCTTGTCGCTTTTCCGCGCAGCTCCGCCTCCGCGGCTTCGTCCCGCCACGGCTTATGAGCCACGCCGCCGAGTGCCAGCCTCGCCTCGACTATCCTGTCGCCATTCAGCTCCATGACGGCAGCGATCGAAACGAGTGCGAAGGCATAGGACATGCGGTCTCTGATTTTTATGTAAGTGTATCTCGTTGAGAAGCCTTTCGCCGGGAGTTCGATCGCCGTGATGACCTCGCCGGACTCAAGGTTCGTGTCGCGCTCGGGCGTATTGCCCGGCAGGCGGTGAAAATCGGCGAATTCGATCTTGCTCACCGTGCGGTGCCATCACGTGAACGGTTGCGTCGAGGACCCTCAGTGCTACGCACATGTCCGAGGGATGCACAGCGACGCAGGCGTCGCTTGTCCCGAGGATGGCGTTCATGCGGTTCAGCCCCTCGATTGCAGAGCAGCCGCTGCCGGGATCGCGCTTGTTGCAGGGCGTGGTGACATCGTAAAAGTAGGCGCAGCGCGTGCGCTGCAGTAGGTTGCCGCCGGTGGATGCCATGTTCCGGAGCTGCGCTGATGCACCTGCCAATATGGCACTTGCAAGGATCGGGTAGCGTTGTGCGATCAGTGGGTGATAGGCTAGGTCGCTGTTCGGCATCAATGCGCCGATGCTAAGCCCCCCAGTCTCCGTTACATTTACGTCGTTCAGCGGCAGCCGCGTGATGTCGACCAGCCGTGTTGGACGCTCCACGTCGTACTTCATCAGATCAATTAGATTGGTACCGCCAGCGATGGGTCTAGCCCCAGGGCTTTCGCTGAGCAGACGCAAAGCGCTTGGGACATCGGTCGCGCGCACATAGTCAAAGCTGATCATGACCTAATACCCATCTCGGTCATCGCCTGCTCAATCGCAGCGACGATGTTGGGATATGCGGCGCAGCGGCATACGTTACCGCTCATTAGCTCGCGTATCTCGTCCGCGGCTTTAGCCTTGCCTTCGGCGATCAGCCCCGCGGCTGAGCAGATCTGGCCGGGCGTGCAGTACCCGCATTGGAAGGCATCATATTTGATGAATGCCCGCTGCAGTGGATGAAGAGTTCCGTCCGCGGCTGCCAATCCCTCGATTGTCGTGATTTCGGCGCCGTCCTTCATAACTGCGAGCGTGAGGCAGGAGTTTACCCGCCGTCCGTCGACCAGAACCGTGCAGGCACCGCATTGCCCGTGATCGCAACCCTTCTTTGTTCCAGTCAGGTCTAGGTGTTCACGCAGCGCGTCAAGAAGCGTCGTCCATGGGGCAATCGATAGTTGTTTCTCGGCCCCGTTAACGATCAAACTAACAGCGATCTTGGCGGGAACCTGCGTCGAGGGTGTCGCTTTTGCCTGCGCCATCCTGCCTCTCCGAACTGAGATGGATATGTCGCGTGGAATTGCGGTGCTAAAGCCAGTGTTTTCTTATGCGAACGGTGGCCTGCACCGAAGAGTCGACTGCGCATAAACGCCGCTACAGCGCCGTACTCGCCGTTGCCGGGAACGCCTGCCTTGTACGCGTTAAACATGGTCGAACTGGCGACGATAGCCTTGAGCACTTCGTCGGTCCGAGCGGAAGAGACCACCGACCAGATACCCTATCGTATCCCCTGAAGTCAGAGAACGCAATTGCACTCGGCGCTGCCAGCGAGTATTTCTCTTGCGCGTAAACAGCCGCGCCGCTCAGGACGGCGAGCACTGCAACGGCTATCGCAAATCGGGAGCTTCCCATGACGTTTCATGGCTGATCCTTTCGCAAGTCGCCGCAGACGAGCGAGTTGGCCTGCCAATCTGAACTCACGGTCTGAATCGCTGTCCGCATCCTGCGCTCGGAAGCCGGCAATGGATATCAGGGGCTTACCCCATAGATGATCAGGGTTTCACCCGAGGGGCGGGACGGATACACATCACTCAGCCGCCGCGAGCGGGAGATTATGAGCGTTGGTGGTCGCGAGCCTCTTGAACAAGCAGGTTGGATTCGAGCTGGGCATAAGCGAGATCACGGTAAAGGCACACCGCGAAGACCTTGCCGGGGTTAAGATGCTTGATGGGGATCATGTAGATGGTGCTCACGAGCTTGCCATCGTGGTTATAGGCGAGGAACGGCCCGGTTCTATGCTGTCAGTTTTAAGGATTGCCAGATTGGGCGCCAGAGTGGTCTGCACGTCACTTCACTGTCGCCTTTTACAGTCGTTTACCCCAAGGCGGCGAATTTATTTTCCTCCTGCAAGAACTAGAATGAGCAACCCGTGCCTGCGGGCCCTGGGCTCTCAGATAACGGATGGGAGCGGCCCGCTGTTACGCGCTTGTCCTTGGGGCGCGCCCAGTGTCTCTGGGCAAGAGCTTCTAAATGAGAGGCCCGGGGTTCTGGAGATACCTTGTCTTCATGACGTCCAGAGAGCGGTAGGTCAGCGCTGCGATCGTGTTGGTTGGGTTGTAACCGGCGTTCTGGGGGAATGCGGAGGCTCCATGCACGAATAGGTTCGGCACGTCCCAGCTCTGCAAATAGGTGTTGATGGATGAGGTCTCGCGCTCGGCGCCCATGATCGCGCCGCCGGTGATGTGGGTCGTCTGATAGGGCACGATGCTGAACGGCACCGGCGGCAGCAACACCTTGATGTGGATCGGGTTCATCGCTTTGGCAATCTCAGCCACCTTATCGACCAGGAACGCCCGCATCTTGAGGTCGTTCTGCGGGAAGTCGAAGGTCATCCGCGCCAGCGGCATGCCGTAGACATCGCGGTAGGTCGGGTCGAGGTCGATGTAGTTCGTGCGCCGTGCCATGCTGGCGCCTTGCGCCTGAATCGGGAACGAGCGGTCGTACCAGTCCCTGAGGCCGCGCTTCCAGCCCGAGCCCCAGGCCGGCGTGCCGTCCGGCAACGTCGTCTGCTGGATTGGCCGCATGCCAGTGGTGGTGGCGAGGATAAAGCCACCGCCGATGAAGCCGTGCGGCTCATGGTCGAAATTGTCGCCGTTATATTCGTCGATCGTCATGCCCATGGCGCCGGCACCCGCATAGCCGTTCATGCGCTTGTCGGCGAAGAACGGATACACGTATGCCATCGTCTGGTAGGCGAAGTTCCGGCCCGTTGTGCCCTGCTCGGTGTTCGGATCATAGGGCTGGCCGATTCCCGACGTGAGCATCAGCCGCACGTTGTGGATCTGGAAGGCGCAGAGCAGGACGAGGTCGGCCGGCTGGAAGGTCTCGCGGCCGGCGATGTCGAAATAGGTGACCCCTCGCGCGGCTTTCCTGTCTGGCGTCATTTCGATACGCGTCACATGGCTGTCGCAGCGCAACTCGAAGTTCGGGTTCTTCAAGGCGATTGGTAGGACCGTGTTGAAAGGGCTCGCCTTCGACCAATTATAGCAGCCGAAGCGCTCGCAAAACCCGCAGTAAGTGCAGGGCCCCATCTGCACCCCGTCGGGGGTCGTGTAGGAGTCCTGGCTCATATTAGAGGCGGGCTGCGGGAAGGGCTTATAGCCGAGCTTTTTCGCCGCGTCCGCGAATAGGCGCGGACCGTAGCCCTGCTTGAGGGGCGGCGTCGGATACTCGCGCGAGCGCAGACCTTCGAAGGGGTTGCCGCCCTCCTGAATCGCGCCCTTGAGATTGCCCGCCTTCCCCGAGGTGCCGCACACGTACTCGAACTTGTCGTAGTGGGGTTCGAGCTGCTCGTAGGTGACGCCCCAGTCCTGGATCGTGAGCTCGGGATCGATGAAGTCCTTGCCGTAGCGCTCCTCGTTGTGGCTGCGCAGCCGAAAGTCGGAGGGCAGGAAACGCCAGTGCTGGCCATTCCAGTGGACGCCCGCCCCACCGAGGCCCTCGCCCGGCAGGAAGGCGCCGAACCGGCGCATAGGCAGCGCGATCTCGTCAGGTTTGTTGCGGAACGTGACGGTCTCACGCGCCAAATTCTGGAACATTTCGCCGCGCGAATTCCATCTGAGCTCGTCCAGCGCCTGCGGGGCCGCAAAATCCGGGATTGTATCGCGAAAGCGCCCGCGCTCCAGGCCAACGATTCGCAGCCCCGTGTCTGCGAGCTCGCGGGCGGCGATGCTGCCCGTCCAGCCCATCCCGACAATGACGACGTCGACGTGTGGCATCATGCGTGGCATCGAAGTGCCTCCCTAAGCGCCGATCGCGGTTGGTTCGAGCTCGTAGAGTTCTCCATTGAGATCGACAGCCTCGGTGAGGATGGGGTTCGACCCAGGGAAGTTGATCATGCGCCAGGCCGCCATGTCGCGATTGCCACCATAGAGCGGATCGCTGAGATAACCTTCGATGACGTTCTGCCAGAGCAACTGGAAGAAGGTGTCCGACGAGATGCCGTCGAGCTCGATCTTGCCGGTCTGGAGCAGTGTCAGGACCTCGTCTTGATCGGTCGGGGCAAGCTCAGCGAAACGCTTGCTCCTGGAGCCGAGGCACCAGCGGTCAAGGGCTAGAAAGCTGGTGCGGTAGACCTGCGCCGGCGTCAGCGCGAGCTGCCACCCCTGCGACGGCGTGCCTTCCGCCCACGGCCCGGCCATGTACCATCGCGCAGCAGCTCCGAACTGTCCGCCAAGCTCGCGGTCGATGAAGGTCAGGACGCCGGATTCGACGCCCCCCGGCCCAATGTCGTCAGCCGGAATAAGACGGTCGACCATGGCGGTGACCGTCTCGACTTCTGCATTGGATAGGAACTGGTAGCCCTGGGGCGCGGGCGCCGGGATCTGCCCGGGCCGAGGCACCTGATTTGGCGGAACGACGGGCGTGGGTTGTGGGCCCCCGGGAATAGCCGTCTGCGCAGGCGCAGGAGCCACGGCGTCGCCCACGAGTGCCGTCGCGGCTGCACCTGCAAGGATGAAGCGGCGCCGCGAGGGATAGATGGGCTGCTCGTCGGACGAAGTCATCATTTCCCTGCTCCCGCCTTGAGGCTCTCGAGATACGCGACCACATCGCCGCGGTCCCGGTCCGAATTGATCCCGGCGAAGGTCATGAAGGTCCCCGGCGCATAGGCGCGCGGGTTCTTGAGGAACGCGTCGAGATTGCCCTCAGCCCAGGCGCCGTTGTGAGCCTTGAGGGCGGCCGAATAATTGTAGCCAGGTACACTCGCGATCGGCCGTTCTTCGACGCCGAACAGGTTCGGCCCCACCCGCGTCGGGCCGCCCTGGTTCAGAGTGTGACACGCGGCGCAAGCCCGTTGTGCCAGGGTCTGGCCGTGGTTCGGATCGGCGCCGGGGGGCGGCGCCAGAGCCGCTGTGACGGCCGACCCCGCCGGCTCGCTCAACCCGGCCACAGGGCCGGTCGCGCCCTCTCCCGGACTTGCCTTAGGGTCGGAGCTTGGGCCGGTCGCATTGGACGGCACGGTCGGACCGCTGGCAACCTGTTGCGCGGCAGCGGCTTGTCTGGCGGACGCGCTTGGAAGCGCAGGGTGAGTAGACCGACGCGGGCCGGATGGGGGAGGTGACACCCTCGGCGTCGCAGCCATTGATGCGCTATCGGGATGCCTCATGCCGAAGTAATCGGCGACAGCGCGGCGCCAACCCGGATCGCGTAAGAGCGCGTCCAGATCCCTGTCCTGGATCTGGGGAGCATTCTCGATCTCGCCGGCCGGCACGTCGAGCGTGGGCCGGTCCCACTGGCCGGCGAAGTTTAGAAGGCTATAGGGAACGACGATCCGATTGCGATCCCACCCCGAGAATCCGCCCCACTCGAGCACGAAATAGAGAGCTCGCCCGGTCGAGCGCTCGAAGATGACGTTGGCGACCCGGCCGAGCGTGTGGCCGTAATCGTTGCGATCCCGCACTTCGACTCCGACAAGTTCCCGTGTGGAGACGAACGATGAGCTGTCCTGGCTCGGCGTACCGGCCTGCTGTCGCCCGGAGGGGAGTTGATTTGCTGCCGGACCGGCACCCGCCTGCTGCCGAAATGCTTGAGCGGGCGGCGGTTGGGACTGCGGCTGTATCTGTGCGCTCTGCTCCGGCTGTGAGGAGCCGGTTGGAGCTTGCGAGGACGCCGAAGCGCCCGCCTGATCCGCGCGTGTCTCCGAGGCAGCCTGTCCGCCCGGGGCTGCTGGCTGGCTGACCGTCCGGGTCAGATCACCAGCGGGAACGCCGGACAGTGACGTATTTGCAGGATCGGGCCTCGGCGCGCCGGTCGTCGTGGCTCCGCGAATCCTTGGATCGGTCGATGCGTTCGCCGCAGGATCTGAGGCGTCGGATGGCTTGTTGGCCCGTCCGGGCTCCTCGGCGCCGGCAATCGGCGTGGATAGCTTCAGGGGCGGCAGGACAGGCAATTGCAAGTCTTGCAAGGCTTGCGACGTGAGGCCTTCGCAGCCGGAGTCATCTCTCGCTTTGGCCTCCGCTTCGGCTTCTATCACAAGTGCGCTCAAACGAGACTGCACGTCGGGTGGAGCCTTTGGAAGCGCAAGCTGAATACGGGTGAGGTCCTCGGCGCAACTCGCCCGCGCGCCCTCAGATGCCCCGCAAAGCAAAACCGTGCAGCAAATGGACCAGGCGGGAACCAGTCTGCCACGATGTTCTCGCAGGGGTCGCTGCGGTTGCGTCATTGGCATTCTCCAGCGAGGGAGATCATCGCCGCAGATGACTGCCGCAGTTTAGCTGCCGCGATTCCATCCGCTTGTGACAAAAAACAGGATGTCGAAGAACTGCGGCTTCTTTTTGGTCCGACCGCCTCCCGCAGCGTCGCGGCCTTGGCACCAAGCGTCCAATTTGGTCCGGATACGTTCGCCGACAGACGAAACCGAGGCGACCATGCAGGACCTTGCAGATCGGAAGCTTGGAGATCGGAAGCTTGGAGATCGACTCAGCGCCGATCGGCCGATTGATATATGGGTGGCTTCGTCGAGGCAAGCTCAAAGGGCGCTTCGCGCAGGTGGACACACAGCGCATCTGGCTGGTCAAATCGACCGGTCCCTTAATACGAACCAACAACAGAGAGTCACGATGACAACACGATTGAGCAGCTCTTCGCTGGAGCATTTTTGACCTACACGGGTTCATAACCGCAGTGGGAGAGATAGTTTTGGCACTCCTGGGCCGGGAAGCTATCGAGCAATTCTCCGATGGTAGTCCAGAGGGCATCCTTGGTGCGAGAGGCAGCGTTGCGCAGCAGCGCTTCAAGCGGTAGTTCATCTATTGATACCCAACGCCCGCAATGTAGTTGATTAGCAGGCGCTCTTGGTGTTCTTCCTGCTCAAAAGCACCTGCAGAGCGTCGCGGGCATCGAGGACGCCAAGCACTCTTGAGTCAGTGCTGAGCACCGGCATATTTTGCAGACTCTGGGCTGCCATTTTTTGCCACGTGGCATAGAGATCGTCCTCGGGGCGGCAAGAACTGATGTTCCGGCTCATGAGAACCGCAACGGGCGCCTCTTCCATACCCACAGTAGCCAGATGGCGGACGAGGTCGGACTTGCTGACGACGCCTGCGGCCCTCTTATTCTCGTCGCACACGACGAGGATCCTGATATGAGGAGTGGACAGCGCGGAGGCTGCTGTCCACAGAGTCGCGTCAGCCGCCACGATCGCGAGGCGGGCCGAAATCATCGGACGCAGTGCCTCAATGAGCACGAGTCCCCTCCTTTTCGATGCCGCAACGCGCACTAATGCTCTGGTCTACGATGACCGTCTAAGTATCTTCGATTGGCCAACGTATGCACACTTTCTGCGGGACCGGCGCTTGGCGGGCCCCGCAGCCTAAGTTCACGCCGCTTGCTGGTCTGCCTTCACGTTCTGCCCGCGAATGAAGGCCAGTATCTCCGGATTCACGATCTCGGGATGGGTCTGGCACAGGCCGTGCGGCAGGTCCTTGTAGGTCTTGAGCGTGCCGTTCTTCAGAAGCTTGACGGTCAGCGGCGCTGAATCGGCATAGGGCACGATCTGGTCGTCCTCACTGTGGATCACCAGCACCGGCACGTCGATCGCCTTCAGATCTTCGGTGAAGTCGGTCTCGGAGAAGGCCTTAATGCACTCATACCCGGCCTTAACGCTCCCCATCATGGCCTGCCGCCACCAATTGCGGATCAGGCCGTCTGACACCTGCGCGCTTGGCCTGTTGAAACCGTAGAAAGGGCCGCTCGGAACATCGAGATAAAATTGCGCACGGTTGGCAGCAAGAGCAGCACGGTACTGGTCAAACACCCCGATAGGCGTCCCGCCTGGATTGGTACCTTTCTTGACCATCACAGGGGGAACCGCGTCGACCAACACAGCCTTGGCGACGCGTCCCGGTTCTGCTCGCGCCACATAACGCGCAACCTCACCGCCACCGGTCGAGTGGCCGATGTGGATCGCACTGTTGAGGTCGAGCACCATGACTAGCTCAGCGACGTCGGCTGCATAGGTGTCCATCTCGTTGCCACCATCAGTTTGGCCCGACCGCCCGTGGCCGCGCCGGTCGTGCGCGATCACGCGATATCCTTCGGCCAGAAAAAACATCATCTGGTTGTCCCAGTCATCGGCACTCAATGGCCAGCCATGATGGAACATGATCGGCTGAGCGCCTTTCAGGCCCCAATCTTTGTAGAAGATTCGGGTGCCGTCTCGCATGGTAGTGTAGGTCATAAGAATGTTCCTTGTTAAGGAGCCGGCCGACAGGACCGGCGCTGCTAACTCCACCCGCGGCGAGACCGAACTGATAGGGTGGTGGATCCTCGCTCATGGCTTTCGTTCTTCGCTTTTGGTCTTCAGGGGCAGCAGATGAGCGGTGTTCCTCATATCGAAAGTCCCGCCCGCAGGTTCGCCCAGCATGCCGTGTGTGCCGCAAGATCGACACTGTATCTCCGATGGCTGACAGCCGGATTGAGCGTCGTTACGCTCGCTTCCGTCGCGACGGTCGGCAAGGAGTAGTTACCATCCCTTTCATGACCCATGAGCGCCCGTGTGTCGCAAGTAATTACGGAACAGCAATCGGGCTCGAGTCGGAACGATATACGCTAAACCAAGATGAGCGAGCTGGATGAAAATGCCAGCACATTGAGGATCCGGGCATAGCGATTGACGTCACCCGTCATGCAGTGCTCTTTCCCCCGATTTGCTTTCAATGCGACATCCAGTACGCGCCTATGGCCTTTTCGCAAAACGCCGAGCAAGGGCGAAGCATACGAGCTTTGATGACCTGCTATGGCGCACCGAACTTGCCTGCGGCGGCATTGTTCGTGTCAGTCACCCGGCCCATCTCGAGCAACTGTTTGAGACGGTTTAGGTTAGAATGCACCTCAGCCGCCGGCCGCTTCCCAATCAATGCCAACCCGAATTCGGTCACCTTTCCGCCCGGCTCCAACATCACCTCGCGAACGATCGTGTGCTCGGGCGTTTGGCCAGGGTAGAAGTAGACACGCCAACGGGTTTTCAGCACGTCGGACGAGGTCTCGTAGAAAATGTGAAGATTTTCAGCGATCTCGGTCATGACGGCGGTCCAGTGTACCTTAACGCCAAGCGGCCCCTGGATCGTCCAGAGCGTTCGGTTATCGCTCTTTGGTTCGATGGCCAGAACGTCGCCGAGAAAGCGCGGCAGGTTCCGGAAATCCCGGTAGAAATCGAACACGGTTCCGAGCGGCCTCTTGATGCTGACGCCGTCCTCGATCAGCGTTACGGATTCCTGGTGTACGGGCTCGGCTTGCATTTGATTTCTCCTAAATCGAAAGTGATTTATCGCGTACGGATTGTCTTTATTTTCGTAAACCGAGTGTTGTTCCAAGGCGGGCCTGCTTTGGAAAGTCTCTCTCCGCCCTCACGCTACCTAAGCCGGCGATTCGATCATGCACGACGAGACCACAAAAACACTCTGGATACTGACTTTACTCAGTCTCGGTAAGGTATTTGCATAATCGCGCGACGTCAGTGCACTATCCCAAAATGATAAGCACCGTCCGTGTTTACCACTTCGAGAT
>Ga0170475_102350747_pt1 | contig 11665 bp, 24 predicted proteins | sample Soicark_Litter_5_FD_111474 | JGI IMG/M metagenome (GOLD analysis project Ga0170475, IMG submission 111474) | Avena fatua rhizosphere microbial communities from Hopland, California, USA. Combined Assembly of 48 SPs | reverse complement strand
GGGTCAACGTCAAGCCTAACGCTGTCTTCCCGAACCTGAAGGGCTTTCCGCGCGGCCGGTGTGAAAGTCTCGGACGAATTCGTCGTCATTTCCGTATCTCCTCGTGAGTTTCCAGGGTAGAATGCGAGTAAGGGGACCGATCATGGCCTAGCGACCTCACACGTTTTGATCATGGTCGGTCCCCTGCCTCACCTGTCCAGCATACACCCTGGTCAGAGGCTTGTAATCCAGTGATCATGGTTGACTTTGGTAACTTAGGGTAACGCCGGCAACTACTTAGAGTGAGATACAATGGCAGACGAAACTATTACGGAAACGCCTAAGGAAACTCCTAAGGAAACTCCCGTAGAAACTCCTAAGCCTCCCGAAACTGTCACGCCTCCTCCCGCTACCACTACTAGTGAGACGCCTAAAAGCAACGATCCTGATTTACTCAACGCCATTAATGCACTTCCCGAAAAGCTCGCAAATATGCTTCTTGAGCGTAATCCTAAGCCGGAAGCTGAAAAGGTAACAGAGGCTAAGCAAGAAGGCGAGGGCGAATCGCCTAACGGCGGAAATCTCACCTGGGAAAAGAAGTTTGCAAGAATGTGGTTCGGGTGAGTGAAACCCCGGACATTCCCGATCCGTTAGACGGAATTGTCCCTGACGACGAAGTAATTGTTCCTAATGCTCGCGCGTCAAAGGATGAAAAATCTCCGCTATTCTTTAGTCGGCGGAATGCAACTACTACGCCAGCTAAACCGCGCAAGGTAAGTGTTCCTAAAGTTCGGCCCGGTTATTTTACAGATACGTTAACGCAAATGTACGGCGGATTAGGATTGGCTATTATGCCATTCGATCCGGTGTGTGCAAATTCTATTATGGTTTCTGCGCCTAAGTGTGCAGAATCTTTAGATGCATTAGCACAACAGAACGACGCTGTTAGGCGTACTCTTTTCGCACTTACTCGCACTACCGCTATCGGTATGGTATTCGTTGCGCATATGCCTATTCTGCTCGCTGTTGTTATTCATCACGTACCCGCTGCACAAAACTACCTCGGCCAAATGGGCGAGGAAATGGCAAATAACATTGCTGAACAAATGAAGAATAGCGGCCCGCCAAATGACGGCAGTTCGTGATTTAGACGAACATCGGTTAACTAAAAGGTTAGCTGATTTTGGTACGCAAGCACCGCGTTTGCCTTGGCGTACCTTTTTGTCGTCTGTTTTTGTTTGGCGCACTGGCGAACACATTGGTTTAATTGGTCCTACGGGACTAGGTAAAACTACTTTGCTTGTGAATCTACTTCCGCTTAAGCCTTATGTCGTTGTCTTTGCGACTAAGCCGCGTGATAAAACAATGGATTCTCTTATCGCTAGCGGATACGTAAAAATGGACCGCTGGCATTCCCTTGACGCTAAACAATTTCCTAGGCGTGTTCTTTGGCCGGACGCTACCAGGCTAAAGTCAAAGAATACGCAAAAGGCAATCTTTGGCGATGGTTTTGAAAGAATTTATAGGGAAGGCGGATGGTGCGTAGCTCTAGACGAAACCTGGTATATGACAAATATTCTCGACTTGGACGAAGAAGTCAAAACATATTTGTTGCAGGCAAGGTCTTTAGGCATTTCGTTAGTCGCCGCTACGCAACGTCCCGCATGGGTTCCAAGAGAAATCTATACTAGTTCGACCCATCTATTCTTTTGGCGCACAAACGACGAAACCGACCTGAAAAGTATTTCGGGTATTGGTTGGCGTTCCGCTAAATTGATTCAAGATTTGGTTGCAAATCTTGAATTGTACCAGGTCCTTTACGTGAATACACGTACGGGATTTATGTGTCGCACTAGATGTCCTAATGTTGGGAGGAGGTAAAATGATTGCTCCGTCGGCACTCAATGTTTTGATTATCGGTTTCTCTATGGTTATCTTTACGTTCCTTTGGCGGATGCTCGCCGCACGTTGGTCGGAAAATTCATTTGGGCAGGCAATGGCTGTCGCCCTTTAATTTGAAAGGTTAAGAAATTGCCTGTTACTACAATGGGCGGCACTGCCGCCGGAACCAGTAAGAATCGCGGTGCAACTAATGCACCTGCGGCTGCTGTTGTGCCATTTATTAGGGCTTCCGCACAGCACCGGGAACCTGCCGGAATTGATATCTCTAGGCAGATTACTACTTCCGACCAGGACCTCGGTGTTTTCGATATTCCCGCTTATGGGTATGTTCGTTCGCTTCTTATTCTCGTTCAGGCTACTGGTGGCGCTGGCGCTTCCGTTGTTCCTGGCGAGGATTCACCATTCAATGCTCTTAAGAATATTGCCCTTACAGAGCCTAATGGTGCGTTTATTGCCGCATTCAACAGCGGTTATGAGACATTCCTTGCCGATAAGTGGGGCGGTCTTCGTGACCCCGCTGGTGCGGATTTGCGACAGTCTCCGGTCTTTTCCGCTGTTTCTACTACGGGCGGAAACTTCCAGTATCTTCTTCGCATTCCCGTAGAGATTAATCTCCGTGACGGTCTCGGTTCTCTGCCTAATCAGAATGCTGCTGCTACATTCAAGCTTAGGCTTACGCTTGCCTCTGGTGCGGCTTCCGCTGGACTTTATGGCGCTACCGTTCCTACTACTCAGCCTACCGTTAGGGTTAGGGTATTTCTTGAGGCATGGGACCAGCCGGAAACTGCAACGGCTGGCGCTGCTAATCAGGTTACACCGCCCGCTGTTAACACCACGCAATTCTGGTCCGTTCAGTCTTTCAATGTTAACGCCGGTGCGCAGAATATTCGGTTTACGCGGGTTGGTAACTACCTCCGTAATCTGATTATGATTTACCGCCGTACCGCTAGCACTCGTGCTAACGGGCATTTGGATTTCCCGGACCCGGCAACTGTTTACCTCGACACTCGTCCTCTCGACATTGTCGAGCGAAATAATTTCCTTCATCAGATGTTTGAAAGAACGGGATTCGGTGGCGTTCTTAATGCTACCGCTCCTGCTCTTGACGCACCTGGCGGATTGGACGCTGGCGTTTTCGTTTACGACTTTACTAACGAATTCGACGGATTGCTCGGTAGGGAGAATAGGGATCTTTGGCTGCCTACTCTTGGCTCTACTAGGCTTGAATTGCAGGGTACATTCGCTAACGCTGGTACGCTTACAGTTCTTACGAATGACGTTGCAATTGCCGGAAATGTGTTCATCTAATGGAAGATACTTCTTACAACCCTGTTAGTAGAGTTTCCGGTTTCAATACGGAGCACGCGGCGGGTATTGTTGTTATCGGTGCCCTAACTGCTTTGTTCCTTATCCGTCGCGGTTTCCGAGGCGTTGGCGTTCTCGGCGCTAGCGTTTCCGTAAAGTAAAGGATATCGAATGTTTGGGCTCGATCTAAAGAGTGTGATTGTAGGCATTCTGTTTGCCTATTTCGCACTGCCATTTCTTATCAATCTAATTTCCGGTGCTGGTAAGCGTGGAACGGGAGCAACAGCATAATGGTTAAGGATCTCAATTGGCAGGAATACCACGCTACTACAGTTGACGATGACGGAGATTCCCATACTTCTAGCGTTACTGCCGCTGTTTATAGTAAGGAAAATGGTGACGTTGAAGTTGTCACTATTAGCGGTAGCCGTAAGCTAGAAGCCGGTGAAGTTGTTGTTAAGCATCCGGCCGACAATTACGTCGACGTTGTTAGTCCTGATGCTTGGAAGAATGCGGAATATGAAAGTGATTCTGGTAGCGGTGGGGATAATTCCCCTAAGCCCGCTCCCGCTCAGAATGTGCGAAAGTAAGAAACCATGCATGACGAAGGCTATTCCACAAAGGAATGGCTAGATAAATTAGAAAAAACTCACGCCGCTGTTCATAACACAGAAAGAATAGCGCGTGATAAAGCCGAAGAAGTTGTAAATGATAGACTCGCAAACATGAACGAATTGCGTGCCCAATTAGATAAGCAAGCAGGATTATTCGCTACGCGAGACGAGTTGTTTAGTATGGTCGAAACAATGAGAACTCGCATAGAAGTTACCGAAAAGTTCCAAAGCGCTTTGACCGGGCATTCGCGCGGTTTAAGCACTAGTTGGGCAATCGCAATTTCTACAATATCGGCTGTTGTAATTCTAGTTAACTTCGCGTTCTTTTTAGCTGGGAAGTAGGTGTAAGAATTGGGCGACAAGGCGTTTAACATCCTTGCCAGCATTGTAACCGTGGCACTAGTTACCACGATTGTTACTGGTAAGAATACATCCGCCGTCATTAACGCTCTTGGCGGCGCATTCCAGGGAAGCATTCGCTCCGCTTTGGGTAAGTGACCTAATGGCTAATCCGTGGGCACATTCACGCACTGAAAATGAATTTGACGATGCGACCACGCCAACCGAGCCTTTAAGTGCGTATGCTGTTCCTGCGGCTAATTCCGGTCTTTCGGAACATGACGGTTGGCTTAATAATCCTGGTGGCGGATATGCGCCTAGTTTGCGTATTTCGCCTACGGATATTCCAGACGAAACCCGGCTTAATCCTGGCGGGGAATTCGTAACTACTCACGCTCCCGCCGACGGTACTGTTAATGCTTATGCCTGGTGGGCAATTAAGGATGCCGATAGGAAGGAAAGGCATTCTGTCGAGCAAATTGCAACAACTGGTTTTGAGGAAACTAAAAGGGGATTCGGTCTAGCTGATCCCAGCCGCGGCGCTAATCGTTATGGAAGAAATCCTCGAGAAATTCCGCCCGCTGAAACTCGGCCTACGGAATCAATGTCGGGTCACAAGTATTTGTTCCAGCGTCCGTTTACGGGAAATACCCCGCATGATTTTACCGGTATTCATTTCTCAATGGCAGACCATAGACGAAATTACGAAATCTATGGACAAACTCCTCCGCGTAGACCTGGCGGTACTCACAGAAATACTTATCGCCTTCCGCCTACTCCGTGGGATACTAACATTGTAGATATGCCTCCGGATACGCGCGTCGTTCAGGATAATTACCAGGACGTTGCCGTTCCTATGCAATCACGTTCTTTGAGGCTAATGTGAAAATGCCAGATATGGGGAAAATGCTTGGACCGTTGCCCGTAGGCGCATGGGTCGCTGTCGTTGGCGGTGGCCTCGGTTTCATGCTCTATACGCGCTCTCACGCCGCTCCTGCGGGTACAGACGAAGGTGGAGGTAGTCCGCTAGACACTGTTGGAAACGGAGCCGTTGGAGGCTGGCAGGGGACCGGACCCGCTACCGCCGATCCTGGCGGTACTAACGTCGGTACTATTACAGATAATCAGTCCTGGGCAAGTGCCGTGGAAAATTGGCTTATTGCTCATTCCTACGATCCTGCGCAAGTAGTTTCGGCAATTAGTAATGGATTGTATGGCGCTGCACTTTCGCCTACACAATGGGCTATTTGGGAAACCGCTTTGTTACATCAAGGCGCTCCTCCCGAGAATTTTACTCCGCCTACACAATCTAGTCCGACGCCTATTCCTGTTAAGCCTAAGCCTCCGCCTCCTAAGCCTAAGCCTCCGCCTCCTAAGCCTAAGCCTAAGCCTCATCCTTCGCATACTTATTATGTTGTTAGGCCAGGGGATAGTCTTAGCAAAATTGCTGCTAAGTTTCACACTACTTGGCAGGTCATCTACAATAACAACCGGAAAATCATTCATAATCCAAACCTGATTTTCCCTGGACAAAGACTATTTATTAAGTGAGGATATCATCGTGGATGTTAATGAGATTATCGAAGGTGCGGTTGACCCTAGTCGTGACGCAAAGGGTCGAATGTCACCGGAGCTAATGTCAGATCGAGAAATCGCAATCGAAACGCTTTATTCTATTAGGGCGTTTCTTGACATTCTCGAAGGTCTTGGTAATCACCCTATGGCTAGAAGTCTGGGAATGGTATTTCCCACTACTGAAAGGTAATAATGGCTAGATTGTCAGCACCGCAGATTGCGGCATTAGCAAAAGAGGCTGGATTCACTGGCGCAAATATTGCTATTGCCGTAGCTGTTGCGTTGGCAGAATCGGGTGGGGATACCGCTATTATTTCCAAGCCCAATACTAATGGAACTAGAGATTTGGGTTTGTGGCAAATTAATAGCGGTGCCCATTCCGACCTTTTGGCTAGATACCAGTGGTCCGATCCTAAGCAAAATGCAACAATGGCATATACTATTTGGCGTCAAGCAGGAAATCGCTGGACACCTTGGACTACTTTTAATACGGGTTCCTATGCTAAGTTTATGGGAGCCGGTGCTACTGGTGCGGCTAACTCCGGTAACGCACCTCCGGTCAATGCACAGAATGTAGACGTTGGCGGAACTTTAGGTTGGCTTGGCGCTATTGCAAAGGGATTAGTTAATCCGCTTATAGGAATTCCAGAATTGGCGGTAAAGGGTGTAGAACCTCTTACTGGTGCCGCTATTCAAGCACAGAAATATTCTAACATTCTGAAATTCGTTCTCGATCCTATCCGCATTCTCATGGTACTAACTGGTATGGCTCTAGTAATTCTCGCGCTAATTCGTTTAACTGGTGCAGATACTGTAATTGCAAAGGGTGCTAAAACTGCTGCTAAAGTTGCCGCTACTGCGGCGGTGGCTGCATAATGCCAGGATTAGCACTTTCACCTGCGGATACGGCAATTCAATTTGCTTTAGCGCAGGTTGGTAAACCTTATAGATGGGGCGCAACTGGTCCCGATGCTTATGATTGTTCGGGTTTAGCAATGGCAGCATATCGCGCTGCTGGAATTGACATTACCCGTACTACTTACACACAAGCATTAAAAGGCACTGGTATTAGTCAGGCTGCGTTAATGCCTGGTGATTTAGTCTTTCCCGATGCTGGACACGTACAAATCTATTTGGGAAATGGTCGGGTAGTTGAAGCTCCGCATACTGGCGCTAATGTTCGTGTAATTAATATGTGGGGATTTTGGAAAGCTCGACGTGTTACTAGCATTCCCGGTTCGGTTGTTGGAAATGCTCAAAATGCAGACGTAACAACTGGCATTGCTCCTAATCTATTTCTTAGCGGCCTTAGTGCAATTAGTCCATTAGCCGGTTTAGGTGGAATTATTACCGGAGCCATTCCCGGCGTCGGGGCAATTCAAGCTTTCAGTAATGCGGTAAAGTTTATTCTTGACCCGCTACGTGTAATCATGGTTTCTGGCGGGGTATTCTTAATCCTGTTAGCGCTATGGCGTTTAACGAAACATACTGGCGCGGTTAAAGGCGTAACGAAAGTGGCGTCAAAGGCGATTACATCGGCGGCTAAATCATGATTGATACAACTACCTCGGCAGTAACTACTGGTGTAATTGTAATCGCTGGTAGATGGTCGCTTGACCAGCCAATTGATATTAGGGTGGTTACTGGTGGGCTATTCCTGGCAATGTCGCTTTCAGTTCTTACGCAAATCAATGAAAACCTCGCAGGGACGTTCGGTATGTCGATTCTTATTGCGGCATTACTTATGTACTCGATTCCAATTGCCACAAAACTCGGTTGGATGCCAGGAAAAAAGCCTGCAAGAACAGGCGACAGGGCCGGATAATGAAAATTCTTGATATCGCGATTCTAACTACGGGCATTGTTCTCGTATATTCCGGCCTTACAGGAAAAGACCCTAGGGCTGTTGTTAAGATTGTTCTTACGGGTCATTCACCTAGCGAAATTAAAGGCTCGTCAAGCGCTGGCATTTCGCCTAGTTCCGCTACAATTATCCAGCCTCCTCCCGGTCAACTAATTACAGGATAAAACAATGTCGAATCCGGAAATGCTCGGTCCTGCTACATTCACTATTGGGCAAACGGTAGCGTCATTCTTTACATTCCTGCCAAAATTCTCCGAAGTACGTAAAGCTAACCCTAGCGACAATCCCGATATTGCGGCAGATGTAAGAATGGGCGAAGTTGCAGCAGTTACCGTTTCAATGGGCGTAGGTATTATTGCATCTTCGCTTACTAGTAGTCCCGTTCCCGTTACTGTTACGTTGGTTGTGTGCATTATTCTAGTCGTTTTATACGAAAGCACACTATGCACTAACCGTCCGTTTGAATCGCATTTGGCCGTGCTAACGACTAGAAAGGGTGAAGCTATTGCCTAACCATCTTTACAACAAGGAATTGAATATCGGGTCTAATCCCGAGGATAGGCCAATTCCCGAAGACGTGGTAATGCAATACGAAGAAGGCGATAATAACCCTTATCGCGGTATTGAAAATCACGGCGTAAAGCATCATAGCGAATGGCCTATGCCTCCCGAGGATGATGGTACAGCCGTTCTAGAACATGCTGTAGAACTTCCGCCCGAACCTATTCCGGTTAGGATTGTTACTAGCGGTGGAAACGAAATTCGCTCTTGGATTGTTAGACGAGATTTTGTATCACCTAGCCCGCAATGTTCTCGCATTCTTCCGAAATCTACCAATCGGACCAAAGCTCTAATTCGTAATACCGGTACTGCTACTATTTACATTGCACCAGAACCGCTTTCTAATAGCCAGTTTGGATATCCTATTCCTACCGGTTACGAAATGCCATACAATCAGGAAGGCGAAATCTGGGCAATTACTGACGATCCTGCACAGCAATCCGTCGCACTACTAATCGAATTCAGTATTAAAGAATGAAAATTGATCTGTACGAATCAGTAACGGTACAATTTACCGGCGTTGCTAATGCTACGCGCGCTCAATGCGAAATCCGTAACGATGTTTACGGTTCGGAATGGGACGTTACTACCGTTCAGATTAGTACAGATTCTGTCCAAACATATGGCGTTTCTCAATTTACGCTTTACCTAAATTCCGTTACACCGGGTGGCGTTAGAGATTCTACATATTTAGGTGACGGTTCTACTTCCGAAACAAAAATTCATATGCGCGCTGGTGATAAACTAATTGGCGTTTGGACTGGTGGCGATTCTGGCGCTAATGCTTCTTTAACTGTCCGTGGCGATAAGGAAACGGGGCGATAATGGCATTCCCTGACCCTATTGTCGCGGGTAGCAAACTAGTTGTTCCCGCTATTGAGTCTGTCGACTTCCAAAACGAAGGTGTTACAGGCTGGCAAATTAACCGTGACGGTACTGCCACATTCCACAATCTTAATATCTTTGGCGACGTTGGCGCTGGTAATATCAGCGGTGACATTGGTACGTTTAACGATATTGCTCTACCAAATTACGATAGTTTGGATGATACGCTAGATAGCATTTCGCTAGACCTTTCTGGACGTTGTATTGGATTCTTCCAACAAACAGACGGTCCCCTTTCTGGCGTTACGGGCACGACAGTTCAATTGATTATGCTCGATTGTTTTATGCAACCAAATCGTATTTATTCTGTTCATGGAATGTGTCGTATTCAGCCCAGCGCTATTGACACAAACGACCAATGGCAAGTTCTAATTAAGGGTAATGCTGGCGCTGGCGTTGCTAATCCTGGTGTTTCCAGCGGCAATGTTATGGCTCAAACTGTTGGTTCTCTTTATCAGCAAGGATATATGAGCACCGGGCCATTTGATAGCGGAGCTATTCCTATAGATACACCTTTGCGATTGTCATTAGTTGTGCAAAGATTAGCGGGAACCGCGACACTTTCCACTGGTCCTAATCCTGGCGGTAATACAGTTGCCGTTGCGGGAACCGCTATTACTTACACGTATCGCTACGCGGGCGCTTTTATTTATGTGTTAGATCATGGCCCCTCTACTAACATGCCATTGTTTGCTGGTTATAATTCAACCGATGTTGTACAACCTCCCGTTACTCCTCCCGCTCCCGCACCTAAAACATATACTAAAACCTATTATGGTTCGTGGTCTAGAACATATGACGGTGACAATAGCACTACGTGGGATGATAGCGCGTATTGCTATCAAGGTTACTATTCTAGTACGCGCGGAAATACTCGTTCGCTAATCGGCTTCGATTACGCAACAATCCAATCAAATCTTAGTGGCGCGACCATTAATTCTTGTTATCTTACGGTAAAGGGTGCTCACGCTTATTACAATAGCGGAATGCTATTTGAATGGGGTACTCACAATTACACCGCTAAACCTAGTACATGGGGAGCGGGAAATGTAAATGAAAGACGCGGATCACTTGCGAATTTGGCTGCTGGCGAATCTGCTAAAATTTCTTTGGGTACTGGTGTAGGTGGAGAATTTAAATCCGGTACTTCTAAAGGAATTGCAGTTGGTCCTGCTCCGTCAAATTCATTGACATACTACGGTTACATTTATGGTGCTACCCAATCGGGAAAGCCATATCTTACCATAACCTACACTAAGTAGATGAAATGACGTTGTATATTCTGGACGGTTCCGGTTATCAGCCTAACGCCGATTTTGCCGCCATTAAAAAGCAGGCTTTTGGTGGTTTTATCGCTAAGTCAACGCAAGGTGCTACGGGTCGTGATTCTGCTTTCCGGCATAACTATGGTGCCGCTAAAGCTAATGGTGTGCGTTTTGCCGCTTACCATTTCCTTACGGAAAGGCCCGCTGCTGCTCAGGCCGCTAATTGTGCCGGAATGATTAACGATAAGTCAATTCCGGTATTCATTGACCTAGAAAGAACAACGGGCGTTCACCCTACACTCAAAATGGCTATAGATTTTGCACGGGAAATGGATAAGCTCGATTACAACGTTCCGGTAATCTATTTCCCACAGTTTTATTGGAAAGAACTAGGTTCGCCTACCTTTCCCGCTGGATTTTTACTTTGGCAGGCACGGTATCCTAATAGCCGCGCAGGATATGCTTCTAGTGTTTACGTTAACCACGTTCCTAACTCCTATTGGGCTAGTCAAGGTGGGGAAGTTCCGACACTCCTTCAATTCTCAGATTTGATTAAGGTTGACGGTTACAATCTCAATACCTGGGATTGCAGTGCTTTTAAGGGCACTATTGGCGACCTTGACGAACTAAACATCTTTAAGAATTGGACCGTAAAGCCTAAGCCGCCTACTATTCCGCCTTTCCCTCTTGCTTTAGATCATTGGTTTGGTGCTGGCGGTGTAATGAGCGGTCATAATCTCGATGATTGGCAGCGCAGAATGGATAGGCGCGGTTGGGATATCGCCGTTGACGGTATTTACGGGCCGAAAACAAGAAGCGTTGTTATTGCATTCCAGCACGAAAAGCATTTGGTCGTGGATGGTTTAATTGGTTTGAATACTTGGAATGCAGCGTGGAAGGCACCGATTACATGATTGGCGCAGATAGCGATAACCTAAAAGCATTTGTTGCGGATGCTACCGCATTTCGTAACAGTGAATTAGCTAAAGCCAAGCCTATTGACGTTCGTGGATTAGTTGTTGTTTTCTCGGATGGTAAATTAGGCCGTTTAGAATGGTCAACTGGAATTGTTGATGCCGGGGGAACAACTTTACCTCCCGATTGGATTATCCATGTCGACGGTTAAGGAATATGCTAAAGCAATTGTTGCGGGAGTTACTGCATTTGCTGGTTCTTATGCAACTGCCATTTCCGACGGAAACGTAACGACTTCCGAATGGGTTTTCGCGGGAATCGCCACAATTACTGCCGCGGCGCTTACTTTTGCAATTCCGAATGCAAATTATCAGCATATTGTACCCGTAGAAGAATAGAATCAGGGGCATTTCCTTTACATTTCCAGGGTATTTTTAAGGAATGTTTCTCCCTTTCCCGAT